>Ga0335080_10004826_pt1 | contig 13771 bp, 11 predicted proteins | sample Lox_Sample_34_FD_206720 | JGI IMG/M metagenome (GOLD analysis project Ga0335080, IMG submission 206720) | Soil microbial communities from Loxahatchee National Wildlife Refuge, Florida, United States - Lox_Sample_3.4 | ecosystem: Environmental > Terrestrial > Soil > Wetlands | place: USA... | reverse complement strand
GGAAACCTGTACAGGCAGTTGCGTCGAGCTCGAAATCGGCTCGCCGTTGAATTTCAGAATCACGTCACCGGATTCCAGGCCGGCCTTGGCGGCAGGTCCGCCCGGTTCCACGTTGCTGATCAGCGCACCCTCCACCTTCTTCAAGCCGAACGAGTCCGCCAACCCCTGTGTCACGTCCTGTATGGTCACCCCGAGATGTGCGCGTGTGACGTGGCCGCTTGCGAGGATCTGGTGCTCCACGTTGCTCGCGATATCCATGGGGATGGCGAAGGAAAGGCCTTCGTAGCCGCCGGTGCGGCTGAATATCTGTGCGTTGATCCCGATGACCTCACCTTGCATATTGAACAGCGGACCACCCGAGTTCCCCGGGTTCACCGGGACGTCGGTCTGGATGAAGGGTACGTAGGTGTCGTCCGGCAGCGCGCGCGATTTCGCGCTCACGATGCCTTGAGTGACAGTGTTCTCAAAGCCGAACGGGGAGCCAATCGCGAGCACCCAATCGCCGACCTTGAGATCATCGGGATTGCCGAGCTTGACGGTGGGCAAGTCGCGCGCGTCGATCTTCAGCACCGCCACATCGCTGGGCTTGTCGACGCCGATGACCTTGGCCTGAAACTCGCGCTTGTCGACGAGCTTGACCTGCACTTCCTTGGCCCCGTCCACGACGTGTGCATTCGTCAGGATGACACCGTCTGGGCTCACGATGAACCCCGACCCCATTCCGTGCACCGGCACCTCACCATGCGGAGGGGCTTGGAAGCGCTTGAAAAACTGGAAGAACGGATCGTTGGGATCCATCTGCGGCAGCTTGGGCATCTCGGCGCCGACCTTGGCGGCAGCGGTGACGCTGATATTCACGACCGCAGGACCATACTTGGCCGCAATCCAGTGAAACGAAGGCAGCGCCCCTGCGCTCGTATTCGATGCGGCCATCTCGGCGCCGCGTTCGTTCATCGCAGCGGCGGGCGAGAAGAACGAATTTACCCCCGCCGAGTATCCGATGGCTCCCGCGCCGATGATTCCGGCTGCGATCAGGCTGATAACAACGGTGTTTGGCTTCATGATGGGCTCCTTACCGAACGTTCCCGATACGTGTGAGCTTGACAGCGGAGGATTAATCCTCCCTTAAGGCCATGAACGAGATCGATCCGGCGGGCTAAGGGTTTCACGCAAGCGGCGACCGCGTTGCAAGAATTGCAACCGCTACCGCAGTTGCTCCCTCGCCGGCGCCATGCGCGGCGCAGCGACGACTCAACTGCTTTGACTGCAGCAATTGCGGGATGTTCGCGCGGCCTGCCCGGAATCGATCAGGCTGCTGACAGCGAAGGGATCGAGGCGAGAGCGCCGCCAAGGAGACGGCGCTGGGGATCTACGCGGCGCTCACTCGGCGCGGACTCCTGCGAGGCGATCGACGAGATCGTGGTCGCGGCGAAGCTCTTCTGCAAGGCCGGCATAGACGACCTTGCCATCGTCCAGGACGTAGGCGTGGTCGGCGATCTCCAGGCTCATGCGAGCGTTCTGCTCGACCAGCAGAACGGAAATGCCTTCGGCCCGCATCTGCGCCACGATCCGGAATACCTCGCGCACGATGAGCGGAGCCAATCCCTGCGATGGCTCGTCGAGGATCAGCAGCTTTGGGTTGATGAGCAGCGCGCGCGAGATGGACAGCATCTCCTGCTCGCCGCCGGAGAGCTGGCGCCCCAGGTTGTGCCTGCGCTCGGCCAGCCGGGGAAACAGCTGATAAATGCGAGCCGGGTTCCAGGGGCCCGTGCGCGCCATCGGCACCAGTAGATTTTCATCGACCGTGAGATTGGGGAAGATGCGCCTGCCCTCGGGGACATAGCCGACGCCCAGCGCAGCGATCCGAAACGGTGGCCAAAGCGTCGTTTCGCGTCCAAGCAGCGTCACCTTTCCCTTCTGCGGCGGGGTGAGGCCCATCAGGCTGCGCAGTGTGGTGGTCTTGCCGGCGCCGTTGCGCCCGAGCAGCGTCGTGATCCTCCCTTCGGGCACGGTGAGACTCACGTCGTGCAGGATGTGGCTCTTGCCATAGAACGTGTGCAGGCCCTCGGCCTCGAGCGCGCTCATGTCGTCTTCCCCAGGTAGGCGGCCTGCACTTCATCGTTGCTGGCGATGTCTTCCGGTGCGCCCTGTGCGAGCATGCGCCCTTGATCGAGGACGGTGATCCGGTCAGCGAGATGAAACACGACCTGCATGTCGTGCTCGATGAGCACGATCGTGTACTGGCTGTCCTTGTGCAGGCGGCGGATGAGCGCGGTGATTTCCTTCGTTTCCTGATCGCCCATGCCCGCGGTTGGCTCGTCGAGCAGGAGCAGCCGGGGCTTGAGGGCAAGCGCCATTGCGATCTCCGCAGCGCGCTGATCGCCGTGCGCGAGCTCGCCGACGAGACGCCGGGCTTTGCCGGTCAGCCCCACGAGCTCGAGCGTCTGGTCGACCTGCTGGCTCAACTCGGCAGAGCGATGGCGGCCGATCCACGGGCGGAGGCGGTACCCGGCGGCCACTTCGGAGGCGATCTGCACGTTTTCCCTGACCGTCAACTCGGGGAAGATCTCCGTGATCTGAAATGTGCGCGCCATGCCGATCTTCACGCGCCGGTAAGCCGGGAGCGGGGTGACATCCTTGCCATCGAACACGATCGCGCCTTGGGTGGGCACGGTAAACCCGCTGATCATGTTGAAAAACGTAGTCTTGCCGGCGCCGTTGGGTCCGATCACGGCGCGTAATTCGCCACGGGCCACGTCGAGCGATACCCCGCTGACGGCGACGAGGCTGCCGAACGTCTTGGTCACGTTGCGCACTTCGAGCAGGTTCATGTCCGCCCCCCTCCGCCTTCTGTGCTCGGCGGGCGCATTCGGGCGAGCGCCGACCGGATCGCGTCCAGCCAGTGCATACCCAGGACGCCGCGCGGGAAGAACAAGACCATCAACACGAAGATCGCGCCGAGAAAGGACATCCAGTTGGTCGTCAGGCTGGAGAGGTAGTCCTGCAGCACCACGAATACCGCAGCGCCGATCAGCGGACCCCAGAACGAGCGGATGCCGCCGAGCACGATCATGATCACGATCTCGCCTGATTGCGTGTAGTTGAGCATCGTCGGATCGGCGAAGTTGTTCAGCAAGGCGTTCAGCGTTCCAGCCAGCGCCACCAGGAAGCAGGAGATGGTGAAGGCCAGCCAGATGTGCTGCTCGATGGGGATGCCGAGGAAGCGGGCGCGCCGCTCGTTCTCGCGAATCGCCAGGAGTGTATGGCCGAACGGAGAGCGCAGCAGCAGGCCCATCGCTGCGGTCCCCAGCGCGAACAGAGCCAGCACGAAGAAATAGAACAGCACCGGCTTGTGCAGAATATCCGCGGTCCATACACCGAAATCGAGAGGCTGGCGCTCGAAGCCGCGTAACCCGTCATCGCCTCCGGTGAGACGGTTCCAGCGGAACGCGATGAAATAGAACACCTGCCCGAACGCGATCGTGACCATCGCGAAGTACACCCCGCGCCGGCGAACGATGAGAGCGCCGAGCAGGGCGCCGGCAATACCGCCGAGAAGCACGCCGAGCAAGACGGCGAGTGGGGTGCTGTGGGTCAGGTGCTTCAGCGCCAGCCCGGTACCGTACGCGCCTAGCCCGAAATAGGCCGCATGGCCGAAAGACAGGACGCCGGTGAATCCCAGCAGGAAGTTGAGCGACATCGCTGCGAGCCCCAGCACCACGACGCGGGTGCCGAGCGCCATGTAGCCCCCGACTGCGGGCAGCCAGATGGGCACGGCGAGCAAGACCAACCAGATCGCGGCGAGCTTCGCAACGTGCTGTCGAGCGCCGGCGACGATCACGACAGCAGTCCTTCCTCGCCGAGAAGGCCGCGCGGACGCAACAGCAGCACGAGGGCCATCATGACGTAGATGACGGCCTCGCTGGCAGCAGGCCAGAACACCGTCGTTATGCCTGCTGCCACACCGATCAGCAGGCCGCCGAGCAGCGTCCCGGGCAGGCTGCCGACGCCACCTACGATGATGGCGACGAAGCTCGGCATGAGGAGATTGGCCCCCATGGTCGGCTCGAGGCTGAGCTGACCCCCGGCCAGCACACCGGCGAGGCCGGCCAGGAAGATGCCGAGCGCGAAGTTGAAGCTGCGCAGCATCCGCACGTTGACCCCAAGCGAAGAGACGGTATCGAGATCGAAGGTGCCGGCCCGGATGCGTACTCCGAGCCGGGAGAAGCGCAGGAACAGGAATAGGCCTCCCACCGCCAACGCGACGACGGCGACCATGAACAGGCGGTACTCGGTGATGAAGAAGAACTTGGTGCTGAGGGGTCGCGAGAGGGACTCTGGCACGGTGAACGGCAGGCCGGTCGCACCCCACACCGCGCGCGTCACGTCCTCGAAGATGAACGCCAGACCGAAAGTGAGAAGCAGGCTGTATAGCGGGTCGCGCCCGTAGAGGCGGTGGATCATGGTCCGCTCGATGATGAGACCCAGCAGCCCCACCAGCAGAGGCGAGATCAGCAGCGCCGCCCAGAACCCGACGAACGGAGAGATCGTGTAGGCGACATAGCCGCCCAGCGCGAGAAAGCCGCCGTGCGCGAAGTTGATGACGCCGCTCAGGTTGAGAATGAGAGACAGGCCCAGGGCCATCAGCACGTAGAAGGCGCCGATGATGAGGCCGTTGGTCACGTTGAAGAGAATGAGGTCGGTCATGGTCCGGCTCTTGGTGTCAGGCGGGAATTGACGGGGGCATTATCGCAGGCGTGAGGCGCGGGCGCGCCCCGCGCAACAGAACGGGACCGTAACAATTACGGTCCCGTCCAAGGGCTGCGTGTCTCCCGGCGGTGTCCGGCTTTGAGCTCTGGATCAGCCCCAGTTGATGGTGCAGCCGGTTTCGGCTACTGGTCCGGCGGCTCGATCGCCCGGTACCCGCGAATGCACGGTGAACATGTTGTCAGGATCGCCCTTCATGTTGTGCGCCTCTCCGGCAAACACCGTGCTCATCAACTCATGATCGCCCGCCCGATACTCCGGCTGCCCAGGCTGAAGGGCCACTTCGGGGGGCAGCTTGAAGCCCTCCAGCGCATGCGCAAGTTTTACACCGTCGAGCGTCTTGGCGTGGTTTGCCACCAGCGCGAAGGTGTGCACCGATACGAACCCGAACCAGTCGCGCGCTGAAGGCGTCTGACCGGTGGCTTTCTTCATCTTGGCGACGAAGGCCTTGACGTGCGCGTTGTCGGGCTGGTCCCACCACCACTCCATGGTCCACCAGCCGATGCGCGCCTCGGGCGGCACCGCGCGCAGGCTCTCCAGCTCGAACAGCGTCCCGCTCACCGCCATCTGATTCTGCAGACCGAACCCGACGAACTGCTTGAGGCTATTCACCTGATCGCCCCCGCCCATCACGTTGATCAGCACCTTGGGGTTGTAGGCCTTGGCCTTGATCAGGTAGGCAGAGTAATCGGCGGTGCCAAGCGGCACGAGATCGCCCGCAAATTCGCCCCCGGCTGCCTGGAGCTTCTTCACAAACGCCGCCTGCACCGAGTGCCCATAGGCGTAGTCGGGCGTCAGGAAGTACCACTTCTTCCCGAATTTCTCGATCAGCGTCTCGGCTATGGCGTTGACATCCATGGTCGTCGTATTGCACACACGGAACACGTTCCAGTGGCAGTCCTTGCCGGTCACCGCGTCGGTATGCCCGCCTGAGACGATGTGAAGCACCCTTTTCTCCGAGGTCACCCCCGCGATGGCCAGCGCGATCGCGGAGTTCACGTCGCCGATGATGCAATTCACCTGGTCGCGGTCGATCAGCTTTCGCGCCTTTTGCACGCCGGTGCCCACGTTGTTCGCCGAATCCTCCACCAGCAGCTCGACCTCTCGGCCCAGAACACCGCCCTTGCTGTTGATGTCTTCGACGGCGACCTTGGCTCCGGCGACCTCGCTCAGCGCGACTGCAGCGTAGACCCCCGTGACCGGGTCGATCATGCCGAGCTTGACGGAGTTTTCCCCGCGCCCGTAGGTGAGGACCGCAGGCGCCGCCAGCGCCGAGCCGGCGAGCGCGGCGCCGGCTTTCAGAGCGGTGCGTCGGTTGATGCGCTTCATTGACCTGTTCCTCCTTATTGATTTTGTTCAAATGCATCTCGAATCATACACTGCCTCCGGCCGAACCGCCCAGCGGCCTTCATGACAGATAGGACCGGGGCCCATGGCGCGCGGTGAGCGCCCAGCGCCCCGTGCGTCTGACATGAGCTGCCACGGGAACTTAAGTGCGCTGGATCGTCCAAGTAATATTGGTACAAATATAAATAGCCGGATCGCAGCCAGTCATGTCCGCTGTCCGGTCCCTGCCCGTGAGGACGTGCCTCGCTGCCTCGCGGCTGACTGAAACACAGGCAGAGGCACCTACACGAGGAGGAGGAGAATCACCATGGAAATCAGCAGGCGTGCGTTCCTTGCGGCGACGGCGGTTGGCGCCGCTGCGGCGACCACAAACGCGCTTGGAATGGACAGATTCGGACGAGACCGCGACTGGACCGGCGAAACGCCGGTCACCTATCCCGAGATTGCCTGGGAGATCTACGACAAGCGCTTCAGCGGCCGGCAGGGAAACTCGACCCTGCAGCGCATCTGGCACGGCATGGGAAACGACCGTGCCCTGTGGTGCGAGGGACCCGCTTGGATGGGTGACTGGGGTTGCGTGGTCTGGAGCGATATCCCGAACCATCGCACGCTGCGCTGGTGTGAAGACGACGGGCACGTCAGCGTGTTTCAAACTGAATCGGGCTATTCAAACGGTCACACGCGTGACAACCAGGGGCGGCTTATCGCCCTGGAACACGATACAAGGCGAGTTACCCGCCTCGAACTGGATGGTACCCGCACCGTGCTGATCGATTCGTTTCAAGGCAAGAAACTCAACGCTCCCAACGACGCCGCCGTTCATCCGGACGGCTCCATCTGGTTCACCGATCCCGGCTACGGCATCCTCGGCCCTTATGAAGGGCACAAAGCTGAATTCGAGCTGCCGACTCGCGTGTATCGACTGGACCCGAGCGGCAAGGCGACGGTCATGGTCGAGTCGATGAAACGGCCCAACGGCATCTGCTTCTCGCCGGATTACAAGAAGGTCTACGTGGTAGATACCGGCGCGACGGACGGGCCGCAGTACCCGGCCAACATCATGGTGTTCGATGTTATCAACAACGGCACTGGTGTCAGCGGCGGGCGGGAATTCGCGGACTTCCGGCCGGGGTTCACGGATGGGATCCGCTGCGACACGGAAGGCAACGTGTGGTGTGGATGGGGTTGGGGCGGGGTGGACACGAACGGAGTGCGGGTGCACGCACCCAACGGGGACAAGCTCGCCTTTTTGCATTTGCCCGAGGTGTGCGCCAATCTGGTCTTCGGCGGCGTCAAGCGCAATCGCCTGTTCATGTGCGCGAGCACGTCCCTGTATGCAATCTACGTCAACGCGGTCGGCCATGCGTTAGGGTAAGGCGGTCCGACAACAGAAGAGCAACATCAAACATTGACAGGGGGCAACTGCGATCGAGAGGCAAGCCATGAAACACAATAGATTTCTGTCGTTCGAGATGACGCGGGCGGTGGTTGTAGCGGTGGGGTTGAGCTCGGCCGCTGGCAGCGCGCTAGCGATGGCGGTAGACGGAGAACGCCTGATTCACGCAGACAAGGAGCCTGGCAACTGGATGACATACCACGGGACCTACAAGTCCTGGCACTACAGTGCACTCGATCAGATCAACACCGCGAACGTCGGCAAGCTGACGGAAGCCTGGTCGCATGTGGCCTCACGCGCGAATCGCGGTCTGCAGGGCTTTCCTCTGGCGATCGACGGCGTCCTCTATTACTCCAGCCCCTACGACCAGGTTTATGCCCTCGATGGGGCGACCGGCCAGATCCTGTGGACCTATAAGCAGAAGCTCGATGAAGACCTGGTAGCCCGGCAGACGCATTCGCCTTACAACCGCGGGATTGCCGCCGGCTACGGCAACATCTACATCGGGACACTGGACGGCAAGCTGGCTGCGATCGACATGAAGACGGGCAAGCTCAACTGGGAAACCAAGCTGGTCGACTCCGAGAAGCTGACGGTCGGGTTTACCGGCGCGCCGCTCGTCGTCAAGGACAAGGTCGTCATCGGTTCGCAGGGCGGAGAGTGGCCGTACAAGGGGCCGATCTTCGGCGTCAACGCCGCGACCGGCGAGAAGGTTTGGGAGTTTGACACGGCGGGCGGCAATACCGGCAACGGTGACGCCCGGGATACGTGGGGCCACGATTCGTGGCGAGTCGGCGGCGGCGGCGGCTGGATGGCTGGAGCCTACGATCCGGAAACCAACACCGTGTGGTGGGGAACAGCCAACCCCGATCCGCTCTATGATTGGGCGGGCGATAAATGGCAGACCGAAGGTCCGCGTCCCGGGACCAACTTGTACACCACCTCGGTCTTGTTGCTCGACCCGGACACAGGCAAGCTCAAGGCGTATCACCAGGAGATCCCGCACGACGCCTGGGATTTCGATTCCGCGGTCGGCGAGTTCATGTTCATCGAGCAGGGCGGAAAGAAGTACGTCGTGCATCCGAACAAGGGCGGCTTCGTGTTCGTGTACGACCGCAACGGCAAGGTCCAGAACGTGTACAAGGGGGTCGACAGCATCAATTTCGTCAAGGACATCGATCCGAAGACGGGCGAGCTCATCGGTCGTCGTGACCTGTCGGGTGGCAAGCACGTCAACCTGTGCCCGGCGATCGCGGGTGGCTACAGTTGGCCATCGGGGACCTACGACCCCAAGACAGGCCTGTTCTATCGCGTGGGCTTCGAGTGGTGCGAGGATCTGACCGTCGAGAAGACCGAGCCGGTGACCAAGCCCTTCGTGCAGCTCGATATCGGCGCCGAATTCACCATGCACGGACCGGGCAGTGAGCCGCCGCACGGGCACATCCGTGCCCGCGACCCGATCACCGGCAAGGTGAAATTCGAGATTCCCTTCTCCGCACCGCCGCACGCCAGCCTGCTCAGCACCGCCGGTGGCCTCCTGTTCGTGCCGGAGGCAAACGGCAGCCTCGATGCCTACGACGCGGCAACCGGCAAGAAGCTGTGGAGCCACAACGACGGCCAGGGCCACGATGGCGGCATCATCAGCTATGAAGCGAAAGGAAAGCAGTACATCGCGGTCATGACGGGCTGGGGCAGTCTCGTCGGCGACGGATACGGCGACCTGTGGGGCGCCCCGTGGACCAGCATGCCGAAGGATTCGGGCGTGCTGAAGGTGTTCGCGCTGCAGTAGCACGCATCACCGGTTGAGCAGCGATTGGCGCGGGGCGGGCGGCGCGCAGCCGCCTGCCCCGTTGCACATGGACCCAAGAGGAGGGAGACATTCTGATGACGCATCAACTACCCCAATTGCCATACCCGATAGACGGGCTCGAGCCTCATATTTCGAAAGAGACTTTGGAATACCACTACGGGAAGCACCACGCGGCCTATGTGGCGAAGCTGAACAACCTGATCCTGGGAACGGTGTTCGCTGGGGCGGCGTTGGAGGACATCGTCAGAAAATCATCGGGCGGGATCTTCAACAACGCGGCGCAAGCCTGGAATCACACTTTCTACTGGAACAGCCTGTCGCGGACAGGAGGAGGCCGCCCGACCGGCGCGTTGGCGGCCGGCATCGCTAAGAAGTGGGGCACTTTCGAAAGATTTCAGGAGATGTTCGAGGCCGCCGCCGTTGGGAACTTCGGTTCGGGATGGTCCTGGCTGGTGCGCAAACCGGACGGTTCGCTGGACGTTGTCAACACAAGCAACGCTGCCACAGCGCTCACGGGTCCGGACAAACCCCTTCTAACTTGCGACGTCTGGGAGCACGCCTATTACATTGATCATCGCAACCGTCGAGGCGATTACGTCGATGCGTTCTGGAAGGTAGTCAATTGGCAATTCGCGGCCAGCAATTTGGCCGACGCAGAGCGTTCTCGATCATCTTTCACTACCTGACGCCCCACAACCGTTGAGGCCCGATCCGCACCCGCAGCGTGAAGCTCAACGGGCCCCTGCGAGTCGCTCCTCGTTTGATAGGCTCAGCTCTGTGCAGATAGCCTGGAGCCGCTCACCGAGCTGGCGGCTCATCTCGACGAGCCTCGGCGCGGTTTGAGGTCGCCCGTCCCAGTCTCGCACTGAGGTCAGCAAGCTGAAGTACTCTTCTTGAGCTTCGGCCAACTCGTTCTCCTCTCGCGGAGCGTCGGCGTCGGCCAGGTCATCGAGTGCGTCGGCGAATGAGCGGCGGGCGTCCCGTTCATAGACGCGGAGCGCGCTATCGAACTCCTCCTTGCTTCCACCAAGCGCACGGGCCGACACCGCCAGCCCTAATTTGTACGCTGAGGACATGCAATACGCGACATCCACGGCAGCGCGATCTGCAAGCTCGGCGGGTTCGCTCAGCTCCTGGCCCTGGGCCAAAAGCCGGCACAGCGATATCAACGCCGCACCAGCTATGAGCATATGAACTCTCATGCTTCGCTAGGCAGTGGCCGCCGTAGTGACGCTCACTCTGATCGTTCTTCGGGCACGAGGAATTCAAAGAATACTTCTTCCAAATCTTCATCCTCGAGTAGCGCCCGAAAGCAATCCGTCAGATCGCCAGAGCAAGCCTGCTGCGACGGACTTGTACCGTAGGGCCGGTCCCGACCAGGGGTCTGGACGGTAACAGCTTCACAACGGTGCCGGCTCGAGGCCACTGTCTCTGCTTAACCCGAATAAAGCCCTGTGGCAGATCTGGATGACATCACTCTTCGTTCGACAAAACGGTCGCCGCCAAAGTTGCAGCAGGGATTGCGCTCGCATCGCCAGGCGGGGTGACGGCCGAGTGCGCTGCCCCGAGAAAAAAGAAGCCCCGCGAACGGGGCAAAGCCGCCTCTCCTTGGCCGGAGGTCGCCAAGTGTGTTCGAGCCGGCCCGGAAAAAAGGGGCTGCAGTGCCGCGTGTTTCGACTCACAGCGGGTCGCGCTGGGCCGCTCTGCCAGCCGTCTGGCGCGCGTGACCGCGCTCCGCGCAAGCGTGCCGCACTGGAAGCCGCGAGTATATTGATACAAATATATGTGTCAAGATTCTGCGACCAGCGGTGTTTCCATGGCGGCACAGGGCCTGTTGGCGGTGCGTTGAGGGAGGGTGCCCTGGCCGATTCTCCGGACCTGCGCATCAAGCCGCGGTTCGCCGCAGGCACGCTACCTGGTCCTGCTTGACAAATGCATTGCGGCAGATATGATTTGTGCAAAGATAGATAAATAGGTCCCGACGCCGAGGGGCGAGACGTGAATCGCAATGCCTGGAGACTGGTGCTGGTCACTTTGGCGCTCTTTCTCCTGTGGGTAAGTGAACGCGAAGAACGTCAGGGGATGGACGTAGTTTGTCAGGCAAGCGTAGTCCCAGGTTACAGCGCGTCCATGCAGGCGCCCGCATTGAGGGATGCGACCCTGGATCACGACTGCGAATCGGGTGCGAGCGCGAGCGGCCCGTTGATGTGGGAACCGAGTCTTCGCACGGACGATGTGGCGCGTCGACTCGCGGAGTATCTGTCTCCTTCCAAGTGATCCAAGCAGGCTGGCGTGGTCGATGCTTAGCAGTCTGCATCGACTCAGTATGTCCAGGCCGAGCTCGAAGCGACGCGGCGCTCGTTCGGAGCGCTGGCGCAAACTACCGGGAGCACTAAGCACATGGTCAACGTCTGCTCGATCTACGAACTGCTTGCAGCGCGCTTACGTGCTGCGAGTCCGCGCGCAGCGATCGTTAACGCGATTCCGCTTCTGCTGGCCGCTTTACTCGTAGGCTGCGCCAGCACTGCGCAACACCGTTCGGCGAATGCGCAAGTAGCGCTCGGCAAATCCGCCTCCCCACCGCCGGTACAGGCCTCGGCGGGTGAGGAAGAAAAGAGTCCGTCGCCGCCCGTGTTCCGGGATGATGGCGGTCAGACCCCAGAGGAGGGCGTTGTCTCGCCCGAACGATTCCGGGACGACACGACGGATGCGGCCCCGGAAGTGCCTGCTGCCGCGCAGCGGTTCGAAGACGAGACGGGGCCCGTTACCGAAGACAAGGCGTTCGCGCAGCAGCCATTTGCCGACGATACAGCTCGCCCGGATAGCGACGACGCGCCGGTGCAGCAGGCGTTTGTGGACGATTCCGCGGCTGCCGGCGAGGAAAGCATTGTCGCTCCGCAGCACTTCGACGACGACGCGCCCACTACCGTGGATGAGGGCATTGTTCACCAACCGTTCAGCGATGACACCGATTCGGCCAAGGACGAGGCCGTCGCGCAGCAACGGTTCACCGACGATTCCGGCGCCGGCGGAGACGAGGCTACTCCGCCGACCGAAGTTTACAGCGACGAAGGCGGTCAAGCGCGCGAGGAGCCTGTGCGTGAGCCCGAGGTATTCACCGACGATGGAAACGTGGCGGCCGCCGACGATAGCAAGACGCCGTCAGCAACCGTTCTGCCCCTGACGGTTACGGTGGAAGCCGATCCGTTGTTCGACTTCGACCAATACGCGATTCGCGCCGAGTCGCGGAGCAAGCTGGATGACCTCATCCGGCAGCTGCAGGGGACAGCGTACGGTGAAGTGCGCACGGTGGGATTCGCAGACCCCATTGGCTCTGCCTTCTATAACCAGAGCCTGTCGGAGCGGCGCGCTGCGTCTGTCAAGCAGTATCTGACCAGCAAGGGGATCCCGGCCAACAGGATCGTGATCGAAGGCCGGGGCGCAACCGAAGAGTTTGCCGCCTACAAGAACTGCACCGGCGAAGGCAGGGATAAGCTGATCACATGTCTGCAGCCTGACAGGCGCGTGGAAGTCACGGTCACGGCAGGAACGCAGCAATAGTTTCTCGAGCGGTGCGGGGGGTACGTTCCTTCCACGCCGCCGCCCGCTCGAGTCCGGCGCCCCGTACGCAGGCTCGCGAATGCGCGGGCCTGTTTTCATTTGTTTGGGCCTCCCGTGCTGAACGTCGCCCGACTGGCATCCGGAAGCGCGCTACGTTACAGTTGTGAAGGCCATCCGGTGGCGCCAGCGAGGCGAAGCAGCCGGATAAGCCCCGAGGAAACATGACCATAACCATTCGTCCTTTGCGCCCGACCTTTGCGGGGGAGGTTTCCGGCGTCGACCTGCGCGCGCCAGTCTCGCGCGAGGATGTGGCGGCGATCGACGCGGGGATGGATCGATACGCCGTGCTCGTTTTCCCCGATCAGCCCCTCAGCGACGATCAGCAGATGGCATTCACCAGGAACTTCGGGCAGATCGAGGCCGCTGAGGGTGGCAATATCACCAAGCACGACGAGTACCGCCTGCAAGACGGCATGATCGACGTGTCCAATCTCGACAAGCGCGGACAGCCGCTCGAGCGCAACGACCGCCGCCGGATGTTCAATCTCGGCAACCGCCTCTGGCATTCGGACAGCTCCTACCGTGCGATTCCGGCGAAGTACTCGCTGCTGTCGGCGCGTGTTGTGGCGGCGAGCGGAGGCGATACCGAATTTGCAGACATGCGCGCGGCCTACGATGCGCTCGACGACGAAATGCGAGCGATCATCGAAGAGCTGGTCAGCGAGCACTCCCTGATGTATTCGAGAGGTTCGATGGGCTTCACTGGCTTTACCGACGCGGAGCGGACCATGTTCAGGCCGGTGCGCCAGCGCCTGGTCCGTACGCATCCGGTGACGAAACGCAAGTCGCTCTACCTGTCTTCACATATCGGTGCCATCGTCGGCTGGCCG
>Ga0335080_10004824_pt1 | contig 13773 bp, 10 predicted proteins | sample Lox_Sample_34_FD_206720 | JGI IMG/M metagenome (GOLD analysis project Ga0335080, IMG submission 206720) | Soil microbial communities from Loxahatchee National Wildlife Refuge, Florida, United States - Lox_Sample_3.4 | ecosystem: Environmental > Terrestrial > Soil > Wetlands | place: USA... | reverse complement strand
AAGATGCAGCCGGCGGACGAGGCGGCGAATGCGCTGCTCAGAGTCCGCGACGCGGCGCAAATCGAGAAAGCCGCTGGCCTGCAGCGCGTCGATCAACATGGCGGTGATGCGCTCGGTCTCGCCCGCCGAAGCAAGCGGCGTCTTCTCCGCCGCGAGCGGAACTCTCACGTTGCGAATCAGCTCGTAGAGGCAGACAGCGACGGCCTGGCCGAGATTCATGGAAATATTTTCGTCGTGGGTCGGAATGCGAAGCAGCCAGTGGCAGTGGCTCAGGTCGTCGTTTGTGAGACCGCGCTTTTCGGAGCCAAATAGCAGCGCGACATTCGCCGAACGCAGTTTCTTTCGGATGACACCGGCGGCGGCTTCGGAGCGGCGGACGGTGTGATGGAGATGGCGGGTGCGGACCGCCGAGGTGCCGATCACGAGAGCGCAGTCGGCGACGGCGCCGGCGACAGACGTGAATTGCTCGGCGTGCTTGAGCACAGACGAGGCGCCAACGGCCGAGCGCGCCTCCCGAAACGCGGGCGCGTACGGCTTCACGACGCGGAGACGGCGGAATCCGAAATTGCTCATCGCGCGAGCCGCGGCGCCGATGTTGAGCGGGTTACGCGTCTCGACGAGCACGACGCGCAGGCGGTCGGATTCGGCGGGAGTCAGCAAGGGCGAACATTGTAAATCACCCGCGCCGCCCGCGGACAAGAACGTGTTTGCCGCCGCGCAGGCATCTTGACGCGCGTCGCAGGAACGTGAAAACATGCGCGAATCCACGACAGGAGCAGAACAATGGCGACGCAACTGGCATCAACCTACGCGGATTTGGCGCTTTTCATCGGCGGCGAGTGGCTCTCCGCCGAGGGAAGAAAAACTTCGCCGGTGATCAATCCGGCGACCGAAGAAGTGATCGGGCAAGTGCCGCACGCCTCGAAAGCGGACCTGGACCGCGCGCTCGCGGCGGCGCAGCAGGGCTTCAAGGCGTGGCGCGCGATTTTCCCCGATGAGCGCGGAAGAATCCTGAAGCGCGCAGCGGAATTGCTGCGCGAACGCAAAGAGGAAATCGCGCGCATCGCGACGACCGAGTCGGGCAAGGTGATTCACGAGACCCGGATCGAAGTGATGATGTCCGCGAATATTTTCGAGTGGTACGCGGAAGAAGGGCGGCGTGCGTACGGACGCGTGCTCCCGCAACGGGCGCCGGGAACGCGCATGACAGTGGTGAAGGAACCCGTGGGGCCTGTGGCGGCGTTTGCGCCGTGGAATTTTCCGCTCGGCAATCCGGCGCGCAAGATCGGCGCGGCGCTGGGTGCGGGATGCTCGGTGATTTTGAAGCCTGCGGAGGAGGCGCCGGCGTCGGGGCTCGCCGTGGCGAAATGCCTTGCCGATGCGGGGCTGCCGGCGAACGTCCTGGCGCTGGTCTACGGCGTGCCGTCGGAAATTTCGACGCACCTACTGGCGTCGCCCGTGATTCGCGCGATTTCGTTCACCGGGTCGATTCCGGTGGGCAAGCACTTGATGAAGCTTGCGGCGGACGGCATGAAGCGCACGACGATGGAGCTGGGCGGGCATGCGCCGGTGCTGGTGTTCGACGATGTGGACGTCGAGAAGGTGCTCGATGCGTCGGCGACGGCGAAATACCGCAATGCGGGGCAGGTGTGCGTTTCGCCGACGCGATACTACGTGCATGAGAAAATCTACAGCCGCTTCGTGCAGGGATTTGCGGAGCGCGCGAAGAGCTGGCCGGTCGGGAACGGGCTGGAGGAAAAGAACAAGATGGGACCGCTGGTGCACGCGCGGCGCCTGGCGGCGATCGAAGGGTTCATCGAGGACGCGAAACAACACGGCGCGAAGGTGCAGGCAGGCGGCGCGCGGCTGAAGAGTCCCGGATACTTCTACGCGCCGACCGTGCTTTCCGACGTGCCGAACACGGCGCGCATCATGAACGAGGAGCCGTTTGGGCCGATCGCGGTGATCAATCCGTTTTCGGATTTCGACAGGGTGATGGAGCAGGCGAACCGGCTGCCGTACGGGCTTGCCGCGTTTGCGTTCACCAATTCGCAGCGAACGGTCAAGCTGCTGGGCGAACAACTCGAAGCGGGAATGATTGGCCTCAACACGTATCAGATTTCGATTCCGGAGTCGCCCTTTGGCGGCGTGAAGGAAAGCGGACACGGCTCAGAGGAAGGCATCGAAGGGCTTGACGCGTGCCTGCAGACGAAATTCATCAGCGAGGCGTAAGAGAGATTCTTCGCCTGCGTGCGCCGGCTGTCTTCGCACGGGACGCGAAGACAGCAAGAACGAGAACCGGCGCACTCCGCTCAGAATGACGCTGCGATAGGCCGAGGCGATACAAGATGACCTCCGAAGGCAGAGTGCTGGCGCTGGAGAAGCGCGTCGATGAGCTGGCGGAGCGGCTCGGGCGCGCGGAAGACGAGCTCGCGATCCGGAGGCTACAGCACGCCTACGGCTATTTCATGGACAAGTGCAAGTACGAAGAAGTGGTCGAGCTTTTCTCCGATCGCGGCGAGACGTATTTTCTGGGCGGCGTCTTCAAGGGGCGCGCGGGAGTGCGCCGGCTTTACTGCGGGCGGCTCGGACAAAGATTCGCGGACGGGAAAAATGGGCCGAGGCGCGGGCTGCTGCTCGATCATCTGCTGCTGCAAGACGTGATCACGATCGCGCCGGATCGCCTTTCCGCCAAGGCGCGGTATCGCTGTTTCATGCAGGGTGGAAGCCACGAGAGCGTGCCCGAAATCTTTCCGGCGTTTTGGGAAGCGGGCGTGTACGAGAACACATATTTGAAGGAAGACGGCGTGTGGAAGATCGGCGTGCTGAACTACAACGTGTTTTTCTACGCGCCCTACGAGAAAGGCTGGGGCCACACCGAGCCGGGCTACGCGGTGCCCGCATTTTCGAAGACATATCCGGAAGATCCCAACGGTCCCGACGAGTTGACCACGCGACGCGCGAGCTTCTGGCCGGAGAACGAAGTGGTGCCGTTCCACTACCTGCATCCCGTCACAGGAAAACCGATCCCGTGAAAAAGGCTGCGCGAGAAAACCTCGCCGGGCGGAATGCGATTGTGACCGGCGGAGGACGCGGCTTTGGCCGGGCGATTGCGCGCGGGCTGGCCGCCGCGGGCGCTGCCGTCACGGTGACGGCGCGGTCCAAGAATCAGCTGGATGCGGCTGCGGCGGAGATCGAAGCGGCAGGCGGGAGAGCGCTCGCTATCGCGGGCGACGTGACGAAACGCGAAGACGTGGCGCGGGTCGCCGAAGCAGCCGAGAAGAAATTCGGCCCGACCACGGTGCTGGTCAACAACGCGGGCGTGACCGGACCGTTCGGTCCGGTGTGGGTGAACGATCCCGACGAGTGGTGGGACGCGCAGGCCGTGATCGTGCGCGGCACGCTGCTCTTCATGCGGACCGTATTGCCGGGAATGGTGGCGCGCCGCAAGGGCACCGTGATCAACGTCTCGGCGCTGGGCGGGCAGTGGTTCGCGCCGAAACTGACGGCGTATGCCGTGGCGAAATCGAGCCAAATACGATTGTCGGAGCACGCCGCGGCGGAGGCGAAAGAGCACGGCGTGAGCGTTTTTTCGATCGAGCCCGGCACGGTCTACACGGACATCACTGAGCACACGATCACTTCGCCGGAGGCGCAGCACTGGCTGCCGCAGATGGTGGACTATCTGAAAAACACGATCAAGGCGCAGGATCCCGCGCCGGGCCTCGCGCGCTGCGCGGAGATGTGCGTGCAGCTGGCATCCGGCCGCTACGCTGCGCTCACGGGGAGTTTCCTACTGCCGAGCGACGATTTCGACAAATTGCTGCTCGAACCCCAGCACGAGTGGGGTTCCGCTCTCATCCCCCGCCAGCCGCAGCGGGCCCGCTGAATTCTCCGGCCGTTATTTCGCAGACTGCGAAGCCAGACGCCAGTCGAGACTGGCGGGCCGGCCGCGTTCGAATTTACCGCTGGCCACGAGCGAACCGTCTCGAATCGCGCCGGTCATGTTGATCGTGGCGACGCGCGTTCCGTCCTGGTCCTCGCTGTGCATCGCAATGGTCGCATCGCCCGAAGGCTGGATGTCGCCTTCGACGTGCATGACGACGCCCCGTCCGCCCGGCATGTCCCATTGGCCGGTGAGTTTGCCGCCGAGCACGGTGCCCGCAGCGTCGTAGCAATGTCTGGGAAGCTTGGGGGTTCCGCCGTAGCAAACCTGACCGGAGTAGACGCCGTCGAAGCTGGCGACCGTCGCGCTCGCGTGCGGCCGTTTGGCAGGAGCGGAAGCCGCCGCAGTCACTTCCGATTTGGCGACGGGTTTCGCATCGCCGGCCGCGGCCGGCGGAGCGACGACATTGCCCGGCTGAGACTGCGAGGCCGGTGCTTTTTCGGCGGTCGAGTTCCCCGCCGCAGGCGGTGTTGCGGCTGAAGGTGCGGGCGCCGGCGGAGCGGCAGCAGTCGCCGCGGGAGCAGGTTCGCCCCGGCCGCGCTGGTGAATCGCATATGCCGCGTAGCCGATGCCTGCGACGACCACGAGGGCCACGATCACCCAAATCGCAGGGTTTTGCCGTGCGCTCGCCGCCTTGGGGCTTGGAAGCGGCGCACCGCCTTCGGCCTCGACGATCGAAAATGTTCGCACGGGCTGCGGGATGTTCTTGTAGCTCCTCTCGCCCATCGAATGGAATGAGAGGGAGAGCTTGTTGCGAATCTGGTCGTGGACGCTGCCGGAAATGCAGATGCCGCCGGGTTCGGCGGCGGTTTGCAGGCGGGCGGCAAGGTTGACGCCGTCGCCCAGAAGATCCTGTCCCTGAATCATCACGTCGCCGATATTGATGCCGATGCGGAAGCGGACCTGGCGGGTGGGCGGCAGCTGTTCGTTGCGCGTGCGCAGCGCGGATTGGACGTCGGTGGCGCAGCGAACCGCCTCCACCGGGCTTGCGAACTCCGCCAGAATGGCGTCGCCTGCGGTGTTGAAGACGCGGCCATGGTGCGTCATCACGAGCGACTCGAAGATTTTCTTGTGACCCCGAAACGTGCGCAGGGTCTGTTCTTCGTCCTCGTTCATCAAGCGGCTGAATTCGGCGACATCTGCCGATAGAATCGTGGCCAGCTTGCGTTCAATGATTTGCGAACCAGATTGCGCGCCTGGGGGCGGACCGGGCAAATCAGGACCATCGGGCATCTGGATGACTCCAAGGATTGAGTTGCTGCGTATGGTAGCATCCGCGCGCCCGTCGCGGAACGGCTGGAAGGATCAGAATCGCTCGGCGGAATATCAGTAGGTCAGCGACCAGCTCACCAGGGTCATCGTCATCACGAGCAACAGCAGACCGACACTGACCACGCTCAGGGCCTTGCCGTGGCCCAGCAGGTAGTCGCGCGATTCGGCGTTCATGCAGACGAGCACCAGAACCAGAAGCACTCCAGCCCATGCCAGAAGCGACAGCCCGCCCGGGAATCTTCCAATGACCGACAGGAATTGCTGCGGCGGCTGACCGGCCGGCACCCACCAGGGCAGCATGGGCGCCAGTCCGGCCGCCAGCGAAAAGGTGAGCAGTTTTCGCGTGAACCAGCCCTTCACCTTCGGCTTCGCGGCCTTCCAAACGAGAAAATCCCAGGCGAGCAGCGCGAGGCCGATCAGCGCCCAGCCGTAGAGCGCAAACTTGTGGTCAAACCACAGCCACGCCCGGAAGACGACGCGGGGGTGGGGCCCCGAGACGAGCCGCGGAAGCAGAATGAGCGCCACGATCGCGTTGGACAGGATCGCGATCAGCAGAGTCGCCAGACTCATCAACTGAAACCAGTGCCGCGTCGCCGTCACCTTGCAACGGCTGCACACGGACTGCTTGGGCAGGAAACTTTGGCCGCAACGCTCGCAGAACACGGTTTGCCTCCCACGGACGGAAATGGGCGCATCGTGCCCGGTCAGGCTAGCTCAAATGATCTTCAAATGACTACTGGTCTGAAGGTCAGCGAAAGAGAACGCGAGTCCCACCCGTCCTCGCGGGCTAGTCCGGCGAATCGGAGCGGACACGTTGACAGCGTGATCGCCGGGGTGATACGACTGCCCTATCAGGGGGGGCCATCCGCAAGCGGGCGACCTCACGCAGCCTTCGTTTCATACATAGGGAGTGAAGCCATGACAACCAAGTTCCCGGATTCGTTTGATTATCAGGGCATGAACGCGCCGATGCGCACCGAGTGCGACATTTACGACCTGATCGTCGAAGGAAACATGCCGAAGGAAATCGACGGCACGTGGTACCGCACAATTCCCGATCCGCAGTATCCGCCGATGCTGGGCCACGACACGTACCTGAGCGGCGACGGAATGATCAGCGCGTTCAAGTTCGAAAACGGCCACGTCGATTTCAAGATGAAGTACATCATGACCGATCGCCTGAAGGCCGAGCGCAAGGCGCGGCGCGGACTTTTCGGTCTTTACCGGAATCCGTACACGGACGATCCGAGCGTGAAGGGCATCAACCGCTGCGTGAACAACACGACGCCGATCTACCACGGCGGCAAGCTGCTCGCGCTGAAAGAGGACGGACTGGCGGTAGAGCTTCATCCCGAGACGCTGGACACGATCGGCGTCTTCAGCTATCGCGGGAAGCTGAAGAGCCAGACGATGACCGCGCACACGCGGCTCGATGAAGACACGCAGGACCTGCACTTCTTCGGCTATGAAGCAAGCGGGATGGCGACGCGAGACGTTTCCTATTGCGTGGCGAACAAGCAGGGGGAACTGGTCAAGGAAGAGTGGTTCCAGGTTCCCTATGTTTCGCTGATGCACGATTTCGCGGTGTCGAAGGAGCACGTGATCTTCCCGGTGTTTCCCACGACGGCGAATCTCGACCGCATCAAGGCGGGCGGCGTTCACTGGGTGTGCGAGCCGAATCTCGACGCCTACGTCGGCATCATGCCGCGGGACGGCAGCGTGAAGGACATGCACTGGTTCAAGCACTCGGCGTGCTCGGCGTTTCACTTCATGAACGCGTACACCGAGGGCAAGTACGTCCACCTGGATTTCGGCATCGGGAAATACGCGCCGTTCCCGTTCATTCTGGAGGCGTCGCACATTCATCCGAAGCCGGAGGATTTCGCGTTCGGCCGCGTGGTGCGCTGGACGTTCGACATGTCGAAGCCGGGCGACAAGTTCGAGGAGTACAAGATCGCGCCTTCCGGCGATTTTCCGCGCATCGCAAACAAGGATCACATGAAGGACTACTCGATCGGCTACTACGAGCGGTTCGATCCCGAAGCCGGCGCGCCGTTGACCGCCGGTCCCGTGGGCCCGGGCTTCAACACGCTCAGCCGGCTCGAAGTGAAGAGCGGCAAGCTGAAATCGTGGCACTCCAACCGGCCCGTGACGATCCAGGAAGAAGTCCACATTCCGTCGAAGACGCCGGGGCACGAGGGCTACCTGGCGCTGGTGGCAGACCTGCATGATACGCAGCTTTCGGACTTGCTCGTTTTCGAGGCCGAACACCCCGACAAGGGGCCGATCGCCACGGCGCACTTGCCGCTGCGGCTGCGCAACCAGGTGCACGGCAACTGGGTACCGGCGGAAGAGTTGCAGTAAGTCGGATCGCGGCACCGGACGCGTGCCCGCGCGGCGGGGGCGATGGCGCGACAATCGGGTTTCTATGGCTGGAAGCTGCTCGCAGTCTTCTGGACCATTCTGTTCGCCAACTTCGCGTTCCCGCTGTACGGCGCGAGCGTGGTCAACACCTACATGGCGGAGGCGCTTCACTGGGATCGCACCCAGCTGGGGACCGCCGCCGCCATCTACCAACTGATGATCGGCGTGCCCGCGCCGCTGGTCGCCGTTCTGATTTCCAAGAGAGGCGTCCGATTCACGGCAACGATTGGATGCTGGGTCGTCGTGGCCGGGGCGCTGCTGATGTCGTCCGTCGTTCACACGAGCTTGCAGGTCGATCTCGTCTACGGCCTGATGATCGGATTGGGCGCGATGACAGGAGGAGTGCTCGTCTCGCAGACCGGCATCAATCGCTGGTTCGCCAGGTACAAAGGCCTCGCCATCACGCTGGTGCATACGGGAGGAACCTTCGGCGGCTTCGTCGCGGCGCGAGCGCTTGACAAGGTGATTCGCGCGTCAAACGGCAACTGGCGCGCGGGCTGGTGGATGATGGCGGGACTCAGCACGATCTGCGCAGTCGTTTCGATGCTGTTCGTGCGCGAGCGGCCAAGCGACGTCGGCCAATTCCCGGATGGCATCGCTCCGGCCGAGGTCACGGGCAGTTCCGCGGCAGAGCCGGCGCAAGCAAATGCGCGCGCCGAAGGCGTGTACAAGACGTCCGAGGACTGGACGTTTGGCGCGGCGCTTCGAACACCGGCGATCTGGATGATCCTCGTCTCACTTCTCGGCTTCAGCGCGGGGTATCCGCTCTATCTTGCGCACGGCAACGCGCATTTGCGCGATCTGGGCTACACGCCGGCGCAAGCCGCGTCATCGATCTCGATCATGCTGCTCTCAGCGCTGTTCGGCACACTGCTGTTCGCCACAATCGCCGACCGGATCGAGCCGCGCCTTACGTGGGCGGCCGCGTCGATTGTCTTTGCGGTGGGAATGGTTCTCGCGCTCAACGCGAGCGGCTCCGCCGGCCTCTACCTCTACGCCGTTCTGCTCGGCGGGTCGTTCGGCGTCTGTTTTTCCGCGATGATGGTCTTGCCCGCGAACTACTACGGCGTGAGCGGATATCCGCCCGTCATCTCGTTCATGATGATGATCGGAACCACGGTGGGCTCGCTCGGCGCGATCGTCGCGGGAATGGTATTCGATCGGGTCCACACCTACACGCCAGTGTTCTACGGAGTAGCCGGGCTTTCGGTGATGTCGTCTCTCGTCCTGCTGGTGATGCGCCCCGCGCAGAAACGGGCCGCCGCGCTGGCGGAGGCGGGCGTCGAACCGGAAGAGGCGTGAAACGCTTGCCGCTTTGAGTTTCCCTCTGTATCTTCAAACCTCTCGGAAGGCACCGTTCGAATGGGTGGACTGCTGGAAAAACAGGTTGCGATTGTCACTGGCGCGAGCCGAGGCATCGGCCGGGGCATCGCGCTGCGTTTCGCCGCCGAGGGCGCGGCGGTCGCGCTGACCTCGCGCAATCAGGCGCAGCTCGACGCCGTGGTCGCGCAGATCGAAGCGGCGGGAGGGCGAGGGGTCGCAGTCGCAGGCGACGTCACGAAGCGCGGCGACGTCGTGCGCGTGGTGCAGACGGCGGAAAAGAAATTCGGCGGCACAACGATTCTGATCAACAACGCGGGCCTCGCCGGTCCCTACGGGCCCGTCGGAATCGTCGACCCGGACGCGTGGTGGGCCGCGCAGCAGGTTCACGTGCTCGCGCCGATGCTCTTCATGACGGCAGTGATTCCCGGAATGATCGCGCGCCGCGCGGGGCGCATTATCCTGATTTCGTCGCCGCGCTCGCACAAGCTCACCGCGAATCTTTCGGCGTACAGCTTCGGCAAGGCGGCGCAGAACCGGCTGGCCGAACTGGTGGCGAACGAGGGGAAGCCGCACGGGGTCACGGCGTTCGCGCTCGATCCGGGATCGATCATGACGGACATGGCGGACGAAACGATGAACTCCCCGGACGCGCAGCGCTGGGTGCCGCAGATGGTGGAGCGGCTGCGGCAGATGAAGGGTACCCAGGGCTCCGACGAAGGCATCCAGTGGTGCACGGACCGCTGCGTGGGCCTCGCCTCCGGGCGGTGGGACGCGCTTTCCGGCCGCTACATCGATCGCACCGAAGAACCCGACGAACTGATCCGGCGAATGGAATCGAACGAGGGAGGAAGCGCTCCGTCATGAGAAAGCTCGACATCTTCACGCACATCTGGCCGAAGCGATTTCACGAGGAGTTGCTGAAGACGACCGGCCAGATGAAGGACATGCACCGTCGCAGCGAGGCCGTGCCGATGATGACGAACCTCGACCGGCGCTTTCAGGTGATGGACATGTTCGAGGGCTATCAGCAGATTCTTTCGCTCGCTTCGCCGCCGCCGGATGCCGCCGGTGAACGCCCGGCCTGGCGCGAGCTCGCGCGCATCGGCAGCGACGGCATGGCGGAACTCTGCCGGAAATATCCGGACCGCTTCCCCAGCTTCATTGCGTCGGTTCCGATGCGAGATCCGGAAGGGGCCGTTGAGGAAGCGCGGCGCGCGGTGAAGGAGCTCGGCGCGTGCGGCATCCAGATCTATTCGAACGTGGCCGGCAAGGCCTTAGACGCGCCGGAGTTCCGGCCAGTCTTTCGCGAGATGGAGCAGCTCGGCAAGCCGATCTGGATTCATCCCGCGCGCACGGCGAATTTTCCGGACTACCAAACTGAGGACAAGTCGCTCTATGAAATCTGGTGGACGTTCGGCTGGCCCTACGAGTCGAGCGCCGCGCAGGCGCGCATCGTCTTCTCCAAGATGCTGGACGAAATGCCGGGCTTGAAATTCATCATTCACCACGCCGGCGGCATGGTTCCGTTCTTCGAAGGGCGCGTTGGCCCCGGATGGGATCAGCTCGGCGCGCGCACTTCGCACACAGACTACCGGCCTCTGCTCAAGGAGTTGAGGAAGCGCCCGCTCGACTATTTCAAGATGTTCTACGCGGATACGGCGACGTTCGGATCGAAGTCCGCGCTGGTTTGCGCGCTGGATTTTTACGGTATCGACCACGTGCTGTTTGCGTCGGACGCACCGTTCGATCCGGAAGGCGGGCCGATGTACATCCGCGAAACGCTTCGCGTGATCGATTCGCTCGACATCTCGAAGGAAGACCGAGAGAAGCTCTATTACAAGAACGCGTGCAGGCTGTTGGGCCTGAAGTAAGTTCTTGCGAACCAGGATAGGCTTCGGCATCATACGGTGGCATGTTGCGGCCACAACACCCCCGGCGCCTTTGTGCCGGCTTCACTTGAAGTTCCTGCCTCTAAGCGACCGTCGGCCGTTTTCCATTTTTCTCTAGTACTTGATCGCACTTCGATCTCGCAGGCGTACAGACGCGCCCGAGGGCGGCTGCGATCTCAACGGGCCTGGCACGGCACACCGCGAGGTGCGTCCCCGAGCCGAATTCCCATGTGGGTGGGGAAAAATTCTTCAAGGAGAAACAGATGAGAAAGCTAGCCACGTCTTTACTAGTGTTCGCCCTCTTTGCGGGAAGCCCGGCGATGGCGGCGGGCGGGGGCAACAACGCCGGTTCATTACCTGCAAATTCACCGGGTCCGGCGGATCCGGCCGCAGCAGCAAATCCGGCAACGCCGGCAGAAACTCGAATGGAAAGCGAGCTTCAGGAGCTCCGCGACCTGCTGGTGATACAGGGCAAGCAATTCCAAGAGCAAAACCGGCAACTACAGGATCAACTCGAACAGCAGAGGGAGCATGTGCGCCTGCTGGAAGAACGCCTCGCAGCGGCGAACGGAGAAGCGGAAGCCTCGGCCGATCCGCAACCTACGATCGATCCGGGCATCGGAGTTCCCGCGATTCGGGCGAACGGCGATTCCGCGCAGGAAAAGAACGAACCGCCTACCGCAATTCACATCAAGGGCATCACGCTGACACCCGGCGGCTTCATGGAAGGCGCGGCCGTGTGGCGGCAGCATGCTCTCAGCTCGGACGTCGTCACACCGTTCAATACGATCCCGTTCTCCGGCGCGTCGCAGAGCCACATGTCGGAATTCAACGTCAGCGGCCGGCAGTCGCGCATCAGCATGCTGGTCGAAGGCAAGCTTTCCGGCGTGAAAATCGGCGGATACTACGAGACGGACTTTCTCGGCACGGGCATCACGTCGAACTACACGGAGAGCAACAGCTTCGTTCTGCGGCAGCGGCAGTTCTTCGGACAGGCGGCGTTTGACAGCGGCTGGACCGTCACCGGCGGGCAGATGTGGACGCTGCTCACGGAAACGCGGCACGGCCTCGACAACCGCACGGAAGTGCTGCCGTTGGTGATCGACGGCCAATATCACGTCGGTTTCTCGTGGGCTCGCCAGCCCGGATTCCGCGTCACGAAGAATTTCAACAACAAACTCTGGCTAGGCCTCTCCGTGGAGAACGGCGAGACCACGCTGACGGCTCATGGGCAGAACAATAACTTCCTCGCCGGCCAGTATGGGGCCGGCGGCGGTCTGCTGAATCCGGTGGCGAACTTTGCGTTCACAACGGCGCCGGATTTCGTGTTCAAGGCCGCGTTCGAACCGGGCTGGGGACACTATGAAGTTTTCGGCGTGCTCAGCACTTTCCGCGATCGCGTCTTTCCAAACGAAACGGCGGAAACACCGTCGGCAGCCGGCGCATTCAATGATCATCGCGTCGGCGGCGGCATCGGAGCGAATGCCCGCGTGCCGCTGTTCAACAAGCACCTCGACGCAGCGATCCACTTCCTGGGCGGCGACGGCATCGGACGATACGGCTCGGCGACACTCGCGGACGTGACGGCGCGGCCCGATGGCACGCTCGCTCCGATTCACAATTTCCAGTCGCTCGCGAGCCTCGAGTGGCACGCGACGCCGAAGCTGGATATCTACGCCTACGCTGGCGGGGAATACGCCGCGCGGACCGCGTATTTCAAGCCGGGAGCGGAAGTGCCCAACGAAGGTTACGGAGCGATCGGCCTTGCGAACTACGGCTGCTCTGCTGAACCGCTTCCCGGATCGGCCACTTCCACGGCCACGAGCGTTGGGGGCAGCGCGGGATTCGTTCCCGGGTCGCTCTCAGAATGCACCGGCGATACCAGAAGCGTGATCCAAGGCACACTCGGATTCTGGTACCGCTTCTACCAGGGGGCGATGGGTCGCGTACAAACCGGGTTGCAATACTCGTACCTCAACCGGGACACCTGGTCCGGCGCAGGTGCAACCGCCGACACCCTGGCGACTCCCCATGCGGTCGAGAACCTGGTGATGACGTCGTTTCGCTACTACCTGCCGTAAGACGTGAAGAAACGGGGCGGGGAGGCCGCATGACGCCTCCCCTCTCTCGATCCAAGTGAGAGCCCGGCTGAGCAATTTCAGTTCTTGCGAAGGAGGCGCGCGGCGGCGGACAAGGCGCGCAGCTTGCCGTAAGCAGTCTGCGCATCGGCCATAGGCCGCTCCGCGAAAGTGCCAAATCCGCAATCGGGATTCAGAAAGATTCGATCCGGAGACACGAAGCCGGCAAGCTCGCGCACGCGGGCAACGATTTCTTCCGGAGACTCGATTTCCGACGTGCGAGGATTCACCACGCCGTAGCCGATCTGTGCGTGCGGCTGAAGACCCGCGAGCACGCGTGGCGAGCCCGCACGCGAGGTGGCGTATTCGAGCACGAACTGACCGACCTTCATGCGATTCAGATAAGGAATCAGGCCGTCGTAGGGACCTGCAAGCAATACGTCTTCATTGCGACTCCAGTTCCCCCGGCATACGTGCACGGCAAGAATCGGCCCACGAATCCCTTCGACGACGCGATTGATCAGGCTGACGGCCCGCTCCAGCTCCCCTTCGGGGCTGGAGCTGGCGGCGAGCGCAGCGCACATGAACGTTCGAGTGGCGGATCTGCCCGCAAGAAGGAGTTCGCTCAATACAGGCTCGTCGAACTGCACTACCTCGACTTCGGCATTTGCCAGTTCCTGCAGCTCCTCGCGAAGCACGGCGACGATGTCGCTGGCGAGGCTGTCGCCATCGGGATACGTGGATTCAGAGAGTCCCTTCACCCAAGTGGAGCGGCTCAGGAGATACGGGCCGGGAAGCGTCACTTTGATGGCTTTCTGCGTGTGCTCACGCAGGAAGCGGT
>Ga0335080_10004821_pt1 | contig 13775 bp, 8 predicted proteins | sample Lox_Sample_34_FD_206720 | JGI IMG/M metagenome (GOLD analysis project Ga0335080, IMG submission 206720) | Soil microbial communities from Loxahatchee National Wildlife Refuge, Florida, United States - Lox_Sample_3.4 | ecosystem: Environmental > Terrestrial > Soil > Wetlands | place: USA: Florida... | reverse complement strand
GCGGCCGACCGTTGTCATCGATGATGTAGAGGCCCGCGATCTCGGGCTCTTCTCCGCCGTCGCCGGCGAAAGGCGGTACGACCAATGGCTCTCCGTGGGCGCGCAGGATCGTGCCGCAGCCTTTGTAGAACCACTCGGAGGCGACACCGATCTCTCCTGGCGCGGGCCGTCCGCCTTCCAGACCAGCGAGGTACATTTTCATGCTGTCGGAGAGTTGCGCGGGATCGTGGTGCATCGCGTGGCGGTTGGCGGCGCTGGCTTTGTGGGTGAGACCCGTGCCGCTGACGAGGCAGCGGGCCGGCTCCGGATGCGTAAAAGGCAGTAGCAGACGCCAGTCGGATTCCAGACGGTAAATGGGATCGTACGCCAGAGTCTCGCCGCCGGAAAGCTCGCGCAAGGCGTCGTTCAGGCGCCAATGTTTTCGCAATGCCCAAAGCGCCAGATCATAGACCGAGTTGGCGCCGTCGATTAGTCGCAAGGTGCTGTCTTCGACTATGGCAACGCGCGTGTCACCGGCGGGCGATGTCAGCTGAACGAGGCGCACCGGGCCATTATAGATTGGAGAACCCGGGGCAGTTCAGGCGCGTTCAGTTCGGCAACGGGCTCTGACACCCCCACCGCCTTGTCCCTTTCCGTTCGCATGGTTCGGATCGGTCCAAGTCATGCGCGCCCGATTCTGGAAACGGTTGCCATACTGATCTGTCCAGTTGGAATAGATATAGTGCGCCGAAATGGATTGAACTCCGGCCTGGCTCATCGCGAGGAGTTCGCCAGGATCCGAGGCTCCGTTGTGATTGCGATCAATCCACACTCGAAGCCTCGAAAACCTCAACCGGGAAATCCTGCCAGGCATCTCGGATTCAGGGCGCTTGCCATGTACGATCGACGGTACTACGGTGGCAATGACGACGGCGTCATCGATTCAAAGGACGCCGTCTGCAGCGCTCGTCAGCGGGAAGTCGCTGCCGTGAAGACTTAGGATAATGGGATCCTCGACAGTACACGCGGGCAGGGGACCCTCCTCATACCAAATAACCAAGCAGTCCCCTTCGGGGCAGTACACGCCATCGCACGGGTCGTCCCCACCCGGCTGTTTCAATGTTCTTCCGCAGGTTCAATGAAGTACCTCCTCGGCGCCAGAACATATATGTGAAATAGATCCACAATACTTGTACTCTCATGCGATCTTTATGTCAATAAGATATTAGAGTCCTTAAATATATAAATAACAGGGTCATGTGCGAATCCGCAAGATATCAGGCGCGCGGTGCAGCGTTTTGCGACAAGGATGGCATTCGTTATGCGTCCGCAGCATGGCAGTCCCGCGGAAAGGAGTTCAACCGTTTGTCGTGAATAATTCGCTGGAGCGCGTTCAGTTCGAGCGGCGGATGCCGAGTTGTTTCAGGCGCTGTTCCACATCGTGGAGGCACCGTTGTTCGCAATCGTCGACCGGACCTTCGGCGCCGTGCTTGTGCACGATCTGCACGCCGAGCACTACCTCGGGGCGGAAGCCGCGGCGCGGGCTTTGGTGAACCGAGCTGTCCCAGGGCAGGATCTCGAAATCCGTTCCCGTCGTGGCTGAGGGCAGAACCGCGGAAACGAAGTCCTGCAACTGTTCGAACGTTTCCAACTCGGGTGACTCGTCGGGCGAAGAGGGTGGCGGCGCTTTTCCGCAGCCGGCGCAGAGGTCCAATTCGAACCCGACCTGCACCTTCTTGTCGTCGACGATGGCCCAGTCCGGCCAGACCTCGTAGCAGATCCGGTAGCGGTCGATCATCGAGCGCAGTTCGGTTTCAGTCGGCATCAATCGGCAACCGTCGTCAGGTAGCTTACCAGGCTTTCAAGGTCGCTTTCACCGAGGGCCTTCCAAAGATCGACATAGGTACGGGCGCCTCGTTTCATTTCGGTGGGTTTTCCGGTGAGCTTCGATGTCAGCTTGGAGAGCGTCAGCCGCACGTCGGCGGCGCGCAGACGCGGAGCATGCAACGAACCCTCGCCGCTCGGTCCGTGGCAGCTGGCGCATCCGCTGGCAGCGTAGAGGTATCGCCCCTCGGCCAGGGCCGCGCCCGCATCGCGATAGCGGTTGCGTTCGCGCAGTACCGTCAGGATGTGAAGGTCGGCTTCTTGGAAATTGAACTCATCGGCGGTGAGTTCGTGAATGCTGTGTCCGGTGCGGGCCACGCCAGCGGATCCATGATGGGTAGTCCTGGCGAAGACGTGGTAAAGTTCGTGGGCCAGGACACGAGCCATGGCGCGGCCCAAGGCAAACTCGGCCTTTTGCTGCGGCAGACCGGCGACGGCGGGGCGCACGAATGCGGAAAGCCGGTCACAGTCGATATCGCTGAACGGCAGCACTTCGTGATTGGTCACATGGGTCCAGCCGAGGGGACCAACGCCGGCCCGATTGCCGAGCGGACTTTCGGTGGTGCATATGCCGCGAAAATTAACGATCACGAGTTCGGAGGAGACCTCGCCTGCGGCGGAGCTGAGCGACCGCCATCGGAAGCTCAATCCTGCCGGTGACATGATCGAGGCCAATTCCTGCTGCATGGCGTCGAATTCCTGCCTGGGCGGGTCAACCTGGAACTTGGTATAGAGGGTAATTGGGGAACTGGAGTCTGCCCGCGGTTCGCCAACTAGCGGAGCGAGAGCCAGCGCCAGAAGGCAAAGTGTACGTTTTAACACCTTGAGCCCTCTTTATCTTATCTGAGGGCATGATGCTTTACAAGTAACTTTGGTGTAATGAAACGCGTTAACTTGATGTAAGTCGGGTAACAACAGCGAGTTAAAGGGCGGAATTCATTCGTGGATGGCGCAGAACGGCCGGGAGTGCTCCCGCTCGATGCGCTCGCGGAAGGTTGGGCCGGAATTGTAAGCGCAGAAGGGATAGATGAGGCCATCCGGCGCGGCATAGTGGATCACACAGCGCTTGACGCGCTCGACATCGTAATTGTAATGATCCATGAAGTGCATGCCGGCCACCATCAGGGTCTTGAAGGAGAACTCGCGCTTTTCGGCGGCGCCGCGGCCGTACCGCTTGTCGGTGAGGCCCTGCAGCGTGTGAAGGAACCGCGTGAAGGTCAAACCTTCGGGCGCGCGATCTTCATGGAAGTGCTTGCGGAGGCTGTTCCAGGCTTTCACGCGCGAGAAGAGCTTGAAGAGGGGCTTGCGCGTTTTTCGTGAAAGCTCGTCCATCTCGCAGAGCATCGCTCCGACATCGAGGAAACGCGTCACGGGCACTGCGGGTCCGTGCTTGGGAACGAACAGATATGTGCCCAGCGAGCAGTGCGGGTGGCAGGACAGATGCGTCGTCAATTCTCCACGCAGGGCGCTCAGGAGTTTCGAAAATGGCGTAACACAGGCCAGCGGGAACCAGTCTTCATAGGGGTCGCAGATGCCGGTCTGCTGGTGAACCGCGTGGGCGAAATCGGCCAGTGTGAAGCGCTTCGACTCCAGTTCCCTGCGCGCAATGCGGCCGGTGAAGGCGACGGGTTGGAAACTGATGGCGCTCACGACGTCGATGTTGTCGAGTCCGACCTTCAGGATGTCGCCGATCTGATGGTCGTTGACGCCTTTCACAATCGTGGGCACGAAACAAATTTTCATGCCGGCTTTGCGCACGTTTTCGATGGCCTGGAATTTCAACTCAGCGAGTTTGCGGCCGCGAATGCGTTGATAGACGTCGTCAGTGACGCCGTCGAACTGCAAGTACAGAGTGTGCAGGCCGGCTTCTTTGCACTTTTGCGCGAATTCGAGTTCGGCGAAGCGGATGCCGTTGGTGGCCACCTGAATATGCGAAAAACCGAGTTCGCGTGCGGACTCCAGCGCTTCGAGGAACTGCGGATACATGGTAGGCTCGCCGCCGGAGAATTGCACGATGCGGCCGGCCACGGGTTTTTCGTTGCGGAGGTTCTGGAGCATGCCGCGCACCTCGGCCAGTGAGGGCTCATAGAGATATCCGGCCACGTTCGCATTGGCGAAACATACCGGGCAGGTGAGGTTGCAGCGATTCGTGAGATCGAGGTTGGCCAGGCCGGTATGGCTGGTGTGCATGGAGCACAGTCCGCAATCCTGCGGGCAGGTGGCGGCATCCATCTTGGCGGGATTCACCACACCGCGCGAATCACCGAAGGTCCACTCTTCCATCTTGAGGTAGAGGCGGACATCGGAATAGAGGACGTCGCGGAAGGAGCCGTGTTCGGGACAGGTCTTTTCCATCACCACGCGGCCGGCGTCTTCAAAAATGAATGCATCGATCAGGGAGGTGCATTCGGGGCACAACGACTGGGTGGTTTTAGGCAGGCCTTTTTCGAGGGGGCGGATTTCGGCGCCAGTATAGGTTTTGGCGGGCTGGACGATTTGGAATGTTTCGGGCTGGGCGGGAGCGAAGCACGGGCTGGTCATAGTGGACATAGGTGTAGTGGGTTCGCTTGCAGTATAGCCGCTGGTCTTCAAAAACCAATGCGGGTTCAATCGAATGGTGCATTTCAACAGGCAAGATGCGGATTTTGAGGCCTGAAATGCTATTAATTTTAAGGCCGTAAACTCTGGAAATCACGAGGCTTTCTCATTATGATTGGAGAATACAGAGACACGCATGAGCTTGAATCTTGGTCTGGATATTGGTGCGGTCAGCCTCAAGTTGGCGGCGCTGGGAGGAGCAGCAGACCGGCCGTTGCTCGAGTCGCTGACAACACGCAACGCGCGCTTCCGGCTGATCGAATGGGACTCGCGGCCGCTGGCGATCTCCGAATACCGGCGCGTGGCCGGCAGCCCGGTGCAGGCAGCGTACGATCTGCTGCGCGAATTCTACGAGACGGTACACGAGTCCAACGTGGACGGCCTGCGCGTCACCGGATCGGGCAGCCGGACGATCGCGCGAATTCTCGGCATCTACTTCGAGAATGAATTCAAGGCCATCGCTCGGATGATGGGCGCGTTTCATCCGGGTGTTCGCAGCATCTTCGAGATCGGCGGGGAGAGTTCGAAATACATTCTGCTGGACGACTCGGGCGCGATCGTGGATTACGACCGAAGCGGCGAATGCGCGGCGGGGACGGGGTCGTTCCTCGACCAGCAGGCGCTTCGGATGGGTTATTCCGTCGAGGATGTCGGACAGGTGGTGCGGACCGCGGGTTGTTCCGCGCGGATCGCGGGCCGATGCTCGGTATTCGCGAAGAGCGATATGATCCACGCGCAGCAAAAGGGCTACACGCCGGCCGAGATTTTGCGTGGGCTCTGCGAAGCGGTCCCGCGGAATTTCAAGTCGAGCATCGTCAAAGGACGCGCGGTCATGACGCCGGTGGCGTTCATTGGCGCGGTTTCGCAATGCTCCGGCGTGACGGACGCTCTACGCCGGACGTTCGAGCTGACAGAAGATCAGCTGATCGTGCCGGAGTTGTACGCATGGTGCGGTGCGATTGGCGCGGCCATTTTGGAGAGCGAAGAGGAGCGCAAGCGGTCGTTGGGCGATATCCACCGGCTGGGACAGCATGAGCACGAGGCGCGGTTGTTTGACAACAAGCCGCTCTCCATGGAAAACGTGTTGCTGCTCCGGCAGAAGGGCGACGAAGAGGCAAAGCAATTCGCGGAGGCGCCATGCATTCCGGCGTACCTTGGGATCGATGTTGGCTCGGTGTCTACCAACGTCGTGGTTCTGAACGAGGACCGGGGACTGGTTCACGAAATCTATCTGCGTACGGCCGGGCGGCCAGTGGAAGCTGTGCAGCAGGGGTTGACGGAAGTGGAGCGGCTGTGGGGAAACCGGTTGGTTATCCTTGGCGTCGGCACAACCGGATCCGGACGCGAGCTGGTGGCTGAATTCGTCGGCGCGGATGTCGTGAACGACGAGATCACCGCCCACAAGACCGGTGCGCTGCACGTGAGCAGCGCGCTGGGGGGCGATCCGGTGGATACGATCTTCGAGATCGGCGGGCAGGACTCCAAGTTCATTTCGATCGAAAACGGCGTGGTGGTGGACTTCGCGATGAACGAAGCCTGCGCCGCCGGGACGGGTTCGTTCCTGGAAGAACAGGCGGACAAGCTGGGCATCAGCATTAAGGAAGAATTCGCGCGGCTCGCGCTGTCGTCGCGTTCGCCGACACGCCTCGGAGAGCGTTGCACGGTGTTCATGGAGCGCGATGTTACCGGCTGGCTGCACCAGGGGGAAACGATTCCGGACCTGTTGGCGGGGCTGGCGTATTCGATCGCGCTGAATTATTTGAACCGGGTGGTTCGCGGGCGGCGAATCGGCCGTAACGTTTATTTCCAGGGTGGGACTGCTTACAACGACGCGGTGGCGGCGGCCTTCGCCGGAATTCTCGGGCAGAAGATCACGGTGCCGCCGCACAACGGCGTCATTGGAGCAATCGGCATGGCGTTGATCGCGCGGGAATGGCACGAGGCGACCCACGGGGATTCGCGCTTCCGCGGATACGACCTGTCGAAACTGCGGTTGTCCACGCGCGAGTTCACGTGCAAGGCTTGCACGAATGAGTGCGACATCAAGGAATTCGATATCGAGGGGCACAAGAGCTTCTGGGGTGACAAGTGCTCGGACCGGTATCGGAAGGCGTCGGTGAGCGGGCGGAAGGCGGTGATCGAGGATCTGTTTGAGTTTCGGGAGAAATTGCTGGCAGAAGAATGCGGGACGTGGACGTCCCGCGCAGGCCTGGGGGCCTGCCCCACAAAACTGAAGGTGGGGATTCCTCGCAGCATGTCGATGTTCGACCAGTATCCGTTCTGGCGCCGGTACCTCACGGGGATTGGCGTGGAAGTGGTGCTCTCGCGCGTCACCGATCCCCGCATCGCGGCCAATGGGCTCGAACTCGCGTTGGCGCAGCCGTGCTTCCCGATCCAGGTGGCGCATGGACACGTCCTCGCATTGTTCGAATCAGGCGTGGATTATGTCTTCGTGCCGAACATTCTGGACGCCGAACCGGGCGACGATTCGAACTGCATTCCGCATCTGTGTCCCTGGAACCAGACGCTGCCTTGGGTTCTGCGATCCGCACCGCGGCTGGAGAACTACGCCGATCGCATGCTGGCGCCGACCGTCCACTTTCAGTACGGTCGCGGGCAGATCCAGACGGCGCTGGCAGCGGTAGCTCGCAAACTGGGGGCGAACAGGCGGACCAGCGATGCGGCTGTGGATGCGGCGTTCGCCGCGCAACGCGAGTTCCAGGATCGGCTGCTGGCAGCGGGACGGCAGGCGCTCGACCGGCTCGCCGAGACGGGTGAGCCCGGCATCATTCTCCTGGGGCGCGGTTATAACATTTACGATCGCAACATCAATTGCGATGTGCCGCGCAAACTGCGGCGGAATTATGGCGCGAATGTGATTCCGCTCGATTTCCTGGTGACCGGGCGCGAATCGATGGCAAACCTGCACAGCAACATGTATTGGGTGTCGGGCAGGAAGATTCTGGCAGCGGCACGGATCGCGGCCGAACGGCCCAATCTGCACCTGGTCTACATTTCGAATTTCAAATGCGGGCCGGATTCGTATATCAAACACTTCGCCCGGGAGGCCGCCGGGGCGCCGCTGCTGGTCCTCCAGTTCGACGGGCACGGCAACGACGCCGGCTACATGACAAGGTGCGAGGCCTATCTCGACAGCAAAGGGATTCTCAGATGCTACAGCAAATCGCCCGAAGCACAGCGGCCAAAAAGCCTGTCGGCAACCCGCTAGAGGGCAAAACCATCTACGTGCCGGCGATGGCCTACGGGAGCGCGCGGCTATTCGTGGCGGGGTTCCGCGCCCTCGGCGTGGATGCGCGCATTACGCCTCCGTCGGACGATCGGACGCGCGAGGTGGGGGCGCGCCATACGTCGGGCGACGAGTGTTATCCGGCTAAAGTCACGGTTGGCGATTTTATGAAGATCCTCGAGGATCCGGAGTGCGACCCGTCCAAGATTGTCTTTTTTATGGCCACCGCTGATGGGCCGTGCCGGTTCGGTCAGTACGCGTCGCATTTCCGCAGGATTCTCGACCAGAACGGTTATCGCAATGTCGGTATGCTCACGCCGACCAGCCGCAATTCCTACGCCGATCTCGGCGGGCTGGCGCAGCCGTTCGTCCGCACAGGGTGGCGGATGTTGGTTTGCGCCGACATTCTGGAGAAGATACGGCTGCACTATCGCCCGTACGAGCGCGAGCGGGGGCTGGTGGATCGCGTTTACGACCAATGCCTGTATGACGTTTGTCTGACGACGGAAAAGACGCCGGTTTATCCGCCGGTACAGTTGAAGGCGCTGCGGGGCGCTTTGGAACGCTGCGCCGCCCGGTTCCGCCAGATTCCTGTGGACCGCGGCCGGCCGACGCTCCGGATCGGGGTGGTGGGTGAAATCTTTTGCCGGCTGAATACCTTCTCCAATGACGACCTGGTGCGGCGAATCGAGGAGTTCGGCGCGGAAGTATGGCTTTCCGATATCTCGGAATGGCTGTGGTACACGATGGCGGAGGAGAGGCGGATTCTCAAGCTGGAGGGTCGGCAGTACTCCAGCCGGGCGTTCGGCTCATGGGTCCGGCGGCATGTTCAGCATCGCGATGAACAGGAACTGCTGAAGCCGTTCCGCCACGAGTTCGTCGATTGTCGTGAACCCGAGGTGGAAAGGGTCCTCGAGTGCGCGCGTCCCTATCTGCCGCCGGAAGGCGCGCTGGGCGAGATGGTGCTCAACGTGGGCAAGGCGGTGTACCTGGCGGGGCAAGGTGTGGACGGGATCATTGATATCAGCCCATTCACGTGCATGAACGGAATCGTCAGCGAAGCCATCTACCCGCGGGTGAGCAGGGATTTCGGGGGGATTCCGATTCGCAACTTCTACTTTGACGGCACGCAAAACGACTTAGAGCGCGACCTGGGTGTTTACGTAGAACTAGCGAGAACATATAGCCGGCGTCGGAAAAAGTCTTCCAGCTAATAGGGTCTGGAGGTATCATAAGACAGGAGGTCTAAATGACCACCCGTCCGCTGAACGTCGACCTCACCTACGCTCGGGATTTAATTGGCGCCGGTTGGAAGGGCGCCGTTTCCGCCCGTCCCTCAGCGCGGGCGCAGGCGCGCTTGCTGATAGCGCCTGTGATTGTGGGAGCCAGTCTTGGCGCACTCACCACGTTATTTCGAAAAGGCGACCGGAAGCATGCGTCCAAGTACGCCGCCGCGGGGTTGATTGGAACCCTCGTCGGGTTGGGGGCCGCAGCAGCGTGGGCCTCCCGCGCACCTGCGCAAGCGGCCTTGCGGAACGTCAACACGGTTCGCGACGCCCACTGGCTGGCAAAGAATCCGATCGCATACGCGTAAACCTCAAGCCCAGCGAATCACACCGGGAAGCGCTGCAGCCCCGCGATCTGCGTGAAACGGCAGGACCCGCACGGTGTATCCGTGGCGTCCGCTTGTCCTGCAACTGATGTCTGAGGCTTCGAACTCGCACACGCCATTCGACGGCGGGCCTACGGGGCGCATGGCTACGGCCGATCCATCGGAGATCTCGCCATCGGCGTCGATTCGGCCGACATAGAGTTGTACGGCGACTTCGTCGGGTGAAAGCGGTCCGAGCCGGACGCGCGTGCGGACGCGGATCGCGCCGCCGACGGAAACCGGCGCCGCGGCAGCCGCCTCGACGGACTCGACCTTCACTTCTCCCCAATGATTACGTACCCGGCGCTGCCACTCAGCCAAGGCGCGGGCGCGACCCGCCCGGTCACCGGTGAGAGCACCGTATCTCTGGTGCGCCGAGAAGTAGAACCGCGTGGCGTACTCGCGGACCATGCGCTGCGTGCTGAACTTGGGACATAGCACGGCAATCGACGATTTCATCTGCGAGATCCAGCGGCGCGGCAGACCGTCGGCGCCGCGCTCGTAGAACGCCGGGGCAATCTCCTGCTCCAGCAGATCGTAGAGGGCGGCCGATTCGACCTGGTCCTGATAGTCGGAATCCGCGTAGCTTTCGCCTCGGCCGATCGCCCACCCGATGAACCGATTGGCTGCCGTTGCATCGTGCCAGGCTTCGTCCCACCAGCCGTCCAGTGTGCTTAAATTGAGCGCACCGTTGGCCAGGGCCTTCATCCCGCTGGTACCGCTGGCTTCCAAGGGCCGCAAGGGCGTGTTCAGCCAAACATCGGACCCCTGCACCAGATAGCGCGCCACCGCCATATCGTAGTCTTCAAGGAAGACAATGCGCCGCCGGAATTCCGGGCGCTGCGCGAGGTGCACGACCTGCTGGATTAGGACCTTTCCCGCGTCATCGCGAGGATGGGCCTTGCCCGCAAATAGAATCTGCACCGGACGGCCAGCCTGGTTCAAAATAGCCGCCAGCCGCTCTACGTCGCGCAGGATCAGGTTGGCGCGCTTATAAGTGGCGAAGCGTCGTGCGAAACCGATGGTCAGAGCATCCGGATCGAGGATTTCATCAGCAGCGTTGATCGCCGCTTGCGGGGCGCCCCGGCGCTGGAGTTGCTCACGCAGGCGACGTCGCGCGAATGCCACCAGCCGCTCTCGGCGTCGTTCGTGTGTGCGCCATAACTCTTCGGCGGGGATCGACTCGGCGCGCCGCCATAGATGTGGATCGGCGTGCTCCTCGCGCCACTTCGGCCCCAGGTAGCGATCATAGAGCTGGTTCATTTCGTACGAGATCCACGAGCGGAAGTGGACACCGTTGGTCACATGGCCAATGGGAATCTCATCGGCGGGCAAACCCGGCCAGATGCCTTTCCACATCTGCCGGCTGACGTCACCGTGCAGTTTGCTGACGCCGTTGCTCGACGCGGCCATGCGCATAGCGAGCACGGTCATGCAAAACTCTTCCGACTCATTCGATGGATTCTGCCGGCCTAGTCCGAGGAAGTCATAGCGGTTCAAACCCAACCTTCCGGTGTACTCGCCCAGGTAGCGATCCAGGAGTGAAGGGGGGAAATAATCATGTCCGGCGGCTACCGGCGTGTGGCCCGTGAATACCAGCCCAGCGGAGGCCACCTCTCTTGCCTCGGCAAACGAGAGGGAATTCCGTTCCATCAGCCTGCGCGTCCACTCCAGCGACAGAAATGCGGAGTGGCCTTCGTTCATGTGGTAAACACTGGGCTGGATCCCGAGCGCTTCGAGCGCGCGGAACCCGCCTATGCCCAGCAGAATTTCCTGGCGCAAGCGCATTTCTTTGTCTCCACCGTACAGTTGGTCGGTGAGATCGCGGTCGTCGGGGCGGTTTGCCTCCACATTTGTATCCAGCAGGTATAACGGTACGCGGCCGACGTCGGCGCGCCATATCTGCGCGACCAGCCGGCGGCCGTCATATGCCAGGTCGATCGTCAGCGGCGAGCCATCCTCGCGCCTCTGGAGCGAGAGCGGCAAGTTACGGAAATCGTTGTCTTCGTAGGATTCCTGCTGCCAACCCGCGGCGTTCAGGTACTGTCCGAAATAACCTTGTTGGTACAGCAGGCCGACGCCGACCAGTGGGATACCCAGATCGCTGGCGGATTTCAAATGATCGCCGGCCAGGACTCCGAGCCCTCCCGCGAAAATGGAAAGGCACTCGGTGAGACCGAACTCCGCGGAAAAATAAGCCACCAGCAGATTATCAGGACGGTCAGGCTGCCGCGCGTACCAGGTAGACGGGGAGTGTAGATAGCCGTCGAATTCGTCTAGTTTTCTCTCGAGTTGCGCCAGGTACGATTCGTCCGCAGCCGCGGCTTCCAACTGGGCCTGGTCGATGCGGCCCAGCATCCGGACGGGGTTGTGGCCCGAGGCTTCCCAAAGATCGCTGTCCAGGCGTCGGAATAGTTCGATGGTGTCATGGTCCCAGGCCCAGCGGAGATTCTGCGCCAGGCGCCGCAGCCCTTCGAGCGGCCACGGGAGGGAGGGGATGACGTCGAAGACGTGCACGGGTTTCATATGCTGTTGTTATTGATCGGCGGGTGGATGTTTTTTCTGTAGTGTGGTCGCATGGATTCCAGACTTATTAATCCTTATCTCCATGCGCGGAGGGCGTCAAGGGTCGAGAGCTGGACCTAGCGGTCCCGCGCAGACCTGGCGGTCCGCCCCACAAAGAGAGTTGCAGGGAATGGCTAGTTAGTCACAGAGTTCTGAGGTGAGGCGGGATAGACTGAAGTTGCGCAGTCGCTCTGGGGAGGTGTATTTGAGTACCAATTTGATGGAAGCTAGAAACGCAGTAGGGAGCAAGGCGCTCGAAGGAAAGGTGGCTGTAGTCACGGGGGCGTCGAGCGGTATTGGGAAAGCAATCGCTATTGAGATGGCGCGGCGAGGGGCGGCGGTGGCCGTCAACTACATTGGTTCTGCGGAGGCCGCCAACGAGGTGGTTCGCTCGATCGGGCAGGATGACGGAGAGGCATTCGCGATCGAAGGCGATGTTTCCAAGCCCGATGAGGTTACGAACATGATCGCCCAAACCGTTTCGCGGTTCGGCGGCATCGACGTGCTCGTGAACAACGCCGGCATAGAAAAGAAGACGCCGTTTCTGGACCTCCCGGTTGACCAGTGGGAGAGTGTAATCGGCGTCAATCTCCGCGGGCCGTTTTTGTGCACGCAGGCGGCCGCGCGCGAAATGTCAAAACGAGGCAAGGGAACGGTCATCAATATTTCATCAGTCCATGAAGACCTCCCGTTTCCGGGCTACGCAGCTTACTGCGCGGCGAAGGGCGGTGTTCGAATGCTCTGCCGCAACCTGGCACTCGAGCTGGCCCCGCACCACATCAATGTCGTCAATGTGGCGCCGGGCGCGATCAATACGCCGATTAATACGGCAACGCTCACAAATCCGCAGAAGAAGGCCGCGCTCGAACGGGAAATCCCACTGGGGCGGGTGGGAGAGCCGGAAGAAGTCGCGAAGCTGGTGTGCTACCTGGCATCGGACGATGCTTCCTACATTACGGGAACTACGATTTTCATCGATGGCGGGTTGATGCACCAGACGGGCTCTCTGTAGAGATTTGAGGAGGGGCACGATGAAGCGAAGTTCGATTCTGGCGCTCGCCGCCGGAGCAGTCGGCGGCTACACAGCTTATCGCGTGTACCGCGGGAAGAAAGTGCGGCGGATATCGTCCGGCGCGCACGTTGTCATCCTGGGAGCGGGTTTCGGCGGACTGACTGCGGCCGAAACGCTCGCGCATGAAACTGCGGGACAGGTGCGAATTACCGTGATCGATCGGGAGAATTACCACACCTTCACTCCCATGCTTTACGAGGTGGCGAGTTGCGCCGTTTTGCCGTATGATCCGGCAGTGCAACTTCGCCCGATGCTTGCGCCGGGCGGAGTGGAATTTCGTAAAGCGACCGTGACCGGCGTCGATTTCCAGGCTCGGCAGGTGCAAACCGACACCGGGCCCATCGGCTACGACTACCTGGTTGTGGCCCTGGGCAGCACAACCAACTTCTTCGGCAATGCGGCGGCCCAGCAGCATGCGCTGCCGTTGAAGTCGCTGGAAGACGGGCTCTCGATCCGCAACCACGTGATTGACCAGTTGGAGGAAGCTTCCCGGTGCGACAATGCCGATGAACGGCGGGCGATGCTGACGTTCGTGATCGTTGGCGGCGGCGCGACGGGAGTGGAGACCGCGGGGGCGATGGCGGACATCGTGCGGCACGTGATCGCGAAGGACTATCCGACATTGAGCCGAAGCGAGTGCCGCGTAATGCTCATCCAAGCGGGGCCAAAGCTGCTGGACCAAATGGACCCGCGAATGGCGGACATCGCTTTGGAACAACTGAAGGCTGCGGGTGTGGAAGTCTGGTTGAACACTAAGGCCAGCAATTTGACGCCGGACC
>Ga0335080_10004820_pt1 | contig 13775 bp, 11 predicted proteins | sample Lox_Sample_34_FD_206720 | JGI IMG/M metagenome (GOLD analysis project Ga0335080, IMG submission 206720) | Soil microbial communities from Loxahatchee National Wildlife Refuge, Florida, United States - Lox_Sample_3.4 | ecosystem: Environmental > Terrestrial > Soil > Wetlands | place: USA... | reverse complement strand
ATCGTCCTACACTGCGCTTCAGCACAAACTGACCGAGCATTCCGCCGACCAGCACGAACATCACAACGTAGGCCAGATACAGGCTCCGCATGGGCTGGAATCGTGCCAGCGCCTCGAAGCGCGCCGGTATGTCCAGCACAAGCGCCGCAGCAAACGACAGCAGCACGTACGGAACGAGCGTGCGGCACAGCAGCGCAACGTTCTCCAGTCGTCGTGACCGCGCAATGCGGTAGAACCACAGAAACAGCGCAACCGGGGCGAAAATTCCAATCCACTCGTACCACTCCCACTTCACCACGTAGTGAAAGTCGTGACGGAGTGCCGCCTGGTGATAGGCTTCGGTCGGCGGATCAAACGAGATCCTCTGCGGCGCCAGTACTGCGGGCGCCATTGAGGGCGCTGGAGTGCCTGCCACAACTGCTTGCCCGTTCTCCCTTGCGCGGTTCCACACCAGCAACAGAATGAAAAACGCCCCGTAAACCGGCATCAACGGGTGGATCAGCGCCGCGCCGGCCAGCCACGCGGCGGCCACGGCGTACCGCCGGCCGAGCGCCGCTGCCACGGCGAAAACCGCCGTGAAGGCCGAGAAGCAACGCGGATTCAGACACGAATCGAATAGGAACAGCGCGGTTCCGGCGACCGGCACTGTGAGCGTCGCCGCCACTACTGCGGCGGCACACCAGCGCGCCTCCGGCAGTTCGAAGCACACACAGCCGAGCTTCCAGCACGCGAAAACGAACAGAAACATGCAGGCGGCTTGCAGCAGTAGCAGGACGTAGTCGAGCGGCAGGTGCAGCAGTCGCGCGATCCGGGCCACCAGGTTCGGAAACAACGTGAGCCGCGCGTGTGACTCAAAAAACTCCGCGCTGCGAGGATACAGCGTGGGATCGATCGCCTTCTTCACGGCGGGGACGTAGAACGCGGCATCGTCCATGTACGGGTGATAGCCGCGCACCAGGAATGCCCCCGCTGTGAGCAGCGCCAGGAAGAAAGCCTCTTTGACCTTCAATGTTTTCTCGCTATTTTGCGGCGGCCTGCGCGCGCGCCATCGCCGGCTCGGCGGCGGGAACGGAGTAGTAGCCCAGGTCCAGCTTCCTGCCGCGCTCGCTGAAGATGCGGAATCTCCCCAGGCCCGTTTTTTGCAGTACGAATTGCGCGGTGGTGGCCAGCACGCCCAGGCCGTAGCGCACGCTCCGGCGGAACTTGATTGAGGAAGCCTCTGCAAAATACTTTGTGGGACAGGAAACCTCGCCGATCCGCAGGCCAAAGTACACCGCCTGCGTCAGCACCTCGTTGTCGAAAACGAAGTCGTCGGAGTTCTCGAGCAACGGCAGCCTCATCAGCGCCTCGCGGCTGAAACCCCTATACCCGGTGTGATACTCCGAAAGCTTCGCGCCCAGGAAGAGATTCTGAAAGGCCGTGAGCATCCTGTTCGCGACGTACTTATACAGGGGCATTCCACCGCGCAGCGCGCCGCCCCCCAGGATCCGCGAACCCAACACAACGTCGTACACGCCGTTTGCGATCAGGCTGGCAATCGGTGAAACCAGCAGCGGCGAATACTGGTAATCCGGATGCACCATGATTACCACGTCCGCGCCGGCGTTCAGCGCCTCGCGGTAGCAGGTCTGCTGGTTCCTGCCGTAACCGTAGTTGGCGTCGTGCCGGAAAACCGTCAGGCCGAGGCGCGAAGCCAGGCGCACCGTTTCGTCGGCGCTGTGGTCATCGACCAGGATACGAAGGTCGACCAGCGCCGGCAGTTCCCGAACCGTTGCTTCCAGTGTCTTCTCGGCGTTATAGGCAGGCAGAACTACTGCGACTCGCTTCCCGTTAATCATCCAGCTTTGGCCCTGTCTCTCCCACCCTGGCTCGAACGCGCCGCCCCAAGCAGCCCCCCGGACGCGCTGGAGCGTCCGGAACATCCTGCACAACGATTCTGACCGCCTTCGGCAAGAAACACAAGAACCGCACGAGTGTTGCCCGGCCTGAGAACGAAATCCCCGCGAGGCGCAGCGCTGGGCACTTCGCTCCGGCGCAGGCGGCCGGCGCGGTCCTGCCCGTCGCACGAGTGTGATAGCCTCCAGTCGTTCATGCGGAATCCTCACGACGAGCAGTGCGCTCTCTGCCGCTTCGGACTCGCCACTTTCCTGTTGCTTGCCGGCTTGACGGCCGCCGCGATTCTGGTGCACGGCTATCACTTCGGATTCGACGACCAGTCTGTGTATTTGCCGGCGGTGAAGAAGGCTCTCGATCCGAGCCTGTATCCATACGACGCCGCGTTCTTCCTGGCGCAGACGCGGCTGAGCGTGTTTGCCGGTTTGGTTGCCCAGACGATCCGCCTGACGCGGATTCCCCTCGACTGGGCGTTTCTGCTGTGGCACTGCGCCACGGTCTTCCTGTTGCTGGCGGGCTGCTGGCGAATCGCACGCCGCTGCTTCCGCACAGCGCCCGGCATTTGCGGCAGCCTCCTGCTGCTGGCGGCGCTGCTCACGCTGCCCGTCGCCGGAACATTCGTGGCGTTGTGCGATCCCTATCTGCATTCCCGTGCGCTGGCGACGGCGCTGCTGCTGATGGCGTTTGCCGACGCGCTGGAAAGGCGCCCGAGAATCGCCGTCTGGGTGATCCTGGCGGCGCTGATTCATCCCGTGCTGGCCGCGATGGGCTTGTGGCATATCGCCGTGCAACTGTGGCCGGCGAATCCGGCCGATAGTCCGCCGCAGCAGAGCGCAGGGGCGGGCGCGGCGGCCCTGCTCGCGCCTGCGCCGGCGGGTTGGCTCGCTCAGTGGTTCGCGGACCCGTCTTCGGCGGCGTGGCGCGAGGCGCTCTCCAGCAGGCGTTATCTCTTTCCGCGGCAGTGGACTTGGTACGAGCAACTGGGCGCGTTCGCGCCGCTGGGCATTCTGTGGTGGTTCGCACGAGCGGCGGAAAGCCACAAGCTCAACGAGGCCGCGCGCGTGTGTCGCCGCATGGCGATCTCCGGCGGAGCCGGAGTCGCTGTGGGTTACGCAATCGCCTTCACGCCGGCGCTGCTGCCGCTGGTGCCGCTCGAGCCGATGCGCGTGCTGCATCTGGTGTATCTGCTGATGGTGTTGTTCGCCGGCGGCTTGGGCGGCGAGCTGCTGGCGGCGCGCTGGAAGTACGCCGCTGCCGCGGCGCTCGCGCCGCTGGCGTTCGGGATGTTTTTCGCGCAGCGTACGGAACTGGATGCGACGCCGCACATCGAATGGCCGGGAACCATTCCCCGCAACGACTGGCGCGAAGCGTTCGAGTGGATTCGCATGCACACGCCGCGCAATGCCCTGTTCGCGATGAATCCGGCTTTTCTAGCGCTGCCTGGCGAGAACGAGCACGGATTCCGCGGCCTGGCCGAACGCGGACAGCTTGCCGAAGCGGCAAAGGATCGGGCCGTCTCGCGCAACATTCCGGGATTGGCTTGGGCCTGGAGAGATCAGGTTCACGTACAGCAAGGGATTGACGGATTTGACCTGCGGCGTCTCGAAGAGCTGCGCAAACGCTACGGCGTCACTTGGCTGCTGCTCTGGAAAAAAGCGGAAGGAAGCGAACGTGCTGCGCTCGACTGCCCTTTTGAAAATGCGACGATACGGGTTTGCCGGGCGCCGTAGTGCCCTCGAGAGCGGGTGTGGCGCGCCTAGCTGTTCTGCCTGCGCAGCTTGAGCGCGCGCTCGAGGTCCTTCTTGAAGCGCTTGCGGTATGGCTCGAGCTGCGAGGCCTGCTGATACTGCTCGACCGCGGCCTGCCACTTGGACTGCCGTTCGTAGACAGTTCCGAGCCAGTCACGAGCTTCGGCTTCCGTAACCGAGTCGGAACGCCCCGGATACTCGGAGATGAATTGCTTCAATTCGGTCTCAGCCTGGCCCAGTTCCAAGCCACCGATCACGCGGGTGACCGCGCGGTAGTACAGCAACAGCGGATCGTGCGGCGCGACGGCGTGCGCGGCATCAATCACGCGGGCGAGGTTCAGCGCGTCGCGCTGGTGCATATAGAAGTCCAGCGGCTCGATGAAGTACCCCATCCTGTCGGGGTGCTGCGCCAGCAGCAACTCGTACTCCTTGCGCGCTTCGTCGAGCTGGTCCGCCTTCCAGTAGTAGTCGGCGAGGGCGAGGATGCCCTGCCGCGCGTCGATGGTGGTGATGGCGTCCACCTGCTGGCGCGCCTTGTCCTTGCTGCCCCCGAGAATCCACGGCGCTTCCATGTAGAACTCTTCAAGGTTGCGGCGCGCGTCGATGTTCGAGGGATCGAGCTTGACGGCAGTCTCAAAGGCGCGGCGCGTCTTGCGGGCCAGGAAGAAGCTGGATTCGATCTCCGCCTTCCGGCCGTACGCGCGGCCCAGCCACATCTGGAAATCAGACTTCTGCGGATCGAGGCGGCAGGCCTCTTCGGCGGAGGTGACAGCCGTATCGTAGACGCCCAATTCGAAGGAGCTGCGCGCCAGCCAGTAATACAAGGACGGGTCGCGAGGGGACAGCGTGAGCGCGGCCTGAGAGGCCGTCTGCACCTGACGATACTTGCCGGCGTCGAACATGCGGTGCAGGTCCTCGCCAGTCATTGCGGGAGAGCCCGCGGCGGCACCTGCCGGCGAACCGGCGGGGCGTGCGGAGGCGACGGCGGCAATCGCTCCCACCACGACAAAAGTCAGCAGGGTGCGCGCCGGCGAGAAGGCGCGCCGGGAAGCGAATGCGCTCATTGAGCTTGGAGTGGTCGGTCCCGTCATGCTGGGCGTTCGCAGGCCGTCGTCTCTACTGTCCCGAAGAAAGCTTCTGGACGACTGCCTTCACTTTGATGCCGTCGGCGAGGTCCACGTCACCCGGAAGGGCGACCTCGTCGCCTTCGTGTAAACCGTCGAGAATCTCAAAATTGGCGGAGCTGCTGATTCCCAGCTTGACCTCGCGGCGGTGCAGCGTTTGCGAGGAGCCGCCGAGCCCATGGTCGCCGACCAGAAAGACGTAGCGGCGGTCGCCCTCATCACGCACGGCGCCCCGCGGGACAACCAGAACGTTCTGTTTCTGGTGAACCAGAATCTTGACGCTCACGTTGGCGTTGGGCAGCAGATTCTGCGCAGCGTTCTCCACGGAACAGAGCACCTCGCCGACGCTGCGCGTGTTGTGCGGCACCACGGTCTTCGGGACCTGCTCGGTGACGCCGCTCCACGTGACGTTGGGCAGCGCGTCCCAGGTGATCAGCACGGCCTGGCCGGGTGCGACCGGGCCCAGCTCCGGCTCGTCCACGAAGGCGCGAACGCGCAGCCGCACCAGGCTGCCGATCTCTGCCAGCAGATCGCCGGTGTGGACGTAGTCGCCCACGTGCACGGGAAGCAGGTAGAGCATGCCGTCCGCGGGAGCGACGAGGCTGCCCTGGGCGACCTTCCTTTCGAGAGAGGCAATCTCGGCCTTGGCGCGGTCGATCTGGAGCTGGGCGCTCTGTGCCTCGAGGCCGGCCTTGCGCTGCATTTCGTCTTTGCGCGCGGCAACCTGCTTGGCGGTGGCTTCCGCGCGGGTAAGGGCCAAGCGGCTGGCGCCGACTTCATCTTGCGTGGCGGCCTGGCGGGCGGCCAGGCGCTCGAGAGCGGCCTGTTGAGTGCGCAGGCGTTCGACCTCAGCCTGCGACTTGCGAAGGTCGGCTTCGACCTGGGCCATCTCATCGGCCGAGCCGCCAGCGTGGGCCGAGCGGAGCGCTTCCTGCGCGTCAAGCAGGGCCTGGCGAGTGCGCGCAAGCTGCGCTTCGGCTTCGGTGGTGTCGAGCTTAAGCAGAGGCTGGCCCGCGCGAACTGTGCGGCCTTCAGTAGCGGATACCCGCGTGACGAAGGCATTCATCTCCGCGCGAATCACCGCGGGATCGATGGCCTCGACCTTGCCGTTCGTGGTCACGTTTTCCGTCAGGTCCTGCCGCACTACCTTCACCGCGCTGACTCCTGGGACCGGCGTGCGCCGGCCGAGCCACACGAGGACGACCACCAGCAGGGCGATGCCTGCCGCGGCCAGAAGAAGGCGGCGAAGTTGTCGTTGTTCCATTTGCGGCCAGGACTCAGCAAAGTGTAGCAAAGGACGGAACGACGTGCCTATGCGGCGGAGCAGGCGCTGTCGTTGTTGCAACGTCGGAGGGCAACATACCGCAAAGAGGGGATGATTCAAGTATGCTGCTGCGCGAGATGTGGAGAACGCGCCCGTGACGGAAGCAGGATCGAACGAAGGCAAACGGGTCAGGGTCTCCGACCACTGCGATGGGCGGCGGTTTTTCAACCCGAATGCGCCGCAAGCGCCGGCGCTCTGGCGTGTGTTCGAATGGAAGCTGCAAAGCCGGCGGGAGCCGGCCCCGGCCTTCGTGGACGACGTGAAGCCGGCCGTGCCGCCACGGCGCGTGGCGGCTGACGCGCTGCGCGTAACCCTGGTAAATCACTCGACGGTGCTCATCCAGCATGGCGGCCTGAACATTCTGACGGACCCGATCTGGTCGGAGCGGGCAAGCCCGCTCGCGTGGATTGGCCCCAGGCGGCACAGAAAACCAGGAGTGCGGTTCGAGGATTTGCCGCCAGTCGACGCGGTGCTCCTGAGCCACAATCACTACGACCATATGGACCTGCCGACGCTCCGAAGGTTGGCCGCCGGTGGAGCTCCCGCGCTTGTCGCGCCGGTGGGAGTCGGCGAGCTGCTGCGGCGGGAGAAGATCGGGCCGGTCGATGAGTTGGACTGGGGCGAGTCGCTGTCACTGCCGCAGGGAGGCATGACGATTCACTGCGTGCCGGCGCTGCATTTTTCACGGCGAGGACCGTTTGACGCGAACCGCACGCTGTGGTGCGGTTACGTGATTGAGTCCGCGGGGGGGCCGATTTATTTTGCGGGCGACACGGCGTTCGGCGCACATTTCGCCGGCATTCGGGAGAAGCTGCGGCCGCCGCGACTGGCCCTGCTGCCGATTGGCGGGTGCGAGCCGCGATGGTTCATGGCTCCGGTGCACATGGGGCCGGACGAAGCGGTGCGGGCGCATGAAATACTCGGCGCGGGAATGAGCGTCGCGATTCATCATGGGACATTTCAACTGGCGGATGACGGGCTGGACACGCCGGCAAAACGCCTGCTGGAATGCGCGCCGCCGGGGGCATTTGTGATCCTCAAGAACGGAGAATCCGTCGAAGTCCCGTGACGCCTCATGACAGTTGACAGGCACACGCTGGCGCTCATCAGCATCGTGGGCAGTTCGCTGGACGTGATCGGCGCGCTGTACCTGGCCTACGACCTGCTGGGCGGCGAGCACGGGCCGCTGCGCACGCTGACGCGCGGAGTAACGTACGGTGTGCTGTTCGGAGTGGGCTACGGCATTGGGCTGGGGCCGGTGTTTGGGCTGGCGACCGGGGTGACGCATGGCATCACGCTGGCGTGGGAGTTCGCGCGCGCGTCGAAGGGGCGTCCGAAGCCGGGCGTATGGTACGACCTGGCGATGAGCGCGATTCGCGCGACCGGATTCGGCGTGGGCGCCGCGCACCTGTATGGCAGCACGTTTGGAATCGTGTTCGGCGTAGTGAGCACGGTGGCGCAGACCGTTGCCTACCGCTTCGGTGTCCGGCCGACGCTCGACTACATGCCGGCGGCGCGTCCGCGGCTGACCATGAAGCAGGTTCTTGCGGCGGTGAACCGCACAGTCGGCTACGCGGTGACGGGATACGTAAGCGCGCTGATCGCCAACGAGCGCGCTATCGCATTGGGAGCGGGCATCAAGCTCGGGCTGGTAATGGGCATCGTGACGGGCATTTTCAGCGGGTGCACGTCGTTCGTCGAATGGGGAGCAGACCACATCCCGCAGAAGGCGATGGGCGTGTTTGGGATCGCATTGATCCTGACCGGATTTGCGCTGCAATCGGTACAGTACTGGCTGGTGCTGCTGGATGTGAGTGTCGGGTGATGGGGCGCGGGCGCTGGATTGCGGGGAACAGCGGACACATGCCGGGCTAAAGCCCGGCGCTACATGCGCGGCAGCGGAGTCTTGGTGTTAGAATCCAGCCGTGAGCGAAACCCACAAGCCCGAGCCGCCCCCCACGGACAGGAAGCCGGTCCCGAAGATTCATCGCGTGTGCATCCAATGCAACGGCATGTTCACCGTCACGCCAGACAGGTTTGACGCGAAGCAGTGCCCGGCGTGCCATAAGGGATGACCTTCCCTGATATTCCGCTGACCCGACATGCGTAGTGCTTTCCAGAGCCAGATAAGGCAGGGATGTAAAGACGTGGCGCCAGCGCAGACAGACTTGTCAGCAGGCGAAACGATGACCGGCGTCAGACAAGAGATGACCGGCGGCAGGCAACCATGATTGAAGCCCGAGCACTGGTAAAAGTCTTCCAGGACAAGAAGCGCGGCGCGGTGCGCGCCGTGGACGGCGTGAGCTTCCGCTGCGAACCGGGACGCATCTACGGCCTGCTGGGTGCGAACGGCGCGGGGAAAACGACGACGCTGCGGATGCTGGCGACGCTGCTGGCGCCGACCGGCGGCGGAGCGACGGTGGCGGGGTACGACGTGGTGAAGAATCCGGAAGAGGCGCGGGCCAACCTGGGATTCTTGTCCACCGCGACGGCGCTGTACGGGCGGCTGACGGCGCGCGAGTTCGTCGAATATTTCGGGCGGCTGCACGGGCTGCCGGAGGATTTGCTGGCGGCGCGGCGCGAGCAGCTTTTCACGCGGCTGGAAATGAACGAATTCCGCGACCGGCGGTGCGAAAAGCTGTCCACGGGAATGAAGCAGAAGACGTCGATCGCGCGCGTGCTGATCCACGACCCCCAGGTGATGATTTTCGACGAGCCGACCACGGGGCTGGATGTGATGACCGCGCGAGCAATCGTGCAGTTCATCCGCGAGTGCAAAGAGCGCGGCAAGACAGTGATCTTCTCCACGCACGTGATGACGGAAGTGGAAAAGCTGTGCGACCGCGTGGGCATCATCCACGGCGGCAAGCTGCTGGCGGAAGGCACGATCGGGGAGCTGAACGCGAAGACGGGCATGACCGACCTGGAAGACTCGTTCGTCTACGTGGTGACGCAAGCGGGAGGCAGAGTGGCATGAGCCTGCGGAACATCGGCATCGTGTACCGGAAAGAGCTGACCGACGCGCTGCGCGACCGGCGCACGCTGATTTCCACGATCGTCGTGCCGATCCTGCTGATCCCGGCGATGACCGTAGGGCTTGGCGGCCTGATCGTGTCGATCGCGAAGAAGGCGGAGAAGGATATTCCGCCGGTGATGATCCTCGGAGGCGAGGATTCGCCGCGTACCATGGCGGCGCTGGCGAAGCTTCCCGCCGTGCAGTTGGTGCCGCCCTCGAACGACTACGCGACACAAATCAGCAACAAGAAGCTGCGCGCGGCGGTCCGGCTGCCGGCCGGTTTCGACGCGGCGCTGGACGCGGGCGAGCCGGCCAGGGTGGAGATTTACATCTACGAAAGCGACCTGAATTCGGAAATCGCGGCGGGTAAGATCCAGGCATTCTTCCAGGACCTACGGCAACGCACCGTCGAGAAACGGCTGGCCGACCGGAACATTTCCATGAGCGTGCTGCGGCCCTTCGAAGTCGCAAAGAAGAACGTGGCGGCGCCTGAAAAAGTGAGCGGGGCCGCCGCGGGAGCGATGCTGCCGTACCTGGTGATCCTGATGTGCCTGACTGGCGCGATGTACCCGGCGATCGATCTGACCGCGGGCGAGAAAGAGCGCGGGACGATGGAGACGATCCTGACCAGCCGCATCTCGCGCACGCACCTGGTGCTGGGAAAGTTCCTGCTGGTGCTGACGACCTCGCTCGCCACGGCGTTCCTGACGGTGACCTCACTGTGGTTTTCGTCGCGGATGGCGGCGAAGATGTTTACCGAGCAGCTTTCCAAGGCGTCGGTGGGGCAGTTGCACCTGGCCATACGCGCGCAGGACCTGGTCGTTGTGTTTCTGCTGATCCTGCCGGTGGCCGTGCTGTTTTCGGCGGCGCTGCTGACCATCGCGTTGTTCGCGAAGAGTTACAAGGAGGCGCAGAGCTACATTTCACCGCTGATGATCGTGGTGATCGTTCCGGCGGTGGCGTCGTTGATTCCGGGTGTCGAGCTGAACCTGAAGCTGGCTCTGGTGCCCATCCTGGCTACCAGCCTGGTGAGCAAGGAAATCTTCACCGGGACCTACCACTGGAACTACATCGCGATTATTTTTGGCTCGGCGTGCCTTTACGCGGCGATCGCGCTGGCGCTGGCGGTGCGCATGTTCCAGCGCGAGGACGTGCTGTTCCGCGCGTGATTTTACGGCAAGTACGCCGTCCTTGATCCCTTTGCGGGGTGTGGGATTGTTGCTGATGGCCGCCGGTGTCGCCCATAGTACGCCTCTACCTCGCCCGCGCCTGGTTCGCTTATCTTCCGGTTTATTTGGCTTTCAAGTAAGGCCTCCACTGTCACACCTGACGCCCTGGCCTTCTGTGCTATGAGCCGTTCGCCCACGAGCTTCTACGCCGCCCCGTGCTCGCGACCCGCCACTCTTTGCTAGACTTCTCTTGGTATGCTTACCGATCCTTTGATCCATGTGCAGGACCTCACCAAACAATTTCGCAGCTTCAAACGCCGGCCGGGAGTGTGGGGCGGCTTGCAGAACCTTTTCGTGCGTGACTACAAGACCGTGGACGCGGTGGACCGGATCACGTTCGACGTCACGCAGGGCGAGATGGTGGGCTACATCGGGCCGAACGGCGCAGGCAAGTCCACGACGATCAAGATGCTCACGGGCATTCTGGTGCCGTCGTCGGGCGTGGTGAGCGTCGGCGGCTTTGTGCCCTGGCGCGAGCGCACGCAGTACGTGCGCACCATCGGCGTGGTATTCGGCCAGCGCACGCAGCTCTGGTGGGACATCGCGGTGATCGAGTCGTTCGAGCTGCTGCGGAAGATGTACGGTGTCTCGCAAAAGGACTACGACAAGCGGATCGAGCTGTTCGGCGAAATCCTGGGTGTGAAGGACTACCTGCACACGCCGGTGCGCAAGCTGTCGCTGGGCGAGCGCATGCGCTGCGACCTGGCCGCGGCGCTGCTGCACAACCCGCCGCTGTTGTTCCTGGACGAACCGACCATCGGGCTGGACGTGGTGGCGAAGGACCACATCCGGAAGTTCCTGCGGGAGATCAACGAGCGGTTCCGCACAACAGTGCTGCTGACGACGCACGACCTGGACGACATCGAGGCGCTGTGCCGGCGGATCATCATCATCGATCACGGGCGGCTGCTGTTCGACGGGCCGCTGGACCTGCTGAAGCAGCGGCTGCTGCGGATCAAACAGGTGAAGTTCGTGATGCGCGACGCGGCGGCCGCGGCGCGGCTGGCCACGCTGCCCATGAATGGCCTGCAGTTCGAGACCGTGGACGAGCTGACCTGCCGCGTGCGCTTCGACAGGACCCAGGTGGACACGGGCGACCTCGTGCGGCAGGTGCTGAGCAAGGCGGAAGTGCGCGACCTGGTGATCGAGGACGAGTCGATCGAAGACGTGGTGAAGCGCATCTACGCGGGCGAGGCGTTGCGCGAGGTCAGCCTGCAATGAAGGGCGTCCTCGTCCGGCTCGCGCCCTATGTCGAGTGCGCGCGCATCGGGTTTGTGAACATGCTGGCGTTCCGCCTGCGGTACTTCACCGGCATTTTCACCTACCTGATCAACGTGACCGTGTACTACTTCATCTGGCGTGCGGTGTTTTCCGGCGGAGGGGCGATCGCCGGTTACGACCTGGCGCAGATGCTCACGTACGTTTCCATGGGATGGATCCTGCGGTCGTTCTACTGGAACACGGTGGACCAGGAGATGTCCTACGAGGTACTGGAAGGCAAGATCGCGATGCAGCTGATCCGGCCCCTTTCGATACAGGGCATGTGGATGGCCCGCGCGGCGGGCGAGTCGACGTTCCGGCTGATCCTGCTGACGGCGCCGACGGCGCTGCTGGTGATCCTGCTTTTTCCGGTGCACGCGCCGGCAAGCCCGCTGCACCTGGCGCTCTTCTGCGCGGCGGCGCTGGGCAGCTTCTGCATCGTGGGGGCCATCAATTTTCTGATCGGGACGTGCGCGATTTACCTGACTTCGATTCTCGCGCTGATCCGCGCCAAGTTCTGGCTGATGGAGCTGCTGTCGGGCGTGCTGATTCCGATCAGCTTCTTTCCGGATGCGGCTCGCGCCGCGCTGGCGTGGCTGCCGTTCGAGCACATCGCCTACACGCCGCTGCAGATTTACCTGGGCAGGATGGGAGCGGGCGAGGCGGTGCGCATGCTCCTGGTGCAGTGGGCCTGGGCGGCAGCGCTGGTGTGGCTGGGCGCCGCGTGGTGGCGGCGCTCGATTCAGAAGGTGACGGTACATGGCGGCTAGCCTGAAAAGGCATCTCGAGCTGCTGGCGTCGTACTTTGCGAACTATGCGAAGGCGCGCGTGGAATATCGCGGCGACTTCTTTATCGGCCTGATTACGAGCGCGGTGGCGACGCTGTTCTCATTCGGTTTTCTGGTGGTGCTGTTCACGCGCGTGCCGCGGCTGGCGGGCTGGAGCCTCGAGCAGGCCATGTTCCTGTACGGCTTCGGACTGATTCCCTTCGGGCTGTTCAACGTGTTCAGCCCGAACATCTACGAGTTCGGGAACAACTACATCATTGAGGGGAAATTCGATCGCGTGCTGTTGCGGCCGGTTTCGTCGCTGTTCCAGGTGCTGTTTGAAGCGTTCCGGCTGGAATCGATGCAGGAAGTGGTGACGGGGATCCTGGCGATCTGGTGGGCGACGCGGCGGATGGGTTTCGCCTGGACGGCAAGCGACGTGGCTCTGCTGGTGCTGTTTGCCGTGTGCGGCGGAGCGATTTATGTGTGCTTCTTCATGCTGCTGAGCTGCGCGTCGTTCTGGTTTGAGGACCGCATCGGGATTCATCCACCGGTGTGGAACCTGATCGCCTTCGGACGCTATCCGCTCTCGGTGTACAGCCAGTGGATTCAGTTTGTGCTGAGCTGGCTGGTGCCGTTTGCGTTCGCGAGTTTCTACCCGAGCGCGCACCTGCTGGGACGGCACGAACTGCGCGACTGGGCGCCGGCGGCGCCGGTAGTTGCTGCTGCGTGCTGCACGCTGCTGCTGCTGGCATGGAATCGCGGACTGCGGGAGTACTCCTCGACCGGGTCGTAAAGGATCCGGCTTCCTGCTCGGCCAACCCTCCTAGAAGGAATAGCCGATGCCGGTGAAGCAGCCAACGAGATTGAGAAACGGCCGCTCTCCCATTCAAGGAAAATTTGTCCCAATACGGAACCTTCTCCGTCGCACACCATAGACCGCCCTTTCCATCCCATTCGATTCGAACTGGTTAGCCCAATCGCGTTGGGCATCGTTGTGCTCTTCGGTCTTCGGGGGAATGAAAACGCGCCCGAGTGGGTGCCTTTGAGGGGTGACCAGCGCGGTTGGACAGGCCGCCAGATGTCACGGCGCGGCGAATCGCTTCCGAATCCTGCGACAGCGATTCATCGGTGCGTTGACGTCGAGGTTCCTGTTCCTGCGCCTGGCACTGTACGGCGTGGATGACGGGACGTAAGGAATTCGAGTTCTGGACGCGTCTGGATGGGCCGAGCGCCGCTCCGCGGGGCCGGGATGAAGGACGCTGCGCACCCGATGTGCCGCTGGCGGGCCGCCACACCGAGCTCCGGAGAATTGACCGGCTCGCCCATGAAGCGATGCAGGCCAGCGGGGCAAGCTTCGTGGCCATCGCAAGATGCGTGGCGGGTGGACGGGGCGCGTCGTTCGTGGCCGTTG
>Ga0335080_10004817_pt1 | contig 13778 bp, 11 predicted proteins | sample Lox_Sample_34_FD_206720 | JGI IMG/M metagenome (GOLD analysis project Ga0335080, IMG submission 206720) | Soil microbial communities from Loxahatchee National Wildlife Refuge, Florida, United States - Lox_Sample_3.4 | ecosystem: Environmental > Terrestrial > Soil > Wetlands | place: USA... | reverse complement strand
CATAGACGATCACTGCGAATGCGAGCGCGAGACCGCGCTGCGGAACGAGGCCGCTCGCGAGCGAGGACAGCAGGGAGCCCGCGACCATGCCGGGCGCAAGGCGCGCCGCAACCGCCCAGTCGACGGCCCCGCGGACGTGGTGGGCGCGCACGCTCGCGCTCGCGGTCACGACGGCCGAGGCCATCGCGGTCCCGAGCGCGAGATGCACGTCGTGGCCGGCCGCGAGCCTTTGGGCATCGAACAAGGCCGCGAGCATCGGCACGAGCGTCATGCCGCCGCCGATGCCAAGCAGGCCCGACAGGAGCCCGACCAGCGCACCGGCCGCGAGGTAGGCGATGAGCCAGATCACGTGCCGGGCGCCCGAGCGTGCGGGCCTTGCGCCCGGCAACCCCTCATCCGCGCGCCGCCGGAACGTAGGTCGCAACGATCACGCCGCTGCCGAAGGGGCGGGTCGACGCGAGCTTGAGCGGATGGCGGCGCGTGATCCCGGCGAGCAGCGAGTGTCCGGCCCCGAGCAGTACCGGAGTGAAGACGACGCGCAGCTCGTCGAGCAGCGAGCGATCGAGAAACTCGGCGGCGAGCCCGCTCGCGCCGACCCACAAGAGGCCGTCGCCGGGCGCGCGCCGCAGCGCCGCAACCTCCTCCTCGATCGGTCGCGTCGCGAGGCGCGAGTTCTCCCAGCGCACCTCCTTGAGCCGGCGCGAGAACACGAGCTTCGGCGTGCCGTTCATGTAGCCCTTGATGGGGTCGTCATCGACCGCGGTCGGCCAGTAGCCCGCCATCAGCTCGTAGTTGCGCCCGCCCATGATCAGCACTTCGGCGGCTGCGAGAGTCTCGATCACGAACGCCTTCAACTCGTCGTCGAAGAGGTGCCAGTCGAGCTCGCGATTTGGTCCCTCGAAGTAACCGTCGAGCGACACCGACAGCTGGCAGATGATCTTCTTCAAGCGGTCCCCCCTGGAACGACAGCCTAAGAGAAGTGCCGGCGGCAGTCACCGGCGGCGGATTTGATCATACGGCGCTGTCACGAGCGTGTGTCGGACGCCAGCAATTCCGGCAGGTATTGGCCGAGGTGCCTGCCGCCGGCCGGCGTCAGCGCGATCGCACGGCCATGGCCGCGGCGCAGCCAGCGGCGCAGGCAGCGGCGCGCCAGGAAATGCTGCAACGCCTGGTCGGCGAGCTGGCCGGCGAGGTGGTCGCGTCGCTCCGACCAGTCCATGCACGCGTAGGCGTAGCGCCGGCGCGACGTCGGCGGCGCCGGCCGCATGCCGAGGCGCCCGAAGCATTCGATCCCCGCGTCGGTCAGCAGGAAGCCGTCGGACGAAGACTCGAGCGCGGCGCTGGCGACCAGCGCGTCGTAGAGCGTGACGCCGAGACGTCCCGCGAGGTGCCCGTAGCAGCGGCGCCCGTCGCGCAGCGAGCGCCGCTCCGCGCTCATCCACGACTCGGCGCGGCTGCCGCGCTCCGCGATCAGCGCCAGTGCCTCGAGTGCGCGGGCGACGTCGGTCGTTTCGGCGCGCGCCGAAGCAATCGCGGCCGGGACGCCCGTGACGCCTCGGCGCCGGCTAGTCGGTCGTATGATCGCTCGCGCGCCGCCCGCGGCGCTCGCGGCGCTCGGCCTTGATGGCCTTGGGCGGAACGCCGCCCTTCTCCTCGCTGCGGCGCGGGCCGCGACGGCGGTCGTCGAAGTGTCCGTAGCGGCACTCGCAGCGGACGGCGTCGCAGCCCTCGAGCGGCAGCGCCGGGGCCTCGGCGGACAGGTAGCGCCGGTCCTTGCACGCCCGCGCGGCGTCGCAGGAGCGGGCGGTCGCAACGATCCCGACCGCATGCCAGCGGCGGTTGATCTTCTTGTCCTTGCGTCTCGGCGCGTCGACTTCGGCGGGTTCGTAGATAAACACCGTCATCCCTTGGCCCGGCCAGAGTGGGTCCGACGCTACACAGGTCGTTCTCGCGCGCGGACGGCCGGCTTCACAGTGGATAGCGAAGCTTCGTCGCATCGTTCAAAAGTGCCACGCACGTCACAGCGGGCCGGCCGCGCTGTCCGGTTCAGCGGTGGGCGGCCCGCCGCCGGGCCTTCAGCAGCACGTCGACGGCCTCCGGCCGGTCGTCCCAGTAGTCGAGCCAGATGCGCCCGTCCGGCAGCTGCCCGACGGTCGCAGGTGCCGAGCTGAACGTGCAATACCAGCCGGTCGGCAGCACGACGGCGTTGCGCGGCCGGCCGAAGCTGCGATCGAAGACCAGGTCGTCCCCGTCGAGGCGATAGCTCGTCGGCGCCATGTAGGTTTCGGCGATGCGCAGCCGCAGGGACTCCCCCTTCCGCACCGCAGAGAACGCGATGACGACGACACGCGCCGCCGGATCGACGCGCTCGCCGACGTTGATCGACGAGGCATTGAGCTCGGCGCCGCTCATCTCCCTGACGGGCAGCGCCTCGCCCGTATCGAGCGCGGTCGCCGAGGGGTTGCTGGCGACGCTGCCGGTGCGGACGACGTTTGCGTAGCCGCTGATCCCGGGTCGGTCCTCGGTGTAGTCGTGGTAGAGCTTGAAGGCGTGCGTTTCAGGCTGCTGCAGGAAATACACGATCTCGCGGTCCTCGTGCGCGCGCTCGGCGAGGCGCTCCTGCTCGGTCGGCCCCTCAAACGGCGATTCCCAGCTGCGCTGCGCGGTCGGCGCGTGCGGCCGCGCCGCCGCGCCGACCTGCGCGTCCTTCACCGCCCGCAGCTCGAGCGGCGCCTCGCCGGCTCCCGCGTGCAGGAAGCTGATCGCCAGCCGACCATCGGGCTCGGTGCGGACCTGCGAGGGAACCGAGAGGCCCACGATCGAGTAGCCCTCGGGCAGCACCACCTTGTTGCGCCTGACCCCGAGCGGACGCTTGAACACGATCGTCGCGCCGTCGCGGAAGTAGCTCTGAGCGTCGCGGTAGGTCTTGCGGATGAGGATCCGGGCCTGGCCATGCTCCGGTACCGGGCGCGCGAGCGCGACTCGGATGTAGTTCATGTCGGCGTCCGCGTCGGCCATCAGCGGGTCCTTGCGCGCCTGCGCGCCGCTGACGATTTCGAACTTGAGCGGCAGGCCGCGGTGCGCGTCGACGACGCTCTCGTCGCTGGCCTCGCTGCCCTTGCGAATCGGGTTGTAGAACGCGGTCGCGCCGGGTGTCGTCGCCGTCACTTCGTAGTCGATCCGAAAGCTCGCGCTGTCGGGCTCGAGCAGCTCGTAGCGCGTGTACTCGTCCGCCTCGGTCTGCCGCGCCGTCGCCGCGGCGTAGGCGACCTCATCGCTCGATCGCGGCGCCTCGGCCGCGGCGCACGCCAAGCCCGCGAGCAGCAGGGCCATGCCGGCTGACGCTTCGGTTCGCATTGGTCCCCCTAGCCAGTGAAGTGCATCTTGGCGAGCAGCGCCCGATAGCGCGGCTCGTGCTTGATCGACTCGAAGCACGCCGTGCGGTTCGGCACGTCGTCGAGCAGTACCAGGTGGCTCGCGACCGTGCGCTCGCTCCAGCTGAGCGCCCGCTCGATGTCATTCCGGCAGGCGTAGAACTCCGCGATGGTTCCGGGATCGCGGACGGCGTACTTCTGCTCGAACACCGCGAGCTCCCGGTCGGCCTCCGCGTGCCTTCCGAGCGCGTCGAGGATCAGCGGCCGGTTCATCCGCCGGAACTGGTCGTCGCTCTCGAGCTCGTTCTCGGCGAGTGCGGCCGCCGGCTCGCGGCGCGCGAGCAGCGCGTTGGCGATCAGCGCGTGGCGTCCCGCGGCCTGGGGCTCGAGCGCGAGCGCGCGGCGGTACTGCGCCTCGGCGTCCTCGAACCGACCCAGGGCGCCGAGCGCCCAGCCGAGCGCGATGTTCGTCCAGCCGTTCAGCGGGTCGCCGGAGGCCGAGCGTTGTGCGTACTGCAGCGCCTCGCGCTGCCGGCCGAGCAGGCCGGCGAGGAACGAGTACGAGCGCCACGCATCCGCATTCTCAGGATCGATGTCGAGCGCGCGCTTCAATTCCGTCTCGGCGCCGGGCCAGTCCCAATCGCAATTGCGCAGCAGCATCGCCCTCGCGGCGTGGGCACTCGAGAGGCGCGGATCGAGTTGCAGCGCCCGCTCGATGGCGCTGCGCGCCCCGGCACACGGGTCGGTGCCGCCTTCTGCGTTGTGCCAGCCGATGTCGGACATCCGCGTGACGCCGAGTTCGGCCCACGCCGCGGCGAACTTCGGGTCGAGCGTCACGGCACGTGTCAGGTGCTCCTCGGCCGCGGCGAAGTCGCCGACGCCGTCGCCGCGCTGGAGCGCACGCCCCTCGAGAAACAACAGGTAGGCGTCGGTGTTGTCGGTGTGCACGCCGCTCGGCACGCGCGGCTCATCGAGCGAGGCCTGCAGCGCGCGCGCGACGTTTGACGCGATCTCCTCCTGCACGCGGAAGATGTCGGCCAGCCTGCGCTCGTAGCTGTGGGACCAGACGTGGTAGCCGTTGTCGCCGCGCACGAGCTGGGCGGTGATCTTCAGCATCGCACCCGACTTGCGTACGCTGCCTTCGAGCACGTGGCTGACGCCGAGCGAGCGTGCGATCTCGCCGACGGTCGCCTGCTTGCCCTTGAAATAGAACGAGGACGTGCGCGCGATCACCTTCAGCTGCGGCGCGCGGGTCAGGTGGTCGATGACGTCCTCCGCGAGGCCATCCGAGAAGTACTCCTGGTCGTGGTGCTCGCTGAGGTCGACGAACGGCAGCACCGCGATCGACACCCCGGGCTCGTGCCCCGCCGGATCGCGAGCGTCGGAGGCAGGCGTCGAGCGCCACGACGGCCACAGGCGCGTGACCGCGAACGCGGCGGTCCCGGCGGCCAGGATCGCCAGCGCAATGAGCATCGCCGTTCGTCGCCGACGCGCGTTTGGTTCGTTCGCGTGCGCGGTCGGCGGCGTGCCGCCCGCCGCGCGGGTCGTCGTCGCCGCGAGCAGCTGCTGGACCCGCGCCGGAAAGTCCGGCGTGCTCTCCCCGGCCGGGAGGCGCATCCACTGAACCGCAAGAAACGAGTCGGGGACGTCGGCGTCGGCCTCGCGCGTGTCGTCGACGCACACCGGAACGATGAACGGACGGCCGCGCCCCATCAGGTGGGTCCGCTGGTCCGCCAGGCGCCACTCGAGGCGGAAATACCCCTCGGCACGCGACTCGGTGTGAGCGGACACGATCGGCACGAACAGCGCGCAGTCGCGGACCTGGCGCCGGATCAGCTGGTCCCAGGCGTCGCCGCCGCGCAGCTCGCTGCGGTCGAACCACACGTCGATGCCGGCGGCCCGCAGCGCGGCGCAGATGCGCTGAGCGACGGCCTCGTCCTCGGAGGCGTAGCTCAGGAACACACCCTGCGAAGGCGCCGTCATCGACCGCTTCCCCCGTGCGGCGAGGCCCTCGGCTTCAGCCGCGTCCCCGGCGAACGCGACAGCTTAGCCCAATTCGCAGCAACGCCCCGCACCCGCAAATTCAAGGCGCGCGGCCCGCGGCGCGATCGCGCGGCGCGGGCCGCGCGTGGCAGAATTCCAGGCTCGGTACGATGGAAGCCGACATGGGACAAGATTACCGGTTGCGCAAGGCGACGATGGCGGACCGCGCTGCGCTGCGGGCGCTGATCGAGCGCTCGAGCCGCGGGCTCGGCCGCGACGACTACACCGCCGAGCAGATCGAGGGCGCGCTCGCGAGCGCCTTCGGCGTCGACACTTCGCTCATCCAGGACGGCACGTACTACGTCGTCGAGACCCCGAGCGGAGAGATCGTCGGCTGCGGGGGCTGGGGCCGGCGGCGCACGCTGTTCGGCAACGACGACCGCGGCGAGCGCGACGACTCGTGGCTCGATCCCCGCCACGAGGCAGCCAAGATCCGCGCGTTCTTCATCGACCCCGCGCACGCGCGCCGCGGACTCGGGCGGCGGCTGCTGGATGAGAGCGAACGCGAGGCGCGCGCGGCCGGCTTCACCTCGTTCGAGTTGATGGCGACCCTGCCCGGCCAGCGTCTCTACGAGCAATGCGGCTACGTCGCCGGCACGCCCGTCGAGCACCCGCTTGAGGACGGACAACAGATTACGTTCATTCCGATGACCAAGCGCGCGCCCATCTGAAGTGCAGTGAGAGAACCGGAAAGCCGTCCGCCGAAGTGTGATTAAATTTGGGCCCTACCCCGGCCAGGCGGCTTTACATGATGTGGCACCGTGTCTTTGCGCGCGCGCTGTGCTTCTCGGCGCTGCTGACCCTTTTGACGCCGATGGCGCTCGCGGCCGACGCCGGCAGCCCGGGCCACCCCGATCCGGGGTCCACACCCGCTGCCGCCAAGCCCGCCGCGGCCGAGTCGATTCCACCGAACGTCGAGAACGCCGTCGTCAAGGTGTTCTCGACGATGCGCTACCCCGACCCGTTCAAGCCGTGGACCAAGCAGGCGCCCTCGGAAGTGACCGCCTCGGGGGTCGTCGTCGAGGGCAAGCGCATCCTGACGAACGCGCACGCGGTGCTGTATGCGACGCAGGTCCAGGTGCAGGCGCACGAGGCCGGCGACAAGATCCCGGCGACGGTCGTCGCGATCGCGCCTGGCATCGACCTCGCGCTGCTCCAGCTCGACGACGAGTCGTTCTTCGACACCCATCCGCCGGTCGCGCGCGCGAGCGTGTTGCCCGACATCAAGGACGCGGTGCTCGCCTACGGCTACCCGACCGGCGGCACTTCGCTGTCGATCACCAAGGGAATCGTTTCGCGGATCGAGTTCGCCCTCTACAACTACCCGGTGTCGGGCCTGCGCATCCAGATCGACGCGGCGATCAACGCCGGCAACAGCGGCGGCCCGGCGATTGCCGGGGACAAGATGATCGGACTTGCCTTCAGCCACCTGACGAGCGCGCAGAACATCGGCTACATCATCCCCAACGAGGAGATCGACCTCTTCCTCAAGGACGTCGCGGACGGCCACTACGACGGCAAGCCCGCGATCTGCGACGACCTGCAGACGCTGGAGAACCCGGCACTGCGCAAGTACCTGAAGCTCGACCGAGGCGTGCAGGGCATCATCGTCAATCGACCCTGCGAAAAGGACGCTGCGTACCCGCTCAAGAAATGGGACGTCATCACGCGGATCGACGGCACGCCGATCGACGACCAGGGCATGGTCAAGGTCGGCAACAACCTGCGGGTCGCGTTTGCGTACCTCGTGCAGAAGGTCGCGAAGCAGGGCAAGGTGCCGCTGACGATCGTGCGCGGCAGCAAGGCGCAGCAGATCGAGCTGCCGGTCGCGACCGACCGGCCGATGCTGATCCCGCCGTTGCGCGGCAGCTATCCTTCGTACTTCATCTACGGGCCGCTCGTGTTCTCGCGCGCCAGCGTCGAGTTCCTGTCGTTCTTCACCAACAACGCGACGATGGCGGTCGGGCTCAGCTTCCTCGGCAGCCCGCTCGTGACGCGCCGCGGTGACCCGCCGGACCCGGATCGCCAGGAACTCGTCGTCGTGTCGTCGCCGTTCTTCCCGCACAAGCTGTCGAAGGACTACAGCAACCCGTCGGGCAGCGTGGTCTCGATGGTCAACGGCACCAAGGTCCAGAGCCTCAAGCACCTCGTAAGCCTGCTGCGTGACCTCAAGAGTGAGTTCGTCACGATCGAGTTCGAGCAGCGCATCGGCGAGACCCTGGTGTTTCGCTGCGCCGACGTCCTCGCCGCCACCGACGAGATTCTGAGCGACAACGGCGTTCGCGCGCAGGGATCGCCGGACATGCTCGAAGTCTGGCTCGCCAAGCACTGAGCCGGGCCCGCCTGCCGCCGCTAGGGCCCGCAGCGCCCGCCGCATCGCGAGTGCCGGCCCCGTCTGTCCAGTTCAATCTGCTGCAGTGCGCTCTTAGGCGGTCCGGCGGCCGTTGGACTATGCTGCGCGACTTCCGCCGGCCGGAGGCCGGACGTGAAACACAAGGAGAGGGCCGTGAGATACCTGTTGGGTGCCGCGCTGCTGGTCGGCGCGCTGGCCGGGGCCTCGACCGCGCACGCGGACGAGGGCATGTGGACTTACGATAATTTTCCGACGCAGCGCATGCAGAAAGCCTACGGCTGGGCCCCGGATGCGGCTTGGCTCGAGCATGCGCGGCTCGCGAGCATCCGCCTCGCGCAGGGCTGCTCGGCGAGTCTCGTCTCCGCCGATGGACTGGTGATGACGAACCACCACTGCGTGCGTCGCTGCCTCGAAGGGCTTGCGGACCAGCAGCACGACTACATCGAGCACGGCTTCTACGCCGCGAAGGCCGAGGACGAGAAGCGCTGTCCCGAGCTCGAGGCGAACCAGCTCGTCGAGATTTCCGACGTCACCGCGAAGGTCGAGGCCGCGACGGCCGGCAAGTCGGACCGTGCGTTTCACGAGGCCGAGCGCGCCGCGAAGACCGACATCGAGCACGCCTGCGGGACGTCGGCCGAAGTGCGCTGCGAGGTCGTCACGCTTTACGAGGGCGGCGTCTACAACCTCTACAAGTACCGGCGCTTCCAGGACCTGCGCGTCGTGTTCGCGCCCGAGGAGCGGGTCGCGTTCTTCGGCGGCGACCCGGATAACTTTACGTTCCCGCGCTACGACCTTGATTCGGCGTTCGTGCGCATCTACGACAACGGGCAGCCGCTGCACACGACGACGTTCCTGAAGTTCGCCACGCGCGGCGTCAAGGAAGGCGACATCGCCTTCACCAGCGGCAATCCCGGCGGCACATCGCGCGAGGAGACGCTCGCGCTGTTCGAGTACCAGCGCGACGTCGCGCAGCCATTCATCATTGCGCTGCTCTCCGAGCTGCGCGGCGTGCTCAACGAGTTCGCCACCAAGGGACCCGAGGAGGCGCGCACGTCGACGACACTGCTGTTCTCGGTCGAGAACTCGCTGAAAGCGTACAAGGGCCGGCAGCAATCGCTGGTCCGCGACTCGCTGGTCCCCGACAAGGCACGCAGCGAGCGCACGCTGCGCGCGCGCGTCGCGGGCGACGCCCGGTTGAAAGCGAGCGACGGCGCCTGGGACGCCATCGCCAAGGCGGTCGCGCACCAGAAGGACATCGCGATCCGGCTGGGACTCCTCGAGCGCTTCGGGCAGGCGTTCTCGCCGCTGCTGCGCCAGGCGGTTTCGCTCAACCGCTACGCCGCCGAGAGCCGCAAGCCCGATCCGCAGCGGCTCGAGGAGTACAACGACGCGAACTTCCCGGCGCTCAAGCTCAGGATCACCTCGCCGGCTCCGATCCACGCGAAGCTCGAGAAGACCGTGCTCGCGTGGTGGCTGACCAAGGTCCGCGAGTACCTCGGCACGAGTGACCCGGACGTCGTGCGGCTGATGGGCCGCCAGAGCCCGGACGAGATTGCGATGGCCATCGTCGACGGCACGAAACTGACGGACGTGGCACTGCGGACCTCGCTGCTCGCCGGCGGCGCGGCGGCGATCGATGCCTACCACGATCCCCTGATCGACTTCGCGCGCACGCTCGACGGGCCGGCGCGTGCAGTGCGGGCCGACTACGAGGACAACGTCGAGTCGACGATCACGAAGAACTCGGCGCTGATCGCCAAGGCGCGCTTCGCGCTCGAGGGGAAGACGACCTATCCCGATGCGACGTTCACGCTGCGGCTGTCGTACGGCCGGGTCGACGGCTACATGGAGAACGGGCGCCGGGTCGCCCCGACCACCAACTTCGCCGGCGCCTACGCCCATGCGACCGGGCGCTACCCGTTCGAGCTCCCGCAAAGCTGGCTCGCCGCGGAAAAGAGCGTCAATCCGACCACGAACCTCAACTTCGCCTCGAGCAACGACATCATCGGCGGGAACTCCGGGTCACCGGTCATCGGGCGCAACGGCGAGGTGATCGGGCTCATCTTCGACGGCAACATCCAGTCTCTCGGCGGCGACTTCGGCTACGACGGCACCGTCAACCGCGCGGTCGCGGTCGACGTCGTGGGCATCGTGGAGGCGCTCAGGCACATCTATCACGCCGACCGGCTGGCGGAGGAGCTGACGCGTTGAGGCTCTTCGCGGCGCCGGCAGTTCGGGCCGGCGCCGCTCAGCGCTCGAGCTTCTCGATGTGCTTCATCAGCCGGTTGAAGAGCAGATAGAGGCCGACCAGCGTGCCGATGCAGATCAGCGACAACACGACGAACACCACGATGAACGGCACGACGTCGATGCGCATGCGCTCATCATAGGACGGCTGGCGCTCCGCGTCGCCTTGAGCCTTCCGCGTGCCGGGATCATCGGCCGACGCGGATCAGGACTCGCGATCGAGCGCGTCGACAGTCTTCGGCCAGTCGGCCTTCAGCAGCCGCGACAGCGCCCGGTCCGCGAGCAGGCGTCCGCCCGTCTGGCAGCCCGCGCAGTAATTGGTCTCATTGTCGGCGTAGCGAATCCTCTGTATCGGCAACCCGCACACGGGACACGGCTGGCGGAAGCGGCCGTGCACGGCCATGCCCTCGCGAAACGCCGTGACCTTCTCCGGGAAGCCGCCGCCCGCCTGGTGCCGCAGCCGGTCGGTCCAGGCCCGCATCTGTTCGACGGTCGCCGCGTGCAGCCGCGCGATCTCACCGTCACTCAGGCGGCTCGTGAGCTGCACCGGCGAGAGCCTCGCGGCGTGCAGGATTTCGTCGGAATACGCGTTGCCAATGCCGCTGAAGAGCCTGGGATCGGTGAGTGCGCGTTTGAGCGTGTGATTCTCGCTGCGCAGCCGCACGGCGAACTCGGCCGGAGTCGATTGCAGGACCTCCAGTCCCCCGGGATCGTGGGTCGCGAGCGCCGGGGCGCCCGCGACGAGGTAGAGCGATGCACGCCGCTTGGTTCCGGCCTCGGTCAGCGTCAGCGAGCCGTTGTCAAATTCGAGGCGCGCGAGCACGGCGCGCTTCGAGGCCCTGCCTGCCTCGAGCCAGTGCAACCGGCCGGCGATCATCAGGTGGAACACGAGCCACAGGTCTCCCTCGAGCCCGATCGCGATGCGCTTGCCGATTCGCCGGATTCCCGTCACACGACGGCCTTGCGCCTGCTGGATCGGCGGCACGGCGCTGCGCAGCAGGAACGGCGAGGCGATCGCGACGCGCTCGAGCCGCCGCCCGCTGATTCGCGCATCCAGCGCCTCGACGTAGACTGTCAGGTCAGGGAGCTCCGGCATGCGTCTCCACGGTTCCGCGAACCGAAAGTCCGGGTCCGGCCGCGGCGCTGCCCCAAGATACTCGATCCCGCCAGCGCCGAGCGGCGCGTGAAAATCGGCTAAGCTGCGGGCGCCGCGGCCCCGTAAATACGTCTCCGGCCGTTGACGCCGAGGGCTGATCATCCGTGTCTGAGCCGCCGAAGGCCGTGTTCCTGAGCTACGCGTCGGACGATGCGGAGGCGGCGCGACGCATTTGCGAGGCGCTGCGCGCGGCCGGCATCGAGGTCTGGTTCGACCAGAGCGAGCTGCGCGGCGGCGATGTCTGGGATCAGGCGATCCGCCGGCAGATCAAGGCGTGCGCGTTGTTCATTCCGGTGATCTCGCGCCACACTCACGCGCGCGACGAAGGCTATTTCAGGCTCGAGTGGAAGCTCGCCACCGATCGCACGCAGCTGATGGCGTCGGACAAGGCGTTTCTGGTCCCGGTTGTCATTGATGACACGCCCGACAACGACGAGCGGGTCCCGGACCGCTTTCGCGACGTGCAGTGGACCCGCCTGCCCGGCGGCGCGACCCCGGCCTCCTTCATCGAGCGCGTCAAGCGCCTGCTGGCGCCCGGGGTGGTGGCGGGCGCTGCCGTCGCCGCGTCCGCCGCGCCCCGGGTGCCCCCGGTCGCGGCCGGCCGGCCGGCGCGGCCGTTGCCGCGGCTCATCGCCGCAGCCGTCGCCGGCGCATTGCTGCTGGGCGGTGTGTTCCTCGCCCGTGACCGCTTCGCGGCGCGGTCAACGTCGGGCGCGACAGCCGAAGTGCCTGAAAGGTCGGTCGCCGTGCTGCCGTTCGCCGACATGAGCGAGCGACACGACCAGGAGTACTTCTCCGACGGCCTCGCCGAGGAACTGATCGACGCGTTGACGAAGGTGCCGGGGCTGAGGGTCCCCGCGCGCACCTCCTCGTTCTCGTTCAAGGGCAAGTCCTCGACGATCGGCGAGATCGCGCGCGCGCTCGGCGTCACGCACGTGCTAGAGGGTAGCGTTCGCAAGGCCGGTGATCGCCTGCGCATCACGGCGGAGCTGGTGCGCGCCGACAACGGGTTTCACTTGTGGTCGCAGACGTACGATCGGAACGAAAGTGACATCTTCGCGGTGCAGGGCGACATCGCACGATCGGTCGCGAGCGAGCTGCGCGTCAAATTGCTCGGAGCCGCGGTCGCCGCACCGCTGACGCCCGCGGGCACCGAGGCGCACAACCTCTACCTGCAGGCGCGATTCCTGACGCAGCGCGACACCCGTCAGGATCTCGAGGGTGCGGTCGTCCTCTACCAGAAGGCGCTGGCGCTCGATCCCGGGTACGCACCGGCGTGGGCCTGGCTCGCGTACTGCCACACGCGACGCGTTGCCGGGGGCGTCGAGACGACCGGCGTCGGTTATGCGAAGGCGGTCGACGCGGCCGAGAAGGCCATCGCGCTCGACCCGGAACTGGCCGAAGGATATCTCGCGATCGGCAACGCGCGGATTCAGTTCGAAACAGACTTCGCGGGGGCGCAGGAGGTCCTGGCCAAAGCGCGCGCGATTGATCCCAACGATGCCCAGCTGCTGCAGAGCTACGGCCACCTGACCGTCGCGACCGGCCGCATCACCGATGCGATCGAATACTTTCGTCGCTCGTCCGACGGCGACCCGCTGAACCTCGTCCACCGCAAGTACCTTGCGCGCGCGCTGCACTATGCGGGCCGCAATGCCGAGGCTCAGGCGCTGCTCACGCAGGCCATCGCGCTGAACCCGAGGTTCCCCGGACTCCACTACGAGATCGGCCGCGCGCTGATCGGGCTCGGCAAGGGAGACGCGGCGCTCGTGGCGTTCGAGGCCGAGATCGACCCGACCTGGAAGCTGATCGGAATGCCGCTTGGCTATCGCGCCGCGGGCCGCGAGCGCGAGGCGCAGGGTGCACTCGCCGCGCTGGTCCAGGATGCGGCGGGATCGGAATTCCAGGTCGCGGAGGCCTACGCGTTCTTCGGCCAGCCGGAGAAGGCGTTCGAGTGGCTCGATCGCGCCCGGACGCAGCATGATCCCGGCATCTCGTGGGTGCGCCACGATCCGTTACTTGCGTCGATCGCCCACGACCGACGCTACGACGTGTACCTCGCAAGCATCCACGAGCCACCGGTCCCCGCTGGCGACTGATTTCAACGAAGACATTTGCGATTCCTCGTTCCGGCCGCCGCCAACGGCGTTCGGAGCTCTTCAGCGCCTGCGCGCAACGCAGAGCTCGGCGAGACGGCCGAGTTTCGGTCGGCCGTTGCAGCGGGGTCGGCGCATCCCTTCGCTTCCGTCGCGTCCTCGGCGGTCAGTCGCCGGCGTTTCGCATGTTCACGAAGACGTGGTACGCGATCGCGTCCCACGCATTGTGGATGCCGATGAAAAGCAGCATAAGGACGGCCGTTCCGACGCCGAAGCTCGCCTCGCGCGCGTGCGTCGACGCGGCGAACGCGGACAGTCCCAGGACCGCATAGGCGACGAACGGCAGGAAGCCGTGGAACAGCCAGTCCTCGAACTCGGGGGTGTAGCGCGTCTGCCGACGCATCCGCAGCACCACGACCACGGTGTAGGCAAAGCCGCACGCTCCGGCCAGACCCCAGAGCGCGGCGGCGGGAGCGAGGGACTGCCACGGCGCGCGAAGAATCGCCGCG
>Ga0335080_10004815_pt1 | contig 13780 bp, 13 predicted proteins | sample Lox_Sample_34_FD_206720 | JGI IMG/M metagenome (GOLD analysis project Ga0335080, IMG submission 206720) | Soil microbial communities from Loxahatchee National Wildlife Refuge, Florida, United States - Lox_Sample_3.4 | ecosystem: Environmental > Terrestrial > Soil > Wetlands | place: USA... | reverse complement strand
CGATGCGCCTGCCACGGACACGGTGCTCGGGTCGGAGCGGCTGCGCCGCCTCGCGGACCGTCATACCGGCATCGGCTTCGACCAGGCGCTGCTTCTCGAGGCGCCGCGCTGCGCCGAGAGTGCCGTCTTCTACCGCGTCTTCAACTCCGACGGCGACGAGGTCGAGCAATGCGGCAACGGTGCGCGGTGCATCGCCGCGCTACTGCACCGCCGTGGCCTGACGCGCGACGGCGCCATCACCCTCGACAGCCCCGCGGGCCTGATCCGGGCACGTGTCGGCGCCGGTGCCCAGGTAGCGGTCGACCTCGGTGTGCCGAACTTCGCCCCCGCTGCGCTGCCGTTTGTGGCGCCGCGCGAGGCCGACAGCTACCCGCTCGAGGTCGCCGGTCGCACCCTCGAGATCGGCGCGGTATCCCTCGGCAACCCGCACGCCGTGCTGACAGTGCCGTCCGTCGAGGATGCGCCGGTGGCGACGCTCGGGCCGGCGATCGAGAATCACCCCCGCTTTCCGAAGCGCGTCAACGCCGGTTTTCTCGAGATCGTGACGCGCGACGTGGTGCGGCTGCGCGTGTACGAGCGCGGTGCCGGTGAGACCCGCAGCTGCGGCACCGGCGCCTGTGCGGCGGTCGCCGTGGGCCGGCGGCGCGGCCTGCTCGATGCGCTGGTGCGCGTGGGGGTGCGTGGCGGCGAGTTGCAGGTAAACTGGGCGGGCAGCGGGGAGCACGTCTGGCTGAGCGGTCCAACAGAGGTATCCTTCGAAGGTCACGTCGAGGTCTAGGACACCATGACAACACGAGAGGCTCGCGGTCTCGCCGCGGTGGACTCCGAAGAGGAAGCCGTCGCCAGCTACCTGCAGCGCAATCCGGAGTTTTTCGAGCGCCACCAGGGGGTGCTCGTGCGGCTCAAGCTGCCGCACGCGCGCGGCGACTCGACCATCTCGCTCGTCGAGCGGCAGATCGAGGTGCTGCGCGAGAAGCTTGCCGGCCTCGAGCACAAGCTCGCCGAGCTACTGCGCGTGGCACGCGCCAACGACGCCATCGCCGAGCGGCTGCATCGCTTCACGCGGCGGCTGGTGCGTGGTATGCCGCGCGCCGAAGTAATTGCTCGCATCGAGGCCGGGCTGCGTGAGGACTTCGATGCGTTCCACGCGGCCCTGGTGTTGATCGGCGCGACGCCCGAGACCGACGCACCACGGTTTCTGCGCAGCGTGTCGGCCGACGACCCGAACCTGAAATCCTTCGAATCGCTCTTTGCGAGCGGCAAGCCGCGCTGCGGCCAGGCGCGCGACTCGCAGCGCGAGTTTCTGTTCGGTCCCGAGGGGCTGGAGATGGGATCGGTGGCGCTGGTGCCGCTCGGGGACAAGGGCTCACTCGGGCTGCTGGCGCTCGGCAGCGCCGATCGCGACCGCTTTCACCCCGGCATGAGCACCGAGTTCCTGGCACGTCTCGCGGACCTGGTCGCCGACTCGCTGGGCGCCGCCGAGCCGCGCTGACGCGCACACACCCGGCATGACTCAGGACGCGCTCGAGTGGGTGGCGCGCTTTCGCCGCTACCTCGGCGCCGAGCGGCGGCTGTCCGTACACACCGACCGCGGCTATGCGCGCGATCTTGCCGCGCTGGTGAAGTTCTGCGACGGCGCGCAGCTACGGGACTGGAGTGAGCTCGACTCGCAGCACGTGCGTGCCTTCGCCGCGCATTCGCACGCCGGCGGCCTCGGACCGCGCAGTATCCAGCGGCGACTCTCGGCGGTGCGCAGCTTCTACGCCTTCCTGCTGCGCGAGGCGCCAGGGGCCGCCGCCGCAGCGCCTGCGCGGCGGCGCGCAAGCCGACGTGTCACGCGCAATCCGGCCGACGACGTGCGCGCCCCCAAGGCGGCCCGGCGCCTGCCGCGCACGCTCGATGCCGACCAGATGGCGCGGCTGCTGCAGATCCCGGCCGGCGATGTCCTCGCCGCCCGCGACCGCGCCCTCATGGAGCTTTTGTATTCCTCGGGGCTGCGCCTCGCGGAGCTGGTCGGCCTCGAGCTCGCGAGCGTCGACCTCCGGGACCGCGTGGTGCACGTTCTCGGCAAGGGCCGCAAGGCGCGCATCGTCCCGGTCGGACGTGTCGCGGTGGCGGCGCTGCGGGCGTGGTTGAAGGAGCGCCCGGGCCTCGCCCGACCGCAGGAGACTGCGCTGTTCGTCGCCCGTAACGGGCGACGCCTCGGTGCGCGCGCCGTGCAGGCGCGCGTTGCGCTCTGGGCGCGCCGCCAGGGGCTCGGGGTGCACGTGCACCCGCATCTGTTCCGCCATTCCTTTGCGTCACATCTGCTCGAGTCGAGCGGCGAGCTGCGCGGGGTTCAGGAGCTTCTCGGACATGCCGATATCTCCACCACCCAGATCTACACGCACCTTGACTTCCAGCACCTCGCCCGCATTTACGACGCTACCCACCCGCGGGCGCGCCGCAAGGCTTAAGGACGCGCCGCAGCCTGCGGCCGCCGCGAGCGCCGCTCGCACCCGCGCTGCACGCGGGCTAACCTGATCTAGCGGAAACCCTCTACACCCATGACCGACACGCCAGCCTTCAATCCCCACGGCACGACCATCCTCGGCGTACGCCGCAACGGCGCGATCGCCCTCGGTGGCGACGGCCAGGTGACGCTCGGCAACACCGTCATGAAAGGCAACGCGCGCAAGGTGCGCCGCCTGGCCAATGACCGGGTGCTGGCCGGCTTTGCCGGGGGCACTGCGGATGCCTTCACGCTGTTCGAGCGCTTCGAGGGCAAGCTCGAGAAATACGGCAATCTCACGCGCGCGGCGATCGAGCTCGCCAAGGACTGGCGTTCGGACCGTTACCTGCGGCGCCTCGAGGCGCTGCTGCTGGTGGGCGACCCGGAGAAGCTGTTCGTGATCTCCGGCAACGGCGACGTCATCGAGCCCGACTACGACGTGGCGGCGATCGGCTCCGGCGGACAGTTCGCGCTCGCCGCGGCGCGGGCGCTGCTCGAGGGGTCGCAGCTCTCGGCGCGCGAGATCGTCGAGCGCTCGCTCAACATCGCGGCCGACATCTGCATCTACACGAACCGCAACGTGGTCGTCGAGGAATTGAACGCACGCGCGCGCGCGCGCGTCTGACCCTTATGTCGTCGCTCACCCCCCGGCAGATCGTACAAGAGCTCGACAAGCACATCGTGGGCCAGGACGCGGCCAAACGCGCCGTGGCGATCGCGCTGCGTAACCGCTGGCGCCGCATGCAGGTGCAGGAGCCGCTGCGCCAGGAGATCACGCCGAAGAACATTCTCATGATCGGCCCGACCGGCGTCGGCAAGACCGAGATCGCGCGGCGCCTGGCGAAGCTCGCCAACGCGCCGTTCGTCAAGGTCGAGGCGACCAAGTTCACCGAGATCGGCTACGTGGGGCGCGACGTCGACTCGATCGTCAAGGAGCTCGCCGACGTCGCGGTGAAGATGACCCGCGAGCAGGAGATGGCCAAGGTGCGCGAGCGGGCGCTCGACGCTGCCGAAGAGCGCGTGCTCGATACGCTGCTGCCCAAGCCGCGCATGATGGGCTTCTCCACCGACGAGCCGGCGGCCGCACGCGACGGTGAGACGCGGCAGAAATTCCGCAAGATGCTGCGCGAGCGCGAGCTCGACGACCGCGAGATCGAGATCGAGCTGCGTGCCATGCCGAGCGGTGTCGAAATCATGGCCCCGCCGGGGATGGAGGAGATGCAGCAGCAGCTGCAGTCGATGTTTCAGAACCTCAGCGGCAACCGCACCCGCACGCGCAAGGTCAGGGTGCGCGAGGCGCTCAAGCTCTTGACCGACGAGGAGGCCGGCAAGCTGATCGACGAGGACGAGCTCAAGATCCAGGCGCTCGCCAATGCCGAGCAGAACGGCATCGTGTTCATCGACGAGATCGACAAGGTGACGCGCCGCCAGGAGACCATCGGTGCCGACGTGTCGCGTGAGGGCGTGCAGCGTGATCTGCTGCCGCTCGTAGAGGGCTCGACCGTCGCCACCAAGTACGGCCCGGTGAAGACCGATCACGTGCTGTTCATCGCCTCGGGCGCCTTCAGCATGGCGAAGCCCTCCGACCTGATCCCCGAGCTTCAGGGGCGGCTGCCGATCCGTGTCGAGCTCGACTCGCTCAAGGTAGGCGACTTCGTGCGCATTCTCACCGAGCCCGACGCCTCGCTCACCGCGCAATACAAGGCGCTGATGGCGACCGAGGGCGTCGCGGTGGAGTTCACGCCGGACGGCGTGCGGCGCATCGCCGAGATCGCCTTCCAGGTCAACGAACGCACCGAGAATATTGGTGCACGCCGGCTGCATACCGTCATGGAGAGGCTGCTCGAGACGGTGTCATACGAGGCCGCCGAGAACAAGGGTGACGGCAGCGCGCGTGTCAGCATCGACGCGAAATACGTCGACGATCACCTCGGTGCACTCGTGAAGGACGAGGATCTGAGTCGCTACATCCTGTAGCGCTGCCTGGCTGCGCATGTCGACCCCATCCTCCGCCTGAAACTCGCCGACCCCTGAATCTCCGAATTGGTCGCGTCCCTGGGATGAGACCGCGCACCTGGCGCTCGACTACGAGCGCGGGCGTACCGCGCGGCTTGGCTATCTGACCAACCAGCCACGGACCTTCGGTCTCTACGGCAGCTACAACTTCTGAAGCGCGCACGCCACCCGCCGCTGCCTGAAACTGTTAGGGCCGGCTTCCCTCAGCGGAGGCCGGCTCTTTTTCTCAGATCCTGAAGCGCTCCTTGAGCTCTCCCGCCATGCGGCGGCTCACCGGCAGCGGCGCCTCGCAGCCGCGCAGGCGCACGAAGTACTGGCCGTCGGCGTTGCGCTCGATGCGCTCGAGGTGCCGCGCGCCGACCAGCGCATTGCGGTGGACACGCACGAAGGCGCCGCCGAACTCGCTCTCGAGAAGCCGCAGCGAGTCCTCGATCAGGTCCTCGCCGTTGAGGTGACGCACGGTCGTGTACTTCTGGTCGGCGAGGAAGTACTGCACCTCCTCGATCGGAATCAGCCGCACGCCCTCGCGGCGTCGCGCGGCGATGTGGGTGCGGCGCGCCTCGCCGCCGGCAGTTGCGAGCTTCTGCAGCTGCGCCTTGGTGAGCCGGCCGGCCCGCGTGAGCGCGGCGGCGAGCTGCTCCTTGCGTACCGGCTTGAGCAGGTAGCCGACCGCGTGTGCCTCGAAGGCCTCCACGGCATAGCGGTCGTAGGCCGTGGTGAAGATGATGGCCGGCGGCTCCTCGAGCACGTTGAGATGGCGCGCAGCCTGCAGGCCATCCATGCCCGGCATGCGCACGTCGAGCAGCACCACGTCGGGCGAGAGCTCGTGGGCGCCGCTCAATGCCTCCGTGCCGTTCGCCGCCTCGCCGACCACCTCCGCTTCCGCGATCTCACTGAGCAGGCTCCGCAGTCGCTCGCGCGCCGGCGGCTCGTCGTCGACGATCAGCACCCGCAGCCGCGCCGCGGCGCTCATGAGGCTGACAGCCGCTCGCGTGCCGGCTGGGCCGCCGGCTGCTTCTCGATGAGCGGAAAGCGCAGGGTCACGATGTATTCGGCATCGAAGCGGCCGGATTTCATGAGCGCGCGCTCGCCGTACAGGAGGCTCAGCCGCTCGCGGATGTTGGCGAGCGCCAGGCGGTTGCCATCGCGTGCCCCGGGCGCCGGGTCGAGGGGATTGCGCACCACGACGGTGACCAGACCGCCGGCCACCTCGCCGCTGATGGTAACCGTGCCGCCTTCCGCACGCGGCTCGATGCCGTGGTAAATCGCGTTCTCGAGCAGCGGCTGGATCATGAGTCCGGGCACCAGGGCATTCCCTGGCAACGAATCGATCTTCCAGTCGACCTGCAGCCGCTTGCCGAGCCGCAGCTGCTCCATGCGCTGGTAGGTGCGCGCCACTTCGAGCTCCTCGGCGAGCGTGATGGTGTCGGCCTTGTCGCTCAGCGTCGCGCGGAACAGGTCGGCGAGGTCCTGCACCGCCGCCTCCGCGCGCGGTGGGTTACTGCGCGTGAGGGCGGCGATGGTGTTCATGCTGTTGAAGAGAAAGTGTGGCCGGATGCGCGCCTGCAGCGCGTGCACGCGTGCCGCGGCGCGCAGCTCGACGCTGCGCCGCCATTCGTGCGCCACGTAGAAATAGCGCAGGGCGAGCCCCGTGACGATCAGCCCGATCCACACGTTGCGCACCGCAAAGCTGCCTGGCTCGGGCGGGAACAGCGTCGCGCCCGCGGAATCGAGCACCGCCCGCGTGCGGCCGATGAGATAGACGCACACCGACACCGCCGCCACCACGGCCGCGACCAGCGCGAGCGCCGCCGCCGAGCCCGCCGCTACCGTCAGACGCGCCAGCCGCTCGCGCAGTGCGCACAGCACCGCGGAGCCCGCGAGTCCGACCCACAGCAGGAACAACGAGGTGCGCGCCAGGTCGGTCCAGAAGTCCACCGTCGCGCTCTGGCGTGCCAGCGTCAGCAGGAACGCGGTGAGCTCGACGATCAGCACCACCGCAAGCGTTGCGCGCGAGGTGCACAGGTCCGGCAGGTAGAACGCGTTGCTGCGCTCGCGCTCGGTCTTCATGCCTTGCCGCGGGACGGGGCGCTCATGATGTTGGTGCGTTCGAACAGCTCCTCCTTCAGCCGATAGGTGGCGGAGATGTCCTCGTCGCCGTAGCCGCGCGCCACCAGCTCCGCGTACTCGCCGAGCATCCGCTCGACCACCGGGAGCGCGACGCCGAAGCGGGCTGCCATGTCGTGGCAGATACGCAGGTCCTTCTCGTGCAGCCGCACGCGAAAGCCGGCGGGATAGCTGCCGCGCGCCATGTTGGGCGCGCGATGTACGAAGTACCAGCTCGAGCCCGCGCCCTTGCCGAGCGTCTCGATCAGCTTCGGCAGCGGCAGACCCTGGGCGTGGGCGAAGGCCATCGCCTCGGCGACCGCTTCGATGATGCCGGCGCACATGATCTGGTTGGTTGCCTTCGCCGCCTGGCCGCTGCCGGTCGGCCCGAAGTACGTGATGGTCCGCCCCATGGCATCGAGGATGGGCCTGGCGCGCTCGAAAGCCTCTTTGTCTCCGCCCACCATGATGACGAGCGTGCCATCGCGTGCGCCTTCGACCCCGCCGCTCACCGGGCAGTCGAGGAATCGGACGCCGCGCGGCTCGAGGAGCTCCGCCGCCTGACGCGCCGTCTCGGCGCTCACGGTCGAGCAGTCGAGCATCAGCGCCTTCGCTTTGAAGGCGGGCGCCAGGGCGTGGGTCACCTCGAGCACGTCGGCGTCCGCGGAGACACACGACACCACGGCGTCGCACTGCGCGGCGAGCTCGGCGAGGGTTGCCGGCGCGCTGACTTTGAGTTCCGCCGCGAGCGTGCGCGCCTTGTCAGCGGTGCGGTTCCACAGCGCCGCCAGAAGCCCGGCGCGGTGGAGGTTGCGCGCCATGTGCATGCCCATGGCGCCAAGCCCGACGAAACCGGTGCGCATCGTATCGATCCCCGCTGTGCGGCCGTGCTGGCCGCGGGCGTCACTATAGGGCCTGCGTCCCGTCACGGCGCAAGGGATGCGCCGCGCGGCAGCCCTCAGGCCCGGCTCACTCCGAGGTCGCCGCCGCCGGGTTGACCTTCGGCTCGGGAATCGGCTTCACGTCGATCGGCTGGGGCTCGGGGATCGGCGCATTCGGGTCGAATTGCGGCACGCTGCCACAGCTCGCCTGCACGGCCTGGCGTACCTGCTCGCGGTATTTGTCGGCATCGGCTTCGGAGAGATAGGTCCGCTCCCCGTCCTTGCCGTCCTTGTAGACGACGCGCGCGGTGATCGCCTGGTTGTAGGCAGCCGTAGCCTGCTTGCACTGCGCGGCGCGCTTGCTGGCCAGATCCTGCTGCACGGCCCGGGAGTTGTCCTGCTGCCGCTGCTGCGCGTCCGCCCGATCGTTGACCGCAGTGACGGCGTTTTGCTGAGCGGTACGCGCCGCCGTGTCCGCGCCGCCACCCTGCGGGTGCGCCTTGTTGGTCTTGATCACCTCGGCGCCCGGGATCCACTGGTCGCTGTAGTGCGCTTCGCCGCGCTCGTCGACCCAGCGATAGACGTCCGCCCGGGCGATAGTGAACGCACCGGCTAGAACCACGGCGGCGATGGACAGGCGTCGCAGCATAAAAAAAGCCTCCCGCCAAAGTATGGGGGCTGCCGCGCCGCGCGACCCTTGAACTCCGTCACACTCGCCGCAGGGCCGGCCGCCCATACGTCACACCATACAAACACAGGCGCCGATCTGCCAGCGCCGCCGCTGAGGCGTGCTACGCCCACGGCGGCGGTCACAGGTCGTAGGCACGCTCTCCGTGGGAGGTGATGTCCAGCCCCTCGCGCTCGTCCTCCTCCGGGACCCGCAGTCCCACCAGCTGCTTCACGATGCGAAAGCCGATGAAGGCGACGGTCGCGGTCCATGCCGCCACCAGGCATACCGCCTGCAGCTGAATCCTGAATTGAGTCCAGACGCCGGGATAGCCGCCCGCACCCGTCACCCAGTCCGCGACCGACCCCGGGCCGCCGAGAAAGGGCGCGTTGAAGATGCCTGTCATCAGCGCGCCGAAGATGCCGCCGACGGCGTGCACGCCGAAGACGTCGAGAGAATCGTCAGCCTTGATGAGTCTCTTGAGGCCGGTGACCCCCCACAGGCACACCACGCCGACTCCCAGGCCGATCGCGAACGCGCCGGGGATGCCGACGTTGCCCGCCGCCGGCGTGATGGCGACGAGTCCCGCTACCGCGCCCGAGGCGGCCCCGAGCATCGAGGGCTTACCCTTCACCAGCCACTCGGCGAACATCCACGACAGCACCGCGCACGAAGTGGCGAGATAAGTGTTCACGAAGGCAAGTGCGGCCGAGCCGTTGGCCTCGAGCGCAGAGCCGGCGTTGAAGCCGAACCAGCCGAACCACAGGAGCGACGCGCCAATCATGGTCATGGTGAGGCTGTGCGGCGCCATCGGCTCCTTGCCGAAGCCCACGCGGCGACCGAGGACGAACGCGCCCACGAGCCCCGCGACACCGGCGTTGATGTGCACGACCGTGCCGCCGGCGAAGTCGAGCGCGCCCCACTGCCAGATGAGCCCCGCGGTGGCGTTCACGGCAGCGACCTTGTCGGCGGAGCTGTAGGCGTCAGGGCCTGCCCAGTACCACACCATGTGCGCCACGGGGCAGTAGCTGAAGGTGAACCAGATGACGAGGAACAGCAGCACCGCCGAGAACTTGATCCGCTCCACCAGCGAACCGAGGATCAGGCAGCAGGTGATGGCGGCGAAGGTCGCCTGGAACGCCACGTACACCAGCTCGTAGAGCGGTGTGTGCTTGGAGAAGGTGGAGGTGAGAGAGTAGGTGCCGCTCTTCGGATCGAAGGTGCCACTCAGGAACACGCGGCTCAAGCCCCCGATGACGGCGTTGCCCTGGGTGAAGGCGAGCGAGTAGCCGTAGACGCACCACAGCACGGTGATCAGCGAAAAGCCAACGAACACCTGCATCAGCACCGAGAGCATGTTCTTGGTGCGTACGAGGCCACCGTAGAACAGCGCCAGCGCCGGGACCGACATGAGCAGCACCAACGCCGTGGCGGTGAGCATCCAGGCGGTATCGCCCTTGTTCGGCACGGCGGCGTCGGCGCCGAAGGCGAGGGCGGGCGTGCAGGCCGCAAGTGCCGCGGCGAGCCGGCCCAGGGGCGAAAGCAGCTTGCTGGGCATGTGTCTTTCCTGTTCGTTTGCGCCACAAACATCGGCTGCACGCGCAGTCGGCGGCGCTTAAGCTGGTGAAGCGCGCTGAAAGGGTGCAGATTCCGTGCCATTGGCGGTTGCAGCCGTTTTCCTCGACCTGCTGGTGCCGCTCTGGCGCCCGCTGCACCAATTTGGCGCCGCGGCATGATGCCTGCCTCAATTCGGGGCGTTTGGGACGAAGACCATGGATTCATTTCGTATCGATGAGCTCGCACGACGGCTGCTCGAGCGCGTGCCACCCGCGCTGCGCAGCATGCAGGAGGATATCGAGAGCAACTTCCGCGCCGTCCTGCGCGAGCGGCTGAGCAAGCTCGACCTGGTGAGCCGGGACGAGTTCGACGCGCAGACGCGGGTACTCGAGCGCACCCGTGCGCGGCTCGAGGCGCTCGAGGCACGGCTCGCGGCGCTCGAAGGCGACGCCTCGGCCGCAGGGCCCGGCGCGCCCTCGGGCCCCGGCCACACGCCCGCGGACTGAGCCCCGACAACCGGGGCAGCCCCAGCCGGGTCGGCGCACGTGGGGGTTGCGCGCGTGGCCTGTCGGGGTCAGGTGGGATTGCATGCCCCCCTGGTCCAGGTCGAGGTCAGTCTCGCGGCGGGGTTACCGGCTTTCTGCATCGTCGGCTTGCCCGCGACGGTGGTGAAGGAGAGCAAGGAGCGGGTGCGCGCGGCACTGCTCAACTCGCGCTTCGAGTTTCCCGCCGGCCGCATCACCGTCAGTCTGGCGCCCGCAGAGCTGCCCAAGGAGGGTGGGCGCTTCGACCTGCCGATCGCACTCGGCATCCTCATCGCCTCCGGCCAGATCCGTGTGCCCGCAGACGCGGTGGGCGCCGCCTCGGCGCACGAGTTCTATGGCGAGCTCGGCTTGAGCGGGGAATTGAAGCCGGTGCATGGTCTGCTGCTCGCCGCGGCTCACGCGCGGCAGCAGGGTCACGAGCTCATCGTGCCGCACGCCAACGCCGCGGAAGCCTGCATGGTGGCGCCCGCGCAGGTACGGGCGGCGGGCCACCTGCTCGAGGTCTGCCGGCACCTGAGCGGCGCCGCAACGTTACCGCTGTGCGCCGCGCCACTGCGGCGCACGGCGCGTGAGGTAGGCCTCACCGCCGCCGGCGCTGATCTCACCGACGTGCGCGGCCAGCTCTACGCGAAGCGCGCGCTGATCATCGCCGCCGCCGGGGGCCACAGCCTGCTGCTCGTCGGACCGCCGGGCTGCGGCAAGAGCATGCTGGCCCAGCGCCTGCCCGCAATCCTGCCGCCGCTCACCGAGCGCGATGCGCTCGAGGTGGCCGCCATCGCTGCGGTGAGCAGCGCGGGGTTTCTGCCGGCGCGCTTCGGCGAGCGTCCCTTCCGCGCCCCGCATCACAGCGCCTCGGTCGCTGCGCTCGTGGGCGGCGGCGCCCGTGCGCGCCCGGGCGAGATCAGTCTCGCACACCTGGGCGTGTTGTTTCTCGACGAGTTGCCCGAGTTCTCGCGGCCGGTGCTGGAGGCGTTGCGCGAGCCGCTCGAGAGCGGCGTGGTGTCGGTGTCGCGTGCCGCACTCCAGGCGGAGTATCCGGCCGCTTTCCAGCTGGTGGCCGCGATGAATCCCTGTGCCTGCGGACGGCTCGGTGATCCGGGCGGCGGCTGCCGCTGCTCACCGGCGCAGGTCCGGCATTATCGCGCGCGCATCTCGGGTCCACTGCTCGATCGCTTCGATCTGCACGTGGAGATGACACGGCTCGCAATACGCGACTTCGAGGCCTCAGTCGGCGGAGAGTCGAGCAGCGAGGCGGCGGCGCGCGTCGCCCACGCGCGCGAGCTGCAGATGAGCCGCCAGGGCACCTGCAACGCGCGCTTGAGCGACCTCGGAGTACAGCGCTGGTGCGCATCGGATGCGCGAGCACGACGCGTGCTCGAGCTGGCGATGCGGCGGCTCGGATTTTCCGGCCGGGCGCGGCAACGGGTGCTGCGCGTGGCGCGCACGATCGCTGACCTCGAAGGTGCATCCGCGCTCAGCGCCGCACACGTCGGTGAGGCGGTGATGCTGCGCTCGATGGATCGCGCGGCTACTGCGCCATCTGCACCATGTGATCGACGGCCTGCTTGACAATGTCGTCGGGCACGTCGGTGCGGCCACCCTTGGGCGGCATTATCCCGGTGCTGCCGGTGAAACCCTGCAGCGCATGCTCGTAGAGCGTCGCCTTGCCCTTGGCGATGCGCGGGGCCCAGGCGGCCTTGTCCCCTGCCTTGGGTGCCCCGGCAATGCCCTGCCCATGGCAGGCGCTGCAGGTCTGATCGAAGAGCTCGGTGCCGTTCTTCGGAATCGCGATCGCGGCGCTGCCTGCCGCGCCCGGCACATCCGCCTTGATCGCGAGCGCGGAGTTGTCTTGCCCGGCGACCGCCTCCTCACTCGGCAAGTGGATGCGCGCCGCGACGTTCTTGGCGTAGTCCGTCTCGCTGAGCATCTGCAGGTTCTGGGTGTGACTTGCGATCACGCGGGCGAGCGCGAAGATGCCGACCGCGAATGCAACCAGTATCCCGATCACCATGCTGAAGACGTTGACGAAGTGAGTATCCTGGTTGCTCATGTGGCCTGTCGCGCAAGGCACTGATTGGCCGCGCAGTATAGCGGACCCGCCGGCCGCTTACCGCAACGACTCCTGCTACGACATCGACAGGCTCACTCGGTATGCCTCGCGCAAGTGCCGAGGAAAAGGCCGCGCGCGCCGCTGCCGTGCCTGATTAGACGCTCGCCGTTGCGGCGCGTATCATCGCCCGCCCCACGCGCCCGTAGCTCAGTTGGATAGAGTGGCAGCCTCCGAAGCTGCAGGTCGCTGGTTCGAATCCAGTCGGGCGCGCAGCTTCGCTTGTCCTGTGCGATGGAAGGATGACGCATGGCCATCAAGGTGCTCTATACCGCTCACGCTACGGCCGTCGGCGGACGCAACGGCCACACGCAGTCCTCGGACGGCCAGGTGAGCGTCGATTTGTCGATCCCGAAGTCGATGGGTGGTCCCGGGCGGCCGAACACCACGACCCCCGAGGATCTGTTCGCCGCCGGCTACGCAGCGTGCTTCGGCAGCGCCTGCGAGTTCGTCTCACGGGGGATGAAACTGCGTCCGAGCTCGATCACCGTGCGCTCCGCGGTAGGAATCGGCGAGGCGAGCGGCGGAGGCTTCGGTCTCACCGTGGAGCTGGTGGCGGAAATCGCCGGGGTGTCGCAGGCGGACGCCGAGCGGCTGGTCGCTGCCGGACACGAGGTTTGCCCCTATTCCCGGGCCATCAAGGGCAACGTCGACGTAGCGCTCAAGGCAGTCGCGGTCTGAGGCGCGCGCGGTCGGCGCGCGCCACCGAGATCCGTGCTCGTCCGGGGGCGAGCTCGCGCTCGTCCAGGCGAGCTACAGCCAGCCCTTGCGTCTGAAATAGGCGTAGGGAGCAACCGCCGACACCACCATCATCGCGAGCGCCGCCCACACCCCCCACGATTCGTGCAGCCAGGGGATGTTGCTGAAGTTCATGCCATAGAAGGCGCCGATCACCGAGGGCGGCAGCAGCAGCACCGCCACGACCGAGAAGATCTTGAGGATGTTGTTCTGATCGATCGTGACCATGCCGAGCGTGGCATCGAGCAGGAACTGCACCTTGTCGCCGAGGAAGGAGGCATGATCGCTGAGGGCGACGACATCACCCGACACGGTGCGCAGGCTGGCGCGTGCTTCCGCCGTGATCCGCTCGTTGGTGCTCTGCTGCAGGAACCCCAGCAGCCGCGACAGGCTCACCAGGCTCTCGCGCGTTTTCGACACCAGCTCGCCACCTTGGCCGATCTGACCCAGCTCGGGGCGGAAGTCGTGCGGGCGTCTGTGCCGCTGGGTAAAGACCCGCGCCGAGATCGCTTCGATGTCGCTGCCGATCTGCTCGAGCACGTCGGCGATGCGGTTGACGATGGCTTCGAGCAGCCCCGCGAGCAGCAGCGAGGCGGAAGCGCATGTCGCCGGATGCGTTTGTGCGAAAGCGATGAAGCGCCTGAAGGACAACGGATCGGCGTAGCGGTTGGT
>Ga0335080_10004814_pt1 | contig 13784 bp, 13 predicted proteins | sample Lox_Sample_34_FD_206720 | JGI IMG/M metagenome (GOLD analysis project Ga0335080, IMG submission 206720) | Soil microbial communities from Loxahatchee National Wildlife Refuge, Florida, United States - Lox_Sample_3.4 | ecosystem: Environmental > Terrestrial > Soil > Wetlands | place: USA... | reverse complement strand
TCGTGGGTGCACCTCGGGCTCCCGCTCGAACACGTCCAGCCCGGCCGCGAAGATCCCCCCCGCGGCAAGGCACTCGGCGAGCGCCTCCTCGTCCACGACCGGCCCGCGGGTGGTGTTGACCAGGATGGCCGTCGGCTTCATCTGCGCCAGGCGCCTCGCGTCGATCAGGTGACGGGTGGAGGAGTTCAGACTCACGTGCAGGCTCACGACGTCGGCCTCCGCCAGCAGGTCGCCGAGGTCGCGGCGCCACTCCACGCCCAGACCCGCCTCGACCGCCGGCGACGCCCGGTGCGCGCTGTGGTACATGACCCGCATGCCGAACCCTGCCGCCCGCGGCGCCATGGCGCGCCCGATCCGCCCGAAGCCGACGAGGCCGAGCGTCTTCCCGTGCACGTCGACGCCGAGCATCATGCGCGGATCCCAGATCCACGCGTCCCCCGATCGCAGGAGCCGCTCGCCCTCGCCGATCCGTCGCGCCGCCGCGAGGATCAGGGCCCAGGCCATGTCGGCGGTGGTCTCGGTCAGCACGTCCGGCGTGTTCGACACCATGACGCCGCGGCGCGTGCACGCCGGCACGTCGACGTTGTCGTAGCCGACGGCGTAGTTGGCGACGATGACGAGCCGCGGGCCGGCCGCGTCGAGGAACTCGTCGTCGATGCGCTCGGTCAGCAGGGCGAGCACGCCCGACGTCCCGGCGGCGGCGCGAAGGAACTCCTCGCGGGGCATCGCGCGTGGGCCGTCGTACACGTGGACGTCGAACCGTTCGGAGAGCGCCCCGACTTCGTCGCCGGGTAGCTGCCGGGTGACCAGGACGCGCTGGTCGCCGGACGTGGGGGCAGGCGGGCTCACGCGCGAAGCGAGGGCAACGACGCCTCGATCGCGTCCAGCGCCTCGCGAATCGCCTCCACGGAGTTCGCGTACGAGAATCTGAGGTAGCCGTCGCCGCCGGCGCCGAACCCCGCGCCGTCCAGGCACGCCACGCCGGCCTCGTTCAGAAAATGGTCGGCGACGCCCGCCGAGCTCGCGCCGAGCCCGGTGACGTTCGGGAACGCATAGAACGCGCCGCCCGGCTCGAGGCAGCTGATGCCGGGAAGACGGTTCAGACCATCGACGATGACGCTGCGGCGCTTCTCGAACTCCGCGACCATCGCCTCGATCGGTTCCCACGGCCCCGTCAGGGCCGCGACGGCCGCCTTCTGGGTGAACGCCGCGGTGCACGACACGGAGTTCACGATGAACCGGGTGAACGGCGCGACGAGGTGCTCGGGCACCGCGGCCATGCCGAGGCGCCAGCCGGTCATCGCGAAAGTCTTCGACCAACCGTCGAGCAGGATCGTGCGGTGGGACATTCCGTCCAGCGACGCGATGCTCACGTGCTCGGCGCCGTAGGACATCGCCCAGTACACCTCGTCGGTCAGGACGTGGAGGTCGTGCTCGATCGCGAGCTTCGCGATCGCCTCGACCTCGTCCCGCGTCAGCGAGCTGCCGCAGGGGTTGTGCGGCGAGTTCAGGATCAGCAGCTTCGTGCGGCCGGTCACGAGCGCGGCCACCTCGTCGGGATCGACCCGGAACCCGTGGTCCTCGTGCAGGGGGACGGGCACCGGCGTGGCGCCGGAGAAGCGCGCGATGGACTCGTACATCGGGAAGCCCGGGTCCGGATAGATGACCTCGTCGCCTTCTTCGCAGAGCGAGAGGATCGTATAGAACATGACCGGCTTGGCTCCCGGCACGATCACCACGCGGCCGGCGCCGTAGTCGGCCCCCCGGGTGCGCCGGAGGAATTCGGCGGATGCCTCGCGAAGCTCCGGCAGGCCGGCCGAGGGCACGTAGTGCGTCAGGCCGGCGTCGAGCGCCTCCTTCGCCGCGCGGACGACGTGCTCGGGCGTGTCGAAGTCCGGTTCGCCGATCTCCAGGTGGATGACGCTGCGACCCTGCGCCTCGAGGGCGTGTGCCTTCGCGAGCACCTCGAACGCCGACTCGGTTCCCAGGCGCGACACGCGGGCGGCGAGCTGATCTGCCATTCAGAGAAGCTACCGGCCGCCCCAGGGGCAGTCAACGATCGCATGGTTCGCGTGGATTCCGCCGCCGTCGACGCCACAGTTGATAGATTCGGGGTTCCCATGGGAATCGATCCTGCCGACGAGCGCTACCTGCCACCCGAGCGGCCGCCGCGACGAGCCGGCCAGGAGCCGAGCGCCCGGCTGACGCTGGACGCGTACGTGCGCCTGCGCAAGGAGCTGGAGCGGCTGGAGACGGAGGGGCGGACGCACATCGCGGAACGCCTGCTGCACGCCCGCGAACTCGGCGACATCAGCGAGAACGCCGAGTACGAGTCGGCCAAGCACGAGCAGGCGTTGATGGAGGGTCGCATCCGCGAGCTGCAGCACCGGCTGAAGGACCCCGAGATCGTCGAGGGGGCGGCCGGCGACTCCGCGGAGCCCGGGACGCTCGTCACCGTGCGCCCGCTCGACGAGGACGACCCGGAGGACGAGACGTACCTGCTCGCCCACGCGCCCGAGGAGCGGTCCGCCGGCGCGCGCACGGTCACGGTGTCCTCTCCGTTCGGCGCCGCGCTGTCGGGCTCTCGGATCGGCGACCGGGTCAGCTACGAGGCGCCCGGAGGGACGTACACCTACGAGGTCGTCGCGATCGAGTCGTACCGGCCCTGATCACCCCAGGCGGCGCCAGGCGAGCCAGCCGCGCTGGATCGCCGTCCCGAGTCCGAGCACCGTGAGCAGCGCCAGCACCGGCAGGAGCGCGCCCGGGATCAGCAGGCCGAGCAGCAGCAGCACGTAGCGCTCCAACCGCTGCACCGCCCCCTCGGTGAGAACGAGCCCGGCGGCCTCGGCCTCGGCGCGAAGGTCGCTCACCATGAACGACGAGACGAGCGCCCCGAGGGCGAACGCCGCCGCGGCGTCGGACCCCTGTCCGGTCAGCGACCAGAACAGACAGCCGAACACCACCACGTCGGCGACGCGGTCACAGGTCGAGTCGAGGAACGCGCCCGCCCTGCTCGCGACGCCCCGGAGGCGGGCGAGGCCCCCGTCGAAGACGTCGAGCGTGCCCGCGAGGGCCAGGACGACGGCCGGGAGGATCCGACGACCGGTGAGCAGCAGCCACCCGGCGGCGAGGTTCCCCGCGAGCGACACCAGCGTCAGGTGCCACGGGCGAAGGCCGGCGCGAGCCAGTCCCGCGAGGATCGCCCGGTAGGGCCACGCGAAGATCCGCCCGAAGGCCGGACCGATCATTCCGCCCGCCTTCCGCGGCGCGGGGACGTCGCGCACGTGCGGCGCGCCGGTCATTCGGGACGCGTCAGGACCCAGGGGACGGTCAGGAGGGGTATCCACGCGATGAACAGGGGCCAGACGTCGTGGGTGGCCGCCGCGACGCCCACGAACACGAGCGCGACGAAGAACAGCAGCGCGACGGCGCCGAGGCGGCGCGCGGGGCTCATGGGGTAATCGTACTGCCCGCCCGGGGCGCCGGCCGTGGGCCTATGCGGATCGCTCGCCGCCGGCCGTCGCCGTGTCGCCGTGTCCGGCGAGGAGCAACCCGTACGTGTAGGACTCGGCGAGGGCCTCGTACGAGGCCTGGATGATGTTCTCCGACACGCCGACGGTGGTCCATTCCCGCTCGCCGTCGGTCGTCTCGATCAGGACGCGGACGACCGCGCCGGTGCCCTTGGTGCCGTCGAGGACGCGCACGCGGTAGTCGGTCAGCTTGAACCGCTCGAGTTCGGGGTAGGTGCGCCCGAGCGCCTGGCGGAGAGCGTTGTCGAGGGCGCCGACGGGGCCGTGGCCCTCCGCGGTGGCGATGTGGCGGTCGCCGTCGGTCCGCGCCTTGACGGTCGCCTCCGCGAGCGCGCCCTTCGCCTCGTGCTCCTCGACCAGGACGCGGAACGACTCGACGGCGAACAGCTCGTGACGCCAGCCGGTGGTGCGGCGCAGGAACAGCTCGAGCGACGCGTCCGCGGCCTCGAAGGCGTACCCGCGTGCCTCCAGCTCCTTGAGCGAGGACAGCACCTCGGCGATGCGGTCGTCGGGAAGCTCGACGCCGAGTTCCTCGGCCTTGCGGACGAGGTTCGCGCGTCCCGCGAGGTCCGAGACGACGATGTGGCTGGCGTTGCCGACCGCCGAGGGCTGGACGTGCTCGTACGCGTCGGGTCTCCGGACGATGGCGGACACGTGCAGGCCGGCCTTGTGCGCGAAGGCGTTGCGTCCGACGTACGGCTGGTGGGGGTCGGGGACGATGTTCGCGATCTCGCCGACCAGGTGCGCCGTCTCGGTGAGCCGCTCGACGCTCTCCTTGGGGAGCGGCGAACGGCCGAGCTTGAGCGAGAGGTTCCCGATGATCGGCACGAGGTCGGCGTTCCCGCAGCGCTCGCCGTAACCGTTGACGGTTCCCTGGACCTGCAGGGCCCCGGCCTCGGTGGCCAGGAGCGAGTTCGCGACCGCGCAGCCGGAGTCGTTGTGGAAGTGAACGCCGAGCGGAACCGACGTGGTCTCGGCGACGGCGCCCACCACGCGCTCGACGTCCTCGGGAAGCGCGCCGCCGTTCGTGTCGCAGAGCACCAGGCGCTCCGCGCCGGCGTCCTCGGCGGCGCGGAGGACGGCCAACGCGTACTCGGGGTTGCGCCGGTAGCCGTCGAAGAAGTGCTCGGCGTCGAAGAACGCCCGCCGGCCGTCGGCGACGACCTGGGCGATCGATTCGCCGACCATCGCGAGGTTCTCGTCGAGCGTCGTGCGGAGCGCGTCGGTGACGTGCAGGTCCCACGACTTGCCCACCAGGCAGACGACGGGCGTGCCGGCGTCGAGGACTTCTCGTAGCACAGGGCTCTGGTCGGCGCGCTCGCCGGCACGCCGCGTCATGCCGAATGCTGTGAGCGTGCTGTGCCGCAACGTTTCCCGCGTGGCGAGCCGGAAGAACTCGGTGTCGCGGGGATTGGCCCCGGGCCACCCGCCCTCCACGAAGGGAACGCCGATGGCGTCCATCGCGTGCAGCACCTTCAACTTGTCCTCGACGCTGAACTGCAAGCCCGCGCGCTGCGCGCCGTCGCGGAGCGTCGTGTCGTAGATCTCGGGCACGGTCGTCTCGCCGGCTTCGTTCGTCTGCTCAGGCATTGAGCGCTCCCTCGGCGACCATGTCGCCGACCTCGGACGTCGACGCGCCCATCTGGCCGGCGCGCATCGACGGCATCTTCGAGACGGCGAGGCGGATGCCGGCGTCGATGCGGGCCGCGCCGGCGGCCTCGCCGAGTGTCTCGAGCATCAGCCCGCCGGCCGCGATCGCGGCGATCGGGTTGATCGTTCCCCTGCCGGTGTGGTCGGGCGCCGTGCCGCCGATCGGCTCGAACATCGAGACGCCGCCCGGATCGGGGTTGAGGTTGGCCCCCGCGGCGACGCCCATCCCGCCCTGGACCGTCGCGGCGAGGTCGGTGAGGATGTCGCCGAACATGTTGTCGGTGACGACCACGTCGAACCGCCTCGGGTCCTCCACGAGGTAGATGCACGCGGCGTCCACGTGCACGTACGCGGTCGCGACGCCGGGATGGTCGGCGGCCATCTCGGCGAACGTCCGCTGCCAGAGGTCGCCCGCATAGGTGAGCACGTTCGTCTTGTGGGCGAGCGTGACGTGGCCGCGGCGATCGGGCCGCCCGGCCTGGCGGAACGCGAACTCGACGCAGCGCTCAACGCCGCGGCGCGTGTTGATCGACTCCTGCACGGCAACCTCCTCCGGCGTGCCGCGGCGGTGGAAGCCGCCCGCTCCGGTGTACAGACCCTCGGAGTTCTCGCGCACGAACACCATGTCGACGTCGTCGGGCGTGAGGTCGGAGACCGGCGAGCGGACGCCGGGGTACAGGCGGACGGGCCGGAAGTTCACGTACTGGTCGAGCTCGAACCGAATGCGCAGCAACAGGTCTCGTTCGAGGATGCCCGGCTTCACGTCGGGGTGGCCCACCGCGCCGAGCAGGATGGCGCTCTGTGTGCGCAGCTCCTCCAGGACCGAGTCGGGGAGCGTCTCGCCGGTTCGCAGGTAGCGCTCGCCGCCGAGGTCGTACGGAGTGGTCTCGACCGAGAACCCCTCCGCGTCGCCGACGGCGCCCAGCACCTTGAGGGCCTCGCGAACGACCTCGGGCCCGGTTCCGTCACCGCCGATCACGCCGACGCGGTGCCGGCGGAAGCCGCTCTCCGAGCTCAATCGAGCCTCCAGTCCGCCTGCGCCGGCTCGTTCGCCGGCACGGCGACCGAGGGCGAACCTCCATTGCCTTCGGCCATGTTGCGTGCGACCCACGGCATCAGGCCGCCCGCGTCGAGGATCTCCTTCATGAACGGAGGCAAGGGACTGGCGTGCAGGGTGGCGCCCTTCGTCACGTTCTCGACGAGGCCGCCCTCGAGGTCGACCCGGAACTCGTCGCCGGTGGCGGCCCCGTCCGCGGCGCCGGGGCAGACGACGATCGGCAGACCGACGTTGATGGCGTTCCGGTAGAAGATCCGCGCGAAGCTCGCCGCGACGATGCAGGAGATGCCCGCGCCCTTGATCGCGAGAGGAGCGTGCTCGCGGGAGGAGCCCGACCCGAAGTTTCGGCCGGCGACGATGACGTCGCCGGGCTTCACCCTGCCGACGAAGTCGGGGTCGATGTCCTCCATCGCGTGCTTCGCGAGCTCCTCGGGCTCGGTCGACGTCAGGTAGCGCGCGGGGATGATCACGTCGGTGTCGACGTTGTCGCCGTAGACGTGTGCCGATCCGTCGAAGCTCACCGGCCGTCACCCGCCCCGACCGGCGCCCTCACGCCCACGCCGCTGATGTCGAGCGGGTCGCCCATATCGGGCGGCTCCACGCCGATCTCGTCGGGGTGCGCGAGCCTTCCGGCCACGGCGGTCGCGGCGGCGACGGCCGGGTTCGCGAGGTAGACCTGGGCGTCGCGGTGCCCCATCCGCCCCCGGTAGTTCCGATTGGAGGTGGACACGCAGACCTCGCCGGGGCCCAGCACGCCCATGTGCCCGCCCAGGCACGCCCCGCACGTCGGCGTGGACACGGTCGCCCCCGCCTCGGCGAAGACCTGCAGCAAGCCTTCCTCGTTGGCCTGCATCCAGATCTCCTGCGTCGCCGGGATGACCATCAGCCGGACGCGCGGGTCGGCCTTGCGGCCCCGGAGAATGTGCGCGGCGATCCGCAGGTCCTCGATCTTCGCGTTCGTGCACGACCCGATGAAGACCTGGTCGACCGGGGTCCGGTCGGCGGACGAGACGGGCTGCGACTTGCTGGGCAGCGACGGGAACGAGACCTGCGGCTCGAGCGCGCTCACGTCGATCGTGTGGACGGCCGCGTACCGCGCGTCCGGGTCGCTCTGGTCGACGTGGAAGTCGTGGACGCGGCCCGTCGCCTCCTGGCGCGCGCGCACGTAGGTGAGCGTCACGTCGTCCGGCGGGACGATGCCCGACTTGGCGCCGGCCTCGATCGCCATGTTCGTCAGGGTGAACCGCGAGTCCTGGGACAGGTACTGCAGCGCAGGGCCGGTGTGCTCCATCGCCTGGTAGTCGCACCCGTCGTCGCCGACGAGCCCGATCACCGACAGGATCATGTCCTTGCCCACCACCCACGGCCCGGGCTTGCCCTCGTAGACGAACTTCACGCTCTCGGGGACGAGCAGCCAGATCTTGCCGGTCGCGAGCACCGCGGCGAGGTCGGTCGAGCCGACGCCCGTCGAGAAGGCGCCGAGCCCGCCGTACGTGCACGAGTGCGAGTCGGCGCCGATGATCACCATGCCCGGGAGCGCCCACGCCTGCTCGGGGAGCAGCGCGTGCTCGATGCCCCCGCGTCCGAGCTCGAAGAATCCGTCGATGCCCTGTTGACGTGCGAACTCCCGCATCGTCATCCCGAGCTTGGCCGACGCGATGTCCTTGGCGGGCACGAAGTGCGACGGGACGAGGGCGACCTTCGAGGGATCCCATACGTTCTCGATTCCAAGTTCCTTGAAGCGGGCGATCGAGACCGGCGCCGTCACGTCGTTCGCCATCGCGAGGTCGACGTCCGCGATGATGAACTCGCCGGGCGTCACCGAATCCCGACCGGCGGCCCGGGCGAGGATCTTCTCGGTGATCGTCATGCCGCTCATTCGGCGCCTCCCGTCGAGGGTGCGGACGCCCGCTCCGGACGAGCGGGCGCGGCTGATCCCTCCCGGGTCGAGTCCCTCCCCGCTCTCAGCTCGTCCTCCGGGCCGCCGGCACCCTTTCCGCGCCGGCCGGCCGAGCCCTCCGGGACCTCGGCGTCCTCGCCTGTCGCCGACTCCCCGGAGCGGCCGTTCGCCCCCTCCCGGGGGGTGGGGGAGCGGAACGAACGGTTGACGGCGGCCAGATAGGCGCGGGCGCTCGCCTCGACCACGTCCGCCGCGACGCCGCGGCCCGTGACGAGGCGGCCGTCGACGTCGAGCTGGACGACGACGTCGCCGAGCGCGTCGCTCCCGCCCGTCACCGCGGACACGTTGAACGACACGAGCTTCGCGTCGACGCCGGTCGCGCGGCCGATCGCGCCGTACGCGGCGTCGATCATGCCGTCGCCCATGGCGGAGTCCTCGATCATCTCGCCGCCTCTGCGGAGCCTCGCGGTCGCCGTTGGGGCCAGATGCGTCCCGCCGGTCACGGCGAGGCTCTCGAGCGAGAAGGCGTCTTCTTCCAGCGCGCCGAGCTCCTCGGCCACGATCGCCTCGAGGTCGGCGTCGGTCAGCGTGATCTTGCGGTCGGCCAGCTCCTTGAACCGGGCGAACGCGCGGTTGAGCGCCTCCGGCTCGAGCTGCAGGCCGAGCTTCGACATGGCGTCGGCGAAGGCGTGCCGGCCGGAATGCTTGCCCAGCACGATCTTCGAGCCCTCGAACCCGATCTCGGTCGGGTCCATGATCTCGTACGTCTCCCGGTTGGAGAGCACGCCGTGCTGGTGGATGCCCGACTCGTGCGCGAACGCGTTCGCGCCGACGACCGCCTTGTTCGGCTGCACCGGGTAGCCGGTGAGCATCGACACGAGCCGAGACGTCCGGGCGATCTCCTTCAGGTTCACGCCGTGCTGGAGCTCTAAGGACTGCCCGCGCGTCGACAGGATCATCGCCATCTCCTCGAGCGAGCAGTTGCCCGCGCGCTCGCCGATCCCGTTGACGGCGACCTCGACCTGGCGGGCGCCGTTCTGCACGCCGGCCATCGAGTTCGCCACCGCGAGCCCGAGGTCGTTGTGGCAGTGCGTCGAAACGACGACGTCGTCGGGCACCGCTTCGCGGACGACGCGCACCAGTTCGCCGAATTCGTGCGGCAGGGCGTAGCCGACGGTGTCGGGAACGTTGATCGTCGTGGCGCCCTCCTCGACGGCCACACGGAAGACCTCGAGCAGGAACTCCATCCCGGTGCGCGTCGCGTCCTGCGCCGAGAACTCGACGTTGTCGGTGTAGCCCTTGGCCCGGCGGACGCTCCGGCGCGTCGCCTCGATCACGTCGGTCTGGGACATCCGCAGCATCGAGTCCATGTGGATGTCGCTCGTGGAGATGAAGACGTGCAGCCGCGGGTTGGGCGACGGGCTCACGGCCTCCCACGCGGCATCGACGTCGCCGTCGTTCGCGCGGCAGAGCGCCGCGACGACCGAGCCCTTGACGGTCTCGGCGATTCGCTTGACCGCCTGCAGCTCACCGGGAGAGGACGCCGGGAACCCGGCTTCGATGATGTCGACGCCGAGACGCGCCAGCTGTTCGGCGATCTCGAGCTTCTCGCCGGCGGTCAGCGCGATGCCGGGCGCCTGCTCGCCGTCGCGGAGGGTGGTGTCGAAGAACCGTACGTCGTCAGGCATCGGGAGTACCCCCGATGCCGTCGTCGCGACGAAGCCACGGCATCATCGCGCGGAGGTTGCCGCCGACCTGCTCGATCTGCAGGGCCTTGTCCTCTTCCCGCAGCTGCGTGAACCGGGGATACCCGGCCTTCGCCTCGGCGATCCACTCCTTGGCGAACGCGCCCGAGGTGATCTCGGCCAGGATCCGCTTCATCTCCGCCCGGGTCTCGTCGGTGATGATGCGCGGCCCGCGCGTGAAGTCGCCGTATTCGGCGGTGTCGGAGATGGAGTAGTGCATGAACCCGAGCCCGCCCTCGTAGATGAGGTCCACGATGAGCTTGAGCTCGTGCAGGCACTCGAAGTACGCGATCTCGGGCTGGTACCCCGCCTCGACCAGCGTGTCGAACCCGGCCTTGATCAGCGCGGTCGTTCCCCCGCACAGGACCGCCTGCTCGCCGAACAGGTCGGTCTCGGTCTCCTCGGCGAACGTCGTCTCGACGATGCCGACGCGCCCGGCGCCGATGCCGCTCGCGTACCCGAGCGTGCGGGCCCGGGCCGTTCCGGTCGGGTCGGCGTGCACGGCGAAGAGCGACGGGGTGCCGATCCCCTCGGTGTACGTGCGGCGCACGAGGTGCCCGGGGCCCTTCGGGGCGACCATGCCGACGTCGACGCCCTCGTCGGGCACGATCTCGCCGAAGTGGATGTTGAACCCGTGCGCGAACATCAGCAGGTTCCCGGCCTGCAGGTTCGGCTTGACATCGCGCTCGTAGCTCGCCGGCTGCGCCATGTCGGGCAGCAGGACCATGACGACGTCGGCCTCGGCCGCCGCCTCGGCGGTGTCGAGCACCGTGAGGCCGTCCTCCTCCGCCTTCGGCCACGACTTGGAGTCGCGGCGCAGCCCGACGCGTACGTCGTGCCCCGAGTCGCGAAGGTTCAGCGCGTGGGCGTGGCCCTGGCTTCCGTACCCGAGGACGGCGACCTTCTGGCCCTGCAGCGCCGAGGTGTCGATGTCCTTGTCGTAGAGCACCTTGCCCATGCCGTCTCCCTTCGTCGTTCAGAAACCAGTTCGTCCGTTCAGGCCCAAGCCCCGTTCAGAACCCCAGCGCACCAGCTAGCCCGTCTCACTCTCCCGCGCGACGGCGCGCAGCTTGTCCCGGATGCCGGCCTCGCCGCGCGCGAGCGCGATGCGGCCGGTCCGAACCATCTCGACGAGCCCGTAGGGCTCGAGCAGTTCGCGAAGCGCGTCCACCTTGGCCGACGGCCCGCTGACCTCGACCGTCACGGTGCTGCGCGCGACGTCGATGACGCGGCCCCGGAAGATCTCCGCCAGCTCGAGCACCTGGAACCGCTCCTCGGGCTTGGTGTGGACCTTGATCAGCGCGAGCTCGCGCTCCACCGAGTTCGCCGGCTCGAGCTCGGTCACCTTGATCACCGACACGAGCTTGTTGAGCTGCTTGGTCACCTGCTCGAGCGGCTTGGCCGTCACCTCGACCACGATCGTCATGCGCGACATGCCTTCGCGCTCGGTGGTTCCGACGGCGAGCGAATGGATGTTGAAGCCGCGGCGCGCGAAGAGGCTCGAGACCTGCGTGAGCACGCCGGGCTGGTCCTCGACGAGCACGGAGACGGTGTGCAGGCTCATGCGACCGGTGCCTCCGCGGGATCGTCGACCGGCCTGACGAATTCCGGCCCGAGGATGATGTCGTCGTTGGACGCGCCCGCCGGCACCATCGGGAACACCATCTCGCCCTGGTCGACCCGGAAGTCGATGACGACGCTGCGATCGGTGATCGACAGCGCCTTGTCGAGGACGGCGTCGACGTCATCGGCCGACTCCGCGCGCAGGCCGACCGCCCCGAACGCCTCCGCGAGCTTCACGTAGTCGGGGATGGTCTGGGTGAGGTGCACCTGGGAGTAGCGCTCGCTGTAGAAGAGCTCCTGCCATTGGCGCACCATTCCCAGGTAGCCGTTGTTCAGCAGCGCCACGACGATCGGGATGTCCTCGGTCGTGGAGGTCGCCAGCTCCTGGGCGGTCATCTGGAAGCAGCCGTCGCCGTCGACGGCGACCACCAGCTCGTCGGGCTTCGCGATCTTCGCCCCGAGCGCCGCCGGCACCGCGAAGCCCATGGTGCCGAGCCCACCGGAGTTGATCCACTGGCGGGGCCGCGTGAACTTGTAGTGCTGGGACGCCCACATCTGGTGCTGGCCGACGCCCGAGACGATCGTGGCCTCGCCGTGGGTCGCCTCGTACAGGCGGTCCATGACGAACTGCGGCTTGATCGTGCCGCCGTCCTCCTGCGTGTAGCGCAGCGGGAATCGCCGCTTCCAGTCCTGGAGCGTCGCGAGCCACGGCGACCGGTCGGGGACTCCGCGTTCTTCTTGGGCCTTTGCCAGCTCGCGCGCCAGCGAGGCCGTGACGTCCTTGGCGTCGCCGACGATGGGAACGTCGACCGCCCGGTTCTTGCCGATCTCTGCGGGGTCGATGTCGACGTGGATGATCTTGGCGTGCGGCGCGAAGGTGGCGAGGTTGCCCGTCACGCGGTCGTCGAAGCGGACGCCGATCGAGATCAGCAGGTCGGCCTTCTGCATGGCGGTGACCGCGGTGTAGTGCCCGTGCATGCCGGGCATGCCGAGGCCGAGCTCGTGCGTGTCGGGGAACGCCCCGCGTCCCATCAGCGTGGTGACGACGGGGAGCAGTCCCGTCTCGGCGAACTTGTGCAGCTCGGGCGAGGCCTCTGCGCGGATGATCCCGCCGCCCGCGTACACCACCGGCCGCTCGGCGGCCATGATCAGCTTCACGGCCTCGCGGACCTGCTTGATGTTCCCCTTCGTCGTCGGCTTGTACCCGGGGATGTCGATCTCCTCGGGCCAGACGAACTCGGATTCCTTGATCAGGACGTCCTTGGGGAGGTCGACCAGGACCGGTCCCGGCCGCCCCGTCGAGGCGATGTGGAACGCCTCGCGGATGGCGCGCGGGATGTCGGCCGCGTCGGTCACCATCGAGTTGTGCTTGGTCACCGGCATCGTGATCCCGGTGATGTAGGCCTCCTGGAACGCGTCGTTGCCGACGACGGCCGTCGGAACCTGGCCGGTGATGGCGACGACCGGGATCGAGTCCATGTACGCGTCGGCGAGGGCCGTGACCAGGTTGCAGCCGCCGGGCCCGGAGGTGGCCATGCAGACGCCGGGACGTCCCGTCGCGTGCGCGTAGCCCTCGGCGGCGTGCCCTGCGCCCTGCTCGTGGCGCATGAGGACGTGCCGGACCGACGAGTCGACCAGCGGATCGTAGGCGGGCAGGATCGCGCCGCCGGGGATGCCGAACATGACGTCGACGCCCTCGAGCTCGAGGGATCTCATCAGGGACTGCGCGCCGCTCAGCCGCGTGCCCGCCTTGGGCGGGGTCGCCGGTTTCGGCGCCGCCGAGGCGGGCCGCTCGCGCGCCGGCCGGTTCTCGCTGGTCTTCGCCATCGGGTGCCTCCTAGTGGGTCGGGGCCGGCCGCGTCTCGGGGAAGGTGGTGGCGGCGCGACGGACGCCGAACCCCTCCCGGGACAGCTCGCGGCAGGCTCGCTCGAACTCCCATGGGGTCCAGTCCCTGCGGCGGGACTGGAACGCGTCCTCCTCGCCGTCGAAGTGCGCGGCCAGGTACGTGACGTTGCCGGAGAAGTACTCGTTGAAGAAGTCGCGGTCCTTGGACTCGCGCATCTCCAGGGCGACCTGGCCCGGGCCCTCCCACTGGGCCCAGCCCACCTTCCTGTCCTGCTTGTCGAACTCGTAGCGCATGGTGTGTCTCCTCTTCGTCTCGAGGGCTTTCGCCGATCCGGGAACGAAAAAACCCCTCGCGTGGAGGGGTTTTCGGCGCGGCCAGGGCGTGCTTCGCCCCGCCCGCGCCTACCTAATAAGCAGTACGAGCGTCAGGTGGTTCGCGAAGAGGACCGCCTGTGCGTTCATGTGGACAATCAGCCTACCCGTGTTCCTTCTG
>Ga0335080_10004811_pt1 | contig 13786 bp, 12 predicted proteins | sample Lox_Sample_34_FD_206720 | JGI IMG/M metagenome (GOLD analysis project Ga0335080, IMG submission 206720) | Soil microbial communities from Loxahatchee National Wildlife Refuge, Florida, United States - Lox_Sample_3.4 | ecosystem: Environmental > Terrestrial > Soil > Wetlands | place: USA... | reverse complement strand
GCAGTATTCGCTCACGTCGGCGCGGACGACCTACACGCAGTCGCTGGTCGACTTCGAGCTCGCCCAGGCGCGGCTGTCGAAAAGTATCGGCCTCGAATAACACTCATCGCCTGTGGTCCATGGACTATAGACGATTGTCCAGAGAGATTTCATGACTATTGATGGGGAGAATCTGACATGACGAAGACGCGGGCAATAATCGCGGCGGCGGTAGTGCTGGGCATCATTATCGTCGTCCTGCTCAACAACAGGGCGAACATCAGCGCGAAATCGCGCAACGACTTCCAGGGCGCCATCCCGGTCACCGCGGCGGACGTACGGAGGCAGAAGCTGTCCGAGACGCTGTCGCTCGTCGGCACCATCACCGGCATCAACGACGTCGCAGTGACGGCCGAGGTCGCGGGGAAGGTGACCGCGGTGCTGGCGAACGTGGGCGACCACATGGCGAAGGGGGCGCCGATCGTGCAGATCGACGACGAGCTGAAGAGGGCGGCGTTTGAACAGGCCGAGGCGAACTACGAGCGCGCGAAGCGCGACTTCGACCGGTTCAAGTCGCTCCGCGAGACGCAGTCCGCCACGGAGTCGCAGAAGGAGAACGCGTGGACCGGCTTCAAGGTGGCCGAGGCGCAGTACATCGTCGCACGGCGGCAGCTCCACGACACGCGGGTGGCGACGCCGATCGCGGGCGTTCTCTCCGCGCGGAACGTCGAGCTCGGGACGATGGTGAACGACCGCATGGTGGTGGGGAACGTCGTCGACATCTCCCGGCTCAAGGTCAAGCTCAACGTCGCCGAGCGCGACGCGTTCAAGATCCGTACCGGCGACCGGGTCGAGGTGACGACCGACGTGTATCCGGGAGTCGCGTTCGAAGGGAAGATCTCGTCGGTCAGCTCCAAGGCGGACGAGGGGCATACCTATCCCGTCGAGATCACGATGGACAACAGCCGCGAGCACCCGCTGAAGGCGGGGATGTTCGGGCGGGTCTCATTCGTTGCGATCGCCCCCGGGGCAGTCCTGGCCATTCCCCGCGAGGCGCTCGTGGGGAGCATGAAGGACCCGCGCGTCTACGTGGTCGAAGGACCCGTGGCCCGGGAGCGCTCGATCACGGTGGGCGACGAGACCGGCACCGAGCTGACGGTTCTCGCGGGACTCAAGGAGGGCGAAACGGTCGTCGTCAACGGGCAGAACAACCTGAAGGACTCGGTGGCGGTGCAGGTGCTGAAATAGGCGGCGAGATTGCCACGCCATAAGGCGGCGCCGCAGGCGCCGTGGTCCAAAGAACGGACTTCGCAATGACAGCGTCCGTCATTGCGAGCGTTCTTTGCGAAGCAATCCCGCGAGAGATTGCTTCGTGGCGCCGCAGGCGCCACTCGCAATGACAGCAATGACATGCTCGCAATGACGGGGATGACATGCTCGCAATGACAGCGATGATATGTTCGCAATGACGGCAATTACTGAGGGGAAGGAATGACACTCACCGAGCTATCGATTAAGCGTCCCACGCTCATCGTCGTGATATTCGCGGCGCTGGCGACGCTGGGCATTTTCGGGTTCAGCCAGCTCAAGTACGAGCTGCTGCCCAAGATCAACACGCCGTTCGTGACGATCACGACGGTCTATCCCGGCGCGTCTCCGGATGAAGTGGAGACCACCGTGACCAGGCCGATCGAGGACGCGATCTCGGGCATCGACAAGATCTCCACCGTGCGCAGCTCCTCCGGCGAGGGGATCTCCTTCGTCCAGATCGAGTTCGACCTGACGGCGGACGTCAACATCGCGCTGCAGGACGCCCAGCGGAAAGTGAACGAGATCCTGAACCGGCTTCCCGCGGACGCGAAGCCGCCGGTCATCACGAAGTTCGCCCTGGACGAGCTCCCGGTGCTGCGCATGGGCATAACCTCGTCGATGGGACCCCGCGAGTTCACGCAATTCGTCAAGGACAGGATCCAGCCCCGTCTCTCGAAGCTCGCCGGGGTGGGGCAGATCACGCTCGTGGGGGGCACGGAGCGGGAGATCCGGGTCAACGTCGACCAGGAGAAGCTCCGTTCCTCCGGCCTCTCGCTCCTCCAGGTGACGAGCGCCGTGCGGAACGCCAACCTGGACTTCCCGACCGGCACGATCAAGCAGGGGAACAACCAGTACGTCGTCCGGGTGGCCGGGAAGTTTACGTCGGTGGACGACATCCGCCGCCTGGCGGTGGGCCGGACCCGGCAGGGCGGCGACATCACGCTTGCCGACGTTGCGGAGGTCGAGGACGGGCAGGAGGAGAACACCACGCTCTCGCGGATCAACGGGGCCACGTCGATCGGCATCCTGGTGCAGAAGCAGTCCGACGCCAACTCGGTCGACGTGAGCGCCATTGTCCGGAAGGAGCTGCCGAAGATCGAGCAGGACTACCGGTACATCAACGCCCGGTTCGACGTCGCGCAGGACGGCTCGCGCTTTACGCTTGACGCGGTCAACGCGGTCAAGGAAGACCTCGCGGTGGCGGTCCTCCTGGTGGCGCTGGTCATGCTGGCGTTCCTCCACAGCATCAGGAACTCGCTCATCGTCATGATCGCCATCCCCGCATCGATGGTCTCGACGTTCATCGCCATGTACGCCGCCGGGCTCTCGCTCAACCTGATGACGCTCCTCGGGTTGTCACTCGTGGTCGGCATTCTCGTCGACGATTCGATCGTGGTGCTGGAAAACATTTACCGCCACCTGGAGATGGGCGAGGACCAGCGCGGCGCCGCGCTCAAGGGACGGAACGAGATCGGGTTCGCCGCGCTCTCCATCACGCTGGTGGACGTGGTGGTGTTCCTGCCGCTGAGCCTGGTCACCGGGCTGGTGGGCAACATCATGCGGGAATTCGCGCTCGTGGTGGTCTTCTCGACCCTCATGAGCCTCTTCGTGTCGTTCACCGTCACCCCGCTGCTGGCCTCCCGGTTCACGAAACTCGAGCACCTGACGGGCGCGACGCTCATGGGAAGCTTCGCTCTCTGGTTCGAAGGGATGTTCCGGAAACTCACCGCGGCCTACCAGCAGACGCTCCGCTGGGGGCTCGCGCACCCGCGCACGGTGCAGGCGGGCGCCGTGGCGGCGTTCGTACTGGCGCTGGCGCTTGTGCCCCTCGGGTTCATCGGGTCGGAGTTTATCGCCGTCGCCGACCAGGGGGAGTTCACCGTGACGCTCGAGCTCCCGCCGGGCGCGACGCTGGAGACCACCAACTACGCCACGCAGCAGGCGGAGCGGGTGATCGGCGCCATGCCGGAAGTGGCCAAGATGTTCGTCAACGTCGGCGTCTCGAGCGAGGGCCTCATCGGGCAGAGCTCGAACAACAACGCGGAGCTGAACGTGTCGCTCGTCCCGCGCACCGAGCGGAGGCGCTCCACCGACGAGGTGGGCGCGGCGATCAAAGCCGATCTCGTCAGGCTCCCCGGCGTCAAGGTCCGCGTCAACCCGATCGGGATATTCGGGACGGCCAACCAGACGCCGATCCAGCTCGTCGTGAACGGGCCCGACTACGCGACGACGCGGCGGGCGGCCGACCAGGTCGCGGACATCGTCCGCGCCGTCCCGGGCACCGCGGACGTCCGCCTCTCCAGCGAGGAGGGAAAACCCGAAACCCGGGTCGATATCGACCGGCAGAAGATGGCCGCGCTCGGCCTCTCGATCGCGGACGTGGGCTCCACGCTGCGGGTGGCCCTCTCCGGGGACGACAACTCGAAGTTCCGCGACGGTGCGGACGAATACGCGATCAGGATACTGCTGGACGAGTTCGACCGTTCGCACACCTCCACGCTGGGCGATCTCACGCTCATGAGCCGGGACGGGAAGCTCGTCGAGCTGCAGCAGTTCGCCGACATCACGCAGTCCAGCGGTCCCACGAAGCTGGAGCGCGTCGACCGCAATTCCGCGGTGACCGTGTTCTCGCAGGCCGCGGGGCGGCCGAGTGGGTCCATCGGCGCCGACATCAAGGCGCGCCTGGCCCGCGCGTCGCTCCCTCCCGGGATTTCGATCCTGTACCAGGGGGACCTGAAGAACCAGGCCGAGGGGTTCGGCAGCCTTGGACTTGCGCTGATGGCCGCGATCCTGTTCGTGTACATGATCATGGTCGCGCTCTACGATTCGTACATCTATCCGTTCGTCGTCCTTTTCTCGATTCCCGTGGCGATGATCGGGGCGCTCCTGGCCCTGGCGCTCACGATGAAAACGCTCTCGATATTCTCGATCCTGGGCATCATCATGCTGGTCGGGCTGGTCGGCAAGAACGCCATCCTCCTGGTCGACCGCGCGAACCAGATGCGCGAGTCCGGCCTGGGCGCATACGACGCCGTGATCGAGGCCGGCGGCACGCGGCTCCGGCCGATCCTGATGACCACCGTCGCAATGGTCTTCGGCATGGCGCCGATCGCCCTCTCGACGGCGGCGGGCGCGGAGTGGAAATCGGGGCTGGCGTGGGCGCTGATCGGCGGGCTCATCAGCTCGCTCCTTCTCACGCTCGTGCTCGTCCCCGTGGTGTACGTGATGGTCTCCGCGTGGAAGGAAACCGTGCCGTCGGCAATACGAGATCTTCTTGCGCGAATGAAACGGCGCAAAACGGGTGACCTCGCGATTCCGGATGAGGCAGTTGTCGATTGAGAATCCCATGGTCTCCAGTCAATGGACTGCAGACCGTCGACCACTGGACTGTTAACAGTTAATTCATAATTCGTTAACAATTGCTTTCTTGAGCTTGCCGGGCGAACCCGTATATTCCCTCTCATGAGAAACCAGATTGAGAGGCGGCGGTGAGCACAACGCAAGAGGGATTTTATCACGCATGGGAGGCGCTGCTCATGGACTTCGAGGAAGTCCTCGTGGGGAGCGCACGGTTTGAGCCGGACCGCGCGCCGGAGACGGCGGCGGGACCGCTGTTCGACCGCCCGTTCAGCATCGTCAAGCTCTTCCACCACCCCGGATCGGAGATGGGGCTGGAGCTGCGCGCCGACGGCGAGCGCGCGACGCTGGCAATGTTCCGTCAGGACCCGGAACGGGACCCCGGCACGCACGTCGAAACCACCGAGATCGGCGCGGTGAGCGTCCCGTACGGCGACCTGCTCGACGTTCCGGACGCCGTGCTGGCGCGCGTCCTCTCCCTGCTCCCCTCCAGCTGATGCCGGCGCCGCGGCTGTCCGGCCCGGCATATTCCCCGCGCAAATCCGGGGCATTTCCCGCCGCGCAAATTCCTCCCCCTTCGCCATGCGGAACCATACCAGAAAACGGAATGTTTGAGGGATACCCCGGAGAATACCAGAGGTCAGCTGATATCTCCCCCGTGAGGAAACGAGTCCTCTTCATCTGCGGTTCGATCAACCAGACGAAGCAGCTGCATCAGATCGCGATGCGGATGGGCGACGTCGACGCATCATTCTCCCCCTACTACTGCGACGGCGCGCTGGAGATCATCCGCCGGACCGGCCTGCTTGATACGACCATCCTCGGCGAAAAGCTGAAGAACCGCTGCCTCGCCTATCTCCGCACGTACGACCTTGACGTGGATTACCAGGGACGGCGCGGCCGCTACGACCTTGTCGTGACCTGCTCGGATCTTATCATGCCGCGAAACATCCGCGGCGTCCCGTGCGTGCTGGTCCAGGAGGGGATGACCGACCCGGAGAATCTTCTCTACCACATCGTCCGGCGCCTCCGGTTCCTCCCCCGCTGGCTCGCCAGCACGTCGACGACGGGGCTGAGCGGTCTCTATGACAGGTTCTGCGTCGCCAGCGAAGGGTACCGCCGCCTCTTCATCCGGAAGGGAGCGGATCCGTCGACGCTCGTCGTGACCGGCATACCGAACTTCGACGACTGCGACAGGTACCTGAAGAACGATTTCCCCCTGCACCACTTCGTCCTGGTCTGCACGTCGGATATGCGCGAGACGTTCAAGTATGAGAACAGGGTGAAGTTCATCCGGAAGGCCGTCGCCATCGCCGCAGGCCGGCAGCTCGTCTTCAAGCTCCACCCGAACGAGAACGCCGCGCGGGCCGCCCGGGAGATCCGCGCTCACGCCCCCGGGGCGCTCGTATTCTCCGCCGGCAACACGGAGGAGATGATCGCCAACTGCGACGTCCTGGTCACGCGGTATTCGACGACGGTGTACGTCGGCCTGGCGCTCGGGAAGGAGTGTTACTCAGATTTCGACGTCGAAGAGCTGCGCGCGATGGTGCCGGTGCAGAACCGCTCCGCCGCCCGGAACATCGCCGGCGTGTGCGCCGGGCTCCTCGCCGACCCTTCGCTCGCGGCGCCGGGAATCGGCGCGCGCCGGCAGGCGGGCGTTCACCGCACCATCATGGGAGCGCTTTTCCCGGGCCTCGGCGTATGACGACCGTCGTCGTGGTGCAGGCGCGGACGGGATCGACCAGGCTGCCGGGGAAGGTCATGATGCCCCTGGCGGGTCGGCCCCTCCTGGAGCGCATGATCGAGCGCGTCCGCGCCGCGTCGACGCCGTTCGAGCTGGTCGTTGCCACGACCACGGAGACTGCGGACGACGCCGTCCGGGCACTCTGCCGCGATGCGGACGTGGCGTGCTACAGCGGCCACCCGACGGACCTGCTCGACCGGCACTACCGCGCGGCGCTCCCCTTTGCGCCCGACGCGGTGGTCAAGATTCCCTCGGATTGTCCGCTGATCGATCCGGCGGTGATCGACCGCGTGCTCGGTGCGTACGGCGAACGCGCGGGCGGCGTCGACTACGCGAGCAATCTCCACCCCGCCACGTATCCCGACGGCAACGACGTCGAGGTCGTTGCGGCGGGCGTCCTGGAGGAAGCCTGGCGCGAGGCGGCGCTCCCGTTCGAACGCGAGCACACGACCCCCTTCATCTGGGAGAGGCCCTCCCGGTACCGGATCGCGAACTGCGCATGGGAAACGGGGAAGAACCTCTCGATGACCCACCGCTGGACGATCGATTACCCGGAGGACTACGCGTTCATCAGCGCCGTCTACGACGAGCTCTCGACCGTGTCGGGAAAGCCGTTTGCGCTCGCCGACATCCTGGCGCTCCTGGAACGGCGCCCGGAGCTTATGCGGATCAACGAGCGCTACGCGGGGGTCAACTGGTACGCTCACCACGCACACGAACTGAAAACCGTTTCGCCGGCGGAGTACAGACTGCCGGTCTGAACCGGCGATTGCACCAGACACGACCGGACACCATGACAGAAACACACCGGGAAGAACTGAGGGCCCTCGCACTGCGGGTGAGGGAACACATCATCCGGATGGCGACCGACGGGGGTTGCTTTATCGGGGCGTCCCTCTCCTGCGCCGACCTGCTGGTGTACCTCTACAGCGACGTCCTGTCGACTGCGCCTTCGCGGCTGGCCGACCCCTCGCGCGACTACCTCCTTCTCTCCAAGGGGCACGACGTGCCTGCGCTCTACGGGACCCTCGCCGAGCTCGGCTACATCGGCCGCGACCGGCTCGCGCATCACCTGAAGACCGACGACGCCGTGTACTGGCACCCGAACCGGAAAATCCCCGGCGTGGAGTTCCACGCGGGATCGCTCGGCCACCTGCTTGCCGTCGGCATCGGCGTGGCGCTCGACATGAAGATGCGCGGCACCGCCAACAGGGTCTTCGTGGTGCTCGGCGACGGCGAGCTGAACGAAGGGTCCGTGTGGGAGGCCCTCCTTGTCGCCCGCTCACAGCGGCTCGACAACCTCGTCGCGGTGGTCGACAGGAACGGGTTCCAGGCGAACCTGGCGACGGAGGACCTGAACCCGCTTGAGCCGATCGAGCGGAAATTCGAGGCGTTCGGGTGGTCCGCCCTGCGCGCGGACGGGCATGACTTCGTCTCGCTCGAGCGGGCGTTCGCGCAGGAGGCGCCCGGGGGGATTCCCCGCGCGATTATCGCCGACACGGTGAGGGGAAAGGGACTTCCCTCCATCGAAGCCCGGGCCGACAGGTGGTTCGTGAATTTCTCTCATGAGGAAGTCACCATGCTCCTTGCGGAATTGCACGGCGAGCGGAACGCGGAGCTGGTTTCCGAAACGCTCATGGTGAGGTGACGCATGCCCGCGCCGACATACGAAGACGTGCTGGGCCGCGCCGCCGAAACGGACGAGCGCGTGGTGGTCATGACGGCGGAGAACCGGGTCGCCATCCGCAACCTGCCGCGCCGGCTGGGCCCGAGGTTCATCGACGCCGGCATCGCCGAGCAGACGATGGTGGGTGCGGCGGCGGGCCTCGCGCTCCGGGGGCGCATCCCGGTGGTGCACGCGCTGGCGACGTTTCTGACGATGCGGGCATTCGAGTTCATACGCACGGACGTCGGCATTGCGGGGCTCCCGGTGAAGCTCGTGGGGGGCGTCCCCGGGTTTCTCTCCGACGGGAACGGACCGACGCACCAGGCGCTGGAAGACGTGGCGCTCATGCGGGGGATACCCGGCATGCAGGTGTTCTCCCCCGCCGACGGAGAAGACCTGGTGGCCGGTCTCCCGTCCCTGCTGGCGTCCGGCGCTCCCTGCTACATCAGGCACAACGCGCTCCCTCCCGCAGCGGCCCACACCCCCTTCGTGCCCGGACGGGCGGAGGTGATCGCCGGAGGGACGGACGTCGCCGTGCTCGTCCACGGGTTCCTCCTCCGCGAGGTGGTGCGCGCGCTCCCGGCGCTGAAGGCGGAGGGAATTTCGACCCGTGTGCTCAACATGCGCATGCTCTCCCCCGTCGACGAAGTTGCCATCGTCAGTGCGGCGGAAGAGACGTCGCTCCTGGTCACCGTGGAGGACCATTTCATGACCGGGGGGCTCGCCACGATTGTCGCAGAGGTCCTCCAGCGCTCGGGAAAGAACGCGAGGCATCTCCCGATCGCGCTCGAGGGACGCTGGTTTACGCCGGGTCTCCTCGACGACGTCCTGTCGCACGAAGGATTTACCGGGGCGCAAATCGCCCGGAGGATTTCCAGCGCGTTCCGTCACACCACCTAGGTATCCCATGGCCGGTACAGACAGCTCCAACCCTCCGCTCCCCGTCATCGAGCAATCGGACGCGCTCTACGAGCGCGCCCGCACACTGATCCCCGCCGGCACGCAGACGCTGGCCAAGGGGCCCGGCCAATATGTCCGGGGCGTCGCGCCGAAATACCTCAGGCGGGGAAAAGGCTCGCACGTCTGGGATGTGGACGGGAACGAGTTTATCGACTACCAGATGGGAATCGGCCCCATTGTGCTCGGCTACTGTTATGACGCCGTGGACAGGGCGATACAGGAGCAGCTCAGGGACGGCATCACGTTTTCGATGATGCATCCGCTCGAGGTGGAGGTCGCCGAGCTCATCCGCGACACCGTCCCGCAGGCGGAAATGGTCCGGTACTCCAAAACGGGGTGCGACGTCACAAGCGCGGCCGTCCGCGTGGCGCGCGCGTTCACGAAACGGGACAAGGTCCTCTGCTGCGGCTACCACGGCTGGCACGACTGGTATATCGCGGTGACCGACAGGAACGCCGGGATCCCGCAGGCGGTGCAGGACCGGACGTACACGTTCAACTACAACGACATCGGGTCGGTGATCGACTCCGTCGACGATCAGACCGCCTGCGTGATCCTCGAGCCGGTCGTGTTCGAGGCGCCGCGGGATAATTTCCTGCAGAAGCTCCGGGAGATCTGCACGGCGCGGGGCGTCCTCCTGATCTTCGACGAGATGTGGACCGGCTTCCGTCTCGCCGCCGGCGGGGCGCAGGAATACTTCGGCGTCGACGCCGACCTGGCGACCTATTCCAAGGCGATCGCCAACGGCATGCCGATCGGCGTCGTCGCGGGCCGCGCGGACGTCATGCGGCTCTTCGACAGGGACGTCTTCTTCTTCACCACGTTCGGCGGCGAAGCGCTCTCGCTGGCGGCTGCGAAAGCGACGATCGGCGAAATCCGCGCGAACAACGTCCCCGCGGCGCTCCACGCGCAGGGGAAGAAGATCCGGGAGGGCTACAACCAGATCGCCGCCTCGCTGGGCATGGACTACACGCGCTGCGCCGGGATGGACTGCCGGACGCTCGTGACGTTCGACCCGGCAGCCGGGAATCCGCTCGAGGTCAAGTCGCTTCTCCAGCAGGAGCTGTTCAGGCGGGGGATCCTCTGGGGGGGCACGCACAACATGAGCTACTCGCACACCGACGCGGATATCGCGCTCACGCTGTCGGCGTACCGCGGGGCGCTCCCCGTCGTTGCCGAGGCGGTCGCCGCCCGGTCGGTCGGCCGTTACCTGAAAGGAACCCCCGTCGACCCGGTGTTCCGCCGCACGGGAAATTTCAACACGAAGCCCGCCGTGCACGCGGGGAGACGCTGAGCATGGCGGGCTCGCTCGGCGGGAAGACGGCAATCGTCACCGGGGCGCTCGGCCTGCTCGGGCGGGAGCACTGCGCGGCGCTCGCCTCCGCGGGCGCGCGCGTGGTCGCCGCGGACCTGGACGGACAGGCCAGCGCCGCGTTTGCCGGGAAGCTTGCGGCCGCGCACGGCGCGGAAGCGATGGGACTCGCGCTGGACGTCACATCCGAGCGTTCCGTGACGGAAGGGCGCGACGCCGTGCTCCGCGCGCTCGGCTCGATCGACGTCCTGGTCAACAACGCCGCGATCAACGACAAATTCGAGCACCCCGCGGCCGAGGAATCGCGCTTCGAGTCATACCCTCTCGAGCTCTGGAAGAACATGTTCGACGTGAACGTCACGGGGATGTTTCTCTGTTCGCGGGCCTTCGGGACGGTCATGGCCGAGCGCGGGCACGGCTCGATCATCAACATCGCATCCACGTACGGCATCGTCGGTCCCGACCAGTCGCTGTACCGGAAGCCCGACGGCACGCAGAGCTTTTACAAGACCGCGGCATACCCTGCGACGAAGGGGGCGGTGATCGCGTTCACGCGGTTCCTCGCGGCGTACTGGGGGCACAGGGGGGTCCGCGTCAACGCCCTCTCCCCCGGCGGTGTGGAAAACGCGCAGGACGGGCACTTCGTCGCGCAGTACGCGGCGAGGACGCCGCTCGGGAGGATGGCATCCCCCGGAGACTACCGCGGGGCGATCGTCTTCCTGGCGGGGGACGACTCGGCGTACATGACCGGCGCAAACCTGGTCGTCGACGGGGGGTGGACGGCATGGTGAGGCGCGCGGCCCCCGACGGTGGCGCCCGGCGCCTCACGCGGAAGCAGCTCCGGGAGCGGGCCGCCGCCGTGCGGCTCGTCCTCACGGACAACGACGGCGTGCTGACCGACGCCGGCGTCTACTACGGTCCCACGGGAGAGGTGTTCAAGCGCTTCTCGATCCGCGACGGGATGGCCGTGCGGCTCCTGCGCGCCGCCGGGATCGAGACCGCCATCATTACGGGGGAGAATTCCCCTTCGATCCGGCGGCGGGCGGAAAAGCTGAAGATGCGGTTCCTCTACCTCGGCATTGAAGACAAGCTCATGCAGCTCAAGAACATACTCGCCAGCACGAAGCTCTCGGCCCGCGAGATCGCCTACATCGGCGACGACGTGAACGATCTCGGGATCATCGAGGCGGTCCACGCCTCGGGGCTCACCGGCGCGCCCGCCGACGCCATGCCGCGCGTCGCCCGGGCCGTGCACTATCACTGCGCCACGGCCGGCGGCCGCGGAGCGTTCCGGGAGTTTGCGGACTGGCTCATCGCCCTCCGGGGGGAGGATTCCGCCCGGCCCGGGCGCCACACATCACTCGGTTCAACATCCTCGCGGGGGCAGGCATGAACAGCGCGAAGGTCAGGATCGGCGACCGGATGGTGGGAGACGGCGAGCCCGTCTTCGTCATCGCCGAGATCGGCATCAACCACAACGGATCGCTGGCGGTCGCCAGGAAACTCATCGACGGCGCGGCGCTGGCCGGGTGCGACGCCGTGAAATTTCAGAAGCGGACGCCAGAGCTTTGCGTGCCGCGCGACCAGTGGGACGTGGAACGGGACACGCCGTGGGGTCGGATGAGATACATCGACTACCGCCACAGGGTGGAGTTCGGGGAAAAGGAGTACGCGGAGATCGACCGGTACTGCCGCGAGCGGGGGATCCTCTGGTTCGCTTCCTGCTGGGACGAGGAGGCGGTGGAGTTCATGGAGCGGTTCGACCCTCCCTGCTACAAGGCGGCCTCCGCCTCGCTCACGGACACCGCGCTGCTCCTGAAGAAGAAGTCGACCGGCCGCCCGCTGATCATTTCGACGGGGATGTCCACGCGGGAGGAAATCGAGCACGCCGTCGCGGCCGTGGGCACGGCGGATCTCCTCGTGGCCCACTCGACGTCGACGTACCCGTGTCCCCCGGAAGAGCTGAACCTGAGGGTCATCCAGACCCTCCGCGCGGTCTACCCGATGTGCCCGATCGGCTATTCGGGGCACGAGGTGGGCCTCTCCCCGACGTGGGCCGCCGTCTCGCTCGGCGCCACGTTCGTCGAGCGGCACATCACCGTCGACCGGGCGATGTGGGGGAGTGACCAGGCCGCCTCGGTCGAGATCAGCGGGTTCATGCGGCTCGTCGCCAATATCCGGGATATTGAAAAGGCGATGGGCGACGGCGTGAAGCGCGTCTACGAGGCGGAAATGCACCAGCGCAGGAAGCTTCGCAGGGTGCGCGCGGCCGAGAAGGAGCCGACACTCCAGGTGGTATCGCCCAATGGGCATTGAGCTTGTATCGCCCCTGGTGATCTCGGGGGCGGCGCTCCTCTTCGTCGGCCTGGAGCGGCTCTTTCCCTTTGACCGGGGACAGCGCGTCTTCAGGGACGGATTCTGGACGGACCTCGTCTGGTACACATTCATCCAGAGCTACGTCCTGGCGCTGGTGATCCGCGAGATCATCCGGGCCGTCGACCGCTGGACTGCGCTGTCGGATCTTCACCTCGTGAGCAGCTGGCCGCTTGCCGCCCAGCTTGCGCTTTTCCTCGTGACTCACGACCTTTACATTTACATTTTCCACCGGCTCCAGCACCGCTCGCCGCTGCTCTGGAGGATCCACGAGGCGCACCACTCGGTGCGTGACGTGGACTGGCTCGCCGGCTCCCGCTCCCATGCACTGGAGATACTCATCAACCAGACGATCGAATTCCTCCCCATGGCGCTCCTGGGCGCCTCGCCGGAGCTCCCCCTCATCAAGGGGATGGTCGACGCGGTCTGGGGGATGTTCATTCACTCCAATCTCGACATCCGGCTGGGAGGCCTGGGCGTGATCATCAACGGGCCCGAGCTTCACCGGTGGCACCACGCCGTGGACATCAGGGAGGGGGGCATCAACTTCGGGACGAAGTTCGCCGTGTGGGACTACATGTTCGGCACCGTCATCCGTCCCGACGTTCGGCCCAGCGGCTACGGGCTCACGACGCCGTTCCCGGACGGCTATTTCCGGCAATCGGCGTACGCGTTCAGGCCGTTTGCGGCCCCCGCACCGGCCGCCGGCGCGGCCGACGCAGCGGCCGACGCCGCGGAGCCCCTCGCGTGACGTTTCTGCTCATCACACTTCTGCTTGCGGGCCGGGGGACGCCGGCACCGCACACCTACGCCGGCGACGGGGATTTTGCCGGGCTGCGGTATGCCGTCGCCCTGGAAAAATACGACTCCGCCTGCGCTTCCAGCCCCGACTCCGCACAGTACCTCTGGCGGCTTGCCCGGCTCCACGTCTGCATGGGGGACATCGCTCCCCGCGAGGGAAAAGAGGAGGAGTACCGGACGGCGTCGGCGTACGCCGGCCGGTGCATCCGCGCCGACTCGACGATCGGACCCGGGCACACGTGGAAGGCCGCCGCGCTCGGCAATATCGCGATGTTCGAGGGGA
>Ga0335080_10004810_pt1 | contig 13787 bp, 11 predicted proteins | sample Lox_Sample_34_FD_206720 | JGI IMG/M metagenome (GOLD analysis project Ga0335080, IMG submission 206720) | Soil microbial communities from Loxahatchee National Wildlife Refuge, Florida, United States - Lox_Sample_3.4 | ecosystem: Environmental > Terrestrial > Soil > Wetlands | place: USA... | reverse complement strand
GCGGCCGACGATCCCGTCCGGAGCCTCGGCCACGAACACGGCGGCGCTCCGGGAGCGGCGAATCGCCCGCAGGTAGCGCCGCTCCGCGCGCGCGCCGGGAAAGCCGCCGTCCGAGATCAGCCAGCCCTCGGGTTCGCTGCCGACTTCACGGCCGAGCGCGGCCAGCCCGGCAGCGTCCCGGGGCTCCGCGCGCCTGATCCGGAACTCGCTCATGCCGCTACCTCCGATCCGGGGGTGCCCGGCCCAAAAGCGACGTCGCTCATTCGACCACGATGCCGTGGCCGCCGCGGCGCGGGTCGCCGGCGGCGGCGAGCGTCCCGTCGGGCCAGACCTCGACCCCGGACGCCCCGCCGAAGAACAGGTTCCGGTGACGCCAGCGGATCAGGTCGTAGCCCCAGGCGGCCAGGCGCTCGATCTCGGCCGGGTCGTTGCCGCCCTCACAGTGCAGATGATCGCCGTCGAGATGGACCCGCGGCCGGACGATCGCGTCCTCGACGCCGAGGCCGTGGCCGACGACGTTCACCACGATCTGGAGGATCGCGCCGCGGAGCCGCAACGAGCCGGCGCTGCCGACGACAAGCCTCGGGCGGCCGTCGCGCAGGACGAGCGATGGCGCCATCCCGCTGGTGAAGCGCATGCCAGGCCGGGGCACGCGGCCGGTCGCCGCCAGGTCGAACTCGCCGAGCATGTTGTTCAGCTGGACGCCTGTGCCGGGCACGATCACCCCCGAGCCGGAGCCCGTCGACGCGGTCAGTGAGGCGGCGTTGCCGCGCCCGTCGACCACGGAGATGTGCGTTGTCCCGCTCGCCGACTCGGGCAGCCGCGAGCGGAGGCGCCGGACGGCTGCGCCGAGCGGAGCAGAGGCGTAGAGGCGGTGGGGAAGCCCGCCTCGGTGGAGCCCGCGGCCGAAGCCGCTGGCGGCGCGCGCGGCCTCCTGCTCTCGCATGATCTCGGCCAGCTGCGCCATCGCCTCCGCGCTGCCGGGTCCGCCGGCGAGGCCCATCCGTTCGAGCAGTCGGATGCCGAGGCCGATCAGCGTGCCGCCGGTCGAAGGCGGCGGGTTCGACTCGAACTCGTGGCCGAGGAAGGGCGCGCGCACCGGCCGGCGTTGGACGACACGGTACTCGGCGAGGTCGCGGAGGGTGAGCGCCCCTCTCTGGTCACGGAGGTGGCCTGCGACGCTGCGCGCGAGCTCACCGCGGTAGAAGTCGGCCGCGCCGCGCTCGGCGAGCCGCTCGAGCGTCCCGGCCAGGTCGGTCATCACCAGCCGGTCGCCGGCCACGAGGCGCTCGCCGGCGCGCGCGTAGACCTTCTCGCCCTCGGGTGTGTGCCGCAGGATCAGGTCGAGGATCTCGTGCAGGTAGGCCTGCCCCTTCGTCAGCGCGATGCCCTCGCGCGCGTGCCGGATGGCCGGCTCGAGCAGCACGCGCCAGGGGAGCGTGGCGAAGCGGCGGTACGCCTCGCCGAGCCCCGCGACCGCGCCGGGGACGGCGCACGTGGCCGCCCCGATCCGGAAGACCTGCGACGACTCGGGCGTGAAGACGACATCCACCGACTCCATCTCGCGGACGGCGCCGCGCAGGCCAAGGCCCGGCACGGTGACGAAGTGGTCGAGTACGCGAGTCGTCCGGTCGCGCGCCCGGTAGACGAGCATGAAGCCGCCGGCACCCGGGCCGGTGAGCGTGCTCTCCGCGACCCACGAGACGAACGCCGCTGCGATACACGCGTCCACGGCGTTGCCGCCCTCCGCCAGGACCTCGGCACCCGCCTCGGCCGTGAGGGGGTGCCCAGCCGCAACCGCCCCTCGCATGCAGCTAGCGTAGTCGCGCAGACCAACGGCCACGGTATTGTCCAGGCGCTTGGTCAAGGCTAGCCCGCTCGCCCGAGAAGCATCGTTGTCGGCCGCAGCGGCGGGCGCGTGCGCCGCGCTGCTTGCGTGGCTCGGACCTCCGGGCTCCGACCTTGCGGAGCACGCCTACCAGCGCACGCTCTTCCTCCACCACGGCTTCGCGCTCTGGAACAACTTCTGGTACGCGGGCCGCTACAGCTTCGTCACCTACAGCCTCCTCTACTACCCGCTCGCCGGGTTGCTCGGGATCCGCCTCCTGGCGGTGGCGACCATCTCGACAGCGGCCCTGGCCTTCGCGGTCGTCATCGGGCGGGAATGGGGGCCTGCGGTGCGCTGGTCGAGCCGGACCTTCGCGGTCGTCTGGGCCGGCATCGTTCTCTCGGCGGCCTTTCCGTTTGCGCTCGGGGCGGCGCTGGCGCTACTCGCGATCTGGGCGCTGCAAGCGGGCAAGAACGGACGCTTTGCCTTGCTGGCTGCCCTGACGCTGGCGGCAAGCCCACTCGCCTTCCTGCTGCTGGCGCTTCTCCTCGCGGGGTTTGGGGTCGCGCGCCGGCGCGACCGCTCGGCGCTGCTCGTGCCGGGGCTGATCGTGGTGGGGTTCGGCTCGGCCGAGGCGCTGCTCTGGCGCCTCTTCCCCGGCGGCGGGCTCTACCCGTTCTCACCGCAGGAACTGGCCGCGGCCGTCACCTTCTGCGTCCTCGGCGCCGCGCTGACCTGGCGTGTGGAGCGGGCCCGCGCGCTCCGCTGGGTGTTCGTCGTCTACCTGGCAGCCTGCGTCGCGGCGTTCCTCATCCCGTCCGCGATCGGCGAGAACGTCGCGCGCATGCGCTACGCCGCCGTGCCGGTTGCCGTGCTGCTGCTCTCGCTGCGGCGCTGGCGGCCGCTGCCCGTGTGCCTCGGCGCGCTTGCGCTGGCTGCCTCGTGGAACGTGACCCCGATCGCCTTTCAGTACTTGAAAGGCCGAGCCGACCCCGCCTCGAAGCCCGCCTACTGGTCAGCCGCGATCGGCTACCTCGAAGCCCACCGCTCACCGTCCTACCGCGTGGAGGCGGTGGACACGGCCGGGCACTGGCCGGCCGTCTACCTCGCCGAGGCACAGATTCCGCTGGCCCGCGGAGGGTTCCGGCAGGACGACTTCCCCCAGAACAAGGTGCTCTACGACGAGCTCGGCCCCGCCGCCTACCTGAGCTGGCTGCGGGGTCTCGGCGTCCGTTACGTCGTTCTGACGAATGCGCCAACGGACTACAGCGCAAAGGGGGAGGCGGCGCTGCTGCGCAGCGGGCGCTCGGGCCTGCGGACGGTCTTCCGGGCGCCGAACGTGACGATCTTCGCCGTGCCGAGGCCGCGGCCGATCCTCACGGGCCCCGGCGACCCGAGCGTCCTCAGCATGACCGGCTCGCGCGTTCTCGTCGATCTCTCCCGTCCCGGCCGCTACCGGCTCGCCGTGCGCTACTCGCCTTACTGGCACGCAGAGAACGCGTGTCTCCTCAGCGCGGCGGACGGAATGACGACGATCGACGCCCGACGGCCCGGCAGGCTGGAGCTCGCTTTCCGCGTCAACGCGGCAAGCGCGCTCGCCGCGGTCGTCGGCGACGACAAGCGGGCCTGCGACACGAGCTGACGACCGCACAAGCCGCACGACCTGCGGGCACCGAACGGACGGAACATGGTCCCCGCGCGCGCGTGTGCGCGTGCGCGCGCGCCCCTCTGGGTGGGTGGGGGTTAGGGACGGTACCCGCCCCCGACAGGCGGCGGTGTGACGATTCTGTGTCTTCTTAGGGCTGCAGGAAGCTTGGCGGCTCGAGCGCCTCTTCGTCCGCTGCCTCCGCGCGGATGGCGATCCGCCGCTGGGCGGCGCGGGCGCCGAACCCCGTCGCCACGACGGTCACCCAGACCTGGCCGGTCAGCCGGTCGTCGATCGTCGCGCCGAAGATGATGTTCGTGTCGCCGGTGGCGGCCTGGCGAACCACCTCGGCGGCCTCGTTGACCTCGAAGAGCGAGAGGTCATCGCCGCCCGCGATCGAGAGCAGGATGCCCTTGGCCCCGGCGATCTCCGTGTCGATCAGCGGCGAGCGCAGTGCGTGCTCGGCCGCCTCCCGGGCTCGGCTCTCCCCGGCGGCGGCGAAGCCGATGCCCATCAGCGCCGTGCCGGCGTCCTTCATGATCGTCCGGACGTCTGCGAAGTCGAGGTTGATGAGACCCGGCAGCGTGATCAGGTCGCAGATGCCCTGCACGCCCTGGCGGAGGACGTCGTCGGCGATCCGGAAGGCATCCAGCATCGACGTCTCGCGGTCGAGCACTTCGAGCAGGCGCTCGTTCGGGACGACGATCACCGTGTCGCAGTTCCCGCGCAGCGCGTCGACGCCGTCGGTCGCCTGCCGGTGCCGGCGAGTGCCTTCGAACTTGAACGGCGTGGTCACGATCCCGACGGTCAGCGCGCCGAGCTCCTTGGCGATCCGCGCGACGACCGGCGCCGCGCCGGAGCCGGTGCCACCGCCCTCGCCGGCCGTGACGAAGACCATGTCGGAGCCTCGGAGCGCGCGCTTGATCTGGTCGTAGGCCTCTTCGGCTGCGCGGCGGCCGAGATCCGGATCGGCCCCGGAGCCCAGCCCCTCGGTCAGCTCGCGGCCGATGTGGATCTTGACCGGCGCATCGCTCGTCTGCAGCTGCTGGATGTCGGTGTTGACGGCGACGAACTCGACCTGCGAGATGTCGGCGTCGATCATCCGGTTCACCGCATTGAGGCCGGCGCCGCCGACACCGACGACGCGGATGACGGCGATGTACGCGCCGGGCTCGGGCACGCGGTGCAACCGTGGCGGCGGCTCGGGAAGCGGTTCCAGCCGCGGGCGCTCAGGCTCGCGCTTCGGCTCGGGCGCCTGAGGCGGCTCGGGCTTGCGCTCAGGCAGGAGGACTGGCTCGGGCGCGGTCGGCGTGGCCTCCTCGACCCACTCCGGGACGTGCTCGACGGTCTGCTCCGGAGGTTCGGCCGGGCTCGGCGCAACCTCCTCGTCGGTGCGACCTTCCTTCTCGGCCTGACGCTGCGCTGCCTCCGTGGCACGGAACAGCTCTGCGAGCGGGCCCTCACGCATGCTCGCGCGCCTGCGCGCCATTGAGCACCTCCTTCGCAAGGTCGCGGTAGGCCTCGGCGGCGCTCCCGCTGGGGTCGTACTTGAGGACGGAGGTGCCCTTGACCGGGGCCTCCGCGTAGCGAACGGTCTTCCGGATTCTCGTGTCGAAGACCAGGTCGCCGAAGTTCTCCTGGAGGATCTCCACCGCCTCGCGCGAGTGCAGCGTGCGGCTGTCGTACATCGTCGGGAGGATCCCCTCGATCTCGACGTTCGGGTTCAGGTTCTCGCGGATCATCGAGAGCGTGTTCTCGAGCTGGACGAGCCCGCGCAGCGAGAGGTATTCGCACTGAACCGGGACGATCACCCCGCTCGAGGCGACGAGGGCGTTGATCGTCAGCAGGCCGAGGGACGGCGGCGTGTCGATCAGGACGTAGTTGTAGTTGTCCTTGACCTCGGCCAGCGCCTTCTCGAGCGCCCGCTCGCGGCCGATCATGCTCGAGAGCGCAAGCTCGGCACCGGCGAGATCGATCGACGAGACGGCCAGGTCCACCTCGGTGTGGTGGATCACTTCTCCAATCGAAAGTCGGTGCACGAGCACGTCGAACATCGAGCGCTCGATCGAGTCCGGATTGAGCCCCTGGCTCATCGTCAGGTTGCCCTGCGGATCGAGGTCGACGAGCAGCACCTTCAGGCCGTGCTCAGCGAAGGCGACGCCGAGATTCAGGGTCGTCGTCGTCTTCGCCACACCGCCTTTCTGGTTGGCGAAGGAGATCACGTGCCCCATCGGCACTCCTTTGTCGTTCTCGGTCCGGATTCCCGGTCGCGGAAGCAGGCGTGCAAGCCCCATCGAGCCCCTTTCTTCGCTCTCATGCTAGCTATCCCTCCGGAAATTGCCCGCGAATTTCGGCTCGACTTGCAGGGGCTTTGGCGCGGGCGCGGGCCTCACGTGAGCAGGCGGACGAGAGCCGTCGCAGCCGCGGCGACCACCACCACCAGGGGGAGGGGCGCCCGCGCCGCGATCGCAGCCGCAGCGGCGCCGACTCCGGCCAGGCGGGCGTCCAGGACGATCTGCCCGTCGCCGCCGACGGTCTGCGTCACGACGAGGGCCGCGAGCAGCACCGGTCCCAGCAGGACGACCACCCCGGCGAGGGGCGCCGGCAGCGGCCTCCGTCCGAGCAGGACCGGCCCAGAGGCCTTGAGGACGACCGTCGCGGCACCGACGGCAAGCACGACCAGCCAGACGGTCACGAGCGTCCTCGTAGGCCGAGGAGGCACGCCGCGCTCGCGGCGACGATCGGCACGCCCGCCGGGGTGAACGGGATCAGCACCAGCGCGATCGCCCCACCGAGCAGCGCTGCCACGCGCGCGCGATGCGTCGTGAGCTGCCGCATCAGCAGCGCCAGGAAGAGCGCCGGGAATGCACCGTCCAACCCGAGAGCCTCGGGGTCGCCCAGCGCGCGGCCGCCGACCACGCCGACCACCGTCCCCGTCACCCAGGCCGCGTAGAGGACGACGCCCGCTCCGAGCAGGAGCCGGCGGTCGTGGCGTCCGTCGCCGCGGCTCGAGAGCGCCCAGGACTCGTCCACGATCAGTTGTGCTTCAGCCAGCCGCCGCAGGCGGGGCCCGTGGAAGAGCCGCGCAACCGAGATCGAGATCGGCACATAGCGGCCGTTCAGCAGCACTGCGGCGATGATCGCGGCGGCCGCTCCACCGCTCGTGCCGAGAATCGAGACGGCGGCGAACTGGGCCGAGCCCGCGAAGGTCGTCGTGGACATGACGACCGGCGCAAGCGCGCCGAAACCGGAGGTGCGCGCGAGCAACCCGAAGGAAACGCCGAAGAACCAGACCGTCGCCGCGATCGGCAGCGACGCGCGGACGCCGTCGCGATAGCTCGCCCCCTCTGACGACACGCTCCATTCTGCCGTTCGGGGACGGGCTCACGGCGCCGCCCCAACTCCCGCGGTCGCGCGGCCACCAGCGGCCAGCGCGTCGCGGCACCGCTCCAGCGCCTCTTCGGCAGGCTCGGCGCCGCCGGGCTCGGCGCGGACCCAGGCCTCCGCCTCCGCGAGCAGCTCCCGCACCTCGGCGAGCAGCGACCCGGCGGGGGCCTGCCCTCGGTCGAGCGCCTCGATTCGCCTCAACCTTCGCACGACGGCACGAGCCTCGTCCATGACATCGACGCTAGCTGCGAAGTCCGCACGCGTGTGTGACCGGTCTGTGCCGAAAGCGTTACCGTCTTTCCACGCCGTGGCCCGGAATCCAGACCGCGATCTCGCCGACGCGCGGGCAGCCATCGACCGCGGCGACGAACGCGCTGCGCTGAAGCGGCTCGACAAGGCCCGTCGCGGCTATGCGGGCAACCACGACGCGGCGGGACTGGAGCACCTGCTTGTCCTCGCCGACGTGCTCGAGGGGCCGGACGAGCGAACGCGGATCGGCCGCGAGAACCTCGTCTACGCGGTGAAGCAGAACCTGCGCCTCGAGAGCCGCCGTCGGGCACACGTGACCGGCGAGCCCTGGCAGGACCCCTACCCGGACCTCGCCGCCCCCACCGAGCACACCGGCATCCACATCGGGCGGGGCCTCAAGCTGGTGATCGGCGCGGCGACCCTCCTCGGCGTGCTGGCCGCCGCGATCTACGTGGCGATCCTGGCCGTCCTGGCCGGCCTGCTCGGCTCGAGCTCGACGCAGACCACGCTCAGGCTCGTGAACGACACGGGCCAGGCGGTGCAGGTTCGCGGCTGCGACGACTCGAGCTGCGAGATGACCTGGATGCACGCCAATCTCGACCGTGGGCTCTCGACCGAGCGGCAGGTGCCCGTGGACGACCTGGTCGACCTCCTCCAGGTCGCGCGCCCCGGCGGCAGGCGAGATTGCCTTCCCGTCCGGGTACACGACGGCTACCTGCGCGGCGGCTCGGATCCGAGCGTCGTCCTCGTGGTGAAGCTGTCGCGAGCCACTCCCTGCCCCGGTCGGACGGTGCTTCCTCACCCCGTCTTCGAGACGGGTCTCTAGCCGGGCTAGGACGCCAGCGCCGCGAAGTAGCCGGCCGGCCGCGGCCTGACGCCGAGCATCGCCTCGTCGAGCGAGACGATCAGCGCTGTGCGGTCGCCGTGGGCGAGCGTTTCGACGAGGGCCTTGCGCACCGACTCCGCGGCGGCCCGGTCGGCGGTCTCGCCGCGGCCGAGCGAGCGCAGCCGCTCGAGCTCTTCCGCGCGGTGGGCCCCGGTCTCGCCGAGCAGGACGGCCGCCCGGACCGTCGCCGCCCAGACGCCGTCGGGGCCGCCGAGCAGCGCCGTAAGCGACTCCCGCAGCTGCTCCGAGCGGAACGGCTCCTCGGCGAAGAGTGAGAGCTCCCAGCGGTCGAGCGCCTCGGCCAGCTCGGGATCCTCTTCGGCGCCGCCCAGCCGCTCGAGGAGGTCGCTCGCCAGCTGCGCGCGGAAGGCGTCGAGCCTGGTCGGCTCGCCCGCCGGCTCGGTGGCGGCGATCGGCAGCACGGGCCGGATGCCGAGCGGCCGCCAGTCGAGCCGCTCGAAGAGCACGGGGCCGGCGGCGACCGGCGCCGCGGTGGCGAGACGAAGCGCGCTGACGGCGTCCGCAAGCTCCGCGGGAGCGTCCGGTGCGCTGGGCGTCTCCGGCGCCAGCGTCCGTTCGAGCTCGAGGACGCAGAGCCGGTCCGGCTCGCGCCCGAAGCCGGAGGGCAGCAGCCCGGCGGCCTCCGGCCAGTGGGCGGCCAGCTCGCCGGCCGCAGCCGTTCTCACCCGCAGGCCGTCCGCGAGCGGCTGCTCCGAGCCTACCGAGAGCCCGGTCAGCGGCGCGAGCGCAGCGTACGCGCGCCGCTCGGCCAGCAGCGTGTGCTCAAACCCTGCGTAGGCCCGGTCGAAGGAGTCGTCGCGCCAGTCGGTGCCGCCGGCCGCCTCGGCCACGTCGGCAAGCAACGGCAGCAAGATCGTCCGGAGCAGCGCCTCGTCGCCGCCGGCGCCCCGGTTGCCCTCATGCGCGGCGGCGTAGATCGCAGCAGCGGGCTCGGCGCGCAGCTCCTCGAGCGCGAGCCGCGCATCCGCGAGCGCGCCCAGGCGCTCGGCCCGCGCCTGCACGTACGAGCGGAGCAGCGGGCGATACTCGTAGAGGGACGGCTGTCCGCGGCTGTTCGCGTGCTCCTCGAACGCGAACGGGATCTCGTCGCCCGCCTCGACGTCCGCGGCGAGCACCGAGAACGCGGCCAGGCAAAAGCAGCGCAGGGAGCGATAGAGGTGCGGGGCGCGCACGGCCACGCCTTGCTCTTACGGGGGCGCGGGCTCCTTTCCTGTCTGGCAGACCGGACACCAGTACGCGGTGCGGTTGTCGTCGCCCTGCCCGCGTGAGCGGATCGGCGTCCCGCAGTGCAGGCACGGCCGGCCCGCCCGCCGGTAGACGGCGCGCTCGGGCCGGCCGTCGTCGAGCGCCCCGCGCATCAGCCGTGCCGCCTCGGCGAGGACGTGCTCCAGCTCCTCGTCCGAGACGTCGCCGAGCCGGCACCAGGGCGAGACGCGTGCGTGCCAGAGGGCCTCCGCGCGCCAGACGTTCCCGATCCCGGCCACGAGACGCTGGTCGAGGAGAGCGTCGCCGAGCTCCCGCTCGCGATCGACCCGGCGCAGGTTGGCGACCATCGCCGCCAGGTCTGGTGGATCGGCCAGGATGTCCGGCCCGAGCTGCAGCAGGGCGCCTCTCGTCAGCTCCAGGACAGGGCCGTTCCAGAGCAGCGCCTCGTGCGTCGGCGAGGAGAGCACGAGCCAGGGCCGGCCGCGGTGCGGCGAGCCGCGCGGACGAACCTGCCAGCGGCCGCGCATCCGTAGGTGGCTGCGCAGGACGAGCCCGCCCTCGAACCCGAGCAGCAGGTTCTTGCCGACGGCCTGCGCCGTCTCCAGCCGGCGGCCGTCGAGCGGCCCCGCGAGCTGCTTCGAGGCCGCCTGCGGATGGGGAGTCTCGACCGCGACGCGCTCTCCCACGAACACCTGGAGCGCCCGCGCGGCGCGGTGGAGCGAGTCGCCTTCGGGCATTGCGGCGCTACCCTAGCGCCGAGTCCGCAGGCGATGATCGTGCGAGCCCTTCTCATCGGCGCAGCCACCCTCATGCTCGCCGCCTGCGGCGGGTCCGGCAGCTCCGGCGCGAGCGACGAGGGCCTCTACGGCACCGTTCGCCTCTCTCCCGCGACACCGGTTTGCAAGATCGGAACCTCGTGCAGCCGCCCGATCGGAGGGTTCACGATCGTCTTCCTGCAGAACGGGCGCAGGATCGCGATCGCCACAACCGACAAGCACGGCCGCTACCGCGTCAGGCTCTCGAGCGGACGCTACGCGGTGCAGCCACTGCGCGGGGTGACGCTGCGGAAAGCCGGACTCCGGCCGAGGCGGGTAAACGTGCCGAGCGGCCGCACTGCCCGCGCCGACTTCACCTACGACACCGGCATCCGCTAGGGCCTGAGAACGGCACGCCGCGGGCCCGCGACGAAGCCCGCTTCGAGCAGAAGCGGCATGATCTCCGTGTCCGCGACCGGCTCGCCGTCGAAGCGCTCGACCGCCAGGCGCTTTGCGCCGCCGGCCTTGACATGGGCCACGAGAGCGCCGACCGCGGGCCGCAGCCAGCCCTCCTCCGGCTCCCGCAAGGGGACCAGGGTGCGACCGCCGCGCTCGACGAACAGCGCCGCCTCGCCGCCGAGGAGCACCACGTGGGCGCCGGCCACCCGGGCTGCTCTCGCGCCGGCGCGCCTCGGCCACGGCAGCCCGGCGCCGTAGGGCTGGGCCGGGTCGGCCGCCGCGAGCACGAGCGGCTCCGGTTCCTCGCCGTCCTTCGGTCGCAGCTCCCTGAGGCGCTCGACCGCGCCGCCGAGCGCGAACTGGGCCCCGCCGAGCCCCTCGACGAAGTAGCCGCGCCGGCAGAGGCCGAGCGTCTCCAGCATGCGCAGCTCGCCGTAGACCGCGGCATAGCCGCCGGGAATCCCCTCGCCGCGGACGCCGTCGCGCGTGACGATCCCCTGCCTCTCGAGCAGGAGCTCGGCGAGTGCGCGGCGGTCGGGCCGGCCGTTGAACAGCCGGCCGGTCAGCGACCAACGTCCCTGTGTGGCGGTCGTCTCGCCGGCGCGCAGCCGTGAGAAGCGCCGGGTTCGGGGCCGCTGAACCTGGGCCTGGTAGCGCCGTCCGGCCCTGAGCGGCGTCCACGCGTCGTTCGTGACCTCACCTGCCCAGACGAGGTCCCAGAGCGCAGGCAGCGCCTCCTCGGCCTCGAGGCCGGTGTCGGCAACCAGGTCGTGCCAGAAGAGGGCGCTGCGGCCGAGCGCCGCTCGCAGCCGCTCGTGCACCTCCCGCTCGGGAGGGTCGGCGGCGGGCGGCGGCCCGAGCGCCGGCGCGTCCTCGCGGAAGTAGACGGCCACGCGGTCGAGCCCGGCGCCGACCCAGACGACCTCGCCCGAGGCGCAGAGTGCATCGAGCTGCTCGGGCCGGTAGCCGGGGACGCGCCGCGGCAAGACATCGCTCTCCCAGAGCGCGACCGGCAAGGCGAGGCCCTGGAGAGGCACGAGCGCCTCGCGCAGCGAAGCGCGACGCCCGATCCCGTGCCAGCTCGGTAGGAAGCGCCCGAAGGAGGCCTGCTCGGCCGGCTCGACCTCGCGGCGCAGGGCGGCCAGCGAGGCGCGCCGCAGCCGCCGAAGCACCTCGGGGTCGCACCACTCCCGCTCGCTGCCGCCGGGACGGAGCTCGCCACGGACCAGCTCGTCGCTCCGCTCCAGCTCCCGCAGCGTCGGCTCGACGTCGCGCCCGAAGCGCTCGTTCGCCTCGGCGGTCGTGAACGGCCCGCGCGAGCGGGCGAACCGCCGGAGGAGCGACTCGAGCGGTGCGTCGTCGGCCTCGAGAAAGACCTCGGGCAAGCCGCCGGGCGGCATCGCGCCAACCGCGTCGCGGTAGCGGCCCGCGTCCTCCGCTGCGATCAGGCGCCGCTCGCCGGCGACGCGAACGTGGACGGCCCGCCGCTCGGCCAGCAGCGACTCCGCCAGGTCGTCCGGGTATTCGCCGCCGCGCAGGTCGCCGCGCCGGCGCAGGAGGTCGTGCAGCTCGTCGGGGCTCCGGGCTTCGCCGCGTAGCCGGCGCTCCACCTCCTCCAGCGCACCCGGGTCGATCAGGTCGCGTAGCTCCTCCTGTCCGAGCAGCTCGCGCAGGAGGTCGCGGTCGAGGGAGAGCGCCTGCGCTCGCCGCTCGGCGGCGGGCGTGTCGTCCTCGTACATGTAGGTGGCGACGTAGTCGAAGAGCAGCGAGGCCGCGTAGGGCGAGGCCGACGCGGTCTCGACGTCCACGAGGTCGATCTGGCGGCTGCGCAGCCCCTGCAGGAGGCGCTTGAGCGCGGGAAGGTCGAAGACGTCCTGCAGGCACTCGCGGTAGGTCTCGAGCACCACCGGGAAGGCCGGGTAGCGGCGTGCGACCTGGAGAAGCGACTGCGCCTTGAGGCGCTGCTGCCAGAGCGGCGTGCGCTCGCCCGGCCGTCGGCGCGGGATCAAGAGCGCCCGGCCCGCGTTCTCGCGGAAGCGGGCGCCGAAGAGCGCCGTGTCGCCGAGCTCGCGGGTCACGAGCTCCTCGACCTCGTCCGGGTCGAGCAGGACGTCCTCGGTCGGCGGCGGCGCGTCGGCCTCCGGCAGGTGGATCGCGATCCCGTCGTCCGACCAGATCGCCTGGGTCTCGAGCCCGAGCGACTCGCGCAGCCGCGAGCCGAGCGCCAGCGCCCAGGGCGCGTGCACCCGGCCGCCGAACGGCGTGAGGATGCAGAGCCGCCAGTCGCCGATCTCGTCGCGGAAGCGCTCGACAACGATCGTCCGGTCGGACGGCACGGCGCCGGTGGCCGCCTGCTGCTCGGCCAGGAACGCGAGCAGGTTCTGGGCCGCGCGCTCGTCGAGCATGTGCTCGGCCTGGAGCCGCGCGAGCGCCTTCTCGTCCGGGAGCGCGACGAGCTCGCGCGAGGTCGCGCCGATCGCCTCGCCCAGCTCGTAGGGCCGGCCGACTCCCTCGCCCTTCCAGAACGGCACTGCCCCAGGAACGCCCGGGGCCGGCGAGACGAGCACGCGGTCGCGCGTGATCTCCTCGATCCTCCAGGTGCTCGCCCCGAGTAGGAAGGTCTGGCCGGCCCGCGCCTCGTAGACCATCTCCTCGTCGAGCTCTCCGACGCGCCCGCCGCCGTCGACCAGGTGGACGCCGAAGAGGCCGCGGTCGGGGATCGTCCCCGCGTTCGTGACCGCAAGCCGCCGCGCGCCCTGCCGCCCTTTGACCACGCTGGCGGTGCGGTCCCACACGACCCGCGCCCGGAGCTCGGCGAACTCGTCGGACGGGTACCGCCCGTCGAGCATGTCGAGCACGTTCTCGAGCTGGACGCGTGAGAGATCGGCGAACGGGTAGGCGCCGCGGACGAGCGCGTGTAGGTCGTCGACGGAGATCTCCTCGTCGGCGCAGATCGCCACGATCTGCTGCGCCAGCACGTCGAGCGGGTTGCGCGGGATCTTCGTCTCCTCGATCGCGCCGTCCAGCATCCGCCGTGCGACCACCGCCGACTCGAGCAGGTCGGCGCGGAACTTCGGGAAGATCCGGCCCTTCGAGACCGCGTGCAGCTCGTGGCCCGCTCGGCCGACCCGCTGCAGGCCGCGCGCGACCGACTTCGGCGACTCGACCTGGATCACGAGGTCGACCGCGCCCATGTCGATGCCCAGCTCGAGCGACGAGGTGGCGACCAGGCACGGGATCTGGCCGCGCTTGAGCAGCTCCTCGACCTCGACCCGCTGCTCGCGCGCCAGCGAGCCGTGGTGGGCGCGGGCGAGCTCATGCGGCGTCGCTTGCCATGCCGCTTGGGAGGCG
>Ga0335080_10004807_pt1 | contig 13788 bp, 12 predicted proteins | sample Lox_Sample_34_FD_206720 | JGI IMG/M metagenome (GOLD analysis project Ga0335080, IMG submission 206720) | Soil microbial communities from Loxahatchee National Wildlife Refuge, Florida, United States - Lox_Sample_3.4 | ecosystem: Environmental > Terrestrial > Soil > Wetlands | place: USA... | reverse complement strand
CGGGTAAGCGTGAACCGCGGCGTGCAATTCCGACCCGCGCGTGATCACGCTCTGACGCCTCTGATCAGGCAGATTTGCCACGAGCACGTCGGCGAGCAGGTATTCTTCCATCTGTTCGTCATATACACGAAAACACACCAGGATGGCCTGCAAGGCCTGCGTGTGAGCGGTATAACGTTGGGCTACTTCCCGAGAAACGCGGTGTAGCCGTCGCAAGGAGAGCAGGGCGTCAACGCCGGCGATGCTCATCAATAGCAACATTCCGCCGAAGGTTCCCAGCAACAACCATCGTAATTTTGGGCTGTTCTCGCGGGCTTCCAGCACCACTGGCCTCTTGGGTTGTCGCGCTCCATCCCGAGTGCGCGGCGAGCCTTGGACTCCATCATAATGCAATGTCGGTGGCCAAACGGAACTACAGCTCTCGGGGCCGCAGCAACTAGTAGGGAGCCTACGGTAGGGGCGCGGCCGGAGGCTGGCAGCGGTGCGAGCGAATGTGTTTCTTCAGGGCGTCCTCAGCGAGCACGCGTTCCTGGTGCAAAGGTTCTATTTCCCGGTTCAGCCGCCAAAAGTGCGCCTGATCGTTCCTTTGGAAAGCGGCAAATTCCTCGGTGACGAGCTCATCCAGTTGTTGCTGGATTTTCTCGAGTGCTTTCCGGAGCCGCTCGCGCTCCGGGCAAGGCAGCGTGCCAATAGGCTCGCGCTTGCGCCCGCGAGAAACGTCGTGGGGACTGGAATCCGACATACGTTTCCTAATGCGACCGTTTTTACTGAATCACGGGAAAGGACAGGGGACATTCTCAGCTTTCGTGATCGTGGGCCATTTGATATCACGAGGCGGCGTATTTTTCAATTCCTTTACCTATTTTTCATGCTGTTTACTTCGGGCCGATCAATGTTGCCGGCTTCTCGCATGAGTCACAGCTTCTTTCTCGACGGCTGCTCGATGGGTCTGGTACCGAATGTGAACCTCGGGACAGTAGAGCCGCCCCGGTGCCGGTGTTAAGAAAGGAAGGCCTTACCGGGGAGGTCCACGTGAAAAAAGTACTAGCTTTGCTATTCTGTGCGTTGTTTCTGAGTATTGCGGCGTCGTCGGCTAATGCCGCAGGAGGCATCCGCTTGTGGCCACACCACAAAGACTCCAGCAAATCATCCGAAGCTCCGAAACAAAAGCCGAAAAAGAGCCTACTGCATCGATCCAAGCCTTCCCGAGATGAAGTTGCGCACTCCGAAGCCACCAATGGCATGGTCGGCCCCAAGTCGGTAGGCTGGCGCCATCCTGAGCCCGGGCCTGCGGGCTATGGCGCGAAGTAGATTTAGGCTAGACCCTTAGCAAACCACGAAAACCTCTCGCGGCGTAGTAGGACTCCGCGCCGTTGTGGTAGACGAACACGGTGTCGAAGCGGCGATCGCAAAAAAGGGCGCCGCCCAGTTTTCGAATTTCCGCAGGCGTTTTTATCCAGCTCGACGTTTTGGTATCAAACTCGCCGTTCTTCTGCAGACTTCGGTATTCTTCTTCGGTCAGAAGCTCTACGCCCATTGCAGCGGCCACATCCATGGCGCTATTAGCGGGTTTAGCTTCCTTGCGTGCGTCCAGCGCTTCGCGGTCGTAGCAGAAGCTTCTGCGGCCTTTCGGGCTTTCCGCGGAGCAATCACAAAAAATGAATTCGCCGGTTTTTGAATCCCGTTGAATTACGTCCGGTTCGCCACCGGATCGTTCCATTTCCGAGAGAGACCACAGTTTTTCAGGATTGGCTTCGAGCTTCGCCTGGATGTCAGACCAACGGAGCCCGCTGTGGCGGTTCTCGTTCTCTTCGAAGCGTGCTTCTAGTGTCCTGAGCAATTCTTTCCGGCAGTCAGAAGACAAACCCGGTTTGGCACCTTTGCTGGTGCGTGCTTTAGGCGTGCTCATAGTCGTGACTTTTCGCGGTCTGTCCGCGCACTGCGAGAAACGGGCCGCATTATTCACTTTTTGGGGATGAAGCACAACCGAGAAAGCAGCCATAAGTGGTTGTTGCCAGTTGATCTGTAGACGAAAAGGAAATTGCTGGGTGGAATGCTCAGAGGCGCTAGTTCTAAGGTATTTCTAGTATGGAGTCGCCGTAGGGCGTTTCTGGTATAAATGCCTGCGCTGCGGGCGAGCAATAATTCTGCTGACGGGCGATTACATTTCCACAGTTCAACGAAGCTAAGAAAAGCATTGCGGTGGAGTTGAAATTGAGTAGAATGCGAGAGATATCTCCCGCCCATCGTGTCTGTTTCTTGAGGCCAGTTTTTCAAGAATGCTGACCGACCTTCATCAAATGCTTTGAATGTTTGGACATTCGCCGATCACATATTTCTGTTTTGTGTGGGAAGTTGAGTCTCCAAGCGATTAACCCGAACGATGTAGTTTCTTTCATGCCCGCTCCATGAAAGGCCCGCCCAGCCGATAATCCGGCGCGCTCGACGAACAAAATGTTTTTTGCATTTCACAGGCTCGAGGAAGAGCTGGTCGGAGTTACCTCCCGATCTCCATTTCGTGTGTCTGAGAGACGCACACCGGGGGCGCGCTGGCATCGGTGTTCCGCGGGAATTACTTCGAAGTGGATTGCGCCAAGATCTGCAAGCCGCAGATTTTTGCATTGTGAAGAGGCGGCTCGATGGGTTGCGTTGTGAATTCGAATATACGCATCAGTGCGCGGCTATTGCATCGCCGCGCCAGGGGATTCCCATCGGAGATTTGGTGTACGGCTTGGTTCTTGCGTTGTGGACGCAAGTTGGGCGCGACACGCTGTTGAACGACGGGTCGCGAATTTACGTTCGTTTCGTATCCGCGTTGTGAGCGCGGTTGCAATGCGGTAGTCGGGCTGAGCAGCCGATACGAGCGAGTGACGAGTTTGGTGAGAAGTTCAACGGTCATGGGAGTCGATATAGCGGAGCTTTGTTCACTTGATGCCTGCACGTAGTGCCGAAGAATCGTCGTCTGGGGTTTTGGGGCCCGAGGTTGGCCAATCCGCCTGGTTTGCGGTGCACACGCGTGTGCGATTTGAGAGAACGGTCGGTTCCGAACTTCGGGAGAAGGGCATCGAGACCTTTGTTCCGCTCCTTCCGGCAAGGCACAAATGGAGTGACCGACAACGCCTGGTGCACGAACCTCTATTTCCGGCATACGTGTTTGTGCGAATTGCTCCGGTGCTGGACAGGCGAATTGCGGTACTGCGAACGATCGGCGTAACCAACTTCGTGGGTGTACGCGGTGTTGGCACTCCGATTCCCGATGCCGAGATTCAAGCCGTCCACACCGTGCTGGAACAGTGCGTTCCGTTCCAGTTTTATCCGTTCCTGAACGTCGGGAAGCGCGTCCGTATTCGGGGAGGGTGCCTCGATGGGATTGAGGGAATTCTCACGGCGATCAGCGGCAACGAGAGCATGGTCATCTCGGTACAACTGATCCAAAAATCCATCGCGATGCGAATTACCGGCTATGACGTGGAGCCGGTGTAATGGCCTAAAGAGTGACAGAGCCCGGCAAGAACACCGTGACAAGGAAACTGGCTTGGGCACAAACGGCAAAAAACTTCAGCTTCTAAAGAACGGAACGTAATTCTTCGACACTTCCAGATCTATCGCGACAGATCATTCACAGTTCAGAGGTAAAGAGTATGCAAAACAATGGGATCAACGCTCCAGTCACGTCTGAGGGATTTTTGCTCCTTGATTCCAGCTTGCACCCGATTTTTGTCAATCGCGCCGCTGCGGAAATTCTCAGTTATCCCCAGAAGCCCGAGGCTTGCAAGAATCTCAACGCTTTCCTTGCGAGCAAAATTCATTTGACGCTCTTCTCGATGCAAACTTCGGATGTACCCGCGCTGGTGACCGAGTTTGTGTCCGGCAAGAGGCGCTATCATTGCCGCGCCTACCGCGTCGATGCCCTCGGCAACGGAAATGGGACGGGAAATGGCGGTGGTCGCGGTTCGGTAGCAGTGCTCCTTAAGCGATTTTCTACAGCGTCGCTTTTCATCGGAGAGGTTTCGGAAAGATTTCATCTAACAACTCGTGAGCAAGAAGTATTGCAGCACCTCCTTGTGGGGCAAACTACCAAAGAAATCGCTACTGGAATGGAGATCAGTCCGCACACGGTGAAGGCGTTTCTCCGGATGATCATGGTCAAGATGGGAGTTTCCACCCGTTCAGCCATTGTGGGGAAGGCCTTCACAAACGGGCAATGAGAAGGAACAGTACCTCTCGGGGCCTGTGGGCGACTAACCCATCTGAACGATTGACCTTGCCCCGGACACTCGTGAGAATTGACAAGACTTGCGCCCACCAGCCAACTTGCAGATCGGAGACGAGAAAAGGAATGCTCCGCGATTCCCATGGGTTGCGGAGGTTGCTGCAGTTATATGCTCTGAGTTTGGAGTGCCAGAACAGGCCCCGCTGGTGCTCCGGGGCTTCACTGTGGATATCGGCAAAGATGGAATCGGTATGGCCAGTGACCGGCTACTCCATCCGGGTATCGTATTACGCTGCGAAATCTGTATTCCCGACACTGCGGTGAGGATCCCGACTCTGCTAAGAGTTCTCTGGTCTAATGAGGGTGATGTGAAAAGGCAGTACCGGCTGGGCCTCCAGTTCTTGGTTTGATGATCGGAATCGGCTCGGGCGCTGACCAGGGCCAAACGAACTAGTCCAATTGAACTACTTCGATGAGCTTAGTCCATCTGAACTCTTGAAGAATACCTCCAGGAAAGTCAATTTACCTTCACTCCTTTGCGCACAGGAGCGCCCGTCGAGCCGCCTTCGGTAGTGTCTTCTTAGGCAGTTGAGGATGGTGGGTTGGTTATGTTTGACGAGACAGAAGATCAAAAATCCTACAGTTTTGGAGAGTTGTGGGCGATGGCCCGCCGAGGCCGGTGGTGGCTCTTGCTTCCACTGTTTGTCTGTTGGCTGGCTATTTGGGGGGTGAGTTGGCTATTGCCCGCCAGCTATCAGTCGGAGGCATTAATCCTGGTGGAGCAACAAAAAGTTCCGGAGCACTACGTGGTGTCAAACGTCACGGAGGGGCTGCAAGAACGTTTGCAAAGCATGACCCAGCAGATCCTGAGTCGCGGGCGCCTGCAGTCAACCATTGACCGCTTTCATCTCTATGCTTCGCGAGCCGGCTTGCGCAAGTTTTTGCAATCCGAAGACCCCGTCGAACAGATGCGCAGGGACATTAAGATTGAAGTTGTCCAGGCGCAGGTGGGAACGACGCCCGGAGTGGGAACGGGACGACCGAACGAACTTACCGCGTTCCGGATCAGCTACGAGGCAGGGTCTCCAGAACTTGCGCAGCAGGTCAACAGCGAGCTCACTTCACTCTTTATCAACGAAAGCTGGCGGTCTCAGCAGCAACTTTCCGAAAGCACCACGCGCTTCCTTGCCAGTCAACTGAAGGAAGCAAGCGACAAGCTGGAAGAACAGGAACAATTGGTGCGGGCTTTCAAAGCTAAGCACCTCGGGGATCTGCCCAGTCAACTGCAGAGCAACGTGGAAATTCTATCCGGCTTGCAATCCCAGCTTCAAAACGTCCAGCATGCGATCGATAGCGCGAAACAGCAGAAACTGTACCTGGAGTCGCAGTTGCAGCAACTCCAGTTGGCGCAAGCAACGGTTGGCGGCGGAGAGACGGGTATGACCTCTCTTGAGTCACTCCAGAAACAGTTGCTGGATTTGCGGACCCGCCTGTCCGATGCACGTTCCCGTTACACAGAGGACCATCCGGACATAGTTGCTCTCAAAAGAAGCATTGTTGAAACAACAGCACAGATTAAAGAGTTCGAAAGCAAATCGAGCTCGGGAGAAAGGACGGAGACGGAATCCGCTGTCGCAGACAAAGACTCAGCCGGAGCAACACTTAGCATCCCATCGAGCCCGCTGATGCAGATACGAAGCCAGCTCAAGGCCAATGACCTTGAGATTCAGAACGACCAGCGGCAAGAGGAGAGAATCCAGGCAGAAATCGCCGCCTACCAAGCTCGCTTGAACCTGACTCCGGCCACGGAGCAGGAGCTGGAAAGGATTTCACGCGGGTACGAAGAGTCCAAAGCCAATTACAACTCTCTCCTGCAGAAGCAAAACCAATCGCAACTAGCGACGAGTCTAGAGGAGCGTCAGCAGGGAGAACAGTTCCGAATCCTCGATCCGCCCAGTCTGCCCGACAAGACAAAATCGCCCAATCATCTTTTCTTGAGCCTGGTTGGATTAGGGCTCGGAAGCGCGGTGGGAATTGTTCTGATCGCGCTCCGCGAGCTGACCAATGCCCGCATCTGGAAGACCGAGGATCTTGAGGGAGCGATTCCAGCGCGAATCCTGGTGCGGATTCCGCATATCGATACGCCTTGGGAAGATCGCTTGCGTGGTCAGACGCGATGGCTTGAAGTGGCAGCAGTCTTAGCTATAGCCGTGGTGATTGTCGCGGGTAACCTCTACTCGTTTTACAGAGGATAAGCGCGATGTGCGCGATGTATCGGAAGCCCTCCGTACCCGAAATGTGCGGCGGGGGAGCAGTACTGGGGGACAGGCCCGCATGATCGATCAAGAGGCGATCTCTCAGCTATGTTTTCTCGGCAGTTCACAAAGGAAACAGGTATCAGGACACTATGAGCCGAATCTACGAGGCCTTACGCAGGATGGAGTTCGAGCGTCATTCCACGGGGGGTGTTACGCCCGAGCAGGCTCCGGGTGCCGACTTCCTTCCGAGCGTTGTCCCAGAGCCCGTTGACCTGCGAGGAGTCCCATCGGTCAAGATGGACGTTTCCATGGGCTCGCGGCTAGTGGCATTGGCCGATCCGCAAAGCTTAGGTGCTGAAAAATTCCGAGCGCTGGCGACCCGCCTGGTAAACCAGCGGCATCAGCGCGAACTGAAATCCTTGCAGGTCACAAGTAGCGTGGCCCATGAGGGCAAGACCTTGGTCTCCACAAATCTGGCGGTGACCTTGGCGCAGAACTCCGGCTCTAAGGTTCTACTGGTGGAAGGCGATATGCACCTGCCGGCGGTACAGCGACTGCTGGGCCTGAGCGGATTGCGCGGCATAAATCACTGGTGGATGGGAAGGGACGAAGAAATCTCACGTTATATTTACAGGCTGAACGACATGCCATTGTGGCTTTTCCCGGCGGGAAGTGCGTGCGACCAGCCTTCGAATATCTTGCAATCCGCGCGGTTTCTAGAAGCCCTACTTCGGCTGGTCGGCACTTTTGATTGGGTCATCGTGGACTCCACACCGCTGCTGCCGTTTGTGGACACCAATCTGTGGTCACGATTGCTCGATGGCATGCTCCTGGTGGTTCGCAGGGGGGTCGCTTCGATCAAGGCTTTGAAGAAGGGGCTCGAGGCCATCGACAACCCGAGCCTGGTCGGAGTTGTTTTCAACGATGCTCCCGATTTCGACCAGAGGAATTACAACGAGAAGTATTACGCCCGCCAAAATCCAAGAAAAGGGAAGTCCTACAGCAACTGATTCACGGCGAGGCCATCCTATGATCCGGCTTTTGAATGCTCATTTCCCAACGCGCACGCTCTTTCTTGGAGTGTCCGAAGCGTGCTTGGTGGCGTTGGCATTCATAGCGGCCACGATCGCGCGCCTGGGCGCCAATGATGCCAGCATCGTGCTCAATTATGAACAAGGGCTGTTGAAGATCCTTGTCGTGTCGGCGGCGTTCGTCACGTGCATGTACTATTTCGATCTTTACGATTCCACGATCCTGAGCAACCGCCGAGAGGTGGTCACCCGGTTGATTCAAGTACTGGGGGCCATGTGCACGCTTCTGGGCGTTGTTTACTATGTTTATCCTTCTGTTGGGTTAGGCCGCGGAATATTCCTGATTGGCCTCCTTCTTGTTGCGTTGCTGCTTTTCCTCTCGCGGCGTCTGTTTTTGATCTTGAACACTCTGCCCCAGTTTGCGGAAAGAGCATTGATCTTGGGCGAGGGTGAGTTTGCGGAGTCGCTGGTGTCGGAACTGCAATTACGCAATGAACTGGGTGTTCGCGTGGTTGGGCACATCAAGAGCCTTGAAGGGAGGAATGGGAGTGGGCACTTGGCTTCGCAGGAAGAGGAGTCTGATGAGGTTTTGCAGGCGATCGTACCCTATCGGCCCGATCGTATCATCGTGGCGATGGAAGATCGAAGGGGCAAACTGCCTGTAGAGGATTTACTAAAGCTGAAGAGCAGCGGTGTCGCTATCGAGGATGGCGCTGAAGTGTACGAGGCGGTGACGGGAAAGATCCCCATCCGATCGTTGCGATTAAGCTGGCTGTTGTTTTCTCCCGGTTTTCGAGTCGCCAGACCGTTGGTGACATACAAGCGTATCTGCTCGATAATTTTTTCCACTTTTGCCCTCATCTTGACCTTGCCATTGATGATTCTGATCAGTTTGGCGATTCGGGCGGACTCGGCTGGGTCAGTGATCTTCCAGCAAAGACGCATTGGGAAGGACGGCAAGGTCTTCACGTTATACAAGTTCCGCAGCATGGTAAACGGCGCCGATCAGGACGCTAACCATCGGCCGGCGGCGAGAACGGATAGCCGCTTCACGCGCGTCGGAAGGGTGCTGCGAAGAACTCGTCTGGATGAGCTGCCACAACTCTTTAACATTCTTCGCGGGGACATGTATTTCGTGGGACCGCGCCCTTTCGTCCCCGATCAGGAATACGAGTGCATACAGAAGATTCCACATTACCGCCAACGTTGGGTCGTCAAACCAGGAGCTACGGGCTGGGCGCAGGTGAACCGGGGATACAACGTAACACTTGAAGATAATGCGGATAAACTCGCTTACGATCTCTTTTATATCAAGAACATCTCGATTGGACTGGATATGTTGATCCTGTTTAAGACAGCGAAGATCCTGCTGCTTGGCCGTGGTTCGCAATGAACATCATGACTCACCTTGCGGTGATTGCTTTTTGGTTATGCTGCAGCCTGCTTTGCTACACCTACTTCGTGTACCCGTTCATTCTGTTCGTGTGTTACGCCTTTGCTCAGCTGTGCAGTGACGTACGATTCTTGGCGAGCCGTCGAGAGCGCCGAGTGACTCCGGTCGGCTCACATGATATGCCTGGGATCAGCTTTGTCATCGCCGCATATAACGAAGAACGCAATCTTGCCGCAAAGCTCGTCAATCTAAGGCAAACGACATACCCGGCTGAGAAACTTCAAATTATCTTCGTGTCCGACGGTTCGACCGACGGCACAAATAAGCTCCTGGAATCGGTCTCCGACGGCTTCGTGGAAACGATTTTCCTTTCCGAGCGCTCCGGGAAGCCGCTAGCTTTGAACTGCGGTGTGGAGCATGCCCGACATGACATTTTGGTGTTCTCGGATGCCAGCACATTGTTCGCTCCAGACGCTATCGCGAATATGGTCCGGCACTTCCGGGATCCGAAAATTGGCGCCGTTTGTGGCTCCTTGCAGTTGTCAGGGAGCGAAGAATCGGAACGCACGGAAGGAACTTACTGGCAATTTGAGCGCGTCCTTCGAATGATGGAATCGCGGCTGGGTGCGACAGTCAACGCGAGCGGGGCGATTTACGCGCTGCGTAAGAAATGTTTTGTTCCACTCGTAGCCGGTGATCTGCTTGATGATCTTCTGATTCCCATGAAGGCTCGCAAGCTCGGCTACAAAGTGATGGAAGATCCAGAGGCAGCTGCGGCCGATTTTTCTGCCGATACAGTGAAGAGCGAATTTACCCGCCGGACGAGATTAGCGGTGGGAAGTTTCCGGGCGTTGCGGAGGATGGACATTGCAGCCCTGCGTGGCTTCACCGGATTTGCGTTTATCTCGCACAAACTTCTGCGATGGTTGCTTCCGTTCTTCCTCGTTTTTATGCTGGTGAGCAGCGCGTTCCTTGTCCGGACGCCATTTTACCTGGCGGCATTCATCGCCCAGGTGGTCTTCTACTTGTGGGCATCGTTAGGATTCTTCTTCCACCAGCAGATGAAAGAGACTCGGATCGTTTTGCTCCCGTATTTTCTTTTGACGGTTCATCTCGCTTTTCTGGTGGGATTCTGGCGCTGTTTCTTTAGTGAGTATCAGACCACCTGGGAACGCGTTAGCTGAGACTCGAGAGCTCTTGCACTCTGCTCACGGCTAATCGATGACGCTATGAACTCTCGACGCCTGCTGACATTAAGATTTCTACTGACACTGACAATCGTGGCCATCGTTGGGACTTGTGCGGGAGCAAAATGTACAAGGCCGAGCATTACGAATGCGCTGGCCACGCCGGGTAGCGATGGGCAGGAAATAACGATTACCTGGACAACAGACGTGCCGGCAGACTCGCTTGTTGGCTACGGCGTTTTGAACCCCGGCACATTTACCGCAGTGACGGACACGGCTGGTGTGACCAGTCATTCTGTGACCATTACGGGGTTGCAGCCTTCTACCCAGTATGGATGGGGAATACGTTCTCAGGGTATCGATGCAGGGTCCGGCTGCGGCACAGGATACTATGCCTACCGCAGAGGAGGGACTGTTAAGACGCTTGCGCCGCCTGCAGGGCCGTTCACGTACAAGATCGTTCCTGTCGGCCCGACCTATGTAACTCAGGGCTATGGCATGTATTTCCAGATTAGACTTGTTCCACTCGCGGGGGCCTATACCCCCCATTCGCTCCGGATGATTTTGAGGGGCCTCCCGGAGCACGCCAGCCTCCGCTGGAGCGACGATCAGCTTTGGAACGTTGACGTGGACACGCTTTCGACCACAACAGTCCCCAAAGATACAATGTCGATCAATGCTTTTGATTATAAGGAAGCCTACATCCAGACCGGCGTGGGCGGTACTACTCCGCCTGGAAAGTACACCATCACCATAACGGTCAGCGGGGATGGCGGAGCGACAGAAGTGGCCACCTGGCCGCTCAACGTGGTCTCTTCTTCGACCCCCTTTAGCGGGGTGGTCTTTCCATCGGGAACTCCTTCGGTTTACCCGCCGATCCCTAACCTCTCGACGTATCTAGATTCGGCTAATACCTTTGGTGTCCAAAATTGTGCCCAGGACCAAGACCTCAATCCCCGCACAATACGGCCAAACAACCAATCAAATCTCACTCCAGTTGCCCCCTGCTGCACTTATGGCGCATGGTTCTACGACGGGGTGATGGTCTATTACAATGTCGAGAATCTCTTGAAGAATGGGAAAAATTGGGAGCAATGTCGCACCAATGTCAAACAGGTCTATCGAGACAGATATGCGCTGGTCAAGCCTATTCAGACGTACATGATGTTTAGCCGGGGCTACTACCTGGACTACCTCAAGACTTCGGATCACGCCGACCTGGACCTCATCAACAAATTCAATGGCCAGCTTCAATTCTTTCAACACGGGTCGTATGTGGACGTCTCCTACCTCCAGCGTGAAGTGTCCTATGTGTTGGCGAATGAAATTCACGGCGTCGCGCTGGGACAGAACATTCCCGTGCTTGGTCAGACGTCGGCCTTCATGCGTGATTACGCAGAGGAGCACGTTCTCGGCATGATTGACGAGATTTGCTTGAGCAGAAACGCCCAATACTGGGAAAATTTTATGGCGGGGCTCCAGGCAGAAGCACTCATCGAATACTATGAGTTGGTCACCAAAGACCCGCGCATCCCCGCGGCCATTGCCTGCCTAGCCGATTACCTTTACGCCAATCAGTGGCAGGCCATCGACGCTGGCTCATTTCCTTATGACAAATATCAGTGGAAAACGAATTTCAGCAGTGCCAATGGGAACACCGGCTGCATGAACACGCTGAACAACCTGATTTCTCCGATGTACGCGTGGCTGTTCATGATGACGGGGAAATCTGAGTATCAAACGGAGGGAGATGCGATCTTCAGCCACGGAGCGCTGTTTGATTGCCCGGGATCATCCGGACCTGCTGCTTTTTTGACATTTCCATTTGGCAGCGATGGGAAGTTCTTCTCGCAGCAGTATTATTGGGGGCCGAGTTACGTTACTTGGCGAAGCGCACCGACAACTACAAAATCGGAACGGGTCCTTCCCCCCACCGGAGAATCGGCAAGCGTCCAGTAAATCCATGCCACAGGCCGCCAACAATCCCGGTGGCTCCGTCGCAGGCCTTCCTTGGGCTCTTTTAGGAACCGATCCGCTTAACCGATGCCTTGACCCACCATACAAATTTTCGAATGGCAGGTTTCAGTCCTGTGATCTCTGCCTTTTTTCTCTGTACCACCAATTCGATCGCACGCTTCTGCTCGGGAGTTAAATCAAGCTTGTCGGAGAGCTTCTCATATAACTGTATTCTCCGGCGAATCTCCTGGTCTGGGGAACACTCGGCTGTCAGACTGCCTGCTCTCTTCCGATAGCGTACAAGGGGCTGGGAACAAGGAAGGAATTTGCTACCCGCGTGGGCAATTCGGAGCCACAGATCCAAATCCTCTGCGTAGCGAAGATCTTGGTCAAATCCTCCAACCCGCACCAGGACTTCTCTCCGCACGATGCAGCTGACGACAAATACCCAAACCCTGCTGGATAGGATCGAATCAAACGTAATCTCCTCTTGAGGGGGGAACATATCCATCAGCGTCTGTCCCTGACAATCAGTGAGGCCGAAGAGAACAGCGTCGGAGTAGACAACGTCAATGCCCGGGTCTTCCTCCAGCAGGCCCACTAATACCTGGAGAAAATTGGGTTCCCAGATGTCGTCAGAATCAAGCAGAGCGATCAGTGCCCCGCGCGAAGCCTGGATGCCATTGTTGCGGGCCCCAGCGAGCCCGCAGTTTTCGGTATGGACATATGTGATCTTGTCCCGCCAAGGCGCCAAGGCCTGCTCGAGTTCGGGTGTGTCGGGAGAGCCGTCGTTCACCACGACAACTTCATAGTCCCTGTAAGTCTGGGAAAACACAGATTCCATGGCCTCGGCGACGAATCTGGCTGTGTTGTAGCAGGGAATGAGAACGCTGACCCGAGGGAGGCGGGGTTTGTCCGGCGCTACAGAATGGTTTTCAGCCAATTGGTCATTCGATTCCATCAAGATACTTCGTCTCCCAATGCTTTCCGACCGGGAATACACGCCCTACCCTAAGATATTCGGACGAGAATTAATCGTCCCGGTTCAGCGACGAGGCGGTTACTTTGATGTCCGACTTCCGAGCCGCACTGATGAATTTCCGCTTGCTGTCTAAGTCGCTCCTTAGCATTTCGTAGGCAGCCTTGCTGGTGGCGAGTTGAGACCTGGCGGCATCGAGTAACCGAGGGCGCGTCTGCTCGGCGGAACTCCACGCGGTGAGAATCGCCGACCTCAGGCGCTCCTCGACGTTGCCGTCGTCGAGAGTCACCACGTCGCATCCAACCCCAAACTGGTTAGCCAGCCCGTAAAGTTTGGCGGCGAAATACTTCGATTTTAGCCAGGCAACGACTGGAATGCCCTGTGCCAGCGCAAAGACCCCGCCGTGGTAGCTGGTCGTAACGATAAGCCGGCAGCGGCCGATTTCCTCGATCATGCCTTCGACGAGTGTCAGGTCGTGAACCGGCTCCGCCACAGACTCATAGCCTTCGCACAGATAACGGCACACTGCGGAATCATCTTCTTCGGGATGGCGTGAGATCGGAACCTGAACCAACGGAGCTCCGACTTCCCTCGCGGTGGCCTGCAGCGGTCTGCGTAGCGCACTGAGCATCTCGCTGGGAATGTCGGAATACCGGGCCATGCGCAGATTAACGCCAATCGCGTTGCCGAGTCGCGGGGAACGATGGGAATACACCGTATCGATGGAATCATCGCCAGTGACGACGACACGTTCGCGCGGGACATCGAGCT
>Ga0335080_10004806_pt1 | contig 13791 bp, 9 predicted proteins | sample Lox_Sample_34_FD_206720 | JGI IMG/M metagenome (GOLD analysis project Ga0335080, IMG submission 206720) | Soil microbial communities from Loxahatchee National Wildlife Refuge, Florida, United States - Lox_Sample_3.4 | ecosystem: Environmental > Terrestrial > Soil > Wetlands | place: USA: Florida... | reverse complement strand
CGAGGCGGTCGAGCAGGAGGCCGTCGAGCATCACCGCCATCGCCCGGCCGTCGCGGTCGGGATCCTCGGAGCCGAGGCCCTCGGCGATCGCGGCGCACATGTCCCAGAACACCTGAGCGGCCTTGGTCATCCGCTCGGCGTGCGCGGGCTCGCGCGCGCCCTGGAGCTCGAGCTCCATGCGGGCGAGCTGGTGGGACGCGGTGCCGTCCATCCATGCCGATAGCGCGGTGGCGATGGCGTCGATGTCCAGCGCCTGGCCGGCCGCGAGTTGCTGCTGGACAGGCGTCGCAATGGCTCGCGCCTGGCGTTCTGACTCCTCGCACAGCCAGTCGATGAGCGCAGAGATGAGCCCTTCCCGACTACCGAACCAGTAGGTCACCGAGCCGTGGGGTGCGCCGGCAGCCTGCTCCACGTTGCGGTGTGTGACGGACGCGAGGCCGGACTCGCTGACGAGCCGCACCGCTCCCTCGAGGAGCCGTTGACGGCGGTCAGATCGCTCGGATGAGGACATTTGGCGCACGAGTATCGCAGCGGGCTTGACAACGGACGGCGTTTCTTCTACAAGTGTAGAAGGTTTCTACAAGTGGAGAAAAGATGACTCGATCTCGTGCCACGCTCGTTCTGTTGCTCGCCTGCGTCGCCCAGTTCATGCTCCTGGTCGACGACACCATCACCAACGTCGCACTGCCCACGATTGGCCGCGACCTGCATTTCTCAGTGGCCGACCTCTCGTGGGTGGTCAACGCCTACCTGCTGACGTTCGGCGGGTTCCTGCTCGTCGGCGGCCGCCTGGCGGACCGTTTCGGTCCTCGCCGGGTGTTCGCCACCAGCCTGGTCGGGTTCGCCGCCGCCTCGGCGCTGTGCGGCATCGCCCCGACCGCCGGCGTCCTCGTCGGAGCGCGGGCGCTGCAGGGAATCTTCGGTGCCCTGATGTCGCCGTCGGCCCTGGCACTGCTGCTGGCCGCCTCGCCCGAAAGCAGCCAGCGCCGTCGCGCCCTCGCGATCTGGGCCGGACTGCTCGGTCTCGGCGCTGCTACGGGACTGCTCGCCGGCGGGGCGCTCGTTCAGCTCGCCGATTGGCGCTGGATCTTCCTCATCAACGTGCCCGTGGCCATCCTCGCGCTGGCCGCAGTCCCGCGCTTGCTCGAGCCCGATGACCTGAGCGGGCGGCGCAACTCACCGAACGTCGGTGGCGCAGCGCTGGCCACGATGGCGCTGCTGCTTCTCGTCTACACCGTCGTCGAGACCGACAGTCACCCGTGGACTTCAGCCCGGACTCTCGGCAGTCTGGCCGTCGTGATCGTGCTCGGCATCGCGTTTGCCCTGAGCGAGCGACGCTCTGCCTCGCCGTTGCTGCCGGCGGAACTGCTTCGGCGTCCGCTCGCCCTGCGGGCTGACCTCGTCATCTTCTTCGCGGCCGCGGGACTGCTGGCGATGTTCTTCTTCCAGACCCTCTACCTCCAGCGCGTCCTCGGCTTCAGCCCGCTGACGACCGGACTCTCGTTCCTGCCCTTCAGCGCATCAATGGCGATTGGGTCGGGGCTGATGGGCAAGCTGCCCGAGCGGGTCGACCCGCGGTGGCCGATCACCATCGGCTGCGGGCTGGCCGTCGTGGGCCTATGGCTGATGTCCAGCCTCACCCCTGAGAGCTCCTACGGCGCCGACGTGCTGCCGACGCTCATGCTCACCGGCCTTGGCCTCGGCTTGGCCTTCGTGCCCGTCATCGGGCTGGGTACCGGCGACGCCGAGGAGCGCGACGGCGGCCTCGCCTCCGGTCTCATGACCACCGCCCAGCAGATTGGCGGCGCGATCGGGATCGCCGCGTTGATCACGATCGCGACCGACCGCACCACCAGTGCGCTGCACGCCGGCGCCCGGATCGCACCGGCGCTGACCGACGGATTCCAGGCGGCCTTTCACGTCGAGGCCGGGATCATCGCCGCGGCGGCGCTGCTGGCCCTCGTCCTCCTTCGGCGCCGCCAGTCCGTCCATGGCGTACCCGTCGGCGAAGTAGCCATGAGCAGTCGCTAGAGCGTGGACTCAGGCGGCTGGGGGGAGGAGAACGACCTTGCCCGGCAGGGCTCCGGCATCGGCCCGGGCGTGAACGGCGGCGAGCTCAGTGAGGGGGAGACGTTCGGCGACATCGACGTGCAGCTCGCCGGCGTCGATCATCCGCACCAGATCGGCGAGTTGGTCGGCGTCGCTGCGGACGAAGACCGGCACGGCGCGAACTCCAGCGAGGTCATCGGGCATCGCGCCGGGGACGGTGTTGAGCACGAGGCCACCGGCGCGAACCAGGCCGGCCAGTGTGCCCAGCTCCGCCGGCGCGATCAGGGCGAGGTTCAAGACCACGTCGACCGGCTCGCCGACCGCCTCGGCGACACTGGTCGTGGGCTGCGCGATGATCTCGTCGGCGCCCGCTCGGCGCACGTGCTCGACGCTGCGCGGGCTGGCGGTGGCGATGACGTACGCGCCGGAACGCTTGGCGAGCTGGATGGCGTAGCCGCCGACCGCTCCGCCGGCGCCGTTCACGAGCAGACGCCGCCCTGCGCGAAGCTCGGCGTGCTCCGACAGCGCCTGCCAAGCGGTCAGGCCGACCGACGGCACGGCGGCCGCGTCGGCCAGCGGGATGCTCGTGGGCGCCTGCGCCAGAATCTCCGCCGGCGCGAGGACGTACTCAGCAGCCGAGCCATCGGAGGTGATCGGCAGGAAGCCGATCACGCGGTCGCCAACTCTGGGATTCAGAACATCCGCGTCGACCGCGTCGATGGTGCCCGCGACGTCGATCCCGGGAATGTGCGGCAGCGTGACCGGGAACGGCTCTTGTAGATACCCGCCGCGGATACCCGCGTCGACCGGGTTGAACGCGCTGCCCGCGACGTGGATGCGCACCTCGCCGGGGCCAGGGGCAGGCTCCTCAACATCCTCGTAGCGGAGTACTTCGGGGTCGCCGTACTCGTGAAATCGAACTTCGTCCCGTGGCGCGAACCCGCCTGGGCGCTGTTACGCGAGCGGATGGCGTTCCTTGCGCAGAAGTGCGCGGACGACTCGGACGTGGTCGGCGCCGCCGGCGAGACGGCGGCATTACTGGCCGACAAGCTCGCCGCGCACGTACCCGCGCGGCTGCGGCCCGGTTAGCTGGGCCGGTCGGCACGCCGCACTCGTGCGCGCGGCGCCGTCCGCGCGGCGACGTCGTAGACGACCTCGGTTCCGGTCATACGATCGGCCCATGCGCGGCGATGGGGATCCCGGAGAATCGCAAGGTATCCCAGACCGAGTGGGAGCAGGCTGAGCACCACGGCGGCCACTCGCCGGCTCGCGCAGCCCGCCGTGATCTCAGACGAGCCGTTATGCACGAGGCGGATCGCCAGGAAGCGCATGCCGGGCGTCTGTCCAGCCAGAGCCCAGAACGCCGCGAAGATCGCGCCGGCGGCGATGACGCCCACCGCGGACAGCACGATCACTGCGGTGAGCGACAGCGGGTGACCGAACACCGCCGACACGAACGACGCGAACACGCCCGACACGAGCGAGTAGGCGGCGAACAGGAGCGCGAGGTCGATCCCGCCGGCGATGGCTCGCGTGGCCAACCCGGCCTGGTCGGTCTCGGAGTCCGGGTCATGCCCCCGCACGACACGCTCGAGTGCGTCGTCGAGCCGTTCGCTGATGGTCGTCAAGCGCACGCCGATGTCGGTGATCAGGCCGGCGCTTTGCGACGCGATCGCCGCGCGAAGCTCCGGGGCGCTGGCAATTCGCTCGATCAGCATCTGTAACTGGTCGCTCTCGAGGAACTCCGCCCACGCCTGACCCGCCGCATCGGACTCCAGAACCCGCCTGACGATCTGTGCGATCTCCTCGCTCTCCCGCTCAGCGACCTCAGCGTGGGTCTCGACGGTCCGTTCGATCGCTCGAATCACGGCTGGACTCCGGAGCGCCCGGACAATCGCCTCCTCGACGGCCTCGTTCAAGACACGATCGACACCCGCCGCCCGCGCCATCCGCTCAGCGCCCTTCGCGCCAGCCGTGAGCACACGAGCCGCCGGGGGCGCGTCTCCATCGGAAGCCGCAGACACGCCAGCGGAAACGGGTCCACCGGCATGCCTGCGAAACAGCGGCACGGTGCGGATCCTAACCCTGTCCGTCGACGCGTCTCAATCCGGACCGCCACCGAGTCCCGCATCGGGCGGCGCCGAGAACGCGGCGCCCGGCACGTAATCCGAGGGCGTTTGGACCATCCGAGCGCCTACGACTACAGCGGCTGGGTCAAGTCGTAGACGGTTTGCCCGCCGATCGTCTCGGCGCGGTAGTGGGACTTGACCCAGTTGGTGATCGCAGTTGTGCTCGAGCCGCCGCCGGGGCCTCCGGCACCGCCACCGATGCCACCACCACTGCCGGACGCGATGTAGTAGTGGATATCGCCGGCCTTGACGTAGGCCTCGAACTGGGCGAGCGAGAGGTTCCCGCCCTGGCCGCTGAATCCGCCGATGGCCATCACTGGGACTCCGCCCGTGGCGAGCTCGAGGGAGGCGGCGCTCTGCGAACCGGATGTCGCGGCAGCCCACCGGTAGCCGGACGCACCCGATTTCAGCGCTGCAACAAGCGCGCCGCTGACGGCGTCGTTGCCCGGCTGTCCGTTCATGCCCGCAGCGCGCGGCGGACCACCGGAGCGCGAGATGCCTTCGCGAGCGGCCGGGAAAGCGCGGGTGCCCCCGCCCGCGAACTGGACGCCACCCGGGGCGCCTCCGTCGGCGCCGGCGGACGGTCCCGCCGACGGGACCGATCCGGTGTGCGCGGTGGCGATCGTCTGTGCCGTGTAGGCCACCGGCCCGGCGAAACACGCGACAAGCGCGATCACTGCGGTCGTCGCCCTCAGCCGCCCGAACAGGCGCGCCGGCATCAGCAGGCCGATCGCCGCCACGCCACCCGCGATCGCGATCACGGGCACGAGCCAGGGCTGCCATGAAGGCGTCCGGCCGAGTAGCGCGATCGACCAGACTGCGGTGACGATCACCCCGAGCGTGAGCAGTGCTCGCGCGGCGAACCTGTCACGCCGGCGCCACGCGACAACGGCGCCGATCGCTACGAGCGCGGCGATCTCCGGCGCGAGCGCCACCGAGTAGTAAGTGTGAATGACGCCGGCGCTGAGGCTGAACACCAGGCCGGTGACGACGAGCCAGCTCCCCCAGAGCAGAATCGCGGCGCGTGTCCGGTCAGTGCGCGGTGCACGCAGCCGCCACGCCAGGCCTGCAACGAGGACCAGCAGCGCCGCCGGCATCAGCCACGACGCTTGGCCCCCCATCAGGTCGTTGAACAGGCGCAGCACGCCGGGTTGGCCGCTGAAGTTCCCGCCTCCACCCCCGCCGCCGGGGCCTCCGCCGCCGGTGAGCCGCCCGAGGCCGTTGTATCCGACGATCAGGTTGAGGATGCTGTTGTCGGAGGAGCCATCGATCATCGGCCGCGACGACGCCGGCCACGCGGCAACGATCGCCACCCACCAGCCCGCGCTGACAAGCATCGCGGCGCCGCTCGCGACGAGTTGCGCGATCCGCCGGCGCATCGACGTCGGTGCGGCCACCAAATAGACGAGCGCGAAGCCCGGCACGACCACGAACGCCTGCATCATCTTGGCCAGGAACGCGAATCCGATTAGCGTCCCGACCCCGATCAGCCAGCGTGTCGAGGCGCTCTCGAGCGCGCGCACGAGGCAGTACGCCGACGCGACCAGCAGGCATACGAGCAGCGCATCCGGGTTGTTGAAGCGAAACATCAAGGCCGCAACAGGTGTGACCGCGAGCATGGCGCCGGCGAGCAGTCCGGCGCCGGCGCCGAACCAGCGCTTCACCGACGCCGCCAGCAGGCCCACGGCAACCACGCCTTCGAGGACCTGCGGCACGAGCATGCTTGCGCTCGAGAAGCCGAAGAGCCGGCCGGAGAGCGCCATCACCCACAGCGATGCCGGCGGCTTGTCGACCGTGATGAAGTTCGACGAATCGAGCGAGCCGAAGAAGAACGCTTTCCAACTCTTCGTCCCCGCCTGCACGGCCGCGGCATAGAAGCTGTTGGCATCGCCCGAGGCGGTCAGGTTCCACAGAAACGCGAGTGCCGTCACGACGAGCAGGGCGATCAGCCCGACTCGCGCCCAGGCCGGGTCCTCGGTCCGTCCGCGGACCAGCGAGCGGACGCCGGCGCCCGACCAGAACCTATCCGCTCGCCTCGACGGGGTTCGCCGGGGCAAAGTTGTCGTGCTCATGTCAGCCTCCGTGCGGATCGATGGACAGAACGGCGTCTCGGGCACCGGCTCCGGCACGGCGGCGGAACACCCAGGAAGACAGCGCGACGTACCGCGTGACCGTCGCCGTCAATGTGGCGATCACGAGGACCGCCGCCTCGAGCAGCCGCGGAGCGTGCGCGTCGAGATCGTGCAGAACGTTCAGCGCGCCGTTGGTGAGCCCGAGCGCGAGCATGAACACGAGGAACCCGGCGGCGTGCTGGCGGACAAGGCCATCGCGTCCACGGATTCCGAACGTCAGCCGCCGGTTCGCCGCCGTGTTGCCTCCCGCGGTGAGAGCCAGCGCGACCGCGCTCGCCGCAGCAGACCCAACCGCGCCGGCGAGAAGCAGGAACAGCAACGCGTAGGCGACCGTCGACGCGACTCCGATTGCGGCGAAACGCGCCACCGGCGTGGCCATCGCGAGGCGCGCGATGCCGCGCAGGTCGGCCAGCGCTGTGGAGACGATGTCGACACGGGAATCCGGATCGTCGACCCAGTCGACCGGAACCTCGTGGATGCGCATCCCGCGACGCTGCGCCGCGATCAACAACTCAGTGTCGAAGAACCACGACTGATCCTGCACCGCACCGAGCAACTCAGGGAGAACGTCAGCGCGGACGGCCTTGAAGCCACACTGCGCGTCGGTGAACCGTGCATGCAGCACCACGCGCAAGAGGTGGTTGTACGTGCGCGAGATGAACTCGCGCTTTGCGCCGCGAGTCACCTTGGATCCCCGGGCCAGCCGCGATCCGATCGCGACCTCGCTGTGGCCGGTGACCAGCGGCGCGAGCAGCGGCAGGATCGCGTCAAGGTCGGTGGAGAGGTCGACGTCCATGTATGCGACCACGGCCGCGGAGCTTGCCGACCACGCGGCTCGCAGTGCTCGCCCGCGCCCCTTCTCCTCGAGCCGGTGCACGCGAACCCGGTCCAGATCGTCCGCGAGCGCCCGCGCGATGTCAGGCGTGATGTCCGTGCTCGCGTTGTCCGCGATCGTGATCTGCCACGAGAAGGGCAGGTGGCTGTCGAGGAAGCGGTGCAGCCGGTGGATCGACGCGGCCAGCGTCCGCTCCTCGTTGAAGACGGGGATGACGATCTCGATGTCGAGGGCGCGCGCCCGCGCCAGGTGAGTGCCCAGTGCCCCCGCCCTCACCGGTGCTGAATTTGCGGTGACTGTCTGCATGTACCAAGCCTCTGTTCGGGATGTTCCGCTCAGAAGACTCGGCCCGCGGCGTGAGAGCCGCATGTGGGATGTGTAAGCCCAACGAAAGCGTTTGCGCGAGGTTCCTACGCGTGTCTTAGGAGCGGACGCAACCGTTCTGCGCCCGGCTCCGAGACTGCCCCGATCGTCACGCACGCCGGCGACCGCGTGTGGACGGGGCAGCACAACCGGCCCGACCGGGACCCCGCCGTCGAGGACCGGGCCGACGCCTCCCACGGCGTAAGGTCAAGCGTCGGTGCCGCCCAGCGCCTCGAGGAGCCCGATCCCGTTGGGCGAGCCAAGTCCCGTGCAGGCGTCCCATCCCGGCCCCGCCTGGTAGGCCGGATTGTTGCCCTGCGTGACGTCGTTGAGTCCACCCTGCGCGGAGCTCGCGTAGATCAGCGGCTGGAGGAAGCCGACGGGCTTTTCGAGCGCCTCGTTCAGCAGCGCGGTCAGTCCTGCCCACAGGGGTGCCACGGCGCTGGTCCCGCCGATCACCTGCTGCTGGCCGTCGACCAGGACCTCGTACCCGGTCTCCGGGTCCGCGTCGCCGGACACGTCGGGCACGCCCCGCCCGGTTTGGCGGGTGTCGACGTTGGTCGGGTTGATTGTCGATTGATAGGACGGAGTCGGAAACTCGACGCTGACTCCGCCGCCAGTGGCGCCGTGGTTCGTACTGAGCTCATTCCACACCGTCTCGCCGACGATCCGACCGTTCGTCACTTGCAGCGTGGTCCCGCCGCAGGCCAGTACATGAGGGGCGGAGGCGGGAAAATCAACGTGCTGCTTGCCGTCGCTAACGCCATCGGTAGAGCCGTTGTCGCCCGCAGCCGCCGTGACCGTGACGCTCAGCGCTGCGGCTTCGCTCATCACCTGCTCCAGCTCGGTGCGGGCCTGCTGCGTCCAGGTGTCCTCCGGTCCGCCCCAGCTGATCGACACGACTGACGGGCGGTTCGCGGTGTCGTGCACGGCCGTGGACACCGCGTCGATGAAGCCCTGGTCGGTGTTGGGCGCGAAGTAGACAACGATCGTCGCACCCGGCGCCACCGCGCCCACGACCTCGACGTCGAGCATTACCTCACCGTCGGCGTTCTGGTCGGTGCCCGGAGAGTTCTCGCCGCCGTCGACCGCCACCGCGATCACCTTCGGCGGCGAGCCGTCGAAGTAGGTGTTGAGGTCGGCCTGGCTGAACCCGCCGCCGAGTTCGATGATTCCCACGGTTTCGCCGGCGCCGTTGACCGAAGTTGGGAAGTTGTATGCCTGTGCCACTTGCTGGGGCGTGTAGCTGACCGGCTGCGCCGCCTCCGGCTCCAGGCGGCGCCGTAGGTGTGGCTGCGCCTGTGGGCGCTCGTCGATCCCAAACACGCCCGTCACCACGTTGCCGAGATCGGCGGGAACCGTCAACGGTCCGCGCCGGGCCCTGTAGAGCCCCGCCTTCGGATCGTTGTAGACGCCGGCATAGTCGGCGCCGAAAGCGCGCCCAACCGCCGCAACCGTGCCACGCAGCGTCACGGCCCGACGCGCGGCGCTGGTCGAAGTCACCTCGAGCCCGTGTTCGCGGGCGAACGCAATCACGGCGTCGATGTCCTCCTGGCGCGCTCCGTAGCTCTGGGCGAGCTCCTCGCGAGTGACCGAGGGGCGGTCCGCGGGCAGGCGACGTGCCGCGTCGTCGATCCAGCCGAGCGTCGCCTGGGGACGTAGGTAGACGGTTACGTCGATCAGCTTGTCAGCGTCGACGTCGCGGACCCGCTCGTGCTCCGGGGTGAACTCGCGCTCGCTCCCCGGAATCTGCACGCGCTCTGCTGGTGTCATGACGGGCCTCCTGGTCGTTCCCCAAATCCCCGGAGTCGCCCGGCGCGACGCACGGGCAGCCTCTATCCCGGAACTCTACGCCGGGTGTCCGTATTTCTCAGTCCGCCGCCGTGACAGCTTCGGCGACGGAAGCGCCGACGTACTGGCCCCTCGGCGCGCCCACCGCTGTCCGGTCGCGGTAAACGATGCTTCCGCGAAGCAGCGCCATGACCGGCCAGCCGACGAGTTCCATGCCCGCGAAGGGCGTGTACTCCTGGGCGGACAGCAATCTCTCGGGCGTGACCGTCTCTACCGTTTCCATGTCGACGATCGCGAGGTCGGCGTCGGCACCGACAGCGATCTCGCCCTTGCGGGGAGCCAGCGCATAGGCCCGCGCCGGGTGGTGTGCCACGAGGTCCGCGATGCGCTCGATCGCCACCCCGCGACGGAGGCCCTCCGTGAGCATGTACGGGTAGATGAGCGCGGAGCCGCCGAAGCCGGGTTGCGCCGCCCACATGTCGCCGGCTTTCTTCTCCTCCGAGCAGCACGCGTGGTCAGAACAGACCCAATCGATCTCACCGCTCTTCACGGCCGCCCACAGTGCCTCGCGATCGGACTCTGAGCGAATCGGCGGGTTGACTTTGCCGCGCTGATCGTCATAGCTCTCGTAACTGAGCGCGAGGTGATGGAGTGTGGTCTCAAGGCGCACGTCGAGGTCGGGCCGTGAGTGACGGAACTCGCTCGCGGCGTCAACCGCCTCGGCGCTCGACAGGTGCAGGAGATTGATCGGGCAGCCAGTGGCGGCCGCGAGGACGCCGGCCTCGCTGATGGCAAGCCGCTCGGTCAGCGTGGGCCGGCCGGCGCTGTAGGCCTCGAGACCTTGCAGCTCGCCCGCCGCGCGCACGCGCTCCATGAACAAGCGGATCAGCTCGGGCTGCTCGGCATGGATCGATAGTGATCGCCGTCCACCATCGGACCGGGTGCCCAGCTGCTCGACGGCCTCCATGATCTCGTAGAGATGCCCGAGGTCGTAGATGTCGGACATTCGTTCGGCCGCCGCGTCCCCCACGCCGGTGAGGTCCAGGCCCTTGTAGAACATGTAGTACTTGAATGAGTTGACCCCGTAGCGGTCGGCCAGGGCCGGGATCTCCCGGACGTGCTCGGAGGTCATCGGCGCCAGGTGAAAGCCGTAGTCGGTTCGCGCATGTCCCGCGACGGCGTCGAGCACCTCGGGGAAGATCTCCTCGTAGGGGCCCTGCTTCTCGAGGTAATGGCTTCCGGTCCGGAAATAGCTGAGGACCGTGGTGACGCCACCGGCCAGCGACGACAGCATCTCCGAGTCCGCATCCTCGGCGAGGCCGCGATAGATGCCGAGGTGATAGTGAGCATCGATGGCGCCGGGCAGCACCACGAGGCGCTCGACGTCGACTACCTCCTCGCTCGCACCGAGGTCAGGCCCGATCGCGGCAATCCGGCCGCCACGGATGCCGATGTCGGTCTCGGTGACCCCTCGTCGCGGGAGTACCACGCGCCCGTTGCGCAGGATCAAGTCGAAGGTCATCAAATCTCCTGTTCCGCTTCTCGGAACACGTCCGTGTCCAGAACTACTTCTGCTTGACAGCGCCAACTAAGCAACTAGCGTTTGCGCTGTCAAGTCGATTGGTGCCAAAGGACGAGCCATCGTTCCTCCAAGCGGAACAAGAGCCCAGATCTACCACCAGGACCGCGTCGTTCCTGCGTCGGGCACACAGAGCGCGATTCGGGTTGCCGACGTGCTGCTCGTGCTGGCCGGCTCACCCGGCTCCGTCGGAGTGAGTGAGATCGCGCGCGACTTGCGGCTCTCGAAGGCGGTCGTGCACCGCATCCTCCAGTCGCTTCTCGATCGTGGGTTCATCGCGGTCGACGAGGCGAGCGGCGGCTACCGGCTCGGCCTAGCGGCGGCGATGATCGGCGGGCGCGCCATGCGCGACCTGGATCTCCGCCGCGTCGCGATGCCGGTCCTCCGTCGCCTGCAGGCGCAGACGCGCGAGACGACCACGATCTCCGCGCTGATCGGCGACTCCCGGGTCTACATCGATCAGGTGGTGAGCCTGCAACAGATCCGCATGGAGGTCACCCTTGGCCAGCGGTTCCCGCTCCACGCCGGATCGAGCAGCAAGGCGATCCTTGCGGTGGCAAGGCCGGACCTCCGCGAGCAGGTGCTCACCGGCGAGCTGCCGCGGCTCACCCCGCGGACCATCGTCGACACCGAGCGACTTCGCGCGGAGCTCGACGCGATTCGGCGAGAGGCTGTCGCGGTCTCCCGCGGCGAGCGCCAAGATGGCGCCGGCAGCGTCGCCGCGCCGGTATTCGGGCTGGATGCGTCGGTCATCGGATCGATCAGCGTGTGCGGGCCGATCACCCGCTTCGACGATGAGGCGACCGAGCGCTTCAAGCCGCTCGTGCGCACGGCCGCCGAGGAGATCTCCCGGGGAATGGGATGCCCATGAGAACGGCGCGCGACGTGACGCTGCTCGAACGAGCCGCCGCGTTCGCGGCCTCGCCGCTCCCCTCCGAACAGCGGGAGGCAATTGTCGCCGACGTGTGCGGGCGCATCCGCGATCTGATCGGCGTCGGGCTCGCCGCCACGGACTCGGATGCCGCCGGCGCGATCCTGGCCGTCGTCGGGTCGTGGTCGGGTCGGGAGGAGGCGTCGCTGTTCGCGCGGCGGGAACGGCTGCCCGCCGCCGCCGCCGCGATGTACAACGGCACGCTCGCCCACGCCCTCGACTTCGACGACACCCATCTGCCGTCGGTGCTGCACCCCAGCGCCTCGGTGGTTCCGGCAGCGCTCGCCGTCGCGGAGACGGTCCGAGCGACGGGGGCCGAGCTCATTCGCGCGATCGCGGTCGGGGACGAGCTCTGCATCCGGCTCGGTATGGCCGGCTACGACGAGGCGTCACGGAACTCGGTCTTCTTCGATCGAGGTCTGCACGCGACCTCGATCTGCGGCACGGTGGGCGCCGCCGCCGCGGCGGGCGTCCTGCTCGAACTCGAGGAACGTCAGCTCGGCCAGCATGGGAGCGGGGCTGCTCGAGGCCAACCGCACGGGCGGCTCGGTCAAGCGCATCCACTGCGGCTGGGCGGCGCACGCCGGTGTCACCGCTGCGCAGCTCGCACGGGCCGGCCTCACCGGACCCCCAACCGTGTTCGAGGGACGGTTCGGCTTCCTGCAGGCCTTCTGTGGCGATCGGGCGAGACCCGACGCCGTGGTCGACGGGCTGGGATCCGAGTGGGAGCTGCTTCGGCTCCATTTCAAGCCCTACCCCACCAACCATTTCACTCATGCCGGGATCGACGCCGCGCTGCAGCTTCGGGCCGACGGCCTGAATCCGAGCGATGTCGATGCGATCGAGCTCGGCGTGCCGAATCCGGTGCTTCGAACGATCGCTGAGCCCCCGGCCGAGAAGGCCGCGCCACCCGACGGCTACACGGCCCGCTTCAGCGGTCCGTTCACGTTCGCGGTCGCCCTGGCCGGCGGTGGCGGGCTCGGGGTCTACCTCGACGACTTCCACGACGCCCGCGTTCTCGACCCAGCGCTGCTCGAGCTCTCCGCGCGGGTGCGATGCGTCGGCGATTCGGAGTGCGACGAGCTGTTCCCGGTCACGCTCCCGACCATTGCCCGGGTCCGAACTCGCACCGGGGAGGAGCGGGAGGTGCGCGTGCTCGACAACCGCGGCGGTCCGGGGCGCCCGCTCACCCCCGAAGAGCTCACGCTCAAGTTCCGACTGAACGCCGAGAGATCATTGAACAACGCAAAGGTCGACGAGCTGAACGAGGCTCTTGACGCAGTCGCAGAGCTCGACGACGTGGCTGGCCTCACCTCGGCCCTGGTGGGCTGAGCGCGTTGAGAGCGTGAGCACCGATCAACCGCTCAGGCCCACACTTGCCGGATTGAGCAGGGTTCCGCACAAGGCTGGAGCGGTGGCATCTTGCGAGACGGAGCTGTCGAGCTCGCTGCGGTCGAGGGCCATGTCGTACTGGCCGCTGTGGTTGTAGTCGATGCCGTGAACCACGACCACGGCGTTACCGTTGCGGATCGCGTTCGCGGCGGCGGTCGTGAGGGTGATCGTGCGCTGGTAATGGATGTCCCCCGTCGTCGGGTACCGACTGAACGCCAGCATGCTGTTCATGGTCGTGTCGCCGCTCAGGGTCAGTGCGGCCGCCATCGGTCCGTAGTACTTGAGGCCGTCCGTCGTGCTGATGGCCAGGTGGCCGTTGTATCGCCGGGCGGCTGAGGCCGGCGGGCAGATGCCCAGCCCGAACGCGTGGATGTGGATCGGGTGGGAGGCGCCGTTCAGCAGACCGGTCGTGTCGACCGTCACCGTTGCCTGGTCGCCGTGCAGCGTGACCGCGGCGGTACCGGTGCCCGTCACGTGGTTGGTCGGGACCGGGCGGAGCACCGCTTGGAACGTCTGTCCGGGGCCGGTCGTCCCGCCGCCCGAGGTCAACAGGACCACGGCGACCACCGCCGCGGCCACGAGAGCCAGTG
>Ga0335080_10004805_pt1 | contig 13791 bp, 15 predicted proteins | sample Lox_Sample_34_FD_206720 | JGI IMG/M metagenome (GOLD analysis project Ga0335080, IMG submission 206720) | Soil microbial communities from Loxahatchee National Wildlife Refuge, Florida, United States - Lox_Sample_3.4 | ecosystem: Environmental > Terrestrial > Soil > Wetlands | place: USA... | reverse complement strand
GCGGGTTCCCGCCTCCTGCCGCGGCATTGCTCTCACGCGAATTGGTACCATGCGCAAAGGCACTCGCGGAGCTGTCACGCTGGACGGCTGCCCGCTCCCGCTGCTCGGCTATGACCACTTCCGCCATCCCTGATCCCGCGCCCGTGCTCGACCTGATCGAGGCCTTCCGCCGCTCGCAGACCATGTTCACCGCCGTCTCGCTCGGCGTCTTCGATGCGCTGGAGACGGCTCCGGCGGGGGCTGAAGGGCTCGCTGCGCAGCTCGGGTTGAACGCCGATGCGCTCGAACGCCTGCTCGATGGGTGCGCGGCTCTCGGCCTGCTCGAAAAGCGAGACGTCGTCTACCACAACGCCGCAGTGGCCTCGTGCTACCTGTGCTCCTCAAGCGCGCATTCCATGCACGGCTACGTACTCTACTCACGCGAGGCGCTCTATCCGATGTGGGGCCACCTCGACGACGCCATCCGCGAAGGCACGCACCGGTGGACGCAGACGTTCGGGCTCGAAGCCCCGCTGTTCAGCCACTTTTTCCGCAGCGATGCCGCCATGCGCGATTTCCTGATGGGCATGCACGGCTTCGGCATGGTCACCTCGCCCAAGATAGCGGCAGCCTTCGATCTCAGCCGGTTCCGCCGCCTAGCCGATCTGGGCGGCGCCACGGGCCACCTTGCCATCGCCGTCTGCGAGCGCTATGCCGATCTCCGCGCCGTCGTCTTCGATCTGCCGCGTGCCGCCGCGCTGGCCCGCGAGCAGGTCGGGCTTTCGGCCGCGGCCGCGCGCATCGAGATCGTCTCCGGCGACTTCTTTCACGACCCGCTGCCTCCTGCCGACCTGTACACGCTTGGCCGTATCCTCCACGACTGGGACGAGCCCAAGATTATGCTACTGCTCGAGAAGATTCGCCGCGCTCTGCCGCCGGGCGGCGCTCTCCTGATCGCCGAGAAGCACCTGAACCCCGACGGCGTGGGCCCGCTGCCGGCCAATATGCAATCGCTCAATATGCTGATCTGCACCGAAGGCAAGGAGCGCAGCGCGGAACAGTATGTTGTCCTGCTCGGCCGCGCCGGATTCGATCGAATCGAATCGCGCCGCACGGGTGTCGCCCTGGACGCCATCCTCGCCTCCTAACCCGGCTACAATACACACTTGATCGTCACCGTCACCGTCAACCCGACCATCGACCGGGTGATCACCGTCGATCGGCTGGCTTTCGAGGATCGCGCCTACATCAATTCCACCCACGAAAGCCCGGGCGGCCGCGGCATTAACGCCTCGCGCGTGATCCACTGCTTCGGCGGCAAGACCCTCGCGCTGCTTACCTCGGGCGGCGATTCCGGCAAGCGGCTCGAAGGCCACCTTGCCAACCTCGGGTTCCCGTTTCAAACCGTTCCGATCGAGAACCAGACACGCACGAACCTGGTCATCACCGACCGGCACGGCCTCACCGTCAACCTCAACGAAGCCGGGCCCACCCTTTCCAAGGCCGAGGTCGCGCGCGCCGAGAAGTCCGTCAAGGACGCCCTGGCCGGCGCCACCTGGCTGATGGTTTGCGGCAGTGTTCCGCCGGGCGTGCCATCCGATTTCTACGCGCGGCTGATTTCTGTCGCACGGAAGAAGAAGGTCAAGACGCTGCTTCACGCCGATTCCGATTCGCTGCGCCACGGACTGGAAGAGAAGCCGACCGTGGTCACACCCAACCAGCAGGAAGCCGAGCGCCTGTTGGGCCGCACGCTGGTGACGCGGACCCACTACCTGGATGCCGCGCCGCTCATCCGCGCCATGGGAGCCGAGGCGGTGGTCCTGTCGGTCGGCAGCCGCGGCGCGGTGGGCGCGTTCGACGTCGGCGTGGTGGAGGCTGTCCCGCCGCGCGTGGATGCCGTCAGTCCCATCGGCGCCGGCGATGCCCTGTCCGCCGCTTACACCTGGGCCATCCAGCGCAGGAGCACGCCGGTCGACGCCATGCGCTGGGGCGTCGCCGCTGGAACTGCTTCCGCGTGCCTGCCGGGCATGAGCTTCGCGGATCTCAAACAGACCGAGGCGATCTTCAGCCAGGTGGAGCTGCGGCGCGCGGAGTAGCGTGAGAGATCAGTGTGCAAGCCGGACGGCCGAATACATGGCTTTTTTCCGGGCACTCGAAAGCCTGGAGCCGGCCGGGAGGCGTCTCTTTACCGATCCATATGCGTTCCCGCTGCTCGCAGGGCCGCTCAGGACTTTCGCCCGAATTGCCCGCTTTCCGTTGGCCGGCTCGCTAGTCCGGACGATCCTGGACCTTGGATGGCCCTATACACGGAGCTCCGGTGTCGTGCGGACTCGTGCGATCGACGATCTGGTCAGCGATGCGATCAGAGGCGGGGCTTGTCAGCTGGTTTTGCTGGGAGCCGGATTTGACAGTCGAGCGTATCGCCTGCCGGAAGCGCGGAAAGTTGCGAGCTTCGAAGTCGACCATCCGGCCACGCAGAAAGCGAAGCGCAAACGGCTCGGCGCATGGGCCGGCCAGCTATATGCGAACGTTCAATTTGTGCCCGTCGATTTCGAGAAGGACGATCTTGAAGCGAGGTTGATTCAGGCAGGTTTCGACCGGGCAATTCCAACAGTAGTCGTGTGGGAAGGCGTGATCAGCTATCTCACGAGATCCGCCGTGGAAGGAACTTTGGCTCTCTTGGGGCGGTTGCTTGTTCCGGCGAGCCAGTTGATCTTCAGTTACGTGGATAAAGGCGCGCTGGATGGCTCCAGGGTGTTTCCGGGTGCACGCCGCTGGAAATACTGGGTTCGATTCAGCGGCGAGCCGTTCGTTTTCGGCTTCGATCCCGATACACTTCCCGCGACCTTGCGATCGTTCGGGTTTGTGCTCAGGAGCGATGAATCCACGGAACAGACAGGCCAGCGTTACTGCGCGCCGATGGGCCGAAAGGAGCCCGGTTCGCAGCTATATAGGGTTGCGTCCGCAGTTCGCGCAGAAGGTTGACGGATGCCGAGGATTACGGAAGCAAAGCGGCACAAACCCTTCTACAAAGCCGACCGCCAGCCCCTGAAACCGGGAACGCGCATCCCAGGTCCCCCGTGCGGACTGGCAGTCGAGTGGTGGCGAGCGGATCGCTGAACGCTACGGCGTTATCACGGGCCGTCTCATATCTGCGACGCGGGCGTCATGCGCCGCGCTTCAAAAGGGGTGAGTCCTGCGACCACGCGATTATGGAAATCAGGCGCAGGCGAGCCAAACGAAGTTGGACGCCTGCTCATAGCCGGGCAGTCGACGCGAAGATCGATGCCTTCATGACCGTTCCACGCTCGCTCCCCGGGCGGCGAGAAGCTGGTCCAACTGCTCGAACTGCTCGCCAGACCAACTTATACTTCCAGAGGCCATTGCATTGTCGAGGGCTTTTTTTGAGGGATAGAGTTCGTGTATAACGACGAGCGTCTGGCCCCCCCTTTCTTCGAAGGTCACGGTGGTGACGGGCCCATCCTCATCACCTTCGTCATTCGTCCAGACGAGGCGGGAGCCCGGAGTCACTTCGACATACCTACCAAAGAACGGCATAGGCTGCTCTGAGGAAGGGTGACTGAACACGAAACGGTACGTGCCCTCCGTACGAACATCGGCCTCGCAGGAAAGGAAGGACGCTCCAAACGACTTCGGTACCCACCACCGCTTGAGCAGTTCGGGTTTGGTCCACGCATCGAAGACAATATGCGCCGGACCGTTGAAGGTTCGAGTCACGACGAGCTCACGCTCGGACTTCCGTTCCACTGTCGTGTCGTACTTTGTGGGGTTGATTTCACTATCTCTTCTTTCGTACATCGGCTTTCTCCTTCTGTTTCAATTCCTCGACAAGCTTGTCCAATTCATCGAAGCGAGCGGCCCAGTGCTGGTGGTACCTCTCGATCCATGCCGCCTCTTCCTCCAGTCCGCGCAGGCCGAGCTTGCAGGTCCGCACGCGCCCGACCTTCTCTGTGGTGACGAGCCCCGCCTGCTCCAAGACGCCGACGTGCTTCTTCATGCCCGTCAGGGTCATGTGAAACTTCTCGGCAAGGTCCGTGATCGAAGCGTCCGCGCGTCCGAGTTGTTCGAGAACGCCGCGTCTGGTGGCATCCGAGAGCGCGGCGAACGAAGCATCGAGGACGGTTCCCGTATACTGAACCATGTGGTTCAGTATATAAAAAAGGATTGGCGACATGCAAGGGGCTGAGTGCGCGCGGCGCTGCCCACTGCTTTTATTTCCCAAATCGACACGCGGCCCAGTGTCTACCGACCCCGGGCGGATAATGCGCAAGCCGGAAGTTGGCGGGTGCCGGCGCACTCGGGACCATGATCGCTTTCAGACCCGCGCAGCGCGGGCGGGTTGCGCGCAGCGTGATAAACTTTTCTTAGTGCTCCCCGATTTGAAGTTGGTCATCCGCCTTCAAGACATCGATCTTCGTCTCGCTGAGCTGGCCCGCGAAATTGCCTCCCTGCCGGTCCATATCGCCGACATTGAAAAGAAGCTGGTCTCGCACGAGCGCAAGCTGGAAGCCGACCGCGCGGCGCTTTCCGCCAACCAGAAAGAGCGCAAGAAGTGCGAAGGCGATATCCAGATGCAAGAGCAGAAGATCTCCAAGCTGAAGGACCAGATGGCGGACGCCAAGACCAACGATCAGTACCGTGCCTTCCAGCACGAGATCGAGTTTTGCCAGAACGAGATCCGCCGATATGAGGACCGTATTCTGGAGCTCATGGGCGAGTCCGAGCCCCTGGAGAAGAACGTCAAGGCCGCGGAGGCCGCGCTGAAAACCGAAAAGACACAGGTGGAAGCCGAGAAAGAGGAAGCCCGCAAGCGCACCGCCGCCGACCAGCATGCCCAAGGCGAGCTGCAGACGGAGCGCGCTTCGATCGCGGCGTCCGTGACGCCTGCCACTTACCGCAACTACGAACGCGTGCGCAAGGGTCGCCGCGGCCTCGCGGTCGCGGAAGTCATCGACGGCCGGTGCACGGCTTGCAACATCGTGCTGCGACTCCAATATTTCCAGGACCTCAAGCACGGCGAAGCCATTCTCAGTTGCGAGAGCTGCCAGCGCATCCTGTATTACAATCCGCCCCAGCAGGTGGAAGACGCCATCAGCGCGTAGGCGTCTCGTACACCGGATCGGTCCGCCCTTCGATCCACCGCCCGCTGCGGTCCTCCAGGTCCAGCACCACCGCTTCGTTCACGCCTTTCTTCAGCCAGCCGGCGGGCACAAACAGGCTCTGCTGGGGCCCGATCCGCCAATACCGGCCGAGATTGTGCCCGTTCACCCAGACGATCCCCTTGCCGCAGCCGCGCATGTCGAGGAACGCGTCGCCAGGCGAATCCAGGCGGAAGGTCCCGCGATGCAGCGAGGGGCCTACCGTCTGTTTCTCCGCGAACGGCCATCTACCGGCATCGTCCAGAGGCAGCGGATAAATCTCCCACCCGGTCAGCTCCTGGCCGTCGAAGGCCACCTTGTCCGTGATCCCTTTGCGGTCGCTGGTGAGCTGGGGTCCGAAATTCACGCGCCCCATGTTTTCCACGAGGATGTCGAGCGGCTCCCCGGCCGCGAGTTCCACGTCGAGGCGCGTCTGCTTCAGGCGCCGGTCGAGCGTGCCCAGGCGCCGCGTGCCCTGGAGAATCACCGCATAGTCGCGGGCCTCGGAAATTTCGAGCGTACCTTTGCCGCCCTTTGCCGGACGGGTGCGATAAAGGATGAACCCGTAGCTCTGGCCGGCGGCCTCCATGGTGATCGGCCGGCCGGAGCGCTGCGGTCTGGGCAGCCGGGCGGTGAGAGCCGCGCTTTCCGTCAGCTCGAATCGAGGAACCGAAACCATGGGCAGGGGCTTGGGCAGCTCCGGAAACTCCGTGCCCGCGGGCGCACACTTGCGGATCACGTCGCGCAGCGCGTGGAACTTGGCCGTCGGACGGCCGGCTTCGTCGAGCGGCGAATCGTAGTCGTACCCCGAGATATCGGGCTCGTACGCGCGTGAGAAATTGGCGCCGCTCATGTATCCCCACGAGCTCCCGCCGTGGAACATGTACAGGTTGGCGGAAATTCCGCGCGAAAGCATCCACTCCAGCCCGCGCGCGCTTTCTTCGGGCTTTGTGGTGTGGTGTTGCTCGCCCCAATGGTCGAACCATCCGACCCAGTATTCGCCGCACATGCGCGGCACACCCTGGCGGAATTTCGCGAAGTTCTCGAACTCCCGCGCCGGGTTTCCGCCGCCGAAGTTGATCACGCTCAGGGTATCGGGGAGCGTGCCGCCGCTCAGCATGCGCGCCTCCGAACCGTCCGCGGTGTACAGCGGCACGTCGAACCCCGCGTCCACGATCATCTTGCGGATCGCCGCCATGTAGTCGTGGTCCGCGCCGAACGATCCATACTCGTTCTCCACCTGCACCATGGCGATCGGCCCGCCGCGGGTGGACTGCAAGCCCGCGACCTCGCGTCCCAGGCGCTTCAGGTAGCGTTCCGCCGCGGCCAGGAATTTCGAGTCCGCCGACCGCACCTTCATGTCGGGCGCCGCCAGCAGCCACGCCGGAAGTCCGCCGAATTCCCATTCGCTGCAGATGTAAGGACCCGGGCGCAGCAGCACAAGCAGTCCTTCGGCGTGCGCCGCGCGAAGGTACTCCGCCAGGTCGAGATTGCCCGAAAAATCGAATTGTCCCGGCTTCGGCTCGTGGAGGTTCCAGAATACGTAGGTGCATATCGCGTTCAGCCCCATCGATCGTGCCTTCTTCATCCGGTCGTGCCAGTACTCGCGAGGCACGCGCGGGTAGTGCATCTCGCCCGATCGAAAAACGTGGAGCTTGCCGTTCCAGAGAAACTGCCCGCCATTCCAGGTGAGCGGCGGCGCGGCGGCTCGTGACGCAGACGCCGCCAATGCTCCGGCCAGAAACTGCCTGCGATTGGTCTGCATTCGCCCTAATTGTAGCCGTCGGGCGAGCCGCGCGGCCCGGCGGAATAGGGAATGTTAAAATTAGGCTTCTCCCCCTATGAAGATCTCGATTGGCGCGGATCACGCCGGCTTCTCCCTGAAGGAGAAACTGCGGGCGCGGCTGGCAGCCGAAGGCCATGAAGTGGTGGACTACGGGACCGACTCGCCGGAATCGGTGGACTACCCGGATTACGCCCAGCCGGTCTCGCGCGACGTGGCAGGCGGACGCGCCGACCGCGGAATCCTGGTCTGCTCCACCGGGATTGGAATGGCCATGGCGGCCAACAAGGTCCACGGGGTGCGCGCGGCTCCGGCCCAATCCGACGACGAGGTCCAGTTCACGCGCGAACACAACGATGCCAACGTCCTCACACTCGGAGCCAAGTACCTGGACGAAGAGCGCGCCATGCACCTGATCGGGATCTTTCTGAACACCGAGTTCATAGGCGGCCGTCACGCGCGGCGTGTGGCCAAGATCGCGCAGTTGGAGCAACCGCAGTAAGAGCCGCCGAGCGCGGCGCAAGTCCGCAGGAGAACAAGATGACCGAATCGCAACGCATGGCCCGCACCCTATCGCAGGTAGACCCGGAAGTGTTTCAGGCAATTCAGAACGAAGTCGCGCGGCAGGACGGCCAGCTCGAACTGATCGCCAGCGAGAACTTCACGTCGGAAGCCGTGCTGGAAGCTACCGCCAGCGTGTTCACGAACAAGTACGCCGAAGGATACCCGGGCAAGCGCTACTACGGCGGCTGCGAATTCACGGACGTGGTGGAGACCCTGGCTCGCGAGCGCGCCAAGAAACTCTTCGGCGCCGAATACGCCAACGTGCAGCCGCACTCGGGCTCGCAGGCCAACCAGGCGGCTTACGCGGCGGTGGTGAGCCCGGGCGACACCATCATGGGCCTGAACCTGGCGCATGGCGGGCATCTCACCCATGGGCATCAGCTCAATTTCTCCGGCAAGACTTACAAGGTGGTGCCCTACAATGTGCGCAAGGAAGACGAGCGCATCGATTACGACGACGTGGAGCGGCTGGCACGCGAACACAGGCCCAAGCTGATCATTACCGGCGCCAGCGCGTACCCGCGGATCATCGACTTCGCGCGATTCCGGCAGATCGCGGATGCGGTGGGCGCGGTGTTCCTGGTGGACATGGCGCACATCTCGGGCCTGGTGGCCGCGGGCGTCCATCCGAACCCGTGCGAATGGGCGGACATCGTTACCTCGACCACGCACAAGACGCTGCGCGGTCCGAGGGCCGGATTGATCCTGGCACGGGAGAAGTTCGCCAAGGAGATCGACAAGAACGTATTTCCGGGTATTCAGGGCGGACCGCTGGTGCACGTGGTGGCGGCCAAGGCGGTGTGCTTCCTGGAGGCGATGCAGCCGGAGTTCGTGGAATACCAGAAGCAGGTGGTGGCCAACGCCCGGGCCCTGGCGGAGGCGCTGGTGGATGCCGGCTTCCGCGTGGTGAGCGGGGGCACCGACACGCACGTGCTGCTGCTGGACGTGTTTTCGAAGGGTTTGCGCGGGAAGGAAGCCGAGCAGGCGCTGGACCGCGCGAGAATTACGGTGAACAAGAACGCCATCCCGTTCGACACCAATCCGCCGCTGAACCCGAGCGGCATCCGGCTGGGTTCGCCGGCGGTCACCACGCGCGGATTCAAGGAGGCCGAGATGCGCGAGGTCGGCCTGCTGATCGCCGAAGTGCTGAACAACATCGCATCGGAGGAGACGCTCGCCCGCGTGCGGCAAAAGGTGCAGACCCTTACCGCACGGTTCCCGCTGTACGCCTGGAAGCGCGAGGCCGTCCGGGCCTAGAATGCCGCTGCACATCGTCATTGACGCCCGGCGGATCCGGGACTTCGGAATCGGAACCTATATCCGGAGCCTGATTGTGGCCCTGGGCTGCATTGACCGGGAGAACCGCTACACCATCGTCAGCAACGCGGCCGGGCTGGGCGAGCTTACCGGTTTGCCGGAGAACTTCGGCAGGGCGATCTGCAACCGCAGCGACCATGCGCCGCTGGATCACCTGGCGTTTCCGATTTTTCTGCGCGGCCTTTCGCCGGACCTGGTGCATATCCCCCTGAACCGCGTGCCGCTGATGATGATCCGCCCGTACGTGGTGACGATCCATGACATGGCCAACCTGCTGTTCGAAGAAGAGGCCTCGAACATGAGAATGCAGTTGCGCCGGTACCGGTTCAAGCGCGGGCTGATGCGCGCGGATCGCGTGATTGCGGTCAGCGAGGCCACCAAGCGGGATGTGGAGAACATCCTGGGGGTGCCTTCGGAGCGAATCTGCCGCGTCTACAACGCCCCTGACCCCGGGTTCTTCGCCCGGGCGGCCAACGGACCGGCGCAGCAGCAGATTTTGGAGCGCTACCAGATCAAGTATCCGTATCTGCTTTATGCCGGGCCCATCCGCCGCCACAAGAACGTCCCGCGGCTGGTGGAGGCGTTCGCCGTGGTGCGCGACCAGCTTGCGGCGCACCCGGTGTATGGCGACCTGCGGCTGGTGATCATTGGCGACACTATCTCGCGGTATCCCAGCGTGCGGCAGGCAGTGATCAAGAGCCGGGTGGAGCACGCGGTGCGCTTTCTGGGATTCGTTCCCTTCGAGACGCTCCGCTGCTTTTACGAATCGGCGGCGGCGTTCGTGTTTCCGTCGCGGCACGAAGGCTTCGGGCTGCCTCCGCTGGAGGCCATGGCATGCGGCGCGCCGGTGGTGACATCGAACGTCAGCTCGCTGCCGGAAGTGGTGGGCGATGCCGCGGTCCAGGTGAACCCGGAGAACGTCTTCGATATCGCGCGCGGGATTCGCGAGGTCTTGCAGGATGAAGAGCTGCGCGCGCGCCTGATCCGCCGCGGGCGCGAGCAGGCGGCGCGGTTCAGTTGGAACTGGACCGCCCGGCAAGTTCTGGAGATTTACCGCGACGTTGTAGGATAGACAATTCATGCGCCCGCTCATACTGGCTGCTCTATGCCTGGGCTGCGCCGCAGGACTGCGCGCACAGGGGAACTACGAAGTTCAGGTATACGGATCGGACCTGGTGCCCAAAGGGGTCACCATGACGGAGTTTCATTCGAACTACACCATCAACGGCTCGAAGACGACCACCGACGGCACGCTGCCCACCAATCACCAGTTTCACGAGACCCTCGAGATCACGCACGGATTCAACGAGTGGTTCGAATGCGGACTTTACCAGTTCAGCAGCATTCAGCCCGACGGAAGCTGGGAATGGGTCGGCACCCACATTCGCCCGAGGTTCACGGTCCCGGATCGCTACAAGCTGCCCGTGGGACTGAGCATCTCCAACGAGATCGGATACCAGCGCCCCTTATTTTCCGCCGATACGTGGACCTGGGAGATCCGCCCGATCGTGGACAAGAAGATCGGCAAGTTGTACCTGGCCTTCAACCCCACTCTCGACAAGTCGTTTCATGGCCCCAGCAAGGAGAATGGCCTCGAGTTTTCGCCGAATGTGAAGTTCAGCTACGACGTGACCAGGAAAGTCGCGATGGGCATGGAGTATTACGGAGCGTATGGCCCGGTCACGGGGTTCAATCCGCTGCGCGATCAGGAGCAGCAGTTCCTGCCGGCGGTGGACATCGACTTCGGCAAGAACTGGGAGTTCAATTTCGGAGTCGGGATCGGGGTCACCCAGGCGACGGATCACCTGCTGGTGAAGGCGATTCTTGGGTACCGGTTCCACAACAAGAACAACTGACCGCCTTTTTCCGGGCTGCCACCCACGCCGGGAAGATTTCGGGATTTTCCAGCCAGACCAGCATCCACTGGGCCATCTCCGCCTTCTCGGGTTTCTTCTTCGCGGCGAAGCGTGCGCGGTCTTTGGCAGCGATCACCTGGCGCCGGCAGTAGCGCGCCCGCTCGCGGTCGCCGGCGGCTGCTGCCTCCCGATACACCTCGAGCATCTCGCGCAGGGAGTGTTCCAGCTCCTCGAACGTGTGCTGGCGGATGCCGGCCCACGGCTGATCGAAGGGCAGTCCGGTTTTGCGCAGCAGGTCGCGCAGATAGGTCTCGCTGACGGGCGCGAAGCGGGAGAGGAGTTCTCGCCAGACGGCTTCCGTGATCGCGGGCGGGCCGCCGGCGGCGAGCCAGCCGCGCAGGCGCTGCTTAACGGAGCTTGCGGAGGGCACGGTGGTACCGGGTTACCGCGCTTTCGTGCGCGGCGATGTTGTTGGAGAAATCGTGGCCGCCGCTGCCATCGGCGCGGGCAACGAAATAGATGGCGTCCGTTTCGGCGGGAGCGAGCGCGGCGTGGATGCTGGCGAGGCCGGGATTGGCGATCGGACCCGGCGGCAGGCCGGCGTAATGGTAGGTGTTGTACGGGTGGTCGCGATCCAGGTCGCTGCGATAAATGGTGCCGCGGTAGCGGTTTTCCAGGAGCGCGGCGTAGATGGTGGTCGGGTCGCAATCGAGCTTCATCCCGATGCGCAGGCGGTTGGTGAAGACCGCGGCGATGCGCGGGCGCTCCTCGGGCAGCTTGCCCTCTTTTTCGACGAGTGACGCGAGCGTGACCGTATTGTGTACGCCGGCATCGGTGTGCAGGCCCGCCCAGGCCTCGCGGAACCTGGCGGTCATCATGTGGCACAGCTTCTCCGGCGTGGTGTGGCGGCCGAGGCGGTAGGTGTCGGGAAACAGATAACCTTCGAGACTCGGCGCCTTCGGGTCCAGATCGCGGATCATGGCGGGGTTGCGGGCGGCCGCCAGAAAGGCCGCGGCCTTGAAGGCTCCGAGCTCTTCGAGGGCGGCGGCGATGTCGAACATGTTTTTGCCTTCGGGGACGACGAGCTCGTAATAGAAGACGTCGCCGCGGCGGATGCGGGAGACGATTTCGGAAGGCGCGGCGGGGCGGTTGAAGCGGTATTCGCCGGCCTGGAGCACACCCTCGCGGTCGATGGTACGGGCCAGGAGAAAATCCCAGCGCGAGCGCACTACCCCGGCGCGCGTGAGGGCGTCGGCGATGGCTCCCGTGCCGGTGCCGCGCGGAAATTCGACGAAGACCTCGCCCTGGAATCCCTGGTAGGGCTGGGCAATCCGGTAGACAGCGTAGCCGCCGGCTGCCAGGGCGAGGATGGCGAGGAATCCGAGGCGGCGCATCACAAGGAATCCAGATAGCTTTGCAGCAGAATCACGGCCGAGAGGCGGTCGATGGCGGCGGCGCGTTTTTCGATGCTGATGCCGCTGGCGCGCAGAACGCGGCCCGCTTCGACGCTGGTGAGGCGTTCGTCCCAGAGCTTGACCGGAAGGCTGGTGCGCCTTTCGAGTTCGGCCGCGAACTCGCGGACCCAGCCGGACTGGCGGCCTTCGGCGCCGCCCATGTTGATGGGATTGCCCATGAGGATGAGGCCAACCTCGCGTTCGCGGATGAGGTCTTCGAGGGCTGCGAAATCGGCGCGTTTATTGGTGCGCTCCAGGTTGGGAAGCCCCTGGGCCGTAATACCGAGCGGATCGCTGATGGCCAGGCCGATGCGCCGCTTGCCGAGATCGAGAGCGAGGATGCGGGTATTCGGCGGCGCCAACGATTTCATTATAGACGGGCGCGTGATACAGTCGAAACAAGGGTCTTTGGCGCCGTGGCGGTGGTAACCAAGCCTAGCAACATCACGAGCTCGTCCGTGGCCGATGCGCGGCACACCGCGCTGGTTGTGCTGGCGATGGGCGTGATCGTCGCCGTGCTTTACTTCGGCCGGCTGTTGTTCATCACATCGCTGGTCGCGCTGACGATTGCGTTCATCCTGGAGCCTTTTGTGGAGCTGCTGATGCGCGCGCACCTGCCAAGGGCGCTGGCCAGTTTCATCGTCTGCACCGTGGCGCTGGCGGTGCTGTACGTGATCGGGCTGGGGGCGTATTCGCAGGTGGCTGGCGTGTACGGCGACCTGCCGAAATACGGCCAGCGGATCGGCGACCTCGTGGACGGGATCCGTCAGAAGATCTCGGGCATGGAGGACGAGACTTACAAGATCCTGGTTCCGGCGCGGCAGCGGCAGGAGGAGGAGCGGCGGAAGCAGCAGGAACAGGCGGCAGCGGCTGCGAAGAAGACGTCGAGGCGGGGCGCGCCGGCGAACCAGGTCAATCCGCTGAATCCGCTGGCGCCGGCGGTGCCGGGTGCGATCCCGGAGGTGCGCATCCACGACGAGAGCACGCCGATCGGCGATTATCTGCTGGCGAACATTACGTCGCTGTACCGCATCCTGCTGATGGCCAGCTTCGTGCCGTTTCTGGTGTATTTCATGCTGAGCTGGCGGGACCACATCAATCGCAGCTTTCTGCAGTTTTTTCAGGGCGAGGACCGGCTGATTGCGGCGCGGAGCGTCCAGGGGATCGCCGACATGGTGCGGGCGTTCGTGGTGGGCAACTTCGTACTGGGGCTGCTGATGGCGATGATCAGCTCGGTGGCGTTCTGGATGATGCACGTGCCGTATCCGCTGCTGGTGGGACCGCTGAGCGGGTTCATGAGCCTGGTGCCGTATATCGGGCTGCCGCTGGCGATGATTCCGCCGCTATTGGCGGCGCTGCCGGTGAACACGGTGTCGGTGTATGTGCTGATCGTGATTTCGGTGGGGATGCTGCACCTGATCGCGCTGAATCTGCTGTATCCGAAGATCGTGGGGTCGCGGGTGCATTTGAATCCGCTGATTGTGACGTTTTCGCTGATGATCTGGGGATTCTTGTGGGACACGCCGGGGCTGGTACTGGCGATCCCATTGACGGCGGGGATCAAGGCGGTGTGCGACAACGTGAAAGGCTTGCGGCGCTTCGGCAAATTCCTCGGGGACTGAAGGCCGGAAACGGGAAACGGGGAAACGGGGTCAGACGGAACGTACCCCGGTTTCTTC
>Ga0335080_10004804_pt1 | contig 13791 bp, 10 predicted proteins | sample Lox_Sample_34_FD_206720 | JGI IMG/M metagenome (GOLD analysis project Ga0335080, IMG submission 206720) | Soil microbial communities from Loxahatchee National Wildlife Refuge, Florida, United States - Lox_Sample_3.4 | ecosystem: Environmental > Terrestrial > Soil > Wetlands | place: USA... | reverse complement strand
TCGCGCGGGGCGCGCGTCGCAACAGGACGAGGTCCGACACTTCGCCACGATACTCCGAAGCGCCGAGCGCGCACAGCGGCGCGCCTGACGCAGCGCGGCGCGCCCGGCGCATCAACGCGGCTGGTCGCCCCACCGATACGGGTGCGTAGTCGGGCGACCTTGCAAGGAGTTCTCTGCGCGTGCGCAGCACCCCGAGTCTTTCCGTCAGAGCCACGCTCGTGGTCGCCGCGATCCTGCCGGTGGCGGTGTTCACGCTCGGCACGACGGCGGTGCTCTACTCGGTCGCGCGCGCGCAGCTCGAGCGCGGCGTGCGCGAGAAGCTCGACAGCGTCGCCGCGATGCTCGCCGAGTCGACGCGCCCCGCGATCGAGAGCGGCTCCGCGACCGCGATGCGCGACGGCGTGCTCGCGGCGCTCGCGGATCGCGACGTGGTACACATTTCGGTGTACGGTCGCGATGGCCGGCTGCTCGCCGACGAGGGCGACGCCGGGATCCCGGCGCTCGCACCCGACGAGCGCAGCGCCGAGGCCGAGCCGCTCTTCCGCGCGCTCTCCTCGCGGCTGAAGGAGCTGCGCGTCGCGATCCGCGCCCCGTCGCCGTCGAGCGGCGTGCGCATGGCGGCGCACGGCGAAGTCCCGGGCGGAGCTTCCGTCGGGCTCCTGCGCGTGGTGGTCTCCGCCGACCGCAGCCTGGCCGAGTACCGCCAGCTGCTCTTCTCGAGCAGCGCCGTGCTGGCGTGCGCGCTCGGCGTCGGCATCGCGCTTGCCGCGCTGCTCTGGCGCAACCTGCTCTCGGTGATCGCACTCCTCGGCGAGACCGTGCGCCGCGTCGGCGCGGGCGACCTCGGCGCGCAGGTGCCCGAGCTCGGCCCCGGCGAGCTCGGCGCCCTGGGCCGCGCGTTCAACGACATGACGCGCCAGCTCTCGCGCGTGCACGGCGAGCTCGAAGCGCACCGCGCCACGCTCGAGCAGAAGGTGGCCGAGCGCACCATCGAGCTCGAGGCGGCGCGCAACGAGGCGCAGCGCGCCAACCAGTCGAAGAGCGCGTTCCTCGCGAACATGAGCCACGAGATCCGCACGCCCATGACCGCGATCCTCGGCTACGCCGATCTCTTGCTCGACGAGGAGATGAAGCTCGGCGACGAAGCGCGGCGCCTGCTCGAGATCGTGCGCCGCAACGGTGGACACCTGCTCGACGTGTTGAACGACATCCTCGACCTGTCGAAGATCGAGGCGGGCCGCATCGAGATCGAGCGCATCCCGACGAGCCTCGTACACATCGTCTCCGAGCTCGCATCGCTCATGCGCGTGCGCGCCGACGAGAAGGGCATCGCGCTCGAGGTCGCCTTCGAGACGCCGATCCCGTCGGAGGTGCTGTCCGACCCGACGCGCATCCGCCAGGCCGTGATGAACCTGCTCGGCAACGCGATCAAGTTCACCGAGCGCGGCTCCGTGCGCATCGCGCTGCGCTGGGAGCCGGAGCACGAGTCCGCGTCGGTCGTGGTGCGCGACACGGGCATCGGCATCGCGCCCGAGAAGCGCGCGACCTTGTTCCGCGCGTTCGAGCAGGCCGACAGCTCGATCACGCGCCGCTTCGGCGGCACGGGGCTCGGACTCGCCATCACGAAGCGCATCGCACACCTGCTCGGCGGCGAGTGCAGCGTCGACAGCGAGCCCGGCCGCGGCAGCACGTTCACGCTCACCTTGCGCGCCCCTCCGACGCGCGACTCGCGCATGCTCACGACGTTCGGCGAGGCCGAGCTGCGCCGCGACGTCGGTCGCCCGTCCGCCACGGCCGAGAAGATCCGCGCGCGCATCCTGCTCGCCGAGGACGGCCCCGACAACCAGCGGCTCATCTCGATGATGCTGCGCAAGGCGGGCGCCGAGGTGTCGCTCGTCGAGAACGGCGAGATGGCGATCGACCGCGCCGCGTCGGGGCACTTCGACCTCGTGCTCATGGACATGGCGATGCCGGTGATGGACGGCTACACCGCCGCGCGCGAGCTGCGCCGGCGAGGCGTCGACGTGCCGATCGTCGCGCTCACCGCGCACGCGCTGGCCGGCGAGCGCGAGAAGTGTCTCGAGGCCGGCTGCAACGCGTACCTGACGAAGCCGATCGACCGCGCCGCGCTGCTGGCCTCGATCCGCGTGCTGCTCGACGCGCGCGCGAAGCCGGCAGCCGAGGCCTAACGCAGGGCGCGCGACAGGAAGCCGCGCACGCGCGCGAGTGATTCCTCGAAGTCGCGGGCGCGCGGCAGGAGCGAGTCGCCGAACCGGCGCCCCGTGTCCGCGAGGAACAGCGCGACGGTCGCCGCCGCTTCGGCCGAATACGAGACCAGGCTCGCGAGCGCCGCGCCGACGATGCCGGCGCGCGGGATGAGCCACAGGTTCAACGCGACGTTCAGCACCAGCACGGCGCCGCGCAGCACGACGATCGCGCGCTGGCGGTTCACCGCCGCGAAGTAGCGGCCGAGCACGCGCGACACGGTGACCGCCGCGACGCCGGGCAGCAGCACGAGGAAGGGCGCGATCGCGGGCGCGTACTCGGTCCCGAACAGGAGCGGTATGCCGACGGCGCCCGCGGGTGCGAGCACGGCGGCAGCCGCCCCCATCACGAGCAGTGACGGGCGCACCACGGCCGCAGTGAACTCGGCGGCCTCGCTCTCGGTCGCGCCTGCGAGCCGCGGCAGGAGCGCCGTGCCGAGCGCGCCGGGCACCTCACGCAGGCGTGTGACGACGGCGACGCCCGCCGCGTACAGGCCGATCTGCACCGACGACACGCCCAGCGCCGCGAGCAGGAGCACGTCGACGCGCTCGTGCAGGTTGATGAGCAGGTTCTGCACGTACAGGTTCTTGCCGTAGCCGACGCTCGCGCGCACTTCGGCGAAGTCGATCCGCCACTCGAAGCCGGCCAACGCGGCCAGCGCCGCGCCGAGCCAAAGCACGAGCGCGGCCTGCACGGCCAGGTTCACGGCGAGCGCCGCGTCGAGCGCGCCGCCGCCGAACACGAGCGCGCCGACCAGGCCGGCGAGGATCCCCAGCGATTGATAGATGCCGTACTGGTTGTGCAGGTCGAAGCGGTCGAGCGTGCGCGCGACGCCGCACAACAGGTCGCCGACGGCGAGCAGCGGCGCCGTCGCCGCGGCGAGCAGGAACGCGCGCGCCGACACGTCGCCGAGGAACGCGCGCGAGAGCGGCGAGCGGAACAGCCAGCACGCCAGCGCCACGGCGAGCGCGAACGCGCCGTTGCCGAGCACTCCCGTGGAGAGCGCACGCCGGGGCGACACATTTTCGCGTCGCGTGCGGTAGATGACCGCGTCGCCCCAGCCGAGCTGCGTCCCCAGGAATACGATCGCCGAGAACGTGGTGAGAATCGCGTAGAAGCCGCGGTCCGAGACCGTGAGCCAGCGCGCCAGCACGATCTGCGTCGCGAACGCCAGCGGCACGCGCACCAGGCTCGTCGCGAAGACCGACGCCGCGTTGCGGAAGAAGCTCAGGGCGGCACCCGCCAGATCACGACGCGGTCCTCCACGCCGAAGTAGTTGTGATAGGGCGGGCCACGGTAGACCTCGCCGTCGCGGCGCAGCTCGAGCTCGCTGCCGCCGCCGCCGGGCAGGTGACAGGGGTAGCGCTGCACGAACGCGGTGTAGCTGCCGCTCCGGACCTCGGGCGGCACCGCGTGCTGGCACACGTACGACACGCGGTGCTCGCGCAGGAACCCTGCGAGCTCGCCGCGGCACAGCGCCTCCTGGTACGCGAAGCTGTTCACGACGCCGTCCAGGTTGACGACGCTGCGCTCGGAGAAGAAGCCGAACGCGCCGCTGTCCTTCATGCCGAGCCGCGCGTCGGGCGGCAGGTTGGCCGCGACCCAGCGGCCGGCCTCGCCGGACGCGGCCATGAACTGGAGCGGCAGCCGCGAGAGCGAGAAACCCTGCGCCACGACGAGCGCCGCGGCACACGCCGCCCCGAGCGCGCGCGCCGCGCCGGCCGGCATGCGCGCACGCGCCGCATGCGCGACCGCGGCGGCGGCCAGCGCGCCCACCGGGATGAACAGCGCGAAGTGCCAACCGAACACCGCCCAGTGCATGAACACCATTGTGTGTAGACTCTGGAGCCCGAGCCCGACCGCGAGCGCCCCGAACACGGGCCGCACGCGCGCACCCGCGCGCAGCGGCTCGGGGGCGGCGAGCGCGGCGGCGACAAGCGCCAGAACGCCCCAGTAGGACGGCGTGAGGTTCCACGGGGTGAAGCCGGGCGCCGCGAGATTCGTCTTCAGCACGCCGCTGATCGGGACCAGGTGGCCGAAGGCGAGCTGGTTCCACGCGAGGTAGGGGGCCAAGAGCGCGATGACCGGCCAGAACACGAGGAGCCCCTTTCGCACGGCGCGCGCCGGCCCGTGCGCGACCGCCTCGCGGACCGCCAGGTACCCTGCCAGGCCCACCGCGATGAACACCGAATCGAGCCGCGCCAGCAGCACCAGGCCCAGCAGCACGCCCGTGCGCAGGTCCCCCGGCCGGGCGTCCCGCGGCTCCAGCACGCCGCCGTCCAGGAGCTCGCGGACGAGCGCCACGGCGAGGCACGCGGCCAGCCCGGACTCCATCCCCGAGAGCAGCACGTTGGCGAACGGCGGCCAGAAGAGGAGTGCCGTGCCCGCCGCCGCCGGCCCCGCCCCGAAACGCGGGCGCAACAGCCCGTACAACAGGCCCCCGGTGGCCGCGAAAATCGCCACGACGACCGCGTGCACCGTCCACAGGAGCGGCCCCGTCGCGCCGCCCAGCAGCCACGCGACCGGCACGAGCAGCCACATCCACAGGGGTTGGAATCCATTGGTAGGCGACAGGCCGTCGGCGGTGAAGCCATGACCAGCAGCGGCGTTGCGCGCGATCGCCAGGTAGTAGTACGCGTCGTCCTCGAAGCGCGGCCACGCGCTGGCGCTGCCCTGCGTCGCCCAGGCCAGCCCCCACAGCAACGCGCAGATCGCGAGCAGTGCGCCTGCGGCGCCGGGCGAGAAGCCCGACCCCGGCCGCGGGGGGTGATTCGGCGAGTTCCCAGCGGCCACGGATCCCTCGGACGGTTGCTGGAGCGGGCACAGTGGCATTTTTCGTGAGCCGCCGCCTGCGGATCGCCCCGGTGTGGATCGCGCTGCTCCTGGCGTGCGCGGCCGTGCTGACGGCGGTCGACACGGCGCTCATTGCCCGCACCACGCAGCTCTTCCGCGGCGGCTTCCTCGTCGTCGACCCGCCGCGCGGGGCGGTGCGCATCGGGCTCTTCCTGCTGCAGTCGCTCGAGCTCGACGCGACGCTCGTGCTGTTGATCTGGCTGGTGACGTTGCCGCTCGTGCGGCTCATGCGGCTGGTGGGCGCGCAGCGGCTCCTCGCTGCGGGCGTGTTCGGGCTGGCCCCGCCGCTCGCGTTCCTGTACGTGCGCTACCACCTGTCGCGCTACCTGGGCCAGATGACCGATCCCGATCTGTGGCTCGCGCTCTCGGGCGGGTCGCCGGTCGAGTGGTTCGAGCAGGCGCAGGCGCAGGTCATGCCCGTCGCGGCGACCGTCGGCGCGGGTCTCGTGTCGGCGGCGGTTGCGATCCGCTCGCTGCGGCACACGCGCAACGGAGCTGGGGAGCTCGACGGCTTCGCCGCGCCGGCGCTCGCCGCCGTCGCAGTCGCATTCCTCTTCACCTCGGGCGTCGCAGCGGGAATCCTGTCGCACGCGTGCGCGCACGCGGGCGCCGCCTGCGAGGCGCTCGAGAAGAAGGCGTCGGGCACTGCGCTGGTGCCGCTCTTCCAGCGCGCGACCGACTTCGACTTCGACGGCTACGGCATGTTCTCGCCGCTCGTCGACCAGGCGCCCTTCGACGCCACGCGCCACCCGTTCGCGCTCGACCTGCCGGGCGACGGCATCGACCAGAACGGCCTCGCCGGCGACCACCCGCGCGACTTCCGCGTGCCGCCCGACGAGTTCGTCGAGAAGCCCGTGTTCGCGCGGCGGCCCAACGTGATCGTGATCTTTCTCGAGGGCGTGCGCGCGGGAATCATCGGCAGCAAGCTCGGCGGCAAGCCCGTCACGCCGTTTCTCGACACGCTCGTCGCGAAGGGCGCGCTCTCGAATCACGCGTTCGCGAACTCGCCGTACACGGCGCGCTCGCGCGGCCAGCTGTTCGGCGGCCGGCTCGGCCCGTACCGCGACCAGTCGACGTTGATCGACGACTTCCACGCGAACGGGTACACGGTGGGCTGGGTCTCGGGCGAGGACGAGTCCTCCAGCGTCGAAGAGACCCGCCAGCTCGGGCTGTCGCGCACCGACTTCCACTTCGACGCGCGCGACGAGCCGCAGTTCTCGCTCGCGCCCTTCAACACCGACGGCGGTGTGATGGTCTCGTGGAAGCGCGTGAACCTGCACGCGGCCGAGTTCCTCGACAAACGCGAGCGCGGCAAGCCGGTGCTCCTGTACGTGAACTACGGGGACACGCACTTCCCGTACGACCACCGCGAGCTCGACGGTCTGCTCGACGTGAAGCGCCTCAAGCCGGGCGAGATCGTCCCCGAGAACCCGCAGGGCATCTACGACACCTACGCGAACGCGACCGCCAACGTCGACCGCGCGATCGAGCAGCTGCTCGAGATCTGGCAGGCGAAGCTCCGCGCGGAGGACACGGCGATCGTGCTCACGTCCGACCACGGCGAGGCGCTGTTCGAGGACGGCATGCTCGGCCACGGCCTGCAGCTCGACGCGATGCAGACGCAAGTTCCCTTGCTCGTCGTCGGTCTCGGCGGTGACTGGCCCGAGCCGATCGGTCTCTCGGACGTGCGCGCGAACCTGCAGCGCTCACTCATGCGAAACGACGGCGGTGCGCAGCCCCGGGTGCGCTTCGTCCCTGTGCCAGGCCGCCACATCCTGCAGTACATGGCCACGCTCGAGAGGCCGAGGCTCCTGTGCCTGCGCGGGCTCGACACGGAGCTGCGCTACGACACCACACAACGGAGTCAGCCGGACGATCCCGACTTCAGGACGCTGATCTGGTGGTGGGAGGGCCTCCAGCTCGAAGGAGCGGCCCGGGTCCCGGCTGGCTGAAGAGGTCGCTGGAGCAGAGGGACGCCGCAGCTTTCGCAGACGCAGGGGTATGCCCGCCGGTCTGCGCATCCATGAGGCAAATCTCCATCGATAATTCGTTGATTTTTCTGCTGCTCCCGGAGTAATCATGCCCGCCGTGAACGGTTGCCGCGCCGCTCGAATGCTGCTGCTGTGCTCGTTTGCCGTCGCCGCGCTCGTCGGCTCGAGCGCGCGCGCGGCCGACATCGGCAGCGCCGCCTACCTGGGCAGCTTCGGGATCCGTGCGCCGAACCCGCCGGGCTACCTCGGCTCGATGACGATCCAGAACGCGGTGCACGACGCGTCGGGCTCCGTGTACGTGCTCGAGCAGACGCGCATCTCGAAGTTCGACCACGACGGCAACTTGATCCTCACGTTCAACTGCCCCGTCTGCTACGGCATGGACGTGAACCAGGCGACCGGCGACGTGTACACCACCCTGCAGGGCGCGAACCAGGTCATGCAGTTCACGTCGACGGGCACGTTCATCCGCGTGTGGGGCAGCGCGGGCACCGGCGACGGACAGTTCAACGGGCCGCACGGGATCGCGGTGGACCCGACGACCGGCAACGTCTACGTGTTCGACACGGGGAACGCCCGCATCGAGGTGTTCGACGGCACGGGCGTCTACCAGCGCCAGTTCGGCTCGAAGGGCACGGCCGCCAACACCTTCAGCGGCACGATCACCCCGACGGGTCTCGCGTTCGACGCCGTGAACCGCTGGGTGTACGCGACCGATCCGCCGAACCACCGCGTGCTGAAGTTCGCCGAGGACGGCACGTACATCCTCACGTTCGGCGGCAACGGCGGCGGGCCGGGCTTCTTCCACTGGCCGCGCTCCGTCGAGGTCGACGGCAACGGCAACGTGTACGTCGCCGACACCGACGCGGAGCGCATCCAGTGGTTCACGCCGAATGGCGCGTATCTCGGCCAGTTCCAGGGCCCGCAGGACATCGTGCACGGGCCCTTCCACCCGCGCGACATCGCGATCAACCGGATCACCGGCGAGAAGTACGTGAACGCGTCCTACGCGTTTCGCGAGGACAAGTTCGACGCCTCGAACACCTTCGTGAAGTCGTTCGGCGGGAAGTTCATGGACGGCAGCTACGTCGACACGCCGATGGGCATCGCCGTCGACCCGACGAACGGCGACGTCGCGATCGTCGACTCGGGCGACGAGATCTTCAAGCGCTTCACGCGCGGCGGCGCGTTCCTGCGCCGCTGGAGCTTCTCGTATCGCGTCGACATCACGCTGCCCGGCGGCGTCGGGCAGCTGAACCACGCGCCCATCGCGGTCGCGCCCGACAGCAGCATGTGGACGGGCCTCGTCGGCACGTTCTACCCCGACAATCCGCCCGTCCCATGGATCACCCACTTCGATCCGAACGGCGTCGTGATCGGCTTCTCGAATCGCAAGCCCGTCGCCGTGAACTACGGCGAGCTCATCACCGCCGTCGCCGTCGAGCCCGCGAGCGGCGACGTCTTCGTGTCGGACGGGAGCTTCAACAAGGTCTACCGCGTGCAGTCGAACGGCACGATCTCCAAGACGATCCCGTTCGCCTCGCCCGGCGGGCTCTCGTTCGTGGGCGGCAAGCTCTACGTGACGAACACCGTCACGAACGTGATCCAGCGCTACACCGACCAGCTCGCGCTCGAAGCCACGTTCGGCGGCCCTGGCACGGGCAACGGCCTCTTCGCGTTCGACTACGCGAGCGGCCTCGCGGTGCGACCTTCGGACGGCCACATCTTCGTGGCGGACTCGCGCAACAACCGCATCCAGGAGCTGAACCCCGACGGCAGCTTCGTCGCGAAGCGCGGCGTGTTCGGCGGCTTGCCGGCGCAGTTCGCCATCCCCGAGAGCCTGGCGCTCTCGAACGGCGCCGACGTGCTGTACGTGGCGAACACGTACGACTACCGCATCGACATGTTCTGTCTCACCACCACGGCGGCGTGCAACGCGGTGATCGACCAGGACGGCGACGGCTGGCGCGACTACCAGGACAACTGCCCCACGGTCGCGAACCCGTCGCAGCTCGACAGCGACGGCGACGGCCTCGGAGACGCGTGCGACCCGTGCCCTTTCGACCCGCTGAACGATGCCGACGGTGACGGCGTGTGCGGCAACGTGGACAACTGTCCGACGGTCTACAATCCGGGCCAATCCGACCGCGACCACAACGGCATCGGCGACGCCTGTGACACGTGCCCGAACGACCCGCTCGGCGACGCCGACGGCGACCACGTGTGCGGCACCGTGGACGACTGCCCGTACGAGCCGAACCCCGACCAGACCGATTCGGGCGGCTTCGAGACGACTACACCGGACGGTGTAGGTGACGCGTGCCAGTGCGGCGACGTGTCGGGGGACGGCGTCGTCGACGCCAACGACGTGTCGGTGTACCGCGCCTTCCTCACGCAGGAGCCGAGCGCGCCGTTCTCGGCGGCGCGCAAGTGCAAGGTCGCCACGAACGGCGGCCCGTGCACGATCCTCGACCTGGTCATCGTGAAGCGCTCGACGCAGCTCGGCGTGCCGCTGATCTCGCAGGCCTGCGCGGCCGCGAACCCGCCGCCTCCGCCGCCGGGCCCGTAGTCAGCGGCGGACGAAGCGCGCGCGCAGCGCCTCGGGGATGCGCGTGGGCCGCAGCGTCTTCGCGTCGACGTACGCCCAGGTCGTGACCGCGAGCACGAGCAACGTGCCGTCGGACGCGCGCGTGAAGCGCGAATGCCGCTCGCTCTTGGCGCCGGTCATCGCCTCCACCCACGTCTCTTCCACGATCTCCTCGCCGGGCAGCGCGGGCCGGTGGTAGTCGATCTCGTGGCGCCGCACGATCCACAGCGCGCCCTGCGCGCGCAGGGCCGCGAGGTCGCTGCCGTGCAGCTGCGCGTGCGCGGTCGCGAGCTCCGCCACGAACTGCAGCCAGCGCACGTTGTTCACGTGGCCGAGCTCGTCGATGTCCCCGGGCGCGATCGTGCGCGTGCGCCGGAAGACCTCGGGGCTCATCCGCCCTCTTCGAGGAGCGCCGCGCAGTAGTCGCGATACGGCGAGGCCGGCATCGCGCGCAGGGTGCGCTCGAGCCCCGCCGCGTCGAGGAAGCCGCGCCGGAAGGCGATCTCCTCCAGGCACGCGATCTTCAGGCCCTGGCGCTGCTCGATCGTGGCGATGAAGTTCGCGGCCTCGAGCAGGCTCTCGTGCGTGCCCGTGTCGAGCCACGCGATGCCGCGCCCGAGCCGCACCGCGCGCAGCTCGCCGCTGTCGAGATACGCGCGGTTCAAGTCGGTGATCTCGAGCTCGCCGCGCGCCGACGGCCGCAGCGCCTTCGTGCGCCGCACCACCGTCTCGTCGTACAGGTAGATGCCCGGCACGGCCAGATTCGAGCGCGGCTGCTTCGGCTTCTCGACCAGCGACACGACCTTGCCCGCCTCGTCGAACTCGACCACGCCGTAGCGCTGCGGGTCGCGCACCGGGTAGCCGAAGATCACCGCGCCCGAGCGGAATTCCCGCACGATCTCGTCGAGCCGCATGCGCCCGTAGAACAGGTTGTCGCCGAGGATGAGCGCGACCTTGTCGGCGGCGATGAAGCGCTCGCCCACGAGGAACGCCTGCGCAATGCCCTTGGGCTCGGGCTGCACCGCGTACGAGAGCGCGATGCCCCAGGCCGAGCCGTCGCCGAGCAGGCTCTGGAAGCGCGGCACGTCGTTCGGCGTCGAGATCAGCAGGATCTCGCGCACATCCGCCAGCATGAGCGTCGCCAGCGGGTAGTAGATCATCGGCTTGTCGTACACCGGCTGGAGCTGCTTGCTCGCGACCTGCGTGATCGGGTGGAGGCGCGTGCCCGCGCCGCCGGCCAGGACGATGCCCTTCATGCGACCTCTCCGTGGCCCGCGAGACTAGCCCGAGGCCGACTCACGAGCGACTGAGGATCCTCGCGATCTCTGCGTCGCTGAGGCCGGCCTCGCGAAGCACGGCGGGACCGTCCGCGCCCAGGTCCGGCGCGGGCCGGTTCGCGGGCATCGGGTGGGCCGACATCTTGAACGGTGGGCCCACGCTCTGGAACGTGCCGAGCCGCGGATGCGCCACGGTCGAGAAGTAGCCCATCGCGCGCACCTGCGGGTCGTCGATCAGCTCGTGCATGCGGCGCACCGGCGCCCAGATCAGCGCGTGGCGCGCGAGCTCGGCCTCCCAGTCCGCGAGCGTCCGTGCGCGAAACACCGGGTCGAGCGCATCGACGAGCGCGCGCGCGTTGCGGTAGCGCGCGACCGGATCCGCGAAGCGCGCGTCGCGCTCGAGCTCGGGCCGGCCGACCGCACGGCACACGTTGGGCCAGTAGCGCTGCGAGTCGACCATGACGAGGAAGAGCCAGCGGTCGTCTGCGGTCGGGTAGTAGTTCCACAGCGGATTGCGCGGCGCGGCCCGGTCGTGCATGGGCGGGCTCTGGCCCGTCGCGAGCACGTTGGCCATGTCGTTGCCCTGGATGTACAGGCCGATCTGCAAGAGCGACACCTCGATCGCCTGACCCTCGCCCGTGCGGTCGCGCACGCGCAGCGCGGCGAGGATGCCGGCGACGAGCGACACGCCCGCGGCGTGGTCGCCGACGCCCGGGCGCAAGAACGCGGGAGTCGCGCCGGGCGGTCGGAACATGTCCATCATGCCGGTGCGCGCCCAGTACGCGGTGTAGTCGAACGCGGGCGCGTCGGCCTCGTCGCCGCGCACGCCGTAGCCGTTCAGCGTGGCGTGGATGAGCGCGGGCTGGCGCGCGCGCAGCGCGGCAGCGTCGAGCCCGTACTTCTTCTGGCGCGCGGGCAACAGGTTGGTGAGCACGACGTCCGCCCGCGCGATCACCTTCACGAGCGCGTCGCGCGCCTCCGGGCGGGTGAGGTCCAGCGCGAGCGAGCGCTTGCCGCGGTTGTCCATCTCGAAGGGCGGCCCGCCGTCGAAATCCGACTTGTAGCCGCCCATGTGCGGCTTGGTGTGGCGGTAGATCTCGCCCTCGGGCACCTCGACCTTGATGACCTCGGCGCCCAGGTCCGCCAGCAGCGCCCCGCCCGATGGCGCAGCGACGAAGCTCGCGACCTCGACGACCCGGATCCCCTCCAGCGGCTGCATGGTCGCGATCTTACCCGTTGTGCTATAACGCGTGCCCCATGGCCAAGAAGGGCGCGCGCGAGAAGATCAAGCTCGAGTCGAGCGCGGGGACCGGCTTCTTCTACACCACGCGGAAGAACAAGCAGAACACCCCGGACAAGCTCGAGGTCAAGAAGTACGACCCGATCGTGCGCAAGCACGTCGTCTTCAAGGAAGCCAAGCTGAAGTAGGGCTTCACACGCTCGCGCGCGCGATCGACACGCGGCGCGGAGCGGACAGGCCGTCGCTGCGGCCGGCGAAGTAGCGGCGCTCGGCGTCGGCGGGGTCGAGGAACTCGACCGACGTGAAGCCCGCGACGACGAGCAGCGCGCGGAGCTCGTCGGGCTCGAGCTTCGTGAGCCACGGCTCGCCTCCGGCGGCGGCCCGCGCCTCCGTGCCCGGCGCGCGCTCGCGCGCCGTGAACGTGACGATGAGCTCGCTGCCCTTCGGAAAGGACGCGACGGTGCGGAAGAGCGCCTCGATCGCCCCGCGCTCCAGGTAGACCAGCACGCCGAGACACGAGAACACCGCAGGCGCCGCGAAGTCGAGCCGGCTCGCGCCCAGTATCTCGCGCAGTGAGTGGCGCTCGAAGTCGGCGGGCACGAACGAGACGTTCTCCGGAATCGCCACGCCGCCCGCAGCCAGCCGCTCCCGCTTCAGTCGCTGGCTGCCCGGATGGTCGACCTCGAAGATACGCAGCGCTGCGGCCCACGGCGGCTGGCGGTACGCGAAGCTGTCGAAGCCGGCGCCCAGCACCACGAGCTGGCGAACGCCGCGCCGGCACGCGGCTTCGATGCAGTCCTCGGCGAAGCGGCTGCGCAGCACCACGTGCGCCCGCAGCGCGCGCATCGCGGCGCTCGAGTAGAGCCCGTCGTCGGCGAGCGCGCGAGCCAGCGCTGCGTCGCCCACGAGCGCGGGCGCGACGGGGTCGTCCAGCACCCTGGGCGCGCCGTCGCGGAGCTGGTGGATCGCGCGCAGCACCGCGACCCCCAGCGCCGTGCGGCTCGCCGGCCGCTCCTCCGCGTCGTCCGCCATCTGCACCCACGATAGCGACCAGGCGTAAGATCGCGGCCATGGACTTCGCACCCGACGCCGACTACGCGGGAATCGCGGCCGAAGCGGGCAAGCTCGCCGCGCGCTTCGACGACGACTACTGGCTCGAGCACGACGAGAAGAAGCTCTTCCCGTGGGAGTTCTACGAGGCGTTCGCGGAAGCGGGCTGGGTCGGCGTGCTCGTGCCCGAGGAGTACGGCGGCGCGGGGCTGGGCGTCATGCATGCGGGCGCGCTGCTGCGCGCGGTGGCGGGCAGCGGGGGGGCGATGAACGCGGCCTCGACGCTGCACCTGTCGATCTTCGGCATGGGCCCCGTGATCCACCACGGCTCGAAAGCACTGAAGGAGAAGTACCTGCCGCCCACCGCGACCGGGCAGCTGCACGTCTCGTTCGGCGTGACCGAGGACGACGCGGGCACCGACACGTCGCGCATCCGCACGTTCGCGCGCAAGACCGACCGCGGCTGGATCGTGAACGGCAAGAAGGTGTGGAACACGAAGGCGCAGCAGGCGCAGAAGATCCTGCTGC
>Ga0335080_10004803_pt1 | contig 13792 bp, 13 predicted proteins | sample Lox_Sample_34_FD_206720 | JGI IMG/M metagenome (GOLD analysis project Ga0335080, IMG submission 206720) | Soil microbial communities from Loxahatchee National Wildlife Refuge, Florida, United States - Lox_Sample_3.4 | ecosystem: Environmental > Terrestrial > Soil > Wetlands | place: USA... | reverse complement strand
GGCTGTGCTTGGGCCCGCAGTTGGCAAGGCCGCGGCCCACCAAACGACCGGCATTCCGTGAGCTCGCAGCCAGGCGGAATGCGGCGGCGACGGCCGAGGGTTGGCTCCTCAGGTAGGATTCGAACCTACGACCCTCCGGTTAACAGCCGGATGCTCTACCGCTGAGCTACTGAGGAACGGGCCGGCGGCGACGGCAAACCCGCATTCTAGGGAGCGGCACCGAGGGTGTCAAACCACGCGGGGAGGCGCGTCCGGCACCGGCGCGCCGTCGCTCCGCTCGCCTCTCGTGGCCGCCGCGAGGTATCCGCGAGGTTCATTGACGGCGTCGCCGGCGCCGGCCTAGGCTGATCCCGTCCAGGAGGCGTCATGCCCACCTTCCGCCAGCCCACGCGCCGGCAGTTCCTGCAGATGGCCGGCGCGACCGCCGGGGCCGCGACCGTGCTCGCCCGCGCCGCGGAGCCCGCTCCGGCCGAGGAGCCGGCGAAGCCCGTGTCGCCGAACGACCGGATCCGCATCGCGCTCCTGGGCGCGGGCGGGATGGGCCAGGGCGACACCGAGACCGCGCTCAAGGTCCGCGGCGTCGAGCTCGTGGCCGCGGCCGACATCTACGACGGCCGCTTCGAGGAGTGCCGGAAGAGGTTCGGCAAGGACCTCCAGACGACCCGCGACTACCGCGAGATCCTGGCCCGCAAGGACGTGGACGCGGTGATCGTGGCTCCCCCCGACCACTGGCACATGCAGATGACGGTCGACGCTCTCCAGGCGGGCAAGGACGTCTACTGCGAGAAGCCGATGATGCACTCGATCGACGAGGGCATCCGGATGCTGGAGGCGGAGAGGAGGACGGGGCGGATCCTCCAGGTGGGCAGCCAGTGCGTGAGCTCGATCGCCTACGAGAAGGCCCGGCAGCTCGTGGCCGCGGGCGCCCTCGGCCAGGTGAACCTCGTCGAGGGCTGGACGAACCGCAACTCCGTCATGGGCGCCCTGCACTGGCCGATCCCGAAGGACGCCTCGCCGCAGACGATCGACTGGGACCGCTTCCTGGGCAGCGCCCCGAAGCGGCCGTTCGAGCCGGCGCGGCTCTTCCGGTGGCGGCTCTACCACGACTACGGGACGAGCATCACCGGCGACCTCTTCGTCCACCTCTTCTCGGGGATGCACTTCGTCACCGGCGCCCTCGGGCCGTCCCGCGTCTTCTGCTCGGGCGGCCTGCGCTTCTGGAAGGACGGCCGCGAGATCCCGGACGTGTTGACCGCGGTCTTCGACTACCCCGCCCGCGACGCGACGCCGGCCTTCAACCTGACCCTCAAGGTCAACTTCGTCGACGGCGGGGTGACGAACGAGTGGGGCGAGTCGGGCTTCCGCTTCGTCGGGAGCGAGGGCCTCCTGGAGCTGGGTGGGGGCGGAGTCACTCTCTCGCGGCGGCCGCCCCTCCCGCGGGAATGGGACGCGGAGCCGCCGAAGGAGGCAGCGCTCGCCGAGGCGACGCGGCAGCGCTTCGTCGCCCCCGACGGCTACGACGAGCGGCTCGACCACTTCCAGAGGTTCTTCGCCGCCATGCGGAGCCGGACGCCGGTGGTCGAGGACGCGCTCTTCGGCCTGCGCGCGGCCGCCCCGTGCCACTTGTGCAACCGCAGCTACGACGAGGGCCGGCCGGTGGGCTGGGACCCCGAGACGTTCAAGGTCACGATGGCCTGAGCCCCGCGGCTCGGGCGACAGGAGGACGCCATGGACCGGACGAAGAGCATCGAGCTCCTGAACCGCGCGGTCGGCGACGAGCTCGCCGCCGTGCACCAGTACATGTACTTCCACTTCCACCTCGACGACCAGGGCTTCGGGCCGCTCGCCCTCCTGTTCAAGCGCACGGCGATCGAGGAGATGGGGCACATCGAGCGGCTGGCCGAGCGCATCCTCTTCCTGAAGGGCGAGGCCGAGCTGGCGCCGAGCGTGCCGGTCGCGAAGATCACCGACCCCGAGAAGGTGCTCGCGAAGGCGGTGGCCATGGAGGGCCAGAGCATCGGCGACTACAACGAGGCGGCCAAGCTCTGCGCCGCCCACTCCGACGCGCAGTCGAAGCAGCTCTTCGAGTCGCTGATCGCCGACGAGGAGCGCCACCAGGACCAGTACGAGAAGCAGATGGAGAACATCCGCCGCTTCGGCCCGAGCTACCTGGCCCTCCAGGCGATGAGCGCCCCCGCCGACGCGCCGAAGGCGGGAGCGGCGGAGTAGCGCCTCAGCCGGTCTTCGTCAGCTCCTGCAGGACGAGCTTCGCCACGCCCTTCAGCGTCTCGAAGACCCCGTTCCCCTTGGAGGCCACGGCCTCGAAGACCGGCTCGCTCTTCTTCCGGAGCTGCCGCACCATCTCGTCCACCGGGCTCACGTTCGGCAGGTCCCGCTTGTTGAGCTGGAGGACGTAGGGGATCGTCATCAGGTCGTAGCCCTGGGCCTTCAGGTTCACCTGGAGGTTCTCGATCGACTCCACGTTCGCGTCCATCCTCTCGACCTGGCTGTCGCCGACGAAGATGACCCCGTCCACGCCCTTGAGGATGAGCTTCCGGCTCGCGTCGTAGAAGACCTGGCCGGGCACGGTGTAGAGGTGGAAGCGGGTCTTGAAGCCCCGCACCGTGCCGAGCTCGAGGGGCAGGAAGTCGAAGAAGAGCGTGCGGTCGGTCTCCGTGGCCAGGGAGATGAGCTTCCCCTTGGCGTTCGGGTTCGTCTTGTCGTAGATCCACTGGAGGTTGGTCGTCTTCCCGCAGAGGCCGGGGCCGTAATAGACGATCTTGCAGTTGATCTCGCGGGACGCGTAATTGATGAACGTCATCTCTCGGCCGGGGCTCTACTCGCTGAACAGGGAGTCGATGTCGTCGTCCGTGATCTCGGCGAAGGGGCTCTCGAACGCCGCCCCCGCCGCGGCCCTTTCCTTCTCGACCTTGCTCATGATCCGGGCGAAAACGTCGTTGAGCTCGCCGGAGGCCTTCTTCACCCGCAGGCGCACGAGGCCGAGCGAGCTCCGCTCGTCGAAGATCACGACGAGGATGACCCGGCCGGCCACGATCGAGATGTGGATGTTGTCCCGTTCCCCCTCGTGGAAGAGGATCGAGAACTCCTTCTCGCCGATGAGGCGGGCGAGCCCGTCGGTCGCGGCCACGTTGCCCGCGGTGAGGGAGGCGAGGGAGGTCGTGTCGAGGTTCTCGATCTCGCCCTGGGCGGCGATCTGCTGGCCGTTCTTGTCGACGAGGAACACGACCTTGGCGTTGGCGTCGACACGGAGCTTCGAGATCACTTGCTTGATCTGGTTGAACTCCTCCTCGTACATCACGATGTCGGGCGCCGCCATGCGGTGATCCTCCTCTCGCGTGGAACCGCCGCCCCGGACTCGCCCTCAGGGCGGACGGAACCCCGGAAGAACGCAATAGCGTACCCCAAGCCCGGGGGAATACAAACGACGGCGGGAGGTTACGGGGACGGGGCGCCGGCCGGGTCGCCCCCTCGGCGCCCCCGCCAGGCGTCAGTACTCCCGCCGGCCCTCGAGGGCCTTCGCCATCGTCACCTCGTCGGCCCACTCGAGGTCGGAGCCGACCGGCACCCCCATGGCGATCCTGGTGACCCGGACGCCGAGGGGCTTGAGGAGGCGGGCGAGGTAGACCGCGGTCGCCTCTCCCTCCACGGTCGGGCTCGTGGCGAGGATGATCTCCTCGACCCCGCCCGCCCTCACCCGGTCGAGGAGGGTCTGGACGCGCAGCTCGTCGGGGCCGATGCCCTGGAGGGGCGAGAGCGCCCCGTGGAGGACGTGGTACCGCCCCCGGAAGTCGCGGGTCTTCTCGACCGCGAGGACGTCGTGCGGCTCCTCGACGACGCAGATCGTCTTCTCGCTCCGGGCGGGGTCGGAACAGTGGACGCAGACCTCCCGGTCGGTCACCGCGTGGCAGACCGAGCAGTTGCGGACTCCGTCGAGGAGGGTGGCGATCGCCTCCGAGAGGCGGGAAGAGTCCTCCCGCGTCCCCCGCAGCAGGTGGAAGGCGATCCGCTGGGCGGACTTCGGGCCGACTCCAGGCAGCTTGCGCAGCTCGTCGATCAGGCGGGAGACGGGGGCGGGGTAGTCCACGGCGATGGGCGCGGCCCGGAAGCGCTCAGAGCCCGGGCAGCTTCATCCCTCCCGTGAGGCCGCCCATCTTCTCCTGGATCGCCTCGTCCACCTTGCGGCCGGCCTCGTTGACGGCGGCGAGCACGAGGTCCTGGAGCATCTCGACGTCGTCCTTGCTCACGACCTCGGGGTCGATGCGGAGCCTCCGGACCTGCTTCTGCCCGTCCATCTCGACCTTCACCATCCCGCCGCCGGAGCTCGCCTCGACCTGGAGGGCCGCGATCTCGGCCTGGATGCGCTCCTGGGCCTGCTGGAGCTGCTTCATCAGCTTCCGGGGATCACCGAAGGGGTTCACTCGTCCTCCCTGGAGGCCTTCGCCTCCCGCACGTCCACCACCCGCCCGTCGAAGAGATCGAGCGCGTCCTGCACCGCCTTCTCCTTCTCGGCCGTCTCGCGCAGCCGCTGCCGGCGCTCCTCCGCCGGCGCCGGAGCGAGCGGCTCGCCGACGCGGGCGGCGTCCCCCGCGATCCGCACCGTGAGGCTCTTCCCGGCCGCCTTCTTCGCGAGGTCGCGGTACTCGTCCTCGTGCATGGTGCCGAAGGCGAGGAAGTCCGGGGGGACCTCGATGACGAGCGTCTGTCCGTCGAGGCGCGCGGTGGCGGCGCGCAACGGCGCGGCGAGCGAGGGACGGCCCTGGCAGAGGCCGATCATCGAGGCGAGGACGGCCTCGGCCGAGCCGGCCGGAGGCGGAGCGGCGGGCGCGGGGCGCGCCGCCGGCGGCTCCGCGGAGGCCGGGGCAGCGGTCCGGGGCGCCGGCTCCGCGAGGTGGGGTGCGGGCGGGGCGTCGAAGAGGGTCGCGGGCCGCGCCGGCCGAGGCGGGGCGAGGGCCGGGGCCGCGGCGCCGCCGAGCATCCGCTCGACGCGGGCCACGATCTCCGCGAAGGGCACGAGCCGCCGCAGGTGCACGAGCTTGAGGAGGACGAGGTCGAGGGCCACGCGCGGGTCGGAGGCCGTCCGCAGCTCGGCCTCGCCCCGGGTGAGCACGTCGAGGGCGCGCAGGAGGTCCTCCTCGGAGAGCGCCTGGGCGGTGGCCCGCAGCCGCTCGACCTCCTCGGGCAGGACGGAGTGGAGGAGCGGGCTCTCCGCGGGGGCGAGCTTCACGAGCAGGATCTCGCGCAGGTGCAGGAGCAGCTCGCGCGCGAAGTGGCGGTAGTCGGCCCCGTAGTCGGCCAGGCTCTCCACGAGCTCGAGCACGGCCAGGGAGTCGCCCTCGACGATCGCCTTCGAGGCGCGGTGGAGGAGCTCGCGGTCCACGAGGCCGAGGAGGCCGGCCACGTCGGCGTCGGGGACCTCGTCGCCGGTGAAGGCGAGCACCTGGTCGAAGAGGGAGAGCGAGTCGCGCACGCTCCCCTCGGCCGCGCGGGCGATCAGGCCGAGGGCGGCGTCCGAGACGCGGATCTTCTCCGCGTCGGCCACCTTCCGCAGGTGGGTCTGCAGCTCGCGGGCCGGGATCATCCGGAAGTCGTACTGCTGGCAGCGGGAGAGGATCGTCTCCGGGATCTTGTGGTACTCGGTGGTGGCGAAGACGAACTTCACCCGCGGGGGCGGCTCCTCGAGCGTCTTCAGGAGGGCGTTGAACGCCCCCGTCGAGAGCATGTGGACCTCGTCGATGATCCAGATCTTGAAGCGGTCCCGGGCCGGGCTGTAGCGGGCGCTCTCCCGCAGCTCGCGCACCTGGTCGACGGAGTTGTTCGAGGCGCCGTCGATCTCCTGCACGTCGAGGCTCTTGCCGTCGGCGATCTCGCGGCAGGAGTCGCAGGCCTTCGCCTTGTCCTCGTCGGTGCGGGTCGAGCAGGGGCTCGCCGTCGGTCCCTCCGTCCTCGCGCAGTTCAGGGCCTTGGCCAGGATGCGGGCGGTCGTCGTCTTGCCGACCCCGCGGGCCCCCGAGAGGAGGAAGGCGTGGCCGACCTTGCCCCGATCGAGGGCGTTCCGGAGCGTGCGGGTGACGCTCGTCTGGCCGACCACCTCGTCGAACGAGGTGGGCCGGTACTTGAGAGCGAGGACCTTGTAGCTCAAGGGCGGGTCTTGGGGATCGGAGGAGCCGGCCCCACGTGAACCCCGGCGAACCTGCGGCACACGCGAGGCTCGCCTGACCGTTGCTCCCTTCCGGGCCTGGCGGGGTTCGACGACTCGCGTTGCGCAGGGCCGGGGCCCACGTGCGGCCGACCCGAGGCTAGGTTACCTCATTTCCCGGCCGGGGGCGGCTCGGCCCGCAGCCGGCGCGAGATCCAGACCGTGCGGTGCACGGCGGTCAGGAGGCTGGTCACGCCGATGAAGTAGGCGACCCCGGTGAGGACGGCGCCCGTCGGCTGGCCGAGGGCGGCGGAGAGCGAGGGGTCGGCGAGGCAGCCCAGGCTCAGGAGGGCCAGGCGCTCGCCGCGCTGCATCAGGCCGCCGGTGCACTCGACGCCGAGCGACTCGCCCATCGCCCGGGCGTAGCTCACGAGGACGGACGCGCCGAGGGCGAGCGTCGCCGCCACCGCGCCGTGGCCGGTGTGGCGGGCGAAGAAGGCGAAGCCGACGAAGAAGAAGAGCTCGATGAAGCGGTCGAGGAGCGAGTCGATGAAGGCGCCGTAGCGCGAGGCGACCCTCAGGGCGCGGGCGATCCGGCCGTCCAGGATGTCGCAGACGCCGGAGAGGACGAGGGCCCAGCCGCCGAGCTCCATCCGGCCGGCGGCCACCGCGAGGCCGGAGGCGGCGCCGAAGGCGAGGCCGGCGAAGTTGTAGAAGTCGGCGCTCAGCCCGAGCCGGATCGAGAGTCGGGCGGCCGGGTCGACCACCCACAGGAACCAGTGGAGGACGAAGTCGCCCGTCCCGCCCAGGAACTGGGCACTCTTGCTCTCGGCGTCGGCGTCACGGCGCCCTCCGAGGACACCGAAGACGGCCATCGACAAGAGGGAGAGGCCGACGACCACGAGCAGCGACGTCAGGGACCACGACACCGGGGATCTCCTCGACGATGACCTACGGCCGGGTGGCCTGGGGGACGGGGACGGGGCGCAGCAGCGACCGGCTGGCGAGGACGAGGCCGCCGATGCCGATGGGCAGGATCTGCAGCAGGTGGTAGACGACCGCGAAGGCGAGCGCACGCTCCTTGGAGACGCCGTACTCCAGCAGGGCCAGCATCGCGCCCACCTCGACCATACCCAGGTTGGCCGGCGGGACGAACGGCAGCGCCATGGCGACGTTGACCGCCACCAGGACGAGGACGCTCACCCCGAAGGGGACCTGGATGTCGAACGCCCGCAGGGTGGCGAACACGACGAGGATCTCCAGGGCCCAGGCCACGAGGGCCGTGGCGTAGGACCGCGCGAGGGCGCCGCGGTCGCTCACCGCGGTGAGGCCGAGTCTCGCCCGGGCCAGGAAGCCTCCGACGGCGGCCACCACGCGCCCCCGGGGGACGAACGTGCCGCCGAGAGACGGCTTGCCGGGCTTCGGCCGGACCACGAACACGGCCCCGAGGGCGGCCACGAAGATGCCGAGGGCGACGGCGATCCCCGAGTTCAGCCACCTCGGGAAGCTCAGGAAGATGGGCAGGAGGGCGATCGCCGTGAAGAGGCCGCTCGCGTTCACGAGGTGGTCGAGGACGATCGATCCCAGGATGGTGGCGCTGGGCAGGCCCGTGCGCCGCCCGAGCCACTCCGCGCGGGCCAGCTCGCCGGCGCGGGCGGGGACCACGATCGACGTCGCGAAGCCCACGACCATCGCCTGGCAGGCCGAGGTCTGGCGCACCAGCGGGGCGAGAGGCCGCAAGACGGCGCGCCAGCGGCCGGCCATGGCGTAGACCGACGCCAGGTACACGGCGCAGGCGAGGGCGATCCAGAACGGGTTCGCCCCGCTCATGTCCTCGACGACCGCCTGCCAGGCGACGTTGTGCAGCACCCAGCCGGCGGCGACGGCGAGGACGCCGAGCCCGGCGGCGCGGATCACCCAGGGCGTGCGGCGCGCCGTCTTGACCGGGGGCGGCTCGGCGCCGTTCCCCGGCTGCTCGACCACGTTGGACATCACGGCGCTCATCGCGGAGAGGGCCCGGTCCACGGGCGGCGCCGGCGGGGCCTCGGCGAGGGGCAGGGCGCGCCCCTGCTCCGAGGACTCGTAGGCGCGGGAGATGACGCGCGCCACGTAGAGCGCCTCCTCGAGCGGCTCCGTGCCCGGGTCGCCCCGCCGCACGCGGTCGACAAAGCCGCGCATCAGGGGGGCGTACCACTCCGAGTGCGAGGAGTTCTTGCTCATGCCGTCGGCGAAGCTGACCTCCTCGGTCGTGGCCGCGCGGACGAGCACGCGCTCGTCGTCGCCGGTGAGCTCGCCGTCCGCGCCCACGAAGTGGAAGCGGATGGCGCGGCTCTGGGCCGCCCAGGTGAGGCGCACCTCGGCCAGGCGGTCGCCGTAGTCGAGGACGACGAAGGCGGAGTCCTCGACGCCGTACTCGGCGTGGCGGAGCGTGCGCACCGTCCCCTGCACGGCCGCCGGCTCGCCGAGCACCGAGCGCAGCTGGTAGAAGATGTGCGCCCCGTGGTCGAAGAGGATGCCGCCCCCGGCGAGGGCGCGGTTCGTGCGCCAGGCGGGAGACCAGTTCGGGTTCCCGGGGTTGGCCCCGGTCCGGTGCACCTCGTACTCCACGAGGTGGACCCGCCCGATCCGGGGCAGGAGCCGCGTCACCGCCTGCCACTGCGGCGAGTAGTGGTACTGGTGGCAGGGCACGAACACCACCCCCTCCGCGCGCACCGCCCTCGCGATGGCCTGGGCGTCGGCCAGGGTGAGGGCGATCGGCTTCTCGCAGAGCACGTGGACGCCGCGGGCCGCCGCCGCCTCGACGATCGTGCGGTGGGTGAAGGGCGGGGTGCACACGTCACAGAAGTCGAGCGCCTCGTTGGCCAGCAGCTCGTCGGCGTGCGCGTACGACCGCGCCTGCGGGAATACCCGCACCGCGGCGGCGAGGTTGGCCGCGGACAGGTCGGCCACGGCCACGATCTCCACGTCCGCGGCGAGGGTCGGCTCTCCCGTCCACTGCGGGGCGTGCCCGTTGAGCGCGATGTTGCCCGCGCCCAGGAGGGCCCCCCGCAGCTTCATCGCCAGCCTCCCTCCCGGGCGAGGAGAGAGAAGGCCTCGTCGAGGATGGCGAGCGCGTTCCCGGCGGTGCCCTCGTCGATCGTGAGGGGCGGGTTCACGCGGAAGGAGGGACTGTAGACCATGGAGACGAGGCCGCGCTTCAGGCACTCCCTGAAGAGGCGCACGCACACGTCCTTGGCCAGCGGCTCCTTGGTCGTGCGGTCCTTGACGAGCTCGACGCCGATGAGCAGGCCCTTGCCGCGCACGTCGCCGATGAACTCGTAGCGCTCCTGCATCTCGCGGAAGCGCTTCAGCATGAACGCCCCCACCTTCTCCGCGTTCTGGACGAGCTTCTCCTCCTCGATCACGGTCACGGAGGCGAGGATGGCCGCGCCGGCCATCGGGTTGCCGCCGTAGCTCGAGCTCGAGCCCGAGGGCGCGCCCCACGGCTTCGCCTGCGTGATCTCCTCCGTCGAGGCGAGCCCGGAGACCGGGAAGCCGTTGCCGAGGCCCTTGCCCATGGTCACGACGTCGGGCACCACTCCCCAGTGCTCGCACCCGAACCACTTCCCGGTCCGGCCGAAGCCGCAGATCATCTCGTCGCTCACGAGGAGGGCGTCGTTCTCCTTGGCGATCGACTGCACGGCGGGCATGAACTCCGGGGGCGGGACGACGTTGCCCGCCGTGCCCTGGATGGGCTCCATCAGGATGGCGGCGAGGGCGTTCGTGGTCGAGTGCTTGATGACCTTGCGGGCGAACTCCGCGCACTCGAGGCCGCAGGACGGGTACTTGAGCGCGAGGGGGCAGCGGTAGCAGTACGCGTACGGCGCGTGGTAGCTGCCAGGCATGGACGGCCCGAGGTGGTTCTTCGTCCCGTCGCCGATGAGCGACAGCGTGCCGGCGGTCTTGCCGTGGAAGCCGCCCCAGAAGGAGAGGAACTCGAACTTCTTCGTCCTCGACTTGGCGAGGCGCAGCGCCGCCTCGACGGCCTCGGTGCCGCCCGAGTAGAGCTGGATCTTCGTGAGCCCCGGCGGCGTGTGCGAGGCGACCCTCTTCAGGGCCTCCGCGCGGCGGGCCGTCGTCAGCGAGCCCACCGTGACCTCGTCGATCTGCGACTTCAGGATCTCGCGGTAGCGAGGGTGGCCGTGGCCGAGGGCGTTCACGCAGATCCCGGCCGCGATGTCGAGGAAGCGGTTGCCGTCGACGTCCTCCATGACGGAGCCTTCGCCCTTGGCGATGGCGAGGCCGGAGAGGGTCGAGATCGACTGGATGCCGGGGGCGAGGTAGGGAGCCTCGGCGGCGACGAGTGCTCGGCTCTTGGGCCCGGGTACTTCGGTGACGAGGCGGGGGGTTTGTGCGGTCACGGTCTGGAGTTCCACGACGAATCCTTCTTTCCTGGCGGGCTGGGAGCAGGGAATGGCCCTGCGGAATATGAATGGCGTAGGTACAGCATCGACGTCGGCCTTATTCTAAGGCCCCTCGCCGGCCCGAAGCCATGCCGGGCCGGCCCTCCCCTGTCAAAGCGTGTGCCAGGCGCTCGCGCCCGGCCTCAAACGCCTCGCCCGGCACGGCTTGACGACATCGGGCCGGAGCGGCTAGCGTGCTGGAAAGGGCCGTGGAAGCACCCCGAGGCGTCGTTCTCAAGTCGATCGACGGGATACCCCCGCCGCTGTTCCCCCGCGGCATCGACCTCGCCCGCGAGGCGCGGACGGCGCGGCGGCGGTTCTATCCGGTCACGATCCTCTACACGGTCTACGCCCTGGTGATCGTCGGCCTCGGCCTCCGCGCCCGCCCGTGGGTCACGGCGGGCTACTTCGGCCTGGGCGTCGCGGTCTGGACCTGGCTCGAGTACACCGTCCACCGCCACGTGCTCCACGGCCGCTTCCCGGACGGCGCGGGCTGGCTGCGGCACCGCGTGCACCGCTTCTTCGACACGATGCACGGCGACCACCACCAGCGCCCCTGGGACGGCATGTACATCAACGGGTTCCTCGACAGCCTCCCCTTCGCGGTCGCCTTCGCCCTCCTGAGCTTCCTCGCCCCTCTTCCCACCGCGCCGGTGATGGTGGCCGGCCTCCTCCAGTGCTACATCGTCGAGGAGTGGGTCCACTACTCCGTGCACTTCCACCGTTTCCAGTCGCGCTACTTCGTCTACATCCGGCGCCACCACCTCTACCACCACTGCCCTCGGGGCAGCGAGCACGCCTTCGGCCTCTCGAACGGCCTCTGGGACGTGGTCCTCGGCACGCGCATCCCCGCTCCGGACCGGCGGCTCCTCTACGGACAGGACCGGCCGGCCTGACGAGCCGCGGCGGTCTCCGTCTCGGCCGCGGCCGGACTCGCGCTACTCCTTCCCGAGCACGCGCAGCGCCTCGGCGATCCCGGGGTCCCTTCCGGCAGCGACGTCTTCGTCGGCAAAGACGGGCACCGCGACGTCGGGCGGGATGCCGCCGCCGTCGAACGTGGTCCCTTCCGGGGTCCGGAACACCTCGTTGGGCAGGCCGAACCGCCACCCGTTGGGAAGCCGACGGACGAGGACGTCCGAGAACACCCCCTGCGTGCTCTCGCCGATGCGTGTGACGTGGGGGGTTCGGCCCATGAGCGCCTGCGTGAACGTCTCGCCGGCGCTGATGGTGAGCGGGCCGATGAGCTCGACGATCGGGCCGGGGAAGCCCGGCCGTGAGCTCGGCCGGACCCAGCTCGGGTCGCCCGGGGTCCACCGGCTGCGATCGACCGGATCGGCCCGGGCCTCCTTGGTGTAGGCCAGGTACTCCAGAGTCGCGAGGCGCGACGCGATCGCGAGACCGTACGGATCGTCGCCGCCGAAGTTGATCCGCACGTCGATCACGAGCCGCTGGAGCGCGGGGTCCGAGAAGACTGCGTCCAACGCCTCCTCGAGAGCCAGGAGGCCCGCGGCGAAACCGGGCTCGTCGCTGTAGCCGCTGAACGAGAGGATCCGGAGGTATCCGGTCGCCCCGTCGAGATGGCCGTACTGGACGTTCTCCTTGCACCACTTCCGGAGCGGGCCCTGGAGGTGGGCGCGCTCGGTGACGGCCAGGAGGGCCGGCAGCCCCTTGCTCCGGAACTCTGCGAAGCCGCTCTTGACGACCCGGTCCGTCCCTGCGCGCAGCCTCCGGACCTGCCGCTTCAGGTCGGGGGCGTCGAGGAAGGTGTGGGTGTCCTCGAACGGCGCGATCATCCCCTCGAAGACGTCGAAGAGCTCGGTCGGCGTCGTTCGGGCGGTGACCTTCGGCCGGTTGGCCCGGACGACGGAGTCCCAGTCGATCTTCTTGAGGTCGAACGAGATGTAGTGCTCGGCCCAGGTGCGGGCGAGGACCTCGAAGTTGTCCGTCGGGGTGTTCCCCGTCGGACGGTCGCAGACCGCGGGCAGCCGCGACACGCGGTCGATCCGGACGTCCGACGCCGAGCCTTCGTTGTGCAGCCGCTTGTGGTCCCTCGTGCCCCCTTCGCGGACGAAGAGGACCTGTCCTTCCCCCATCTTGAACGTCGCCTCCCGGCCGGGGAGGACGGCGGGATCACGCTCGGCCGTGAGGCCGGGCAGGCAGGTCGTGGCGGTCACCTCGAAGGTCTTCAGCTTCGGTCCCGCGATCTCGAGGGCGTAGCCGTACCCTTCGGTGAGCCACACGCCGTCGAGCGACGGCGGCGGCGCGGAAGCGACGGCCGGGACGGCGGCGAGGAGCAGCGACAGCGGGACGCGGGTCATCTCGGAACCTCCTCGGGCCAGGGTTCGCCTCGACGTCGTCGGCGGGTGTGGATTGTACCGAGGCGGCGGTCCCCGCGGAGGCTCGTCCCGGCTCCTGGCAGCCCGAGCCCTGACCGGCGACCGCCGATCGACGGGCCGCGCGGGAAGCGCTACAGTCGGGCCGACAACGGAGAGCCCATGGACCTGGAGCGCGTCAGCCTCGCCATCGAGAAGAGCCTGCTGCGCCGCTTCGACCGGCTGTTGGAGCGACGGGGCCTCGGCAATCGCTCCGAGGCCGTCCGCGACCTGATCCGCCGACGGCTCGTCGAAGAGGATTCGCTCGGGGGAAGGGGCGAGGTGGTGGCCAGCCTGACCCTCGTCTACGACCATGCCCAACGCGAGCTGAGCGACCGCCTGGTCGCCAGCGGCCACCACCATCACGCCCGGGTCCTCTCCGCCATGCACGTCCACCTGGACGAGCGGATGTGCCTCGAGGTGATGGCCCTGCGCGGGACGCCCGCCGAGCTGCGCCACTTCGCAGACCACCTCATCGGCCTCAAGGGCGTCAAGCACGGGCAGCTGGTGATGAGCTCGGCCAGGCTCTAGCGTTCGGAACGAGGCGACGAGGCCGATCCGGAACGTGCGCGGCGCCGAAGGATGGGTGTGGACGTCGGCGCTCACGAGGGCGAGGCTTTCGCGCGCACCGGGCCTCCGTTATTATTCCCATCATGGAAGTGATATCGCCCGGCTCGCGGAGGTCGTGGATGCTCCTCCCGAGCGCTCACCGGTTCCAACTCCAGGTCCGGGCCGCCCTACTGGCCTTCCTCGTGCTCGTTGCCGGCCTGACCTCCTCGTGGGCCCAGGGGACTGCCGTCAGGGGGCGTGTCAAGGACCAG
>Ga0335080_10004799_pt1 | contig 13795 bp, 13 predicted proteins | sample Lox_Sample_34_FD_206720 | JGI IMG/M metagenome (GOLD analysis project Ga0335080, IMG submission 206720) | Soil microbial communities from Loxahatchee National Wildlife Refuge, Florida, United States - Lox_Sample_3.4 | ecosystem: Environmental > Terrestrial > Soil > Wetlands | place: USA... | reverse complement strand
TATCCTCTGGAACGTCAGCATTGCCAAGAAGTTCTTTGCAGACGACAGGGGAGAATTAAAAGCAGGGGTGTCGGACATCCTCGGCCAAAACAAGAATGTTAACCGCTCGATCACCTCTTCGTACATCGATGACACCCAGAACGAAGTGCTGACACGCTACTTCATGGTTACCTTCACGTATACGGTTCGATAAAGCGCCTCTTCCGCAATCGGGTAATTGAGATTTTTCCCGATCGACCGAGAGCTCAGCAGATAGCCGCAGCCAGAATTATACCGGCATCCCGAATCTGCCATACTGCGGTCTACTTCAGCAGGATCATCTTCCTGATTCCCGTGAACGACATTGCGGGATCAGCAAGTGATATCGCTTTAAGCCGGACAACGTAGACTCCAGAGGCACACCCGGCCGCATTCCAGACTGCCGTCCTGTATCCTGCCTCCTCCGCCCCTGCCCTCAATACATCGACCATTCTTCCCGTCAGATCATAGACTCTTAGCGAAACCAGGCAAGTCGAAGGCAGGTTATATCTGATAGCCGTGATAGGGTTGAATGGATTGGGGTAGTTGGCAGAGAGACTGATGAGACTTGGGAGTGAAGTGCGGGAAGGCCCGACCGCTGTGATCATCTCCGCCAATGGTCTTCTCCAAATACCATTGTTGGTCGCCGCAAAGAGAGTTGCACTTCCCGATGAAACTGCAAGCGCATTTATATATGAATCGGTCAACCCGGTATTCACATCTTCCCATGTGCCACCGCCGTCCGTTGAAAGATAAACCTTCTCCCCGTCGGTCCCGGCAAAAATGTTATTGCCCCACACGCAAAAAGTGTTCACCTGCGCGTAGAGGGCAGTGTCGTAGCTCGACCTGGGAAAGCCGGTGTTTCTGGTGATCCAGCTCTCTCCAAAATCCGTGGAGAGAAACACGCCGCCGCTCGATGTCCCGGCAAAGAGACTCGTCCCGTTCGCCCCAACAGCCATGGCGCTGACGTATTTATCCGTCAGCCCCGCATTGACGCTGTCCCAGCTTCCTCCACTATTCGTAAGCCGAAAGATGCCGCCCCCATAGGTGCCGACAAAGAGCATCGTATCACAAACACTCATTGAGAGAACGCCGATGTTCGTTAAGCCTGTATTGACCGTGGTCCAGCTGTCGCCTCTGTCCGTTGAATGCGATACTCCCGACCACGTCCCGGCCCAGAGGTTGTTGCCCCCCGGCACGCGGGGTGCAACTGCGAGGGCATTGACGTCCGAGCCGGCGAGGCCCGCACTCGTATTTGTCCACGACGTACCGAAATCCGTCGACCGGAAGATGCCGTTGCTTTCAGTCCCGGTGAAGAGGTCTTCGCTTGATCCGTTGAGAGCCGCCGCGAGACACTGGCCAAAGGTACTCGCCAGGGTTGCGCTCGAGCTGTCCCACGTAATACCGTTGTCGGTTGACAGATAGACGCCGCCCTGGCTTGCTGCGTAGAGATTGGTACCCCCCGAGTCATTCGAAACGGCGACAACACTTCTTATTGACCAACCATTGACCGGTCCGTTGTTGGACGTCCATTGCCCCGTCATCAGGACAGGACGACATACCACTGTCATTGCCAGGAGAAGAAGCCGAACTCGCGTACTCATTGAGTTTCACCCTCCTTATTTTAAGTTCGAAGAAACCGTTTCCGGATTGTGTAATAACCCAGCAGCGATCACGGAGCCGGATGGTTCCAACTAACTCTAAAGGTTGAATTCCCGGAACAGGAGATCCTGACTCCAGAAAAGGGACTACATGTGCGCTGAGTTTGTTGTCGAGAACGATGTCCCGGGCCGCAGAAATCCTGGCTTGGCCCGAGAAAAGTTGAAGAGAATGCTTGATGGGTCTTTCGTAAAGGATACATCGCCCGTCCGTCTGCATGGACGGTGGATATATCTGCAGAAACCTGGTGTAAATCACGCGGAATATATCCAAACGATTGCAGATTGTCAAGATCGCTACATGAGGAGGTTCCTGTCCCGATCCTCGACCCAAAACGAATGAGATGATTGTTGCGATAAATTTCAAGCTGATGACGTTGGTGAGTAGCCAATCACGGCATGAGGTCCTTGATCAGACGGATAGGTTCACATCGGTTTACGCGTTGAAGAAACTCTGTCGATTGAAGATACTACTTGAACGAGAGGTATATCATCTCTCCAGAGTCGTAAAGGGCACGCTTCGGTTTATTACTTTGTTAAACTATTAGAGGTAGATTGGTAGATCAATGATCGAGTGGCAGCGCGCTCCGGTCGATTTTTGATTACACAGGATACCTCCCCGAAAGGTGCGGTTCTTCGGAGTATCCGGATATCACCTTCACAGACGTGAATTGGTAAGTGAAGTTTTGTCTGTTAACACATTCTTGAGCGGCTGTGTCACGGGCAACCGATTTGAGCGTCGGTCAGGTGGTGAAGCGATGGAAACATATAGAGAAGAAACCGCAACGAAAGATCCCCCGGAAGCTCGCAGGCTTCATAACATCCCGTCTCTGAAAAAGCCCAAGCAAGACCGACCCCCCCTTGAGGACCCCGGCATTTGGCGCATCAGCCGTCATAACTTCCTTTCAATTGCAGGATGGGCCGCGATCCTGGTGTTTCTCGGCACCTCTGTTGTGAGCACCTTACGAATGATGTTTCCGCGAGTCCTCTATGAACCTCCCTCGACATTCAAGGCGGGCTTTCCTTCGGAGTATCGTGTCGGCGAGGTAAGCGAAAGGTACAAAGACACGCAACGGGTATGGATTGTTCGGAATGAAGATGGATTTTATGCTCTTCTTGCCATCTGTACGCATCTCGGCTGCACTCCGCGTTGGCTTGCCGATGAGAATAAATTCAAGTGCCCGTGCCACGGGAGCGGATTTCACAAAGACGGAATGAACTTCGAGGGTCCTGCTCCTCGTCCGCTTGAGCGGGTGAAAATAACGCTCGCCGATGACGGCGAACTACTTATCGACAAAAGCCAGAGATATAGATTTGAGCGGGGTGAATGGATCAAGCCAGGAGCTTTTCTGAATTACAGCTAGACCCTCGCGAACAGTAGCGGGGGCGCGAAGATCAACCCACTCGCAGAACTCTTCAGAGTCTTCGAATTGAAATACTAGGGGATCCTTCCATGTAAAGATTACTGTCTCCGACCAAGAAGCATCGCGGCTTGATTTCCGATATTGACCAGCCCCCCGTGTGTGTACCAATGTTGAGTTAGTTTTTCCCGGTCTCCAGGCATTGGCAACCTGAGGAAAGGGGTGTGTTTCTGGAGCTGGTGGTCTGTATCCCAACGAGCTGTGCGGTCTGACCGCGTTGTAGTGTCTTCTCCATTGCTCCGTGATAACTCTGGCTTCCGTGATCGTATCGAAGATCTCTCCGTTAAGAAGCTCATCTCTGAGTTTACCATTGAATGATTCGATGTAACCGTTCTCCCAGGGACTGCCTGGTTCGATGAACAGCGTGCTTACGCCAAGCCGCTTCAGCCATCCACGGATCAGATCTGCCGTAAACTCTGATCCGTTATCCGACCGCAAGTACTCAGGTGCTCCTCGCTCAATGAACAACTCCGACAGCCCATAGATTACATCCGATGATTTCAGCTGCCGGTCAATCTGGATCTTCAAACACTCCCGTGAATACTCATCCACAATGTTCAACATCCGTATCGGTCTTCCATCACTGGTCCTGTCTGCCACAAAATCGTAACTCCAGACGTGATTGCGATGTTCCGGACGCAGCCGGATACACGAACCATCATTCAACCACAAGCGCCTTCGTCTGGGCTGTCGATGTGGCACTTTCAGCCCCTCCTGACGCCAAATTCGCTCCACCCGCTTATGATTCACCCTCCAACCATCGTTCCTCAGCAACGCCGTCACTCTGCGGTAACCATAACGACCATATTCACACGCCAGCGCTACGATCTGTTGGCGCAACGATATCTCATCCGTTTTGATCACCGGCTCACGTCGCTGCGTCGATCGTGGGTGGTCCAACACACGGCAAACACGTCGTTCCGATAGTCGGAGTCCCTCTTGGATATGATCTGCTGCCCGGCGCCGTTTGACCGGGCTCAGAAGTTTCCCCGTGCCGCTTCCTTCAGTATCGCATTGTCGATCGACAAATCCGATACTACCTTGCGCAGCCGGCTGTTCTCCTGTTCCAGTTCCTTCAAACGCTTCGCCTGATCGATACGGAGTCCCCCATATTCTTTCCGCCACTTGTAGTAGGTCGCATCGCTGATCCCAAGTTGTCGGAGGATCTCCTCCACTGGCATCCCTTTCCCCTGAAGTACCTCTGCTTCACGCAGTTTGCCGATGATCTGTTCCGCTCAATGACGTTGTCTGCCCATCGCTGTCTCCTTTGACCCAAGATAAGAATTTTCCTAACTTATCAGTGGATCACTTGTAGGGGGTCAGGTCAGAGTTGAAACAGCAGTCAGGCGCAATTTTGTTGTTTCGACCATGAAACAGACAACGATGAGGAATTCAAAAACAGATTGAAACCGAGTTTGCGAGCAACATACGTATGAGTTTACCAATCCTCTTAAGCATCATCTCAACGGGATCAATCGCCGCAGGCGTGATCCTGGCTATACTGCAGCTTCGGCATTCCAACAAGCAGCGCGCAAGAGAGTCTGCCCTGCAAATGCTCCATTCATTTCAGACCCCCGAATTTCTTCGCGCCGTGAATATCATTTTTGATCTTCCAGATGGATTGTCAAGAAAGGAAGTGGAAAACCGCCTGGGAGCTGACATGACAAGTGTACTCGTAATGGTTGGGACACTTGAGAGCCTCGGCATAATGGTGTTCAAGCGTGATCTGGACATACGGTTGGTGGAAGATTTTTTTAGCGGGATCATTGTGCTATCCGGGAGGAAATTGAAGAATTATCTTGTCGAGATACGCAACACAAGTGGTCGGCAGACCTATTATGAATGGTACCAGTGGCTGTATGAGCAGGTCGAGAAACGTGAAAGGAAAAATCCGCCACTGCCATCTTATGTTGCCTTTCAGGATTGGAAAGAATAAAACAACAGAACTGCCCCTAACGTAGCAAATGACGTCACTGGACTAATAAGCCTGAGGCGGATTGCGTTGTCACAAAGTGATGCCTTCGGCATTTGGCGAGATGATAGTCACAGTATTTTGGCGCTACTGTGATTTATGAATAAGAATGAGTACGGAGACATTATAATCCTGTGAATAAGGATACCGAAGCCCGTATTAAATCGTTTGTATCCTCAAGGCAATGGAGAGAATGGCTTGCGATGAACTATGCCATATCTAATAATGGTATTTGGCTTAGAATTTTCAAGAAAGATTCCAACGAGGCAACGATCACCTATGATGAAGCTTTGGGTGAAGCTCTTTGCTTTGGTTGGATCGACGGTCAGAAAAAAGCGTATGATGAAAAATCGTGGCTTCAAAAATTTACGCCACGCAGATCAAAGAGTATTTGGTCAAAGCGAAATAAAACACGAGTGGCCCGGCTCATCCAAGAAAAGCGGATGCAACCACCCGGACTCAAAGAAATAGAGGCCGCGAAAAAAGACGGCCGGTGGGACAAGGCCTATGATTCTCCCAGCCAGATGGAAATTCCCGCTGATTTTCTGGCGATACTTAGAAAAGACCAACCGGCTTACAGGTTTTTTAAGACATTGAATAAGGCAAACACCTATGCGATTGCCTGGCGATTAGAAACAGCAAAGAAGCCAGAGACCAGAGAAAAACGGATGCAAATTCTTCTGAAAATGATGAAGAAACGGCAAAAGTTACACTGATTTTCCTGGAAACTCGCTGAGATGGGGAGGAAAAATCTTCAGCCCCTGAAGACGCACTGAGGAGGTGTTTCGCGGTTCCGGAGTGCAGGAGCGTGCTGCCGTTCAGCTGTGCCGGATCTCCATGATGTCGCCGTCCTTCACAATATATTCCTTCCCCTCAAGGCGCCAGTGGCCTGCCTCCTTGACTTTTGCAAATGACCCGCCGGCATTAATGAAATCGGTATAGTGCACCACCTCCGCACGAATGAATTTGTTCACGAAGTCGGAGTGAATCGCACCCGATGCTTCCTGCGCGTTCATCCCGTTCCGGATTGTCCACGCGCGGCATTCGTCTTCACCTACGGTGAAGAACGACTGGAGACCAAGGAGGGCATAGGCTTCACGGATGAGCGCCGTCAGCGCCGATTCCTTGATCCCGTACTCTGCCATGAACGCCGCCGATTCTTCATCCGACAATTCGGACATCTCCATTTCGATCTTTCCGAAGAACGAGACGATCCGTGCATGCGGCGATGCATATTTTGCACCGACTTGCTTCACGATTTCATCCATCTTGCCGCGCTGCGATTCATCAAAATTCAATGCGATCAGCATCGGTTTGATGGAAAGCAGCTGATACGTTTTGAGGATGAGTGCCTCTTCCTTCGAGAATGCGGTTTCGCGGAGCGGCTTTTCTTGTTCGAGAATCCCGCGGCATTTTTCGAGAACCGGTAATTCGCGCTTTCCCTGCTCATCTCCCGCCTTCTGAAGCTGTTTTTTGATGCGCTCGATGCGCGTTTCGAGAATTGCCATATCGGAGAGTATGAATTCCGTTTCGAACGACGCGATATCCCGCAGCGCATCGATCGAGCCGTCGGGATGTGGTACTGCGGCATCTTCAAACAGCCGGACGACCTGCACAAGCGTGTCGTTGGTCTTGACGTTGGCGAGAAAATTCGTCGTGAATTGTGTGGAACCCGATTCTCCCTTCTTCAGGCCGACGACATCCACAAATTCAATCGAAGCATAGACAGTCCGTTTGGGAAAAAATATCTCGGCACATTTGTCGAGCCGCGCATCGGGCACCTTCACGACCGCGCGGTGCGTCTCTCCTTTCGAAAGGGCGGAGGGATCGAGGTGAGTTTTCGTGATGGTCTGAAAGAGTGTGGATTTCCCCGAAAATGGCAATCCGACAATACCGATCTGCATGATGGATGTTCCTGATTTTTATTGGAGTGATGCTAAAGTACACATTTTACAGGACTAATGCAGACAGGAGTGCAGAGGAAGCAAATCCGCGGCGGGAATCTTATCCCTTCGTCATACCCGATCGGGATGAAGACAGACCATCATTGTGCCGTTTGTTGCGCCGGTGTTCGAGAACTTCGGCCTTGTACTTGATAAGGCAATCGGGACAAATGCCATGGCTGAAATCGACATCGGACCGTTCATGGATATAGGCCTCCACTTCCTGCCAGTATCCCTGGTCGTTGCGGATTTTCTTGCACCACGAGCAAATGGGGAGAAGGCCGGCGAGCGTCTTGACGTGCGCGAGCATTTCCCGGAGCTCGAGAATGAGCTTGCGGCGTTCAGACGTCAATGCCGACACAACCATACACATGATCGTGGTGATGCCGATGAACACCTGGAGCAGAAGGATCGTCTCGAGTTTTGTCGGCCGGATGAAGGGGCCGTAGCCGTGAAGCGTCCCCGCAACCGCAAGACAGGTCAGGACGAAATTGAACGAGGCGATTTCTCTCTGATGAAACCGGAATGAAGCCCCGATCAGGATCGGCGCGCAGAGGAATGCCACGGGGTAATTCAGGAAACCGAGACTGAACCAGTGGCCAAATACCGCCTGGCCGACCAGAATGAGAAGCATGAGAATCAATCCCGCCTCGATGCCCTCACGTTTTTTCCAGTTCGAAAAGGGATGCGAGCTCCAGAGAAGAAGAATCGGCGTGACCACGAGGACGCCGATGCCATCGCCCAGCCACCACGAATACCAGAAGAGCTGAAAATCGGACCAGTCGGCCAGACCCGAGAGGATAAGCGTCATTACGCCGATCGTTGCGCCCACCATCGTGCTGCACATCGCCCCCATGATCGTGAACGTGAAGATGTTCGTCGAACGCTCGAACAGCTTCGGCACTGTACTGTACTTCCGGATCAGGTAGCAGCCGACCAACCCTTCGAGTGTATTGCCGAGCGCGATGCCGAGTGAGGGGAATATCGCTCCCGAGGTGGCGAAATTGACGAACAGGGCGCCGAGATAAACGCCCGGCCAGATCTTGTTTCCGAAAAGGAGAAAAGCGGCAAGGGCGATCCCCGACGGCGCCCAGATCGCCGTGATGCTCGGATGAACGAGCGCAAAATGGAGTCCCAGCTTTCCGGTGAGAAAATAAAACCCCCCGATAATCGCCACCAAAAGAACATAACGTCCGATCTCTACAATACGACGGGATCCCATCGTGATCAGCCCTCACTCGTGATAGTTCACCAAGTTATAAATTCGGAAATGCCGATGTGCCTGTCCAGCGTCGTGTGACGCAGAATTCCCGCATGAGCACTCCGGGAACTTTGTTCAGAACATCTTCAAATCCTTATCGATTCCTGAATTATTAACGATGGAAATTGTGACGGCGGTTCCGAACGGATAGCTAGGGGAAAAAAGGAGGTTTCTGGAAGGATGGCCGGTGTTGCTCAGTCGATCGGGGGAGATAAGAAACCGGGTCCTCTGTGTGTGAACGAGAGGACCCGGGCGGTGTTTTTAAGCGGATTTCTCCCGGTACATTACTTTCCCGCAAATGCTTTCTTCAACCATGACTGCATCTCCCTCCACGATCCCTTATCTGCTGCAGCATTGTATGCCATTGGCAGATTGAATCTCTTGCCCAGTTCCGTGGATGCAGGATTTGTGAAACTGTGCACCGCACCGGGGTAATTCACAAACTTGTAATCGACCCCGGCGGCTTTCATTTCTGCCTTGAACTTCCTGATATCATCGGCCGGAATAAATTTGTCGCTTGCTCCATTGCATGCCAGAACCCGCGCTTTCACTTTTCCTTTTTCAGCCGGGTGTTTCGTGGCAAGCGCGCCATGGAACGATACCACCCCTTTCAGGTTTACACCTTCCCTTGCCATCTGGAGGACGACTCCGCCTCCGAAGCAGTACCCGATCGCGCCGATACGTGAAGTGTCGACGTGCTCGTCGTTCCTGAGATAATTCATGGCTGCGAGAAAGCGTGAAGTCATGAGCGGAAGATTCTGGGAAACTTCGCCGGCAAATTTTCCGGCATCATCGGGATGAGCCGCCTGCTTCCCGTTGCCGTACATATCGAGCGCCAGGGCAACATATCCGAGCCCTGCGAGCATCTCGGCTCGTTTGCGGGCGTACCCATTCAGCCCCCACCATTCATGGACGACCAGAATTCCCGGGCGCTTTCCGCTGAGAGAATCGTTATAGGCAAGATATCCGTGCATGGTGAGTGTGTCGGACGCATACGTCACTTCCTTGCCGACGACACCGGCAATGAGCGGGTTAATGCAAAAGCAGAGAAGAACAATGAGTGCAGCGCGCATAAGAGCTGTCTCCTTTTGATGTGGTAAGAGTACAGGAAAACAATCCGGAAACATCTTCGTGTGAATATAAATAATTCACCTCGAACTCACAATATCTCCGGACATGTTCCTTGGAAATCCTTTCGGGAAATTGTATGTTTGGGATGAGGCCAGCCGATGAAAGTTGCAGTCGTTCAGACGGACCCGGTTTTTGGGGAAGCGGATGCGAACGTGCGCGATGCCCTCGCACTTATGGCATCCGCGCAGGCCGATCTCTATGTCCTTCCGGAGTTATTCAATTCCGGTTACAATTTTGTCGATAAGACAGAGGTGGAGTCGCTTGCCGAACCTGCACACGGAAAAACGTACAGCCGCCTGTCGGATTTTGCGAGCAAGCAGGCGTGTTATATCGTCTACGGATTTGCCGAATCGGATGGTCTCATCTACAACTCTGCCGCGTTCGTTGGTCCGGACGGCCTGATCGGCCTCTACCGGAAAGTCCATCTCTTCTCGAAGGAGAACATTCTGTTCGCACCGGGAGATCTTGGGTTTCCGGTGTTCAACTCTCCGTTTGGAAAGCTCGGCATGATGGTCTGTTTCGACTGGATCTATCCGGAAAGCGCACGCAGTCTCATGCTCAATGGAGCCCAGATCATCGCTCATCCTTCCAATCTTGTTCTTCCGTATTGCCCTGATGCCATGGTCACCCGGTGCCTGGAAAATCGTGTTTTCGCCGCGACGGCGAATCGGATCGGCCGGGAAGATCGGGGGGGAAGCTCCCTTTCCTATATTGGAAGCAGCGAGGTCGTTTCTCCAGCCGGCAAAATTCTGGTGAGAATGGAATCCGAAAAGAGCGGCATTCGCGTCGTGGAAATTGATCCCGCCGCAGCGCTGAGCAAGAGGGTCAACGAATTCAATGATTTAGCTTCCGGAAGACGCACTTCCCAGTATTCTCTCTGACTGCCCGACTGAGATTTGGTCAATGAAGCCCGGAAGAGCGGCACACATCGTTCCTTTATCATCTTCTGACCGTTCTCATTTCAATTCACCTCTATTGCAGTTTTCCCATTATTTTCTTGAAGGAAGTTTTGCATGGATGAATCATCGGTAAAAACTATCAAACGAACGTTGGACGGGATGATGAAAAAATTCGAAGAGACGGCAAGGAAGATCGACGAAGAAATCGAGCGCCGAAACTCGTGGGGAAAGTATGTCAAAGAATTTCTTGATAATACTATCGGAGCCATAGAAGACGAGGAAGTGATTTTCAACAAGGAAGCTCGTGAAAACCTGCTCAAATCCGTTCGGGACATGTCCTGGGATGATGCCAAAGAACGCGAAAATCTTCTGAACGAGATAACCAGCTACAGAAAGTCAATCATAACAAGCTGGGAAATTCTTGCCAAATTGAACGAGGAAGTTCTCTCAAGGCATTAGGCGGTTTCCTTTTTCTCGTCAGGTTCACGTGGTAACGACAATCGCTCATCTGACAGGGATCGCTGACGGCTGAGACTCAAACAAAGGAACCAGGAGAAGTCTTCTTAACGGTTCAACACACATTGGAAGACCGGCATGAATCAATGCGGGCGGTGGCGGATAGTCGGGGCGATATCCCGGTGAGGATGGAAAGTGAGCAAGGCGGCTTCCTTGTCGCGGAAATCGATCCTGCGGCGGCAATGAGCAAGAAGGCCAATGAATTCAATGATTTAGCTGACGGCAGGCGCACCCCGCAGTATTCACTTCGGTATGGCTTCTTGATTTTCATCTCCGACTTTTGTAGCATATTTCGTCCTTACCCAAATTCACTGTTTCTTCACATCGTATGGAGGAATCATGAATAAGAAGTTATGGCTGGGATTTATAGCCGTTTACGTAGGACTGGCAATTACGGACTATCTGATTCACGGTGTTCTTCTTGCACCGACCTATCAATCCGATGCACTGAAAATGTTGTGGCGTCCGGATATGATGGACAAGATATGGATCTATTACGTGGTGTATCTGTTCATTGCGTTCTTTTTCACGTTGATATTTTCCAAGGGTTGGGAGGGGAAAGGAATCGGGGAGGGGGTTCGGTATGGTCTCTACATGGGACTTCTGATGGCAACACCGATGGCGTATGCATCGTATGCCATGTACCCTATTCCGTATTCATTGGCACTCCACTGGTTTATCTTAGGGATGATTCAGTACATCATCCTTGGAATTATCGTCGCGGCAGTATTTGGGAAGAAGGCCCCTCCCGCGGCACCGTAGTAAACTCGGGTTTTTTCGGACGGCATCCTTCGGTATACCTGGAGGATGCCGTTGCTGTTTTATGGGTGCTGTTGATGAAAGAATGCGGCGATCGCGGAGGTAATCGACCGAACCTGGTCGCGTGTCAGTCCCGGCCAGCTTGGAAGATTGATACCCCTCAGGCCGAGGTCTTCGGCTACCGGCAGGTGCCGGCGCTCCTGTGAAAACATCGGCATCGTGTGGACGGGATAGAATGTCGGCCTCGTCTCGATGCCCGCATTCCGGAGAAAATCTCTCAGCGAATCGCGGAGTGTTGGTGATTGTGTAAGGATGGAATACATCCAGTAGGAGTGAACGACATGCGGTGATTCCCGGTGCGGAGTAACGGGAACATCCTTCAGATCTGCGGTATACCATTCAGCGATGTCCCGTTTTGCTGCAATCTTCTCTTCTCCCCGTTCGAGCTGCGCAAGTCCGATTGCCGCACAGATGTTTGTCATCCGAAAGTTGAATCCAAGCGCATCATGCCAATATTCGCGGTTCCTGGCAAGACCGTGCATCTTCAGGTGATGGCACCGGTCATAGAGCGCCGGATTGTTGGTCACGACCATTCCTCCTTCGCCTGTCGTTATGGTCTTGTTCCCATAGAAGCTGAATGTCGCCATGCTGCCGAATGAGCCGACATGCTTCCCGCGGTATCGGGATCCAAACGCTTCGGCGCAGTCCTCGACGAGATGAAGATTGTGCTCTTTTGCAATTGCAACGAGCGGGTCCATCTCGCACGGATGACCGTAGAGGTGGACCGCCATGATGGCCCGTGTTCGGGGCGTGATCTTTTTCTGCACATCTTCCGGATCGATCTGCCACGTATCGGAAAGCGAGTCGGCGAACACCGGTGTGGCCCCCGCGTGGCATATCGTGCTTACCGAGGCAATATAGGTGAACGATGGCACGATGACTTCATCATTCTTCCCGATTCCCAGTGTTGCGAGGGCAAGCTGCAGTGCAACCGTTCCGTTGCTTACGGAAGAAGCGTGTCGGGCGCCGACGAACGCTGCAAACTCATCCTCGAACAGCTTGATGAATTTTCCTTTCGAGGAAATCCAGGAAGAGTCTATGCACTCATCGACGTACTTCTTTTCATTGCCGTCGAGAGAAGGCTGATAGATGGGAATGAAGGCGCTCATGCCCCGGCAGTCGCGGTGGTGCGTCGGACTGGCGTTTTTGCGAACCGATCAACAATGGAAACGATCCTGTTCAGATCGATCATCTGGATGCACTCCAGATTGTAGGGGCAGGCTTTTTTCCAGCACGGAGCACATTCCAGGCCTTCGGGAATGAGCTTCTCTCCGCGGTCAAAGAGCTCGATTTCCGTCCAGCAGGAAAGTCCGAACCACGCGATCACATATTTTCTCAGCGCGATCGCCAGATGCATGCCGAAGCTGTCACCCGTGATCACGATATCGCAGATATCCATGTAGCACGCGCCTTTCCGGAGTCCCTCTGTCGTCGGGGTGGCGATGACCGACCGGCGGATTTCGGAGGGAAGGGCATTCATGATCGCCTCGTTGCGTTCCATGTCTTCTCTTCCTCCGACAAGGACGAGCTGCAGCCGATTGTCGGAAGCCATGGCCCGGATGAGCGCGACATGCTGGTCGATCGTCATCTTCTTGTTCGGGAAGAGATTCGAGCATCCGGTATTGAAGCCGACATACACCTTTGCCGGATCGTAGGCGATCTTCGTCTTATACTCTTCGATGAACCGGTGCTCCTCTTCCGTAAATGAGAAGATGCATTCGTCGCGGCGGTATTCGAGATCGAACGTCTCATGCATGATATCAATCCCGGAGCGCTGGTTCTCTCTGAATTTCAGCTTGTCATCGTTTCCCATCCGGTAATTGTAGAGCGCACCCTTGTTGGCGGGAACGATCTTTCCGTCGTTATTGAGAAGAAAACCGAGTTTCGTCGTTGCCTGAAGTTCATTCGCAAATGAGCAGGCATAATCCGTCTTATCGGCGTTCAGGAGATAATCGAACGAGATGTTCCGGAGGATCATCCGGTGCTCGTCGTTCCATACGAAGACGCGGTCGATCAAGGAGTTGTGCCAGAGGATTTTTTCCGCGCTCGGCATCGTGATCCAGTAAATGGTGCTTTCCGGATGCTTTCGCTTAATGGCGGGAAGGATGGATGTATTATAGAGGACATTCCCCATCGCATCGAGGGAGATGATAAGAA
>Ga0335080_10004798_pt1 | contig 13795 bp, 10 predicted proteins | sample Lox_Sample_34_FD_206720 | JGI IMG/M metagenome (GOLD analysis project Ga0335080, IMG submission 206720) | Soil microbial communities from Loxahatchee National Wildlife Refuge, Florida, United States - Lox_Sample_3.4 | ecosystem: Environmental > Terrestrial > Soil > Wetlands | place: USA... | reverse complement strand
AGGCCAGGCCGAGGGCAATCCCCCTGACGGGCCGGCCCAGGGCAACGCGGTAATACCTGCTCAAAAGGAGCAGCAACAGGAGAGTGAGCACGATGGCGTATTCCAATTCGCGCTGGACAAAAATGACGTAGGAGTCGATGCGCAGAGCCTCACCGGTGTGGAGGCCGCCGAGGGCGAGCATGACCACGGCCGCGGCGCCCAGGAGGTAGCGCGCAAGCTGCCAGACGCCCGTGTAGGAGCCCAGCGCGGCCCGGCAGATGTCCGCGAGCACCGTTCCCCGTCCCAGAGTCAGAATGCCCTCAATGATCCAGTAGGTCCATCCGTAGGCTTTGGAGTTGTAGCCCGCGTTCCGGAAGACCACAACTCTGGCCGCATCGCCGACCACCAGGGCGACGAGGTAGGCAAAGACGCAGGGCAATCGCGTCCACAGCCTGCGATGCGCCGCGAGCAGGCACACTGCAGCCCAGAGGGCAACGGCCGTCCAGCCGGACGTTATACCGACTATGTAATCAACCAGATGCAAAAATCCCATCGGGGCTGGTCCGGCCCCATGATACCAAAAGCCGCGTAAATCGAGCCTTTTTCTACGAACGGCAACAGAAAGGAGTCGTGCGTAGTGCCGGGGCCGGGTGGTGCCGAGCCGCTGGGGACGGCCCGGCGCCCACGGTTGTGTACGTTAGGCCGCGAAGGGAGGAGGCGGTACGGGCTGGTTGCCGTCGGCCAGGATCGGGCCACTGACGAACGAGAACGGCGGAGGGGGGACGGGCTGGTTACCGTCGGCGACCAGCGTGCTACCGACGGCGGCGAAAGGTGGCGGCGGGACGGGCTGGTTGCCGTCGGCGACCAGCGTGTTGCCAACGGCGGCGAAGGGCGGCGGCGGGACGGGTTGATTGCCGTCGGCCACGGCCGGAAGCGTGTGATTGATTTTGGAAATCGGCGTTGCTAGCATCCACGCCAGAAGGGAAAGAACTGCAAGCGACCCAAGCGTCAAAGCTACGGCTCGTTTCATGGAAGGCCTCCTGACCGCGCAGGTTGAGGGCGGCGCAGAAGGCTCGAGGAAATGGCTTGAAAATGTTCCGAAAACGGAACAAACGGTGATGGAGTCCCTGGAGAGCTACCAACAAACGCGCCGCGTTGTAGAGGATTTCACGGCGCGCACGCTTGCCGCGGTGGCCACCGAGTTCGGCAAGCTCGTGTACATTTGTGCGCTGCGGGACTTTTCGACGGGCAGGTACGTGCATGCCGGCTTGCAGGCGCGGCATTCAGCGGAAGCGGTGCAACAGGCTCTGAGCTACTGCCACGAAGAAGTGTTTCTGCGCATTCTGGAAATGCCGCTGGAGCAGCAGGAGTGGGATCTGCGAGCGTGCGTGGCGGGGCTCGAGGGCGAGTTTTGGGACAAGCTGCGGCGATGGCGCGAGACGGAGTTCTACCGCCTGCTGATCCCCCCGGACGCCCCGGTTTACCTGCGGGAGATGTTCTACGCGAATGTGGGGGCACTGCTGGACATCGTGCTGGAGGAAGGAACTAGCCAGGGTCTAGACGCATCGCCAAACCGACCACCAAACCAATGACTTCTGCTTCCGCGGGGCAGCGGCAGAGCCGCGGCCGGCACGTGGACAGCGGATGAGATTGAAGAATCAGGTTATCTCCATCGCGCTGACACCATGCGCAGCAGTAGCCCTCACGCGAATCCACAAAATAGATGGGACGGTTGAATTCGTTGCTCCAGCCGCCAGTTTGCACCTCGTTGCGGTCGGGATCGACAAGGACCAGGCTGCCGGGCCGAATCAGCGGGTCCATGGTGCGGTCTTCGAGGCCGATGTACGCCACCGAATACCGGGTTTTGCCGTGCAGCATGCCCGGCTCGAGGTATCCCCAGCTCTCGACGCGGCGGGTGAAATCATCGGTCCAGCGAGGGTCGAATCCGGGGTCGAGCCGCAGAGGGATGCGCATCAACGCCGGCGCGGCCGCGGGATGCGTCTGGCGCGCGGGAAACTCGGCCCCATCCCTGTACATGTCGCCAAGGGGCAGGTCAAACCAGGAGAGCGCCTCCACGAAATCCAGATGGTAGATGGTGCAAAGCGCAAAGAGCCGGTGCAGGTTCGGCACCACACCGTGGTTTTCGATGTCGGCGAGCCTGCTGATATGAATGATAAACTCAGGACGCGACCTGCGAGCGGCCAGTTCGTGACTGGCCTGCTCAACGTCCCTGAAAGTAAGACCCAGGCGTTCGCGAACCTGCCTGAGGCGGTTGCCTGCTACCATGAGGCCCTCGTTCAACGGCCCGCAAGACAGCGCGGGAGTATACCAAATCGTACACCCCGTTCCATTGGCGGAACGCTTTTCTTCAACACGGCGAGCCCGCTCTGTGCAAATCTGGCACAGGCGGATGTCGCCTGAACTTCAAAACGAAGCGAGCGGCGCAAGCCCTTCCAACGTTCTTTTGATGAAACGGTATGTCGGGGCACGACAGGTGCCGGGCAATCCCAGGGGGAGATGCCTCCTTTCCCGCGTGGGATGCGTCTAAACGGGAAGGACGATGAAACCACACCTTCGAAACACGATTCTGGCCCTGGTTGCGGCGACGACCCTGGCCTTCCTGCCGGTGGCCCTGCCGCCGGCGACGGCGCAGGACCATTCCGCGCAGAAGGCCGCTCCGCTGGCGGTGCCGCCCCTGGGTCCCCAAACCCGCGCCGACTTTCTGAAAGCGGCGGACGAAATCCTGGGGCAAATGAGCGAAATCCTGCATCTGGCGCCCAAGGGCGACCTGAAAAAGAGCGTGCGGACCCGGGACGAGATTCGCGCGTTCCTTTTGAAGGACTACAATGACGAGAAGGAGAGAGACGGGCGGCTGGCCGACGAACTGATCAGCAAGAAGCTCGGCCTGATCCCAGAATCACTGGATTGGGAGCCATTCCTGATTGACCTGCTGACCGAGCAGGTCGCGGGCCTGTACGAGCCGAAGCAGCACGAGTTCTACATCGCGGACTGGATTGAGCCCGGCGAGCAAGGCGAGGTCATGGCTCACGAACTGACCCACGCCCTGCAGGATGAGCATTTTTCGATCGAGAAGTGGGCCGACGCCGCGAAACCCAACGACGACGCCGAGTTTGCCCGGCACGCAGTGCTCGAGGGCTCGGCATTCGCCGCCATGCTCGACTGGCAATACCGCGATCGCGGCCTGAGCGTCCGCGACTTGCCGGACCTCTCCATCCTGCTGAACCCGGATGCGCTGGGCGCGGGCGACAAGGATCCAAAGTTCAACGCCGCGCCGCGCTTCGTGCGCGAAGTACTGCTTTTCCCGTATCTCAACGGCGCGGTGTTCAGCCAGAAGCTGCTGCAGCAATACGGGGGCTGGCAGGGATTCAACCGCATCTTCGATCACCCGCCGGCTTCCACCCAGCAAATCCTCCATCCGGAATTGTACCTAAAGGGGACAGAGCCCATGACGGTTGCGCTACCCGCCCTGCCGGCGTCGGCGGCGCCCAAGTGGAGGAAGCTGGAGGAGACTGTAGGCGGCGAGTTCCTGCTGCTCCAGTGGATGAAGGAGTTCACCGGCTCGGCGCGCGCGCAGGATCTGGCCTCTCTGTGGGCCGGAGACCGGTACGCCATCTACGTCGAAAAGAAGCCGTCCACAACGGCTCCCCCGGCTGCGGCAGGTCCGACGGGCACTGCCCCTGCCGTGGCGCCTAAGCCGCGTTCGCTGTTCGTCTGGCGGGTGACCACGCAGAGCGACGCCGATGCCGCGCGCCTCTTTGGTGGAGCGAGCCAGGCATTGCAGGTGAGGTATGAGGACCGGGACGCGTTGCTGCGGCGGCCGAACTACTTCGAGTTCCAGACCCCACAGGGAGGCGTTTATCTCCGCTGCGTAGGAAGGGATTGCCTGCTGGTCGATGGGGCGGATCGCACCCTCTACGAGGAAATGAGCGCCGCGCTGGGCTGGCCCGCCGTGCCGGCGAGGCCGCTCAAACCCGGCGAGGATGTCGCGCGGGTGGTCTCGCATTCGCCGCTGACGCCTGTGGCAATCGCCGGGGCGCGCTAGGGTGCCGGGCTGGCTCTGCCGCCACATCCGTCCTGGCTGGGAAGCGATGCTGCGCTCTGGTGACGCTGCGCAGAGTGGCTTCTAAGGCGTGGCACGATCCTTCACCAGCCGCCAGATTCCATACGCGGCGGCCAGCATCAGGACAACTACGAACGCGGTCACCGAGAGGTGGCGGAACGGCCTGCTACCTTCGTGCCAGCGTTCGCCGAGAAAGACTCCCAGACCGATGAACGTGGTACTCCACAGGAGGGCACCGGTGTAGGCGAACCCCGCGAACTTCGGGGGCTCAAGTTTTGCCATTCCCGCGGCGAGGGCCGTCAGGTGCCGAACTCCCGCGACATAGTAGCCAAAAGTGATGGACCAGCCGCCAAAGCGTGCGAACCAATCGTGCGCGCGCTGCATGTCCTTTTCGGTCAGGTGAACCCACTTGCCGAAGCGCTGCAGCGCCCAAGTGCCTGCGGTGCGTCCCAGCAAATAGCTTACGGTGATGCCGCAGGCGCTGCCGGCAAACGCGGCACCAAGCGCGGGCGCGAAGTCCAGCTGGCGCCGAAAAACCAGGTAGCCCACGAAAGTCAGCAGGAACTCATCGGGAATCGGCACCCCGACGATGCCGAAAACCAGGAGGGTGAAGATGCCTCCGTAGGCGTAGTGCTGGATGAATTCGACGACGTGCTCGTGCATGCATCTCCGGCCGCCGCCGAATCGACGCCCGGAAAGGCTCCGGGCCACAGTCGGCCGCCAAACTTAACTCTGCGAGACGCGCGCTGGCGTGTCAAGGCGAGAGGAGCGATTTGGAATACCGGGCTATGCCGCCCGGCGCAAAGCCATCAGCGTGACGTCGTCGGTGCGGGGTTGAGCGCCGGAGAATGCCTTCAACTCTCCCAGGCACGACGCCACAAGGTCCACGGGGGCGGTTCCGCGCCGCTTCTCAGCGAACTGTGCCAGGCGCTCGACGCCGTATTCCTCGCCGGACCCGCTGCGCGACTCCGTCACGCCGTCGGAGTAGAACAAGAGCGCATCGCCGGGACGGACCTCCAGCTTCTGGGTCACAAAGCGGGCGTCGGAGAACATCCCCAGGGGGAAGCCGCCGGACTCGATCCGGGTCACTCCCGCCGGGTGCAGCAGGAGCACAGGCGGGTGTCCGGCGCTGGCGATTTCCACATTGCCGGAGGCATCGGCCCGTCCGGCTACCAGTGTGGCAAATTGCCCGGCGGTGGTGCTTTCGCAGAACAGGCGGCTGGCCACGGCAAGCATCTGTCCGAGAGGCTGGCCGACCGTCGCCAGGCTACGGAACATGGCATGCAGGTGCGACATCAGGAGCGAGGCGGCCACGCCTTTTCCGGACACGTCGCCGAGCAGGAAGAACAGCTCGCCGGGCCGGCCATTGGCGGTCGAGGAGATCAGGTCGCAGTAGTCTCCACTGACCGGGCCCAGCGGCTCGTAACGGTAGTGGACCTCCCATCCGTGCACGGCGAGATCCGCGGGCGGCAGGAGCGCGCGCTGGATGCGTCCAGCCATTTCCAGGTCGGCTTCCAGGCGGCGCCGCTCGTCAGCGGGCAGCTCGTCGAGGCAGATGCGCGTCAGCGGGTCGGCCACCATGCGCTCGGGCTCGAGCGCGCTGCCACAGACCTCGCAGATGCCGAACGTGCCTTTCTCGAGACGCGCCAGAGCCGCATCGACCTGGGCCACGAGGCGATGAATCTCGGCGGTTTCGCCGTTGCGCGAGGTGACCGCTTCCAGCCGCCGGCGCCGTTTGGTCAACTGCTCCTGAAAAAAAGCATTCCCAACGCTAGCCATGTTTCACCTCCCCGACAGTCTGTCGCGCATGGGGCTTTGCAGACTATCCGCTCTTTGCGGTCGAAATGGGATACCTCTTGGATGCGTCCGACGGGGCCCCGGAAGCAAATAGTTCGGCTCCCACAGGGCGCCGGCGCGCACCGCGAGGCGCAGGATTCTCGAGGCGCTCGAGGCGTTTTGCAAGCCGCGCGCGCAAGCGCCGGTACGCGGCCGGCGGCACATTGCCGCGCCGCCACGCCGTGGCCAGCGCATCCAGGGCATCGCGCGTCAGGTCCAAGGCGCGCTGCGGCGAGCCGGCGCGATGTTCGTAGTACATGGCGAGCTGTTCGTATGCGTCGAGACCGTCGCGCGTCTCGCCGAGAATGTCTTCCCACAACTCCGTCGCGCGGTCGAAGTCGCGTTCGCGTTTCGCCAGCCGCGCCAGTTCGCGCCGGGCGGCACGATCCGCCTCGTCCGGCAGCCCAGCGGCAAGCGCGCTCTCGTACAGAGCGCGCGCGTCCGCCGCATGTCCACGCCGCTCCAGCAGGCGCGAAAGGCCGTAGAGCTCCAGCGGATCGCGGGATGCGGTGTGCGGATCCGCGAGCAGCGTGATGACACGCGCCGCCAGCGTGGCCAGACCGCGCAGGTCCATCTGGTTGTGGCGGAAGACCTGCGAGAGCGCCTCCGGGCCGCCGCCGCGCAGGTAAGCAAAGTAGGCCTGCGGAATCAAGGCGCCCGGAATATCGTCGTCTCGCCGCCAGCCGATGCCGCAGTCGGGGATCAGCACGTTTTGCTCGAGTTCCATGAGGCGAACGGACCCGAATTTCAAGCGCCACAATTGCCGGGAGGGATGGAGGAGATCGAGGTGCGCGGCCGGGGCTTGCGCGGACAGGCGGCGCGTCATGCGGTAGCGAGTCTCGAGCAGTGGCCAGTCGAACGAGCGGCCATTGAAGGTGACCAGCACGCGCCGCTCGGCCATGCGCTCCGCCAGCGCTTCAAGCATGGCGTGCTCTTCGCTGTAGTCGCGCAGGAAGAGCTGTTCGACTTCGAGGCCGCCCGCGTCCCACCAGGCCAGTCCCACCAGAAACGCGTAGGTTCCCGTTCCGCCGGCCAGCCCGGTCGTCTCGGTGTCGAGAAACAGCCACTGCGCCGGATCGAGCGCGTGCTCCGGCACGTCAGACAGCAAGCGCCGAAGAGGCACGTCGAGAGCGGATTCGCACTCGTGCCCTGAGAACCAGCGCCGCACGGCAAGGCACTCGCCGTGTGAAGTCGCCCGCGGAGTTGCCGCCACCATGCGCGCGAGCTCTTCCGCGGCGGCGGGCAGCTCATCGTGGCGTGCCGGCCCACCAGGCTTTCCCGGCGGCCGCAGGGCCGCCGTCCGGGCCAGACGCTCGCGCAGAAGCGTACTCATTGTTCCATCCGCTGGTCCAGCCGATCGAGAATCGCCAGCGCCACCTGCTTCGTGTGTTCTCCCGCGTCAGGAGCAGGCCCCACACAGGACGGGCAGCCGTTTTCGCACGGGCACGCCTTCACCAGCTCGCGCGTCCGGGACAGAAGCGTGTGGTGCACATCGAAGAGGGGCTGCGAAAGGCCGATGCCACCAGGATAGGCGTCGTAGAGATACAAGTTCGGCTCGAAGAATTCCGCCATCGTTCCCGCCGGCACGATCTGCGCGGGCGGATTCATTGCGCCGTTGTGCGCTCCCGGCTTCGGCGGCCTCTCGCCAATCGCCGTGCCCAAGTCCCGCCGGTCGCAGAGCAGCAGCAGCGCGGCCATGGACTCCAGAGCATGCATCAACCCCAACATCCCGCTTTGCCGTTCTGAAATCGAATACGGCAGCGATTCAACGAGACTCCGCTCAAGAGTGATCCAGTAGGCCGTCGTGTGCATTTCGTTTTCGGGGAGTTCGAGCTTTCCCGCGCCGACGTTCTCATTCGTCCAGAACTTGATTTTCTTAAAGCCGACCACCTGGGAACGCACCAGCACGTCTCCGTGAGCGCGCACGGCGGGGCCCGGCACCCGCTCCTCTTCCTCCGGATCGAGCACGCGCACCTGCGTGTAACGGATAGCGTCGGTGTAGTAGTCCGCGTTCACGGGCCGCACGTAGGCCTTGCGCTGGTCGAAATCCAGGCGGTCGACGTGATACTGCTGCCCCTGGTGGAGGTAGATGGCCTTTTCGTGCACGGTGGTGAGAGCGCTCGAGAAGTCCACCTCGCCGATGATCTCCGGCCCCTGATCTTCGCTTGTGGCCGTGTTCACGATCACCACGTTGTCGGAGGTGACGGAGCGCAGGCTCACCGTGTCCGCCGGGTAGGCCTCCTGCGTCCAGTGCCACATTCCGCCGGAACGATGCAGGTAGCCCGACCGCTCGAGGTGCTCGCACACTTCCGGCAGATTCACCGCGCCGAAGGTTTCATCCGGATCAAGGGGCAGCTCGAAGGCCGCACATTTCAGGTGATTCAGGAGGATTTCGAGATTGTCCGGCTGGATGTACGCCCGTTCGGGCGGACTCGAAAAGAAGTACCGCGGATTGCGGACAATGAACTGGTCAAGCGGCGCGGAGCTGGCCACCAGCACAGCGCAACTGGCGCCATTGCGCCGACCGGCGCGGCCCGTGCGCTGCCACGTCCCTGCAATCGTCCCCGGATAGCCGGCCAGAACCACCGCGTCCAGCGAGCCGATGTCGATGCCCAGTTCGAGCGCGTTCGTCGCGACCACGCCGCGGATGCCGCCGTCGCGGAGCCCGCGTTCGATTTCGCGGCGCTCGTCCGGCAGATAGCCACCGCGGTACCCGCGAACGCCTTCCATCCGGCCCGGTGACGGCGCGTGGCGCTCCTGCAAGTAGGTCAACAGCAGTTCGGTATGCAAGCGGCTGTTGGCAAACACGATGGTCTGCATGCCGCGGGTGAGGAACTCCTCCGTGACGCGGCACGATTCGTTGATGTAGCTGCGGCGAATCCCGAGGAAGCGGTTGACCACCGGCGGGTTCCAGAACGCGAAGTATTTCTCCGCGGCGGGCGCACCATTGCGGTCCGTGACGGTGACCGGCGCCTCCAGCAGTTGGCGCGCCAGATCGCCGGGGTTTGCGATCGTCGCCGAACAGCAAATGAACACGGGATCCGACCCGTAGAAGCGCGCAATGCGCCGCAGCCGCCGCAGCACGTTGGCCAGGTGGCTGCCGAAAACGCCGCGGTAGGTGTGCAGCTCGTCGATGACGATGTAGCGCAGGTTTTCGAACAGGCGCGTCCAGCGCGTGTGGTGAGGCAGGATTCCGGTGTGGAGCATGTCGGGATTTGTAAGCACGATGTGGCCGCGCTCGCGAATGGCCCGGCGCGCGTCGGAAGGCGTGTCGCCGTCGTAGGTGAAGACACCAAAGGGCTGGCCGCGCTCCGGCGACTCCAGCCGCTGCGAAAGGTCGTACAGCTCGGCAAGCTGGTCTTGCGCGAGCGCCTTGGTGGGAAAGAGGTAGAGGGCGCGCGTGTCGGTGTTTTCGAGAATCGCGTTGAGAACCGGCAGGTTGTAGCAGACCGTTTTGCCGGAGGCCGTCGGCGTTACCACCACGGTGTTGCGCCCGGCGTGAACGCTCTCCGCCGCCTCCGCCTGATGTGTGTAGGGCTGTCGCACGCCCTTCGCCGCGTAGGCAGCCGCCAGTTGCGGCAGTACCCACCCGGGCATCGCTGCATACTCCGCGGCTCGCGCCGGAATATGCTCCAGAGCCGTGAGTACTTCACCCGAGCGGTCGCGCGCGGCCAGGGTTTCGAGCGCCCCGCGAACCGCCTCGATCGAGATTGCCGGCGACTTCGCGACGGCGGCTGCGGTCCCGCCCGGCCGTATCGCCAATGTTTCGCCCATAGCCACCTCGCAGGCCGCGCTAAGCTGCGAACGAATACTCAAACTCGTACGAATGCTTCCCGCCCTCCGCAATTGCGATGGTCATCTTCCCGTGCAGCCCGGCCAGTTCAGCGGTCCCTGAGTCCGGCACCACGAAGATGGCCATGTTGGGCACGCCACGGGTCATGGTGGAGCTGTGCTGGAGGACGAACGTTCCGCGGCGTCCATCGAGAGTGCCGCTGACCTTTTCAATCGCTACCGCGCCGGCGGATGAGCCTTTTGTGCCCGTACCCGCAGCCAACATCTCGCCTTTGCTCTGCGCCTCGAGAGCGCCGTGGTATTGCTTGTCCAGCCTGAAGCGCCCGAGGGGCGGCCCCTCGGCAATGTCGTCAGGCGGCGCGAGTGGAGTCACCCTGACATCAAACGGGCCCGCAGCATGTGGCATTGCCTGGCTCCTTTTCGAGAGGTCCATGAAGACGCACTTCGGGCCACTCTGCGCTTCGCTTATATTCGCCTTTTATTCGCTAACCGTACCACGCGCGCATAGAAGCCGCAACAAGGAAGTACCTGCGCACGTTTCCCACGGGCAGGGGGTAGCCGATGGGAAGGCCGTCTGCCTGCTATGATGGGCCGACGGCGTGGACCTGAATTCTGCACTGATCAATTCACTCTCCCTGGCCACCGCCACGGGAGAGCTGGGCGCCTGCCTTCTTGCGGCGCGTCGACGGCTCTGGAACCGGCTTCCATACTTCTGGGGTTACCTGGTATTGCTGGTGCTGGTGGATGCGCTGCGGTGGTTCATCCTGTGGCGCGGCGGTCCGGCATCCCCGGCCTATGGCTGGACCTACTGGCTGACGCAGGGAATGCTGGTGATCGCCCGGGGGGCGGCGCTGGCGGACGTGTGCCGGGCCGCGCTGGGACACTACACCGGTGTGTGGCGGCTCGCCCGCCTGCTCTTGTTTTCGGCCGCATTCCTGATAGTGGTGAACGCGTGCTTCCGCACGGGAGGCACCTCGGCTTTCTCCTACGTGATCTTTGTCGAACGCGAACTGGAAGTCGCCATGATGCTGGCGATGCTGGGACTGCTACTGCTGGGCCGCTACTACGGAGCGCCGTTGAACGAGCCTCTTCGCGGCATCGTCAGGGGACTGGCGTTCTACTCCGCCGTGGTGGTCATTTCGAACAGCATCTTGTCCGGGCCGCTGAATGCACGATGGGAGGCTTATTGGCGCGTGTTCGAAATAGCCCGGCTGTTCGCGTTCGCGGTGGCGGTGGGGTTCTGGCTGAGGGCGCTGTGGCTGCCGCTGGGCAGCGTGGAGGGTTCGGAGCTGAGCAGCGGTGAGAGCTACGACGAGAACACGATGGCGGTGTCGGCCGGCATGCGTTCGCTGAACGACCATCTTCTGGGGTTGATCAAGCGCTAGGCGCAGACTGCGACGGGACTGAGTCCGGCTGTTCGATTCGCGGCAGCGTCCGGCGAGTTCCTACCTTCAGGCTATTCCATCAACGCGGAAGCGCTCCTGTGAACGAGGGCTTGCTGCACGGCGGAGAGGAGCTCGTCCACGCGGAAGGGCTTGTGCAGAGACGGGCAGCCGCTGGCAGCGAGGAAGTGCGCGGCGTCTTCGCTCTGTCCGTCGGCGAAGGTGAAGATGATGCGGTCGGTCAGGCTCGGGCGGCGGTGCTTGACCCATCCGTAGAGTTCCTGGCCGCCAAGCAGGCCGGTGAGCTTGAAGTCGGCGATGATGACATCCACTTCGATGCCCTCGAGCAAGGCCGTGGCCTCATTGACGTTTTCAGCGACGTGCACGGTATGGCCGCGCTCGCGCAGAATCTCGCGTTCGACTTCGAGCACCGCCTCCTCATCATCCACGAGCAGGATGGACACTCCGGTGGGCGCGGGGCGCGCGGGGGCCTTCTGTTCCCTGGGCGCATCGGTGTTGTCGCCGGGCGCATCGCCGACGGCGACGGGCAGGTAGATCGAAAAACACGCGCCGCCGCCGGGAGTGTTGCGGACGGTGATTTCGCCGCCGTGCTCCTTGAGGATGCCGTAACAGATACTGAGGCCGAGCCCGGTGCCTTCGCCGACGGGCTTGGTGGTATAGAAGGGGTCGAAGACGCGCATCGGCTCGCGCACGCCGGCGCCGCTGTCGGCGACTTCGATCAGAACGCGATCGCCCTCGCGCGCCGTGCGCACCCAGATGTTGCGCGGGTCGGAGGCGCTCTTCAACGCGTCGAAGGCGTTGTTGAGGATGTTCAGAAACACCTGCTGCAGCTGATGGCGGTCGCCCTGAATCTCGGTGAGGGCAGGGTCGAGGTTGCGGTGAATGGTGATGCGGCAGCGGCGCCAGTCGTAGTCGCGGAGCGAGAGGGTGTCTTCGAGCACGTCGTTCACTTGCACGGCGCGGCGCTCGGGCTTCTGCTGGCGCGCGAAGCTGAGCAGGTTCTGCACGATCTTCTGCGTGCGCTGGGCTTGCTTGGCGATTTTGACGGCGAAGTCGCCGGTCTGCGTGGAGGCGCCGGGGGCGGTCTCGAGCAGTTCGCTGTAGCCCAGGATGGCGGTGAGGGGATTGTTCAGCTCGTGAGCGACGCCGGAAATGAGCTGGCCGATGGCGACCATTTTTTCGCTCTGCACGAGCTGTTCCTGGGTGCGGCGCAGGGTCTCGAGCGCCTGCCGCGTGGCCTCATAAAGGGCGGTGGTTTCCACGCGGGCGGAAATCTGGTTGGCCACGGCGACCAGGAGGTTCAGCTCCGCGCCGGCCAGTTCGCTGCGCGTGCGGCTGCCCACCAGAAGGCCGCCGACGATGCGCTCCTTCCACCAGAGGACAACCATGCGCCAAACCTGCAGGCCCTCCTCCTCGGAAAGGCTCTGGAAGCCGGCAATGGACGAGAGCGCCTGCGGCGGGAGCACGGTGGCGTGCGTGCGGCGAATTTGCTCGAACAGTTCAGCGGGCACGACGCGGGGCAGGCCCCAGTCGGCGCGCCGGGAGCGCATGCCCACGGCAGCCCGGCGTTCGACGCCGCCGGAGGCCTCGTCGAGCAGGAAGGCGGCGGCGAGGTCCAGGTCGAACAGATCGGTCAACTGGCGCAGAACGCGCGTGAGCAGTTCCTCGAGCTCCAGCGGCTGGCTGAGGACCTGGCCGATGGAGTTGAGAAGGAGTAGTTCGCGATTGCGGCGGCGGATCTCAGCTTCCGCGTGCTTGCGCTCGGTAACATCCAGCACGAAGCCCTGCACGGCCACCACGGCCCCGGCGGCGTCGCGGACGGCGACGCTGGACTCCATCACGGTGATGATCTCGCCGTCCTTGCGCTTCATCGGGAATTCGAAGCCGCTCACCGAACCGTGGTCGCGGAGCAGCTTCATCAGGCGGTCGCGGTCGGCGGGGTTGGCGAAGAGCTCGCCGGGAATGTCGGCGCAGAGCAATTCCTCGCGCGTGTCGAATCCCAGGATTCTGCGGAAGGCGTCGTTGAAGTCGAGGAACCTGCCGCCCGGAGTGGAGAGGAACGCTCCCTCCTGCATGTTCTCGAACAGGTCGCGCAGTTTCTCTTCGGCGCGGCGGCGGGCAGTGACGTCGCGCAGCAGGTGCAGCGTGGCAGGGCGGCCGTCGCTGCCTTCCAGGGAGGATGCGGTGGCAGCGAGGAAACCGCCGAAATTCGGGTCGCGCTGGTCGGGGTGGCCGGCGACCTCCTCGCAATAGGGGCAGTGGTTCCAGTGGCGCGGGCCGGGACGCAGCACGTCCTTCAACAACCTGCCGGAAAGAGCCTGATTCTCCGCGCCGAGGCGGCGCACAGCGCTCGAGTTGGCCTGGACGATGCGGTAACGGTCGTCGTGAAGCAGGACGGGATCTTCCACCTCGTCGAGCAGGGCGACCCATTGACGGCGTGTGCGCGCGGCCTGCTCCGAAAGGCGCAGGCGCAGCTCATGCACCTGGACGAGCCCGGCGATGCTGGCCAGAAAGCGCTGGTCGGCGTCAGTGAACTCGCGCACGTTGGCGGAGCCCGCCGCGAGCACGCCGAGAAGCTCACGGGTGCTGCCGGAGGCGCCGTCGGAGAAGAACGGCGCGCAAAGCAGGACTCCGAGGCGCTCGGAGCGAAGCAGACGCCTGAGGTCGTTGCCTGAGTCGTCGTCCACAGCGAACAGCAGCGGGC
>Ga0335080_10004797_pt1 | contig 13795 bp, 10 predicted proteins | sample Lox_Sample_34_FD_206720 | JGI IMG/M metagenome (GOLD analysis project Ga0335080, IMG submission 206720) | Soil microbial communities from Loxahatchee National Wildlife Refuge, Florida, United States - Lox_Sample_3.4 | ecosystem: Environmental > Terrestrial > Soil > Wetlands | place: USA... | reverse complement strand
CGCACAAGCGCGCGCGGCAGCTTCAGGTCGGACCCCACACCACCTGGTCCTTCGAGGATCGCCTCACGGTGCAGTACCAGATCCAGGAGATGCTGCGTGTCGAGCGGATCTTCGAGCCCGAGGGCATTCAGGCAGAGCTCGACGCCTACAACCCGCTCATTCCCGACGGGCACAATTGGAAGGTGACGCTGCTCATCGAGTTCGCGCAACCCGAGGAAAGACGCCGCCAGCTCGCGCTGCTCAAGGGGATCGAGCGGCGCTCCTGGGTCGAGGTCGCTGCCTGCGCGCGGGTGTTCGCCATCGCGGACGAGGATCTGCCGCGCGAGGACGAGGATAAGACCTCCGCGGTGCATTTCCTGCGCTTCGAGCTCGCGCCGGCCATGACGGCAGCGCTGCGTGCGGGCGCTGCGCTCTCCCTCGGCATCGACCACGAGCATTACCGCTACGCGCTCGAGCCGGTGCCGCCGGAGGTGCGCAGCGCGCTGCTCGCCGATCTCGAGTGACGGCGCGCGGCGACAGGGCCGAACGCACTGCCGGCTTTTGATAAGATGCGCGCCGCGCGAGAGTCTGCCGGGCGCGGCGCCCGTTCGCAGCGCGCCGGGGGCCTGAACGGATGATGCACACCGCCGGATGAGTCAGTCCTACACCGCTTCCGATATCGAGGTCCTCTCCGGCCTCGAGCCTGTCCGGCGCCGGCCGGGCATGTACACCCACACCCAGCGCCCCAACCACCTCGCGCACGAGGTCATCGACAACAGCGTCGATGAGGCGATCGCCGGGTATTGCAAGCAGATCGACGTCGTCCTCCACAAGGACAACTCGCTCGAGGTGGCCGACGACGGGCGCGGCATGCCGGTCGACATCCATCCGAAGGAAAAGGTGTCGGGCGCGGAGCTCATCCTCACGCGCCTGCACGCCGGCGGGAAGTTCTCCGACAAGACCTACAAGTTCTCCGGCGGCCTGCACGGGGTCGGGGTGTCGGTGGTGAACGCGTTGTCGAAGCACCTCGAGTGCTGGATCAAGCGCGGCGGCAAGGAATACAACATCAGCTTCAAGGACGGCAAGATCGCCTCCAGGCTCGAGGAGATCGACACCGTCGGCCAGCGCAATACCGGCACCACCATCCGCTTCTGGCCGGACCCGAAGTTCTTCGACTCCGACAAGTTCTCGGTCCCGCAGCTCAAGCACACCCTGAAGGCGAAGGCGGTGCTGTGTCCGGGCCTCAAGGTCACCTTCAGGAACGAGGCCTCGGGCGAGAAGGACGAGTGGTTCTACACCGGCGACCTCGGCGCGTACCTGGTCGAGGAGCTCGAGAAGCACGAGCGCATTCCGGCCGAACCCATCACCGGCACGCGTGCCGACGACAACGACGCGGTCGACTATGCGCTGTGCTGGGCGCCGGACGCGGAAGTCTCGATCGGCGAGAGCTACGTCAACCTGATCCCGACTCCCGAAGGCGGCACGCACGTCAACGGCCTGCGCGCCGGGGTCGCCCAGGCGGTGCGCGAGTTCTGCGAATTCAGGAACCTGGTTCCCCGCGGCATCAAGCTCACGCCCGAGGACGTCTGGGACAAGGCGAGCTACGTCCTCTCCATCAAGATCCGCGAGCCGCAGTTCGCAGGCCAGATGAAGGAGCGCCTGGGGAGCCGCGATGCCGCGCCGCTGGTCGAGGCGTTCGCGCGCGACTCACTCGCGCTCTGGCTCAACCGTCACCCGGACGCCGGCGAGCGCATCGCGCAGTTCGCGATCGCCAACGCGCAGGAGCGCGCCCGGGCCGCCCAGAAGGTGGTGCGCAAGCGCATCGCCGGCGGACCCGCGCTGCCGGGCAAGCTCGCCGACTGCGTGAGCCAGGAGCCGAAGCGCTCGGAGCTGTTCCTGGTGGAGGGCGATTCGGCCGGCGGCTCGGCCAAGCAGGCGCGCGATAAGGACTTCCAGGCGATCCTGCCGCTGCGGGGCAAGATCCTCAACACCTGGGAAGTGGACGCCGCGCAGCTCGCCGGGAGCGAGGAGGTACACAACATCTCGGTCGCGCTCGGGGTCGATCCCGGCTCGACCGACCTGACGCAGCTGCGCTACCACAAGGTGTGCATCCTCGCCGACGCCGACTCCGACGGGCAGCACATCGCGACGCTGCTGTGCGCGCTGTTCCTGCGGCACTTCCGCCCGCTGGTCACGCAGGGCCACGTGTACGTGGCGATGCCGCCGCTCTACCGCATCGATGCCGGCCGCCAGGTGCTGTACGCACTCGATGACGCCGAGCGCGATCAGCTCCTGAAGAAGATAGAGAAGGAGAGCCCGCGCACCAAGGCATCGGTCACGCGCTTCAAGGGCCTGGGCGAGATGAATCCGGCGCAGCTGCGCGAGACCACCATCGACCCGCGCACGCGCCGGCTGGTGCAGCTCACCATCGAGGGCAAGGACAAGACCGATCAGCTCATGGACATGCTGCTCGCCAAGAAGCGCGCGGCCGACCGCCGTGAGTGGCTCGAGGAGAAGGGCAATCTCGCGGAAGTGCAGCTATGAGCGGTCCCCCCGAGAACCAGGAGCTGAACTTCGAAGGCATCGAGCGCCAGCCGCTCTCGACCTTCACCGAGAAGGCCTACCTCGATTACTCGATGTACGTGATTCTCGACCGCGCGCTGCCCGCGCTCGGCGACGGCTTGAAGCCCGTGCAGCGGCGCATCGTCTACGCCATGAGCGAGCTCGGCCTGTCGGCGCTCGCCAAGCACAAGAAGGCGGCGCTCACCGTCGGCGACGTGCTCGGCAAGTTCCACCCGCACGGGGACACGGCCTGTTACGAGGCGATGGTGCTCATGGCCCAGCCCTTCGCCTACCGCTACCCGCTCATCGACGGCCAGGGCAACTGGGGGTCCCAGGACGATCCGAAGTCCTTCGCCGCCATGCGCTATACCGAGGCGAAGCTCACCCGCTACGCCGAGGTGCTGCTGAGTGAGCTCTCCGACGGAACCGTCGATTGGGTCGCCAACTACGACGGCTCGCGCGAGGAGCCGGCGTGGCTTGCGGCGCGCCTGCCGAACCTGCTGCTGAACGGCACGACCGGTATCGCCGTCGGCATGGCGACCGACATTCCGCCGCATAACCTGCGCGAAGTGGCCGCCGCGGCCATCCACCTGCTGGAGGAGCCCGAGGCGACTACCGCCGCGCTCATGAAGCACGTGAAGGGGCCGGATCTGCCGACCGGGGCCGAGATCATCTCGCCGCGCGCGGATCTCAAAGAGTTCTACGACAAGGGTATCGGCGCATTCAAGGCGCGCGCCACCTGGGAAATCGAAGACGGCAATGCGGTCATCACCGCCTTTCCCTACCAGGTGTCGCCGACGCGTGTGATGGAGCAGATCGCCGAGCAGATGCGCGCCAAGAAGCTGCCGATGATCGATGACCTGCGCGACGAGTCCGATCACGACAACCCGACGCGCCTGGTGCTGGTGCCGCGCTCGAGCCGCGTGGATCTGACCGAGGTGATGAACCACCTGTTTGCGACCACCGATCTCGAGCGCAATTACCGCGTCAACCTCAACATCATCGCGCTCGACGGCCGTCCGCGGGTGATGGGGCTGAAGGAAATCCTCAACGAGTGGCTCGAGTTCCGTACCAAGACCGTGACGCGGCGCCTCGAGCACCGCCTGGCAAAGGTCGGCAAGCGGCTGCACATCCTCGACGGGCTCCTCATCGCCTTCCTCAATCTCGACGAGGTGATCCGCATCATCCGCCGGGAGGATGAGCCGAAGCCGGTGCTGATGAAGCGCTTCAGGCTCTCCGACGAGCAGACCGAGGAGATCCTCAACACGCGCCTGCGGCACCTCGCCAAGCTCGAGGAGATGAAGATCCGCGAGGAGCAGAAGACTCTCGCCGGCGAGCGCGAGGAGCTCGAGGGGCTGCTGAAGAGCAAAGCGAAGCTGCGGAAGCTGATTGCCGCCGAGATCAGAGCCGATGCCGACAAGTACGGCGACGAGCGGCGCACCAGGATCATCGAGCGCGAGGCGGCGCAGGCCATCGACGAGGCGAGCCTGATCCCGAACGAGCCGGTGACGGTGGTGCTCTCGAAGGGCGGCTGGGTGCGCTCGGCCAAGGGCCACGAGGTCGACGTGGCGACGCTCTCCTACAAGGGGGGCGATGCCTTCCAGGCGCTCGCGCGCGGCAGGAGCCTGCAGAGCGCGGTGTTCATCGACAGCACCGGCCGCACCTACTCGCTCCCGGCCCATTCGCTCGCCTCCGCGCGCGGGCACGGCGAGCCGCTCTCGGGCCGCCTCGATCCGCCCGATGGCGCCAAGTTCGCCGGCGTCATGATCGGCGAGCCCGAGGACCTGTGGCTGCTCGCGAGCGATGCGGGCTACGGCTTCACGGCGCGCCTGAAGGACCTCATCACCGACCGGCGCGCCGGCAAGACCGTGTTGAGCGTCCCGGAGAATTCCCAGGTGCTCGCTCCTGCACCGGTGCCATCGCCCGACTCCCTGGTCGCCGCCGTGAGCAGCGAGGGGAAGCTCCTCGTCTTCCCGGTGGGGGAGGTGCCCGAGATGCCGCGCGGCAAGGGCAATAAGCTCTACGACATCCCGGGCAAGAGAGCGCGCACGCGCGCCGAGCTCATGACCGCGATCGCGGTCGTGCCGCCCGAGGCGAGCCTGGTGCTGTGGTCGGGCGACGTGCAGAAAGTCCTCGAGTGGCGCGATCTCAGGGACTACCTCGGGCAGCGTGCCCAGCGCGGTGCGGTGTTGAGGCGCGGCTGGCCGCGCAAGATCGAGCGCATGGAGGCGCGGCTCCCCGCAACTTCTCAGTGACCGTCCTTCAAGGCCAGCCCTTAGCGCCGGCTACTATTTGCGAATGGTAACGATTCTCATTAATATTCGCTTCCATCACCGAGCGGAAGCGAGTTATGTTCAGTGCGCGCTGGGCCTGCGGAGCAACCGTGCCGTTGGCCGCATCGCTGCTCGCCTGCGGTGCGGGCGGGGGTAGCGGCGGGGTAAGCGCTCCGGCGCCGGCGCAGCTCTCCCCGCAGGCCACCGCCGGCAAGGCACTGTTCTTCGACGCGCGCCTCTCGGCCTCGGGCAGGCAGTCCTGCGGGACCTGCCACGTACCGACGCGCGCCTTCAGCGCCGATCCGGCAACCGATCGGGGGCTGCCGGTGCCGCTCGGTGGTCCCAACATGGATCTGCCGGGCTTTCGCAACACGCCCTCGCTCGCGTACGCGGCGTTCACGCCGCCGTTCTCGCTCATCGCCGGCACACCGACCGGCGGTTTCTTTCGCGACGGCCGCGCCTCCTCGCTCGCCCTGCAGGCAGAGCAGCCCTTCGTCACCCCATTCGAGATGGCCAACGCGGACGCGAGCGCCGTCGTCGCACGCCTCGCGAGCTCGCCCGCCACGCTGGCGCTCTTCGAGAGCGCTTTCGGCGCCGCCGTGCTCGAGGATTCCAGCGCGACCCTCGCGGCGATCGGCCAGGCGCTCGCCGCCTTCGAGAGCGAGGCGCCCGAGTTCGCACCCTTCAGCAGCAAGTACGACGCCTGGCTCGCGGGCAGCGCGCAGCTGAGCGCAGCGGAGCTGAACGGGCTCGCGCTCTTCAACAATCCCGCCAAGGGCAACTGCACCGCCTGCCATCCGAGCCAGGCCGGACCCTACAGCGAGCACGCCCTCTTCACCGACTTCACCTACGACAACGTCGGTGTGCCGCGCAACTGGAGCATCCCGGCCAATCTGCCCGCACCCCGCAGCCCGGTCAGCGCCGTGCCGCTCGACTATGTGCCGGCGCAGCCGAACGTGCCCGCCGACGCCGAGTACGCCTATTACGATCTCGGGCTCTGCGGGCCGTTCGATCCCGCGCCGGACGACCCGCACCCGCGGCCCGCGTTCACGCAGACCACGACTCTCTGCGGCTTCTTCAAGGTGCCGACGCTGCGCAACGTCGCGCTCACCGCGCCGTATTTCCACAACGGCGCGCTCGCGACGCTCCACCAGGTGGTCGAGTGGTACGTCACGCGCGACCTCAACGACAACCTCGGCAACAACCCGACTCCGGTCGCGGCAGGCCCGGGCGGCAATCCCTACTTCCCGGCCGGAACCCCCTATTTGAATGCCGGCGGCACGCCCGATCCTTATCAGTACAACGACCTGCCGGTCGATTTCGACGCGAACGTCAACATCGGCGAGGTCCCGTACACGCCGCCGGCCTTCGCCGGCGGCCAGGCGCCGACCCTGACCGCTGCCGAGATCGACGACGTCGTCGCGTTCCTGTGCACGCTCACGGACGGCTACGAGCCGCGGAACCCCGCCGTCTACACCGTGCCCGCGCAGTGCCTGCCGGGCGCCGAGTGAGCAATCGCTGCGACTCCTTATCTATCGAACCGAGGAAGACACTCTCATGAGCCACCTCCCGTCAGCGCGCCCGCCGCGCATCCGCAGCCCTCTCTCCCGCACGCTGCTCGTTCTCGGCGCAGCGGGCCTCGCCGGTCCCGCCGCGGCGGCCGGAGACGCCGGGCAGGCAGAGGTCGCCGCCCTGCGGGCGCAGCTCGTGGAGGTGCAGACGACGCTCCGGCAACTCGCGGAGGAGAATCGCGCGCTGCATGAGGAGCAGCGGCAACTCGCCGCGCGCGTCGCGCAGCTGACCGGCGGCACCGCGGCCGCCGCGGTGCCAGGAGCACCGAGCGCCCCGGCGGCTGCGGTGCCGTCCCCGGCCGTCCCGTCGAGCGCGGCGCTGCTGCCGAATGCCGCCGCGCTGCCGAATTCGAGCGCTCTGCCCGCCGCTGACGCGCTCTCGCCGACTGCCACCGCCGCGCCCGGCACCACGGGACCCGGCCTCTTCGGTACGGGGCTGCGGCTCTGGGGCTACGGCGAGGTGTACTACACCAATCCCGTCGACGACCGCAGCCAGTCGCAGTTCGACCTGGCGCGTGCGGTGTTCGGCATCGGCTATCAGTTCGATGCGCGCACCGAGTTCAACTCCGAGTACGAAGTCGAGCACGCGGTCGCTTCCTCGAGCGACGTCGGCGAGTTCGAGGTCGAGCAGTTCTACGTCGACCGCAGGCTCGGCGACTCGGTGAGCGCGCGCGCCGGACTCTTCCTCATGCCGTTCGGTTTTCTCAACGAGCACCACGAGCCGACCAACTTCTACGGCGTGCAGCGCAACTTCGTCGAGACGCTCATCATTCCGAGCACCTGGCGCGAGGGCGGGCTTGGCTTCCACGGCGACACGTCCGCGGGCTTCGGCTGGAACGCCGGGATCACCACCGGCTTCGATCTGTCGAAGTGGGACTTCGCGCCGGAGTTTCCGCCGTATGCCAATGCGCTCGAGCTCGAGGACAGCGACTCGGCGCCCCTGCAGGCGACGCACCAGGAGCTGGCGCTCGCCAACGCGCGCCACCTGTCGCAGTACCTGGCGCTCGGCTACTACGGTATCCCCGGGCTCACGCTCGGCGCCGCCGTGAGCAGCGGCATTGCGGTGCCGGTGCCGGCGCCGCCGAACGCATCCATCCCGGGCGACTCGCGCGTGACCCTGTGGGAGGCGCATGCGCGCTGGACGCCCGAGCGCCTCGATCTGCAGGCCCTCTACGCGCGCGGCACGATCTCCAACACCGCGGCCGCCAACGCGGCGAACCCCGGCTCACCGAACCCGATTCCGGCGGCCTTCTATGGCTACTACCTGCAGGGCGCCTATCAGTTGTGGAGCCGGGATGAGTACCGGCTGAATCCCTTCGTGCGCTTCGAGCGCTACGACCTGGGCGCGAGCTATGAGGGCACGGCGGGACCGGCGGTTCCGCCGGGTGAGGTGCCGCTCTCGGCCGCGCCGGGAGACTACGGCCTCTGGCCGGTGAATCACGATCAGGTGTGGACGGTGGGCGCCAATTTCTACATCGGCCCGCACCTGGTGCTGAAGGCTGACTACCAGTGGTTCAAGGAGAACACGAGCTTCGAGCGGCTGGACTTAGGTCTCGGGGTCGCCTTCTGAGGCACGACTTCAGCCGAGGCTCGCGGCGTCGAAGGCCTCGAGCAGCGCCGCGCTCAGCGTCGCCGGGCCGAGCAGCACGCACTTCGTGAGGGCGTCCGCCGTCAGGCAATCGCGGGCGCGCACGGCCGCATAGCGCCGCGGCGACGCCGCGCCCCCGCGCACGTAGTAGCCGCGATGCCCCGGGGGCGCCCGCGATGCGTGCGCCTCGCTGACCGCCACCGCCGCGTCCGCGAGCGCCACTGGCCGGTACCCGGTACCAGGCCCCCGCAGCAGCAGCGTCTCGGCGAGCGCGCCGAAGACTCGCAGGTCGCCGCCCGCGTTGACGAGCCCGGCGCTGCAACCGGCGCTGCGCAGGGTCTCAACCGCTGCATCCACCGCGTAGCCCTTGGCGATGCCGCCGCAGTCGATCTCGACGGGACGGTGTGCGATCGCGAGCGGCGCCTCGCCCCCGTGCAGCTCGAGATCCCCGATGCGTCCCGGTTGCGTGGGCAGGCATGGGTCGAAGAGGCCGTCACTCATGCGGCTCAAGCGCTGCGCGAAAGAGAGCACCGCGAACGCTGCGGCACTGAGCGGCACGGGGGTGCCCGGGACCGCATCGCCCAGCGCCGCGAGGTCGCTGTCCGGCGCCTCGGGATGCAGCCGGCGCGCCACCTCGGCTGCGGCCGCGAACGCTGCCTCGACCGCCGCGCCGGCCTGCGCCGGGTAAGGCGCGCGCGCTTCGATCACGAGCGTGGTTCCCATCTCGATGCGCATGCGCCGCACGCCGGCCTCGAGTGGAGGCCGGTCGATGAGAGGCGCGGACTCGAGCGGTATCGGCACTTCGCACTGCACCGCGTGCGGCAGGGGAGGGCTATGGTACACTGATTACGAATGATTCTCATTCACTACATCGCCCCATGAGCCCGCCGGCCTCAGCGAGCTGGCTCGGCGCCCTGAGCGCGCTCGGCGCCGCGACGCCCGCGATCGTCGTCGCCGCCGACTACCTCGCGCTCCCCGATGCGCAGCGGGCGCTCTTTCCCCAGGCGGATCGCTACGTGGAGGTGGCGCTGTCCCTCACCCCCGCCCAGCGCGCACAGGTGGCAGCGCTCGCCGGCGCGCAGCCGCCGCACCGGAGTCTGCGGGCCTTCCAGGCGCTCAAGGGCGAGGAGTCGCTCGGCTTCGTCTTCGTCGATGAGGTGATCGGCAAGGAGGATTTCATCACCTACGCCGCCGCGATCGATGCGAGCGGCAAGCTCGGCCCGATCGAGGTGATGAGCTACCGCGAGAGCCACGGAGCCGAGATCCGCAACGAATCGTGGCGTCGCCAGTTCGCCGGCCGCCGCGAGCTCGCGCAGCTCAACGTCCGCACCGACATCAAGAACATCGCCGGCGCCACGCTCTCCTGTGAGCACGTGACGCAGGGCGTGCGCTGGCTGGTCGCGCTGTGGCAGGTGGTGCTGCGGCCCGCGGCGGCCGGGTAGCGGCCGCCGATGCCGCGGAGCCTGCGCGCCGCCGTTCTCGCCACCGCGGCGCTGCTGTGGCTGTCGGGTGCGCTGTGGATGTTGCTGCATTACCTCGTTCCCGGGCACAACGAGTTCGGGCCGCTGCCGAATCCCTACGAGGCGCCGCTCCTCGCGCTGCACGGACTCGCCGCCGTCGCCGGGGTCTTTCTTTTCGGCTGGCTCGGGGCGAGCCACATGCTGGTGCGCTGGCCGGCGGCCTCCGACCGGCCGTCGGGGCTGGTGCTGCTCGGCTGCGCGGTCATCCTGGTGGTGAGCGGCTATGCGCTCTACTACACGACCGGCGGCCTCAACGAGGCGGCCGCTCAGGTGCACGAATGGCTCGGGCTCGCCACGCTCGGCGTGGCTCTGACGCACTGGCTCAAGGCGCGCGCGGCGCGCTGAAGTCTCAGCGCCCGGCGCCGAGCACGACTTCCTCGGGCTCGTTGACGAAATAGCCCTGGATGTACTGCACGCCGAGCTGCCACAGCACCGCCATGGTGTTGGCATCCTCGACGCGCTCGGCAATCGTCATGACCGAGCGCTTTCCCGCGGTGTCGACCAGTGCGCGCACCCGCTGCTGCAGCTGGCTGTCGGCGGCGAGTCCCTGGATCACCGCGCCGTCGATCTTGACGAAATCGAGAGGCAACGACTCGAGCATCCCGAGGCTGTCGCGGCCGCCGCCGAAGCTCTCGAGCGCGAAGCGGAAGTGGCGCTCGCGCAGCGCTGCCGCCAGCGACTTCACCTGCGTCAGGTAGGTCGCGGCGCTTTCCTCGGTGGCCTGGAAGCACAGGCGCTGCGGCTCGGCGCGGCTCGAGCGCAGGTGGTTGTCGAGCCAGTCGAGGAAGGTATCGTCCTTGATGGTCTCGCGCGAGAGGCGCACGAACAGGCACTCGGGCTTCTTCTGCGCGGCGAAGGAGAGCGAGGCGCCCACTACCCAGCGGTCGATGTTCTTCATCAGATCGTTGCGCGCCGCGGCCGCCATGAACTCCGAGGGCAGCACCTCCTTGCCCTGGGTGTCGATCATGCGCACCAGCACGTCGAACATGCCCGGGTCCTCGCCGTGCAGGCTCGCAATCGGCTGCTGCACCAGGCGGAAGCGGTTCTCCATGAGCGCCGCCTTGATGTGCTTGACCCACACCTTGTCGTAGGACATCACGCGGCTCTCGGTGTCCGCATGGTCCGAGGTGACGGTCTGGTTGCCGCCGCGGGCACTGCCCTTGCGGCAGGCCTCGAGCGCATCGGCGACCACCGCATCGAGGTTGGCGCGCCCCGGCGAGACCGTCGAGAGGCCCACCGTGCAGGTCACCGAGACCGCCTTGTCGCGGATGCGCATGACGTGCTTCTGCACACGGGCGAGCAGCTGCTCGGACCAGGCGTTGATGTCGTTCTCGTTGCCGCGCTCGAGCAGCGCCAGGAACAGCATGCCGCCGAGGCGCCCGATCAGCTCCTTCGGGCGCACCGTCTCGCGCAGCAGCCGCACGAACTCGGCGACCACTTCCTCGCTCGCGGTCACGCCGATCACGCGCTCGAGCGGGGCGAACTTGTCGACCTTGACGATCGCGAGGCAGCGCACGCCGCCGGTGGGGCGGGTGGCGAGCCGCTCGCCGAGCGCCGCGAGCAGCTCGCGGCGCGGCAGGAGTCCATAGCTGTCGGTAACGACGGCCGGGCCGGCGGTAGTAGCGGCCGGCGCCTCGGTGAGCGTCACCGCGGTGCGCGGCGCCGACGGCACCACCAGCCGCACGCACATCTCGCCCTCGTACTCGCCGACCGCAAGCGCGATCTCCACCGGCAGAATGCTGCCGTCGGCGGGCAGGGCGTTGGCGCGCAGCGTGTGCTCACCGCTCCAGCGGCCCTGCAGACACGCGGCCAGCGCGCCGCGCAGCGCCGGGTGCGAGGACTCCGCGAACAGGTCCATCACGGGCTGTCCGGTGATGCCTTCCTCGACCCCGAACAGCTCGAGCCAGGCGGGGTTGGCGTCGGTGACGATGCCCTCCTGGACCTGGATGATCGCGTCGTTGGAGCGCTCGAGCACGGTGTCGAGCTGGCTGCGGGCATCCTGCGCGGCGCGCATCGCCGCATCGAGCGTGCGCCGCGCACGGAAGGTGTCGAGCTCGCGCATCATCACCGCCTGGAGCCGCTCCGGGTGAGCGAGCGAGACCAGGTCGCGCGCGCCCAGCATGAGGGCATTGGCGATCAGGGCCTCGTCGGCCTCGGGGGCGAGCGCCAGCACCGGGACGGTGGGCGCGATCTGGTCGCGGATGGCGACCACCGCCTCGAGCTCCTGCTCGTCGGCCATCACGTGCACGAGCAGCTCGGGGTTGATCTGAGTGAGGGCGTCGCCGAGATCGCGCAGCGCCGGGATCCAGGTGCAGTGAGCCGGCTCGCCCGCGCGGCGCAGCATGCCGTTGATCGCCTCGACGGGATCACGCGTGGCGCTGAGCACGACGAGCGGAACGGCGCTCTGCTCGATCAAGACGACCTCCCTGGATGCGCTCACAAGCAGCGGCGGATTCTAGCACCCGGGTATGGGCCGCCCGCGTGAGCGACCTCGCGGAAAAAAGCGCCTGTTGGGGCGCGCTGGCGGGCGGGGACCTATGCCGCTATCATACGCGGCCCTTTTTGGGCTTCGGCGGCAACCTCTTGCCGCCGCCCCTGGAAATCACGGAATCCGAGAATGGCCAGCTACACCACCAGCGAGATCCGCTCGGGTCTGAAGGTCCTGCTCGATGGGGATCCCTACTCCGTCGTCGAGAACGAGTTCGTCAAGCCCGGCAAGGGGCAGGCGTTCAACCGCATCAAGGTGCGCAACCTCAAGACCGGCCGCACCATCGAGCGCACCTTCAAGTCCGGCGAGTCGCTCGAAGCCGCGGACGTGGTCGACATGGACATGCAGTACCTCTATCAGGACGGAGACTTCTGGCACTTCATGGTTCCGGAGAGCTTCGAGCAGTACACCGCCGGCAAGTCGGCGCTCGGCGACAACGCCCAGTGGCTCAAGGACGGCACGGTGTGCATCGTGACGCTGTGGAACAACGTGCCGCTGGTCGTCACGCCGCCGCCGCACATCGAGCTGCAGGTGGTCGAGACCGATCCGGGTCTGCGCGGCGACACCGCCACCGGCGGACAGAAGCCCGCCAAGCTCGAGACCGGCGCGGTGGTGCGGGTGCCGCTGTTCATCAACGAAGGCGAAATCGTCCGCATCGACACGCGCACCGGCGAGTACATCTCGCGCGGCAAACAGTAAGCGCCTCTCAGGGCTCCGTCGCGGCGAGCCCGCGCGCGCCGGTACGCGCCACGCGCCGCGCGCGCCACACGCCGTCCGCGGCGTAGATCACGAGCGCCGCCCACAGGAGCGCAAAGCCCCGCCCGCGCGCCGGTCCGAAGGCCTCGTGGTAGAAGAGCACGCCCACGGCGAGCTGCAGGCTGGGGCCTATGTACTGCAGCACACCCACGGTCGAATAAGGCAGCAGGCGCGCCGCGTAAGCGAACAGGAACAGCGGCACCGCCGTCATGATGCCGCTGCCGACGAGCAGCGCCGCGATCGCAGGTCCGTCATGGGTCAGCGCCGCCACCCCGGCGAGCTGGCACCAGAGGAGATAGCCGAGCGCCGGCGGCAGCAGCAGCAGCGTCTCGGTGGCAAGTCCCGGCAGGGCATCGACGCTGATCACCTTGCGCACGAAGCCGTAGAGCGAAAAGCTCAGCGCCAGCGCGAAGGCGATCCACGGCGGACGCCCGGCAGCGACGGCCAGATAGAGCACCGCCGCCGCGGCGAGCGCGATCGCGGTCCACTGCACGACGTTCGGCCGCTCGCGCAGCACCAGCACCCCGAGCAGCACGTTCACCAGCGGATTGATGTAGTAGCCGAGGCTCGACTCGACGATGTGCTGGTGGGTGACGCTCCAGACGTACACCAGCCAGTTGCAGCTGATGAGGAGCGCCGAAGCCGCGAGCCCCGCCAAGAGGCGCGGCCGGCCGAGTGTCGCCGTGACCCGCCACAGCTCGGCCCGCACGATGAGCACGACCAGCAGGAACACGCACGACCAGACGATGCGGTGCGCGATGATCTCGATGGCCGGCACACCGCTCAGAGGATGCAGGTAGGCCGGGAACAATCCCCAGATCGTGAAGGCGGCGGCGCCGAGCGCGAGCCCCCGGGGTGAGAGCCGCACCGAAGTCATGCGCCGCGCGCCGCGGGTGAGCTCATGCGCTCACGCACGCCCGGTAGAGAAGGAGAGGACCTCCTCGATGTGCTGCGCCCCGAGCGCGAGCATCAGCGTGCGGTCGAAGCCGAGCGCGACGCCGGCACACCCCGGCAGCCCCGCGGCGAGCGCCGCGAGCAGCCGCTCATCGGGCGGCGAG
>Ga0335080_10004796_pt1 | contig 13796 bp, 9 predicted proteins | sample Lox_Sample_34_FD_206720 | JGI IMG/M metagenome (GOLD analysis project Ga0335080, IMG submission 206720) | Soil microbial communities from Loxahatchee National Wildlife Refuge, Florida, United States - Lox_Sample_3.4 | ecosystem: Environmental > Terrestrial > Soil > Wetlands | place: USA: Florida... | reverse complement strand
TCTCGCTGCCCACAGTGCGTCTCTATGACAAGCATCACCTCAACCACTTTAATCACTCTTCTCTGAAACGCCTGCTCGAACAGGAAGGGTTGGCAACCGTGCAGCAGTTGCGTCATGATCCACCTATGAACGCGGTGGATATGCCCCCGGTCTCCGCCTTGATGGGATCAATTTTGCGAGCTGGCGTTCGCGTTGCGTTCGGCGTGGGAGACCTGGTCGGAGCGCCCATGAACCAGACCATCGTCTCCCGCAAACTTTAAGCAACATTCAAACACCCCGCCTACCGGGGGGGCGTTTTGAAGACAGACTCGAATCAGGAACGCATGACCTGGGCCAGCAAGCTGGTTAAACCGTACCGCATCGAAGACGGCGGCAAATTCCGCCTGAAGGCCTTTGATCCGGGCGACACCGTACCTGTGCGCTCCAAAGAGCACGCGCAAACGCTGCTGCGAAAAGGCATCGAATCCATGGCGGCGCTGCAGGACAAGCTCTATGCCCAGGACCGATGGGCGGTGCTGCTGATTTTCCAGGCGATGGATGCCGCGGGAAAAGATGGCGTTATCAAGCACGTGATGTCGGGCGTCAATCCTCAGGGCTGCGAGGTGCACTCCTTCAAGACTCCGTCGGTTGAGGAACTGAACCATGACCCGCTGTGGCGCACCATGCAGCGGTTACCGGAACGCGGCAAAATCGGCATTTTCAACCGCTCCTACTATGAGGAGGTGCTCATTGTCCGGGTTCATCCGGAAGTGCTTCACAATGAAAGAACCCCTCCACAGCTCATCTCGAAACACATCTGGAAAGAGCGATTTCAAGATATCAACGGCTTCGAGCGATATCTCTCGAGGAATGGCATCGTAGTCCGCAAGTTTTTCCTTAATCTTTCCCGGAACGAGCAGAAAAAGCGTTTTCTGGCCCGGTTGAATGAGCCACGAAAAAACTGGAAGTTCTCCGCTCCCGACGTTCACGAGCGCCAGTACTGGGATGACTACATGCATGCCTACGAAGACATGATCGCGCACACTTCCAGCGGGCATGCACCCTGGTACGTGGTCCCGGCTGACAACAAATGGTTCACCCGTGTGGTGGTGGCAGCAGCGATCGTAGAGACGCTCGAGAGTCTGAAAGTGACCTATCCCAAGGTCGACCGGACCAAACAGAAAGAACTGCAGGCCGCGCGGAAGATGCTTGAGAATCAAGACGACAAATAGGCGCGGCAGCCAAAATGCCGCGACTTGCGTCTTACGGGTAAGACTTTCCCGCAGCGCATCGCAGGCAGTAACATGAAAGCGCATCGCCGGGAGAAAATATCAATGCAGGCTAGCAGGCTATCGGCCAATTCATTGGCCTGGTTAGGGACGTTCCTACTGGCGTCGGCTGGACTCTGTTCCGGGCAAACCGCTACGGGACGGCAGAAGGAGAGAGGCCCGGCCGAGACCCACCCCTCTGCACAGCCCGCGGCTCCCTCAACGGAGGACCATGAAGACCCGCAGTTCAAGGGGATGAAGTACCGCCTGGTGGGTCCATTTCGCGGCGGCAGGTCGCTGACCGCCTCGGGCGTCCCCGGCAACCCTGCCACGTATTACTTCGGCGCGACCGGCGGGGGCGTGTGGAAGTCCTCGGACGGCGCCATGACCTGGACTCCCATTTTTGATAAGCAGGCGGTCTCGGCGATCGGGAGCCTGGCGGTCGCGGCCTCTGACCCCAATATCATTTATGTGGGCACCGGCGAGGCTTGCATTCGCGGCAACATATCTCACGGCGATGGCGTTTACAAGAGTGTGGACGGCGGCAAGAACTGGAAAAATGTCGGGCTGCATGATTCGCGGGCCATCGGCAAGTTGATTGTCGATCCCAGGAACGCTGATGTCGTTTTCGTCGCGGCCCTGGGTCATCCCTTCGGGCCGAACACTGAGCGCGGAGTCTTCCGCACCCTCGATGGCGGAAAAACCTGGGAGAAGGTTCTTTACAAGGACGAAAATACCGGCGGCATCGACGTCGCCTTCGACCCTCACAATTCACACATTCTCTATGCGTCGCTCTGGGAAGCGCGGCGGACGCCATGGGGTCTCTCCAGCGGCGGCCCGGGCAGCGGCCTTTATCGCTCAAACGACGGAGGAGCGACCTGGAAACAACTTCAGGAACGTGGTCTCCCCCAGCCGCCGTACGGACGCATCGGAGTAGCCGTTTCCTCCAATTCTCAGCGTGTCTACGCGCTGATCGAGGCGGAGAATGGCGGGCTCTACCGCTCGGATGATGAAGGCGAGACCTGGCAACTGATGACCGCCGACCGCGCGCTCTGGCAACGTGCCTGGTATTACATGCACATCATTGCGGATCCGCAGGAGGCCAGCACTGTCTACGTGGCCGACGTCGATTTCTACAAGTCGACCGATGGCGGCCACACCTTCAACAAGGTCAAGGTTCCGCACGGCGATAACCACGGCATGTGGATCGATCCCACGAATCCGGCGCGCATGATTGTCGCGAATGACGGCGGCGTGACCGTCAGCCTGGATGGAGGCAAGACCTGGTCCCGGGAGAATAATCAGCCGACCGCACAGATGTACCACGTGATTACAGACACCCGGACCCCTTATTACCTGTACGGTTCTCAACAGGACAGCGGCTCGGTCGCCATTGCCAGCCGCAGCGACCAGGGCTCGATTGATCGTGCTGACTGGTACGACGTGGGCGGAGGCGAGGCCGGCTATATTGCGCCCTATCCCCTGGATCCGAACATTGTCTATGCGGGGGAATACGAGGGAACGATCACCCGCTTCGACAAGCGTACCGGGCAGGTGAAGAATGTAGCGGAGAACCCGGAGATCAGCGACGGGGGCGGAGCGGCCCCTCTCGTGCACCGCTTTCAGTGGACGGCGCCGATTCTGATTTCGCCGCACGACGCGAACACGCTCTATCACGCGGGCGAGCGCCTCTTCCGCTCCACGGACGGCGGGTCGCATTGGGAAGCCATCAGTCCCGACCTGACACGCAACGACAAGAGCAAGCAGCAGGTTTCCGGCGGGCCCATCGACAAGGACGACAGCGGTACGGAATACTACGACACGATCTTTGCCCTTGCTGAATCTCCGTTGGTCAAGGGCTTGATCTGGGCAGGAACCGATGATGGCTTGATTCACATTACCCGCGATGGCGGCCAGAATTGGAGCAACATCACCCCCAAGGACTTGCCCGAGTGGAGCCGCATCAGTCAGATTGAGGCTTCGCCTCATGACGCCGGCAGCGCCTATGTCGCGGTCGATCGCCATCAGAGCGACGATCTGCATCCATGGATCTACAAGACCGGCGATTACGGCAAGACCTGGACCCGGATTAACCAGGGCATCCCGGATAACACCTTCGTGCGCGCCGTGCGCGAGGATCCAAAGCGCCGCGGCCTGCTCTACGCGGGCACGGAGACCGGTGTGTTTGTATCGTTCAACGATGGTGCCAGTTGGCGGTCATTGCAGTTGAACCTGCCCACTACGCCCGTCCACGACCTCGTGGTGAAGAACAACGACCTGGTGCTGGCGACTCACGGTCGCTCGTTCTGGATACTGGATGATGTTTCCCCTCTGCGGCAATATACTGACGAGATCTCCAGCCAGGAAGTCCACCTCTTTACTCCTGCTATCGCAGTGCGCTACCAGAATCCGAGCGGAGAGGCAGACAAACCCGTGTTGGCAGGAAATAATCCTCCTGCGGGCGCCGTGATCTATTATTCGCTGAAGGAGAAACCCAAGGGTGAGGTGGCCCTGGAGATTGTCGACTCCGGGGGCAGTGTGATCCGGAGATATTCCAGCAACAAGACGGAAGAACTGGATGAGCCCTTAGGTCCTGACGATAAGAAACCAGAGAAGGAAATCAAGCCCGAGGCGGGTCTCAACCGCTTTGTCTGGGACTTGCGTTACGAGGGCGTTGACCGCGTGCCCGATTATTATCTCTGGGAGTACAAGGACGGCTGGCGTGGTCCATTGGCGCAGCCGGGCCGCTACCAGATCCGTCTAACCGTGGATGGAAAGAGCCAGAGCGCTCCTTTTGAGGTAAAGCTGGATCCGCGGCTCAACGTGACCGCGGAAGACCTGCAAAAGCAATTCGAACTCCTCATTGAGATTCGCGATGAGTTAAGCCGGTTATACGACACGGTGCGCCAGATTGAAGACGTGCGCGCGCAGATGGAGGGCCTGAAGCAAAGGCTGCCGGTAGCCGACTCAACCAGACCGTTGCTGACCGCGGCCGACGAAATGGATCACAAGTTGCTTCTGCTGCGGGGAGATCTGGTCGAAGTGAGATTGACTTCGAACGAGGCGTCCCTTCTATTTCCTCCCAAGGTGGACAGCAAGCTGGCAGGTTTGGCCATGGCGGTGGGCGTTGGCACGGACACCGCACCCACGGAAACAGAGTACCAGGTGTTTGCAAAGTTGAAGAAGGAGGGCGACGACGCGATGGCCCGCTGGTCCGCCATCCAGAGTTCGGATCTCGTGGCGTTTCAGAAGATGGCTGCCGATCAGAGGGTTCAAGCCATCGTGGTGCCTTCTTTGGAACGGACGGGGGCCGCTGGCTCCAGTCCACGATAGATTCTGGAAAGTTCCCGGTCTGGTGATTTGCGCAAGACAAATTCTTTGTTCTCCCAACCAGATTTTGTCACTGAGCCGTCCCTTGAGCCGGTCGCGCAGACGGTGAACGGCCCTGTGTTGTGGTTTCTCAACGTACGGAGGTGTGCCATGAAAGGTCTTTTCGTCGCTGCTGTGGTTGCGCTCGCCTGCTCGATGCCCGTCCGTGCACAACAAGCCTCGCCGAACCCTGACACAGCTGCGCTGGAACAGCATGTCCGTGATCTGGAAGAGCGCATCATCGCGCTGGAGGGCCAGGTCCGAATGCTGAAGAGTGCGCAAGCGGCCGCGCCTGCGGGGGAAGCGCCTGGGACATCCGAAGTGCAGCCGCCGGCCGCCGCAGCCGTGGCTCAATCACCCGTGACCCTGGGCGGAGCCGGCGGGGCGGCGGCGAAAGCTCTGAACCCGGATATCAGCGTAATTGGCGACTTCATCGGCGCGCTTGGGGGCAATTCGCCGCCGGAGCCAGCCACCATCCAGCCGTTCCCTTCGTTTCAGATGCACGAGTCGGAAATCGGACTGCAGGCCATCATCGATCCTTACGCGCGTGGCGATTTCTTTCTGTCGTTTGGGGAAGAGGGCGTGGATCTCGAGGAAGGCTACATCACCTTCACAGCCCTTCCTGACAGCTTCGTGGCCAAGGTCGGGAAAATGCGTTCCGCCTTCGGCAAAGTCAACACCATGCACAATCACGTGCTGCCCTGGGTGGATCGGCCTTTGGTATCGACCAACCTGGTGGGGGGCGAGGATGGGATCGATGATGCCGGGGTCTCGGTCGAACGCATTCTGCCCGCGCCCAAAGGTATTTTTCTGGAGGCTACGGGCCAGGTTTTCCGCGGCGATGTCGGAGGCGTCTTCAAGGCCTGGCAAAACAGCGATGTGAGCACGGTTGAACACTTGAGAGGATACAAAGACATTAACGAATCCACCAACCTCGATCTGGGCGTCTCCTATTCGCGCGGTCACAATGAGGCGGGCCCGGATTTCGTCACCAATCTCTATGGCGTAGACGCAACCCTGAGATGGAAACCGCTGCGCCGCTCCATCTATCATTCCTTTGTGGCGCGCAGTGAATTCATCTGGAGCCAGCGCCAGCAGTTCCCAGCCGAGCAGCGCGCGTTTGGCTTCTATGCCGCCGGCGACTATCAGTTCGCGCGCCGGTGGTTTGTGGGGGGGCGCTTTGATCGCTCCGGGCGCAGCCAGTTCGCCAGTTCGACGGACACCGGCGGCTCCGCCGTCCTCACCTATTGGCCCAGCGAATTCAGCCAGGTCCGCGGCCAGTATGAGCGGACCAATTACGCCGAAGGCTTCAGCGCGAATCAGCTGTTGATGCAGCTGATTTTCTCGCTGGGAGCGCACGGCGCGCATCCTTTCTAGTCAGGAGAACGGAATGAAATCGATCTCGGCGAAGCAAGCAAAGGCAGCCCGTCTTGGGCTTGCCGTCTCATTAGCAATCCTCGTTCTCGCCCTCCATGCGCAGGCCCGGAAACTCAACGTGGTTACCTCCACCACCGATATGGCGGCGCTTGCGCAGGAGGTGGGTGGCGACAAGATCAATGTAGATTCGATCGCCAAGGGATATCAGGACCCTCACTTTGTAGAAGCCAAGCCCAGCTTCCTGCTGAAGCTTCGGCAGGCGGACTTGCTGATCACCGTTGGCTTGCAGCTGGAGATCGGATGGCTGCCTCCGCTGATCACGCAGAGCGGAAACGCCCGGGTGCAGGCGGGGGCGAACGGTAACCTCGACGCCTCGCAGTTCGCCGAGATCCTCGAGATTCCTTCCGGCAACCTCACCCGCGCCATGGGCGATGTGCATCCCCTGGGCAATCCTCACTATTGGCTCGACCCGGAGAATGGACGGCGCGTGGCCAAAGGAATTGCGGCGAAACTCGGCGATCTCGATCCAGAAGACTCGAGCTACTTCCAGCAACGGTTGCAGGACTTCGACAAGCGGCTTACGTCGGCGGAGCAATCCTGGGATGCCACCATGAAGCCCTTTCGCGGTCGAAAGGTCGTGACCTACCACAACTCCTTGCCCAACTTTGCCAAGCATTTTGATCTGAATGTGATCGGCTATGTCGAACCCCGGCCCGGTATTCCTCCTACGCCCAGCCATACGCTCGATCTGATCGGTTTGATGAAACGCGAGAGCGGCAAGATCGTCATGGTTGAGCCGTACTTTGACCTGAAGACGCCAAATTCGATTGCGGAGCAGACCGGCGCCAGAGTGGTGGTATATTTGCCGTCCGTCGGCGGCGAGAAACAGGCAGACAGCTACTTCAAGCTTTTTGACTATGACATCGACTTACTGACGAAAGCCTTTCAGGCAACCCAGTAAGCCAGGAGAACCATGGAAATCCTTCAGTTCCTCTTGTGGCCTTTTATCGCCAGTCTGATTCTGACCGGTATCCACGCTTATTTGGGCGTGCATGTCGTAGAACGGGGCGTGATCTTCGTCGACCTGGCTTTGGCCCAGATAGCCGCCCTGGGAGCCACGATTGCGATTCTGATCGGCATGGATCCTCACGGAACCGGCGCTTACTGGCTGAGTCTGGCGTTCACCTTCATCGGCGCCGCAATCTTCTCTATCGCCCGAACTCGTCGTGGACACATTCCCCAGGAGGCCTTCATCGGCATCGCCTATGCGGTCGCATCGGCTACGGCAATCCTGGCGATGAGCAAGGCGACCGGCGAGACTGAACACTTGAAAGACATGCTGGTGGGAAACATACTCGCCGTGGACCGGCATGAGGTAATCAAGACCGCCGTGCTCTACGGGTGCGTGGGTTTGTTTCACTACATCTTCCGCCGCAGATTCTTGCTGATCTCGACCGACCCGGAAGCGGCAGAAGCCAACGGCATGAGCATTCGCTTCTGGGATTTCCTGTTCTATGCGTCGTTCGGCTTTGTCGTAACTTCTTCCGTCGCCATCGCCGGCGTGCTTCTGGTGTTCTGTTACCTGATCGTCCCCTCCGTCGGCGCAATGCTTTTCGCCGACCGTGTGGGCCCCCGCCTGGCCATTGGCTGGACCATGGGAACCCTGGTTTCCGCACTCGGAGTTTACTTCTCCGTACTTCTCGACCTGCCTACCGGCGCGACCATTGTTTGCACCTTCGGTGCGGTGCTGGTGGTGATGTTTTTCATTCATTTGTTCATATTTCATGGCCGCAGCCCTCACGCTCTGAAAGGAGCCGCCTCAGCGGAGGATCAACGGCCCTCCCTCGTCCGGGGATCGCATTAATAAAGACCGCACCAAGAAAGCAGATAGGCCAGTATCATCGGCGGCGATGCCTGGTTACCGTCGGGTTACCAAATTGAGTTCGCACCTACCCTTCCGTGCTACGTCTATGGCACGTTCTGGCGTTGACCGCATGGACCGACATTGGTACCGTTGACCCAACAAACACTCCCCCGAGTGCGGATGCATTTTGGGGGTGTCCATGAAGTTGATTCATCTGTGCTACGCGGCGTTGGGGTTTGCGGTGGCCCGTTGGATTTTCAAGCGGGAGACCACGCCGGTGTTTGATCCGGTCACACGGTTTCGCTCCTCTGGCTTGTTGTAAAGGGTTTGCTCGCATGGGCGTGTGGCGCCTCGTTGCGTACCACTTCGTCCCGCACGCTCATGCTTTTTTCTCCCTTGTCCCCGGCCTGCTCCCGCCACCCTAAAGTTCTAGGACTTACGTTCGTCACTCCCGCCTGATTCCCTGCCTCATCGTGATTACAATTTTTGTCATAGCCCCTCGTGCGTGGGCTTGCCGAGGCAGGCACCCTCACGGCACTGATGACTTCATGATTCGCAAGGCTCATCTCGTTGCAATCCTCTTGCTGGCCGCCGGGGCGTCGCCCCTCAGCCTGTCGGCTCAAACGGACGACAACGTTTCCCTCGGAGATGTGGCCCGAGCCCTGCGCAAGAACAAAGAGGCAGCCCAGACTGTGATCGACAACGACAATATTTCCGAGGTCTTGCAACAGGTGGAGAGCCGGCGTCTTAAAGGTGGGCTTTCGTTCTCGCTCGATTCTTCCGGCAAGAACTTTCAGATCACATCGCCCGATGCTACCTGCAGCCTCTCGTTCAGCGCCAAGGCTTCCGTTCTGCTGGTAGACCCATTCGTTCCCCTCGATCTGCCACAAACCGAACTGATGAAGCTGGATGGGCCGGCCGCCATCGACGGCGATACCCTGCAGGTTTCCGTCTATAACGGCACAGACTGGAACCTGAAGGAAATCACGGTGGGACTCACCATCGTAAATACTGCCCAGGAAGATGCTTTCAGCGCGACGCAACAGCTGCCGCCTCCAGGGGCAGCAGTACTGCCGTCCGAGAAGCACCCCGATGTCACCTTGCTGTTTCACTTGAAGGGCGCGGGAACGCCCTACGCCACTACCGTTTTTCGCGGAAGAATGAATTCACCCCTGGGGCCGGACCAGGATTGGCACTGGGCAATCCTCCAGGCCAAAGGAATCCCCCCAAGCCCGCTCAGCACGGCAAACGGTTATTGAGGGACCGGCACAAGCGGAATCACCGAATTCGACGAGACGCGCCGGCTCGGCCGGAGTTTGCCACGGCAATCGCCTCACGAACACAGCCATTTGCCGATTGCAACGCGCGAGCGGCTTCAGACTTTCTCACGCCTGCCTTGAGCATGATCAGCGCGACGGGGACGCTGTTCCCCGCGGATCGCAGAGCCTTCCTGGCAGTGGCCTCGGGAACGCCTGCAGCCTTCCGTAAAATGCCCACACCCCGCGCCCGCAGCTTCGAGTTCTTGAGATGGACGTTCACCATAAGGTTGCCATAGACCGCCCCGAGGCGCGTCATGGCTCCGGTAGAGAGCATATTCAGCACCATCTTTTGCGCCGTTCCCGCCTTCATGCGGCTGGAGCCGGAGATTACCTCCGGCCCGACTTCAGTAACAATCGCCAGGTGCGCGGCGCGAGACAGGGCTGAAGCCCGATTGCAAGTGAGCGCCACCGTTGTGGCGCCAAGCCGTCGTGCGTATTGAAGAGCGGCGAGGGTGAAGGGAGTACGCCCGCTGGCAGCGATAGCTACGACGACATCGTGCTTTCCGGGCCGCTTTTTCGCCATCTCGCGTCGGCCCAGCAGAACCGAATCCTCATTTGCTTCGACGGCGGCGCCCAGGGCCTTCGTACCTCCCGCCATGACAAACTGCACCTTGGCTGGATCGGTATTGAAGGTAGGCGGACACTCGGCGGCGTCCATAGCCGCGATACGTCCGCTACTTCCCGTACCCACGTAGATGAGCCGGCCGCCGGCCCTCAGAGCCTCAGCGATCCAGTCGATGGCGCGAGCAATCGCAGGCAGAGCACGCTTGACGGCAACCGCGACTTTGGCATCTTGCGCGTTGATGATGCGGGCAATCTCAAGCGACGACTCCAAGTCCAGATTTCTGGTCGTGGGGTTTGCCCGTTCAGTGGCCAGCGCCGCCAGGGACTGTTTGCGCCTCCCGCGCGTCAACTCGCTGCCCCCAGAGCCTCGACGACGGCATCGTGAAATCTTGGCCGGACTTGCTTGATGTTCTGGTTGTCACAATCCGGCCAGGTCCGGTTCGTGAGCAAGGTGATTGACAGCTGCCGCGCCGGATCGATCCACAACGAAGTGCCGGTGTAGCCGAGGTGACCAAAAGAGTCACCAGAGAGATCCCTTCCCGATTGCGACGGCTCCGACGGCGTATCCCAGCCCAGAGCGCGTGAGGTTCCGGGCGGCGAAGCCTGGCGGCGCGTGAAGACCGCGAGAGTTTCCGGACGAACCATGGGCCGGCCGCCGGAAAGCATGGCATGAGCGAACAGCGCTAGGTCTTCAGCGGCCGAAAATACGCCGGCATGACCAGCGACCCCGCCCATGACACTGGCGTTCTCGTCCTGCACCTCGCCCTGGATGATGCGCTTGCGAAAGTATTGATCGTTGGCGGTTGGCGGGATGGCGTCCCGCCAGGTCTGGGGCGGATTGAACGCGGTGCGGGTCATCCCGAGAGTGCCAAAAATTTCACGGCGGCAGAAATCATCCAGCGATTCCTCGGCGATGCGTTCGAGCGCTGCGCCGAGTACGATGAATCCGAGGTCGCTGTATTCGACGCGGGCGCCAGGCTCCGCCCTAAGCGGCGTGGCCAATGCCGCCGCTAGAAGATCGTCTCGAGTCTTCGCCCGCAGGAAAAGCTTCTCGTAGGCCGGAAGGCCGGACGAGTGGTCGAGCAGCATTCGAACCGGGATATCCCGCCGCCGGGAATCGTCCGCGGCGAACGCCGGGATTATGCCGGAGACCGGCATATCCAAATCGAGCAACCCGCGCTCGTACAAAATCATCGCCATGGTGGTCGTCGCGATCACTTTCGAGATTGAGGCCAAGTCGAATGGCGAATCGGGAGATGGCTGACGAGATCCCGGTTCAAACGTGAATCGGCCCAACCCCTTAAGGCAAACCAGTTTCCCTTGATATGTCACCGCTGTCGCAGCCGCCGGAAAAGCGCGCTGGGCGATGGCGGCTCGCAGCAATTCGAAGGCCCGAGCAAAGACTGTGTCCTGCGTTTCGCAGGCAGCCATGAGCTTGGCCGACCCGGTTCCGGCTGCGGCTTTCAGAAAAGAGATTTCAGGCAAGGAGTTTGCGCTCAATCCGGGTTATAGCAAAGTTTGCCAAGCTGCGTAAAGCGCCTTCCAGCCCTTTCCTTACTTCAGTTTCTTGAGGATTCGCGTGGTGGTTGGTAGAGTCAGGACATCCAGACTTCGGATCCCAACTCGCGCCGGCCGAGCGTGCTGCGTCTCCTGGCGGCCGTATCAACACTTGCGCTCCTGAGCGCCGCGTCGACCGCCCAAACTGCGCACAACGATGCCTCCATCCGTCTTGCCGTCCTCGACCCGATTGTGGAGGAAGCCATCCATGACGGGCAGATTCCCGGGGCCGTGGTGCTGATTTGGCACGATGGCGAAGTCGCATATCGAAAGGCGTTCGGAAGCCGCTCGCTCGAGCCACGCCGTGAAGCAATGACGGCGGACACCATTTTCGATTTGGCCTCGCTTACCAAGGTGGTCGCGACCACCACGGCAGTCATGCAGCTCGTGCAGAAAGGAGAGCTGCGGGTAAACGATCCGGTTGCGAAATACATACCGGAGTTCGCGCAAAACGGTAAGGAAGACATCACCATCCGGGAGCTGCTGACTCACTTCTCTGGATTGGAGGAAGATCTCGATCTGACTCCACCGTGGCAGGGACGCGAGACCGCTTATCGCAAGGCATTTGCCGAGAAGCCTGTCTATACACCGGGATCACGATTCCTCTACAGCGACATCAACTTCATTGTGCTGGGCGCGTTGGTCGAGCGGGTCGCCGACGAGCCCCTCGAGCAATACTGCAGGCAGCATATTTTCGCGCCGCTGGGAATGACCCACACCCGATTCCTTCCCCCCGAGTCATGGCGTCCGAATATCGCGCCGACAGAATTCGATGAGCAGGGCAAGATGCTTCGCGGTGTGGTTCACGACCCGACCGCGCGAAGTATGGGAGGGGTCGCCGGCCAAGCCGGTTTGTTCTCAACCGCGGACGACCTTGCCAAGTTTGCCGAGGCCCTTTTAAACGGCAGCTCTGTACTCTCGCCGGAGATGGTCGAGAAAATGACGTCGCCCCAGCAGCCTCCCGCGGCCCCGGTGCTGCGCGGGTTCGGGTGGGATATCGATTCGCCGTTATCCAGCAATCGCGGTGACTTGCTGCCCGTCGGGTCCTTCGGGCACACCGGTTTCACTGGCACCTCGCTCTGGATCGATCCCACGACCCGTACGATCATTATCCTGCTGACGAATGCTGTCCATCCACGGGGAAAAGGAAGCGCGATTGCGCTGCGTTCCAAGCTGGCCACCGCGGTGGCGGCGGCTCTGCAGCTCTCCCCCGGCACGCAGGAAACGATGCGCTGGAAGAGCATCACCGGATACAACGAGGCGCAGACTGCGGCTCGCCGCCTGGGGGCGAGAAACGGGTCGGTGCAGGTGGGAATCGACATTATGGAATCCCGTAACTTCGATGCCATCCGCGGAGCACCGGGCAAGAGCAGAAAAATAGGCCTGCTGACCAATCAGGCGGGCATCGATTCCCAGGGGCGGCGCACGATCGATGTGCTCTCGCAGGCCCCGGGGATATCGCTGACAGCAATCTTCAGCCCTGAGCATGGGGTAACCGGCACGTTGGATACGACTGACCTCAGCGATAGCAAGGACTCTGCGACGGGCATTCCGGTCTACAACGTTTATGGCGCCAGGGATGCCGACCGCCGGCCTTCCCTGGATATTCTCCGGACACTCGATGCCGTCGTCGTGGACCTTCAGCACGCGGGTGCCCGCTTCTACACTTATGAGACCACGCTGGGATATTTTCTGGAGGCGGCGGCAAAGGCGGGTATTGAGATCATTGTGCTTGACCGTCCCGATCCCATCACCGGCTCTTTCGTACAGGGACCGGTTTCCGATGCTGGGCATGAAAGCTTCACCAATTACTTCATGCTTCCGGTTCGGCACGGCATGACCATGGGAGAGCTGGCAAAGATGTTCAACGCCGAACGCGGCATCAATGCCAGGCTGACTGTCGTTCCCATGGAAGGCTGGATGCGTGGCGACTGGTATGACTCGACCGCGCTTCCCTGGGTGATGCTATCTCCCAACCTGCGCAACCTTACCCAGGCCACTCTTTACCCCGGCGTAGCTTTAGTTGAGGGCACGAACGTTTCTGTGGGCCGCGGAACGGACACGCCTTTCGAGTTGCTGGGAGCGCCCTGGATGCACGCCCGCGAATTGGCGCAATATCTGAATGAACGCGAAATCGCGGGCGTCCGTTTTGTGCCCCTGAGCTTTACGCCGGGCGCAAGCGTCGATGCTGGCCGTCGTTGCGAAGGCGTAAATATCATCGTCGTGGATCGAAACGCCCTCGACGCCCCGGAGCTCGGGGTCGAGCTGGCTGCGGCCCTTCAGAAGCTCTACCCGGAGCAATTCCACCTAGAGAAAATGTCCGACTTGCTGGCCAATCACGCGGCCTTCGCTGCGCTGGCCAGTGGCGAAGACCCGCGACGGGTTGCCGAAGGCTGGAGGGATGAGCTGGAAAAATTCCAGCAGATGCGCCAGAAGTACCTTCTCTACAAGTGACTTGGCGCTGTCTTCCCCATCCCCAGATCCCCACGAACCCCGGCA
>Ga0335080_10004795_pt1 | contig 13797 bp, 10 predicted proteins | sample Lox_Sample_34_FD_206720 | JGI IMG/M metagenome (GOLD analysis project Ga0335080, IMG submission 206720) | Soil microbial communities from Loxahatchee National Wildlife Refuge, Florida, United States - Lox_Sample_3.4 | ecosystem: Environmental > Terrestrial > Soil > Wetlands | place: USA... | reverse complement strand
TTGCGCGGTATCGCCGAAACCGCGCCATACAAATGGAACGGACATAACCCGGATCTGGAGACGCAGTGCGGGCCACGGATTGCGAAGTTCCTGTTTCACTCGGAAGGGTTCAACAAAGAACAACTGGCGGACCTGGTCGCATTCATCAAGTCGATTCCCCTGCCGCCCAATCGCCATCTTGCGCCGGACGGTCAACTCACGTTGCCGCAGGAGCGGGGCAAGGCAATTTTCTATCAGAAGAACTGCGACAACTGCCATCCCGCGGCTACCCACTACACCGCCTTGCGGAGTTTCGACGTGGGCACGGCAAATCAATACGACACGTCGGGCGTGTTTGACGTTCCGCAGTTGGACCGCATTTACGAGAAGCCGCCGTATCTGCACAACGGCGAAGCGTTGTCACTCGAAGAGATTTGGACGGTCTACAACAACGATGACAAACATGGCGTGACGTCGAATATGACGAAAGAGCAGCTGAACGATTTGATCGAATTCTTGAAGTCGTTGTGAGGCTTGGAGAGCAAGAATGAACCACGAGGGGATTATGAAGGCGGTGTTGGGTGGGGCAGCGATTCTGCTGTTCTGTGCGTGTTCCGCGGCGCAGGAATCGCCGTTGTATACACGCTGGGAGAATTTCACGACCGCCAATGGAATGCCGGACGACAAAGTCTTCCAAGCGACTGTGGACGGGGACCGCGTGTGGGCCGGCACGGAAAACGGATTAGTGCTGATCGAGAAGGGCAAAATTCAGAAGGTGTATGGAACGGAGGACGGGCTAGCGAATCGCGTTGTGACAGGCGTGGCGATTGATCCTGCGACGGGTGATGTATGGCTTTCGACATTTGGGGGGCTCAGCCGGCTCTCGGGCGGCGAGTTCAGAAACTACAAGAATCTGACCAGCGGCTTGGCCAACGACATCGTCTATGCGGTGGCGGTGCAGAACGAATTCGTCTGGGCGGCAACGACGGCGGGAATCAGCAGGTTAAATACACGCACAGGCGAGTGGTCGATCTTCAGTGAAAAGAACGCGCCGCTGCATGAGCCCTGGTCCTACGGCATCGCGGTAACAGAAAAGAAGGTCTATTTCGCAGTTTGGGGAGGCGGACTCCTGGAATACGACATCGCAGGCGGCTGGTGGAAGCCGTACAACGATCCGGATGGAGAGATGGAAATGGTGCTGTTCCAGAATCAGGGGCTGATTCATGACATCGTCAGCAATGTCGCCTACAACCATGAGACGCAGATGGTCTGGGCGTCGACCTACTTTGGTTTAAGCGGCTACGACGGGCACAACTGGCACAACTACCTTTCGACAGACAGCGCGCTGGCTTCCGACTTTATCAATGCGGTGCAATCGCGCGGAGACGATGTGTGGGCGTGCACCGACAAGGGCTTAAGCTACCTGAATTTCAAGACAGGCGAATGGATCACCTATCGGCCCGCAGTAGACGGGAAAGCCGGCGAGATCGTGATTACGAGCGCTGACAAAAAAGTCGAGCACAGGCAAACCGGCACTGCCTTGGCACACAACTACATCCTGAACCTGGCGTTCCAGGGCGACGACATTTGGGTGGCGACGGCCAAAGGCTTGAGCCACGGCCTGCGTGAACCCAAACGTCAATCCAATAAGGAAGGGAATCGAAATGAGCACAAGCCAGCTAGCCGTTGACGCCGTCACAGAAGAGAAGGAGATCGTAAAGAAGCGAGCGATCACCGCTAAGGAAGTATTGAACGAGGCGTACGACTATCCTCGGCCGTCTTCGTTCTCGCGCGGATTCCGCATTGATATCAAAGGTGTCACGATTTTATTGATTTCTGGCACTGCGAGCATCGACGAGTACGGGAAAACGGTGCACGAAGGTGATTTCAGGGCGCAGACATTGCGAACCTATAAGAACATCACCGCGCTGCTCGCTTCCGAAGGCGCGACGTGGAAAGACGTGGTGCGCACAACCTGCTATCTGCGCGACATCGAGCGCGACTACGCGCTGTTCAATGAAACTCGCACGAAGTTTTTCGCGGAACAGGAATTGAATCCCATACCGGCGTCGACGGGAATCCAGGCGATATTGTGCCGGCCGGACCTGCTGATCGAAATGGAAGCGATGGCCATTTTTGACACGGACCGGAAGTAAGCCAAGCTAGCGGTAATCACTCGCGAGCGGCGCGAGAAGGAAGGATGCCATGAGCATTGCGGGAGCGGCGGTCAGTGGCGACCTCACGAAGATTTGTCCACTGATCAGTCGCAGAACCAACTCGAAGCATTCGGCGAGTTCAACGCAAGTTGTCCGCGTCAAGCACGTGGAATTCGGCGTCAACCGGCCAGTCATAATCGGAGGCCCCTGCTCGGTGGAGAGCGTCGAGCAAACGCTCGAACTGGCGCACGCGGTGAAATCGTGCGGTGCAGACATGTTGCGCGGCGGCGCTTACAAGCCACGCACATCACCTCACGATTTTCAGGGGCTGGGGCTGGAAGGATTGGAGATTTTGCATGAGGCGAGCCTCCAGACTGGACTGCCGATTGTCACAGAAGTCATGGATCCGCGGCTGGTCGAGCAAGTCGGAGAATACGCGGACATGCTGCAGATCGGCTCGCGCAACATGCAGAACTATCCGTTGCTCACGGAAGTTGGCAAATTCGGGAAGCCTGTGCTGCTCAAACGCGGGATGGCGGCAAGTCTCGGAGAATGGCTGGGGGCGGCGGAATATGTCGCTAAGGAAGGAAACGTCCAGATTGTGCTTTGTGAACGGGGAATCAAGGCCTATCCGTCGGGGGAATACTCGCGCTTCATTCTCGATCTGAACGTGATTCCCGCGGTGCAGTCGGAAACCTTTCTGCCGGTCATTGTCGATCCCAGTCACGCAACGGGCGTCGCCAGCATGGTGGAGCCCGCCAGCCGGTCCGCCCTTGAGGCTGGCTGTCATGGACTGATTATCGAGGTTGCCAGCGACCGTCCAGACGCAGCGAGGCCGAAGTGTGACGCGGCACAAGCCATCAGTCCGGCGACTCTTGGAAGAATCATTGAATTCGCTCACAGCCGTGCTGGGCAAAGATTGGAGAGCAAAGCCTGTGGTGTCTAGGCTCGCATTTCGAATCATCGGTTCGGCATTCGTTTTGGTAACGCCGGTTGTGGGGCAAGTGCCAGAGAATCCCACGCCGCCAAAAGAGACCCCGAAGCGCTATGCCAACATGCCGGAAGAAGCGGTTCCCTACCGGAATTTCACAAAGCCGTACAAGGAATGGTTCGTCGATCCCAAAACGCTGGAATATAACGGGGCGGCGCGGGATCGTAACGACGAGGAGATGGTCAAGTCTGCGACCGTAAATATCGGCTTTCTCGGGCCGATTGAGAACAATCCCGAATCGCCCTATGGTATCGCCATGCTGCGCGGAGCGCAGTTGGCGCTCGAAGAAGCCAATGCGCGGGGCGGCTACCGCGATGCGAGTACAGGTGTGGCAAAACCCTATGCGCTGATGATCCACAATGATGTGGCGTTGTGGGGGGCTTCCTCGTTTGAAGCGGTGAAAATGGCTTTCGACGAACATGTGATTACCACATTGGGTTCGATTGACGGTGCTTCGACGCACATCATGTTGCGTGTGGATCTGAAGCTCGAAGTGCCGATCATGGACACGGGAACGACGGACCCGACCGTGACGGAGACGCGCATTCCATGGATCATTCACAATTTTCCGGACGACCGCCAACAGGGTTACACACTTGCGGACTACATTTTCAAGCAACGCAAGCTCAAGAGGATTGGAGTGCTTCGTACGCAGTCTCGCTATGCGCGGGTCGGAGTGGCGAAGTTCTTTGACGAAGCGAAGCGGATGGGGCACGTACCAGTGTTCGAGACCAAGTTCGAGCGCGGGGACACGGACTTCACGCAACAGATTCGCATGCTGCAAACCGCGAAGCTGGACGCCGTGGTGATCTGGGGCGAGTCGAAAGAAGCGGGGTTGATCCTGAAGCAGATGCGCGCGGCGGGAATGAAGCAGCCGGTATTGGGCTCGAGCCGCACGGCGTATGCGGAGACGATTGCAGTTGCCGGCGAGGCCGCGGAAGGTTTTGTGACCACGTCTCCCCTGGATTTGTCGCGGACGGACGCGCGCTGGGTGGAGTTCGTGCAACGCTATCGCGGAAAATATAATGCGGATCCTGATGCTTACGCCGCCTATGCGTACGATGGAATAAATCTGCTGATCGGGGCGGTGGAGAAGGCCGGGCTCAACCGCGGAAGAGTGATGGACGCGTTTCGGGAGTACGTGAACAAGAGTTACGACGGAGTGGCGGGGCTGGCGCGATTTGACGCCACGCTCAATAATATTGCTCCGCTGGGTCTCTCGCGTGTCGAGGGTGGGAAGTTCGTCTACTGGAACCCGCGCGCGGATAGTTCAACGGCTGCTCAAAGTGGAGGACCGCTGTAGGTGAAGCAAGGCCGGCGAGTTGTGAACGTTTGCATGGGCGCTCTGCTTGCGATTCTGCGGTGCGAATACGCGGCCGGGCAGACCAGCGAACCAGCCGGGCCACAGGCGCCGCCTCATGCGACCTTAGACCACGAAGGGATCGACTACCACGGGCCGGGGCGAGCAACTTCATCGGACATCATCGGCAAGACTGCGACGATTGGCATTTTGTTGCCGCTGCAGGGCGCAGCCGCGGGCCCAGGCCACACGCTTCTGAAGGCTGCGCAGCAAGCCATCGCCGACGAAAACCGCAATGGGCCGCTTCCGGACGGCCAGGCATTTTCGCTGGCGATCCGGAATGAATCAGGAAGCTGGGGACAGAGCAGTTCGGAAATGATGCGGTTGATCACGGAAGATCAGTCGCTGGCGCTGATCATTGGCGCTGACGGCAATCTGGCGCACCAAGCCGAACAAATCGCAAACAAGCTGGGAATTTCGGTGGTAACGCTGGCGAGCGACGCAACGACGACGGAAATCAATATTCCCTGGATTTTTCGCGTAGTGCCCAGCGACCAGCAGCAGGCGGAAGTGATGGCCCAGGCGATTTGTGACCGCGACAAAAACTCCAAGGTACTGCTAATCACAACCACCGATCATGACGGGCGCGGCGGCAAAGCAGCCTTCCTGAAGGCTATGCAGAAGTTGGGGGGAAGCGCTGCGGTCGAACTGGATATTGATCGAGAGCTTGTTGATACCGGCAAGGTTCGAGATTTGTTGGATGTGGCGAAGGCGACGGTTGTGGTGTTCTGGACGGATTCACTGGTCTTCGAGGAGTTGCTGGACACCGTGGCGGGCGAGCGATCTGTGCAGTCGGTGTATGCCAGTGAGAAAGCGGCGCAGACGGTGCTTGCGAATCCAGAAGCGAATCCCGCGAGTCCGATCGTCCGCGTGGCGGTTGCCGGCGTGTCGAGGAACCAGGCGGGCGAGGCCGAGCAAGTGTACAAGGCCGTGAGGCTGATTGCGGCGGCGATTCGCGCGGCCGGGCCGAATCGTGCGCGAGTGCGGGATGCTTTGGCGCGGAGCACGATGGAGCCCGCGGCGGATGGCAGGGGTCCGCTGTTTGACGGAGCGGGAAACTTGCTGGCGAAACCGCAACTGGTGCCGGTCCACTCGGCAGTAGGACCACAGGACGGAAGCAAACCGATCAAATAGTCCGGCGCGAGCCCGGGCGCGCAAATGCCATGTTGGATGCTTGGCTGGCTCGAGTACAGGGATGCGTTGACTAAGGCGCGAGGCGCAACCTAAGATGACGGCCAAATGGCGGATAGTCCAACACTGGTTGGCCAGACACTTTCCCACTATCGGATTGTGGAGAAAATCGGTGCAGGTGGAATGGGGGAAGTCTACTTGGCCCACGACCTCCGCCTTGACCGCGACGTAGCACTCAAAGTACTGCATCCCGGAACGCTAAGTGGAGAAACCGCGCGGAAAAGATTCCGACAAGAAGCCTTGGCGCTGTCCCGGCTAAATCACCCCAATATTGCGACGGCGTACGACTTCGATAGCGACGGGGCAACGTCGTTTCTCGTGATGGAGTATGTGTCCGGAGAAACGCTTAGCCAAAAAGTGCGGGAAGGTTCGTTGGGAGAAAAAGATGTCGTGCGGTTGGGATTGCAGTTGGCGGAGGGGCTGGCCGCGGCGCACGAACAAGGGGTGATCCACCGGGACTTGAAGCCAGGCAACACGCGGCTGACGAGTGACGGGCGGCTGAAAATTCTGGACTTCGGGCTGTCCAAGTTGCTTCAGGTGCAGGGGGAGACTGCTGAAACGGCAACGATCAGTCTCAATGGTCCGTTCGATCTGGTGGGAACTTTGGCTTACATGGCTCCGGAGCAATTCCGGGGACAGCCGGTGGATGCGCGAACGGACATCTGGTCTGCCGGGGTGCTGCTGTACCGCATGGCTACGGGGCGGCTGGCGTTTCCCGAAGCGGATACGGCAAAGATGATCGGATTAATCCTGGGCTCGGCACCGGCGCCTCCGCGAAGCGTGAACCAGCACTTGTCGCCGGGCCTGGAAAACATCGTGCTGAAATGCCTGGAGAAAGATCCGGAGGATCGCTACCAGTCGGCGAAAGAACTGGTCGTGGATTTGCGAAGGTTGTTGTCTGCGGGGAGAGTTCCCTCAGGGCCCTCGAAGGGAAGGCAACAGATCGGCGCAAAAGCGTATATCGCCGGGGGAGTAATGCTTGTTGCCACCGTGGGATTGATTGTGGGGTTAAACCTCGGGGGCATGCGGGACAGAGTGTTTGGCGGAAAGAAGTATGCGGAAATCCATTCGCTGGTGGTGTTGCCGTTGTCGAATCTTTCCGGGGATTCGCAACAAGAGTACTTCGCCGATGGAATGACCGAGGCACTGATAAACGATCTGTCTAGAATCCGCAGCTTGAGAGTAATCTCGCGGACCTCGTCCATGCAGTTCAAGGGAACTCGCAAAACCGTGCCAAAGATCGCCCAGGAATTGCAGGTGGACGGAGTGGTGCAAGGCAGTGTTTTGCGGGTAGGCAATCGTGTGCGCATCTCGGCGCAATTGATCAATGGACCACACGACAAGACTCTGTGGGCGGAAAACTACGAGCGCGATTTTACGGACATCCTCGTACTACAAGGGGAGGTGGCGAACGCGATCGCGAACCAAATCCGAATCGAGATCACGCCGCAGGAACAGGCAAGATTGGCCGCGGTACAGGCGGTCAACCCGGAGGCGTATCAACAGTACTTGAGAGGGCGGTTCTTTCTAAATAAGGGAACGGAAGAGGATTACCGGACCGCGTACAAACATTTCCGACGGGCAATCGACGTGGATCCCAATTACGCGCTGGCGCTGGCGGGGTTGGCTTACTACTTTCTGACCACGGACGAACTTTCGCCGAAAGTGGCGATGCCGCAAGCAAAAGAAAATGTGCTGAAGTCGTTGGCGATTGACGACGGGCTATCCGAAGCGCACACCACGCTGGCCAACGTGAAATTCAATGCGGACTGGGATTGGCCTGGTGCGGAACAAGAATTCCAAAGGGCCATCGAATTGAATCCAAGCAGCGCAGAAGGACATCGCGCGTATTCCGTGTTCCTGTCGGCCATGGGGCGCCACGCAGAGGCGATAGCGGAGATTCGAGTTGCACAACGGTTGGATCCGTTGTCGCTGATTACGAATGTGGACGTGGGATGGGCCTACTATTTTGCGAGGCAGTACGAGCAAGCGATCCAGCATTGCCGAGAAACGCTGGAATTGGATCCGGGTTTCGTAGGAGCGCATGATTGTTTGGGCGCCAGCTATCTGGCGAAGGCTGAATACCAACAAGCAATCGCGGAATGTCAGAAGGCAACGTCCGGCTCGGGAAACGATTTGTTACGCGAGGTAGGATTGGCCCGCGGCTATGCAGCGGCGGGGAAGACTGGCGAAGCCCGCAAAGTGCTAGATGAATTGCAAGCCGAATCGCAGCGTCGTTATGTGCCGCCATACTTTGCGGCAACCGTGCATGCTGCGCTGGGGGAAAAAGAACAAGCATTCGCGCAACTGGCGAAGGCGTATCAAGAGAGAGACCCAAATCTTGCCTGGTTAAAGGTGGACAACGCGTTCGACGAAATGCGCGGGGACAGCCGCTTTCAGGAAATGTTGTCCCAGATAGGGCTGCAGCCATAGTTTTGAAGAACGTGCCCCCGATTGGGGCGGCCTCAGCTAATTCGAGGGCGGCGCCGGAACGGACGCGGTGTAACTCGTGCTGGTGTGACCATGCGCCACCATGACGTAATAGCCGCCTGCAGCGTCTTGTGGGGCGATCAGGGTCACGCCTGCCGGCGACGGATCCCTCACGGGAACGGAGAAGACCTTAACGTTATTTATGAAGCCGGCCGGGTTTTTAGTGAACGCTCCGTAGGCATCGTTGGTCAATTTCAAGACGGCAAGTTCGGGCCATTCGTCTCTGTTGGAGACCACCTGCAGGGACACGCCATTTCCCTTGTCTATCCACTTATTCGATTGATCTTGATCCCTGGCCGATCTTGCTTGCCGCGCGACTAGAGTTCCAACCAGCAGAAACGAGCCGATTACCAGAAAGTAGTGTGCTGTTCGACGCATAGGTGCCTCCAAACGCAGATGTGAGTGATTCCGCCGACCCGTGAAGTTGGTCTTTATATCCAGACGGAGATAAGTGTCAAGAAGTAAAACGAGATTGCGCCGAAGCTGCGCACGATCTCACCAAGGTGGCGCTGGCCGCGAGCTGCTTACCTACTGATTCTGTTGCGGCCGCCAGGCGCAGCGTGAACCAGGCGTTAGGATCAATCGACGAAGTCGAGCGTCATGCCTTCGTGACGGTAGAGAAAGCCGACGAACTTGCCGAAGTCGGGAGAAGAGACGTTATTGTAGACGGTGCTGAAGTTGCCGTGATTGGTGACGTTGAGAGTGTAGGCGCCGAGGCGGAAGTGATGGCCGTTGCCATTTTTGCCCTTCAGAAACGGAATGCGGAACGTCCGATAAGCCTTCAGGTTTAATGAGAAAAACTCCGGGAAGCGACGTCCATTCGGCGCGCCGACGTACTGCTGATTGACGTCGATGGCGGAGTAAGGGAATCCCGTGTGGACATCGACCAACGGGCTGAACGTGATCTTCCAGGGCAACGCAATGATGCCCCAGGCGACAAAGCGGTTCGGGATGTCGGACGAGGAGATTCCATACACGTCAGGCCGAAACACGGGCGCAGCGAAGGGAATCATGACATTGGGAAGATTGTTGAGGTCACCACGCGCGCGGCTCCAAATGTAGGAGGCCTTGATCTGGTCACTGACGCGAAATTTGTAATCCACGGACGCTTCCACTTCCTCATAAGTGGAGGATCCGGTGTTGGTCAGCCCCATGAAAGACGCTTCGTCGGGGACCGGCGCAGTGAACGGCTCGACAACAAAGAGATAAGTTGTGTGGCTGTTGAGATAACTCAGATCGAGCTGCAGATTCTTGCGCAGTTCGCGAACGAAGCCGGCATTCCAAGTTAAGTTGCGGGGGGAAGTGCCGGGCTCGGAAGGGAGATTCGAAGAAAGCAACGGATTCAATCCAGCAGTGTAGACGTTGGTATAGGTGACCGGACCGGCGATGGGGATTCCGGAGGCATCGAATTGAGTGATCGTGCGCGTGGGATTGGCGGCCCAATCTGCCGCGAGCAACGGCAGTACTCCGTAAAAGAGGCCAGCGCCGGCGCGAAGCACGGTCTTTTCGTCTTTACCTGGCGAGTAGGCGAAGCCAACCCGGGGTGCCAAGCCTGCGGGCCACCCGGAAGTCTCGGTGCTCAGGCGCAGGCCCAGGTCGACACTGAGGTGCGAACCCACCAACCAGTGATCCTGCACGAATTCGGCGAAAATGGTGTCGGAGGGAGTTTGCGAAGGAGCGGAACCGAAGGTGGTGGTCTGCGCCAGTAGACTATTTTCGTCGAAGATTTGGATTGGGCGAGATACGGTAGTTCCAAAAAAACTGCGCCAGTCGATGTCCGCTCCCACGCGGAGCTCGTGGGATCCCAACCAATGCTTCTTGGGGAATTCGTAATTTGTCAGATACTGAAACTCTTTTCCTCTTCGGGACCAATCGTTGAAGTAATTGCCGCCATAGCCCTGCGGGGTGATGAGCATGTCGTCGGTGCCGTATCCATGCGCGTTGCTGTCGAACCGCGTGTATTGCGCCACGGTGGAGAGAATCGCTCCGGAGTCAAAGGCGTAATGATCGGACAGGGCGATGGCGACGCCAGTCTGGTTGAGGCTGTTGGAGGCAGGCTGGGGGATGAGGGCGCTAATGTCGATATGATCCGTTCGCAGGGGAAAGGCGTTAACGGTCAGGGTCAAGAGATGGCTCTTGGAGAGAATCGCCTCAAGGGTGGTAAAGGAATTGAAGCCCTGGCGCTTGCTGATGTCGTCAGGCCAAGGCAGACCCTCGACCGTGGTTTTCTTCATTTCGTACTGGAAGGCTTCGGAGAGCAACAGTTTGTGCGCAATCAGCGGAACATCAAACGAGATGGAGGGATTGGCGCCACCCAGGCCTGCCATGTGACCATTCTTGCCGAGAATGGTGATTCCGAGTTTGGTTACGTTGAAATCCAATCCGTCGGCCGGCGGCTTCGTCTCGATGGTGGTTAACCCACCGGAGAAACTGCCGAGACTCGCATCGTACGGAGTCTTATAGACCGCGAAGGACTCCACGGCGTCAGTGGGAACGGTGATACCGAAACTACCGGTTACGGGGTCGGTGTTTCGGGTGGAATTGATAATCAGAAGGCTTTGGTTCTCGTCGGAACCCTTGAAGACCAGTTTGCTGTCGAGCGTCTGCACCACACCGGGTGTAACTGGGATGACTTCCTTCACGGTTTCTTGCTGCGTCGGGAGCGTGACCAGCTGCGTGTTGGTTACAACGGACACGGGCGCGGAAGAGCTTTCTGTGGAGACAATCGAGGCGAGACCGGTGACCTCGACTTTTTCGATCAAGACCTGAACTTCCAGGCTGAAATCCTGAACGATCTGATCGCCAACTTTTAAGAAGAGGTTTTTTTCGGCCTTCTTGAAGCCGTCGCCCTCGACAGAAACCGAGTAGTTTCCCGGCTCGAGATTTGGGAATTCATAGTGGCCGTGGTCGTCGGTTTCGAGGGTTGCCGGAGCCGCTGAGGACCCGATGCGTGTAAGTTTAACGGTGGCGCCCACGAGAACCGAGCCAGTCGGCGCGGTCACCGTCCCTTTGATGCTAGCGGTAGCAGGATGAGGATTGTTCGTAGTCTTCTGCGCAATGGCTGGAAAAGATGGGAAGAAAAACAGAACGGCCAGAGCCACGGCGTTCCGAAGCGCCACAATTGGGCGCGGAGCGCGAAACGGGTTCACGTTTCGGTGTGAACAGTTTGTCCATTCAGCCTCGAGCGGGCAAGTTCTTTGCGGATGAGGCACAAACACTCTCACTTAGACACAAGGATAGGCAACGAATATTTCCCAGTTACTAGGATGCTTCAAGTGGCGGCCAGATACGCGCAGGAAATGACCGAGACTTGCGAAATGCGAAACTCCGCTGAATCGGCGGACATGATTTCTCAGCACCGTCGCGGCAGCCGCCAAGAGCACGGAGCTCAATGTTTAGTCCGATGCTCCCACTGAATAAAATAGTTTCCCCTCATTGCGGAGGCATGTCAAACAACGAAGAATTCCCTGAATCCTTTCGGGGCCGCGACCGCTCTTTCCCAATAGAGGGCAAACGAGGCTCGAATGGCGACGAGAGACCCGGCGGAGAACGGCGGGTTCGACGAAGGCATGACGCCGCCGGAACTGTTGGTGTCTTCGCTCGGATCGTGCGCTGGATTTTACGCCGCGCAGTATCTGAAGAAGAAATTGCTGGCGACGGAGGGAACCGTCGTGCGGGTGTTTGCGGAAAAGGTGAAGAATCCTGCGCGGCTCGATAATTTCAAGATCGAAGTCGAGGTGCCCGCCGCGGTGGACGAAGAGCATCGCAAAGGGGTTGAAGATGAGGTTCATCATTGCATCATCCACGACACCCTGCAAAATCCACCGACGATAACGCTGGATATCAAGGCCGCGACGGCCTGCGCGAAGTAATCGTTGAAGGTTTTTAGCGGGGCAAAGAAGAATTTACAGCCTTGTTTAGAAAAGGCACGGCGTTATTTGTAGCGAAGGGCGACCATCGGGGCCGACTCGTGTTGCGCGGCGGGAGGGGATGTAGCAGGCCAAGAGATACCCAATCCTGTAGTGCTACCGGCGGACGCTGACCTGGTATTCGCGAGCAATGGCCAAGAACTCGCTGCGAGTTTCTTCGGAAGGGACCCAGCGGTTCTCGATGACGTCCCAACGAAATGCCTGTTTCTTTGTAGGGAACCACATTAAGCGTTGGCCGCGCTTCATGTCGGTGGTGACCCATCCGCCGTCTTCAAAACCACAGCCGACTCTTTCAAAGGGACCTTTGAAAAGCGAGAACATCAGGGCGCTCCACCAGACAAAGCAACTCCGACTTGCTCTCTAGTTTGCTGAACCGTCGCTTTCTGGCGCGCGATTAATCAACGCGGGTGTGCCGACGTGATTACCTATGGCAGGGGCTACGCCGGGACCTGGCCAATGATTTGGCCGGAAGAGTGGCGCGCCCGGGGAGAGTCGAACTCCCGACCCTCTGCTTAGAAGGCAGACGCTCTATCCAACTGAGCTACGGGCGCGCTGCCTGATTTCCTGAGTATAAAGCAAAAGGAGCGGATGTTTGGAGACGAGTTGGAGGCGCTAGGAGAGGCGAAGGAGGTGCCGGCCTGAAGGCGCGGCGCTACGGTTGGAAGCCAAATGTGCGCAGCAGGGTTACACGCCTGGAGCCCGCGACGCATAGTCGACTGGCGACGCTCCGTCTTCTGGGTGGTGGCTGCGGGGCCGGTGCCTCGTTGAGCACAGGTCAACTTGCCAGCTTCCTAGGTATGAAGGAAGCTTGGTTTCCGGCAGGGGATGTACCCGGTACACCGGGCGATTCGGCCGCACAACTCAGAAGGCGGATCCCCCATCTGACTGAAGGCGGCCGCGACGTGGTGAGATAGGCGGCCTGGGGTTGCTGGCGGAGAATCCTTCGGCACGAGCAGGGCTACTGACCTACGTCCCACCCAGTCAGGAATTGGCCAGAAAAAAAACGATCCGCGTCGCACCTGTTTATTTCGGGACCCAGCGCGCACGACAAGCTTGTAGGCAAGTGCATGGAGGAGACTCTTGTTCCTTTCCAGGACCTCTAGACGAACCAGGATTTCGATCCCGGCGGCGGGCGCATTCTTCTTACTGGGATTGCCGTTGAGCGGGCAACAGCCTGCGGCTCGAATTTCGCCGGAGATGGACGCCAGCCAGCGCGTGACGCTACGCGGATCGCACACGCCGAGGGCGAAAGCGGAAAATGAGAGCGGGCGCGTGTCACCGGAGACGCGGATGGAAGGAATGAGCATCGTGTTCAGCCGGACGGATGCGCAGGAAAAGGATCTGCAGGATCTGATCGGCGCGCAGCAGGACCCGAATTCCCCGCATTACCACCAGTGGCTTACGCCAGAGCAATTCGCGGAGCGATTCGGGCTGGCAGATGCAGACATCACGTCGATGGAGAATTGGTTGCTCCAGGAGGGCTTCACGGTCGATGAGGTGGCGCGTAGCAAGAATCACATTCGGTTTTCCGGCACGGCGCGCCAGGCGGAGCAAGCGTTTGGCACGGAACTGCATTATTACAATGTGAATGCGGAGCGGTACTTTGCGCCAAACAGCGATCTGAACGTGCCCGCGTCGTTGGCGCCGGTGGTCCAGGCGGTCACAAATCTCGATACATTCCGTCCGCGGGCGCACATTGTG
>Ga0335080_10004793_pt1 | contig 13798 bp, 15 predicted proteins | sample Lox_Sample_34_FD_206720 | JGI IMG/M metagenome (GOLD analysis project Ga0335080, IMG submission 206720) | Soil microbial communities from Loxahatchee National Wildlife Refuge, Florida, United States - Lox_Sample_3.4 | ecosystem: Environmental > Terrestrial > Soil > Wetlands | place: USA... | reverse complement strand
GCGCCAGCTGCCCAAGAAGATGTGGCTCTATAAACCCGCGCCCGACCGCTGGAGCATCCACGAAATCATCCTGCACCTGGCCGATAGCGAAGCGAGCTCTTACGTTCGCTGCCGCCGCCTGATCGCCGAGCCGGGCGTCGAAGTCGCCGAATTCGATCCCGCGCGCTGGGCCGGAAACCTGGGCTATTTTCACCAGAGCACGCGCGAAGCCCTCGAGATCATCCGCCGCCTGCGGAAGATGACGTACCAGTTGCTCGTCGCCCTTCCCGAGCCGGCTTGGTCTCATACGGCCGAGTACCCCCGGGAAGGCCGCGTCAGTCTCGAATCCTGGGTTGCTGACCAGGAGCGGCACATTCCCCACCACATGGAACAGATGCGCGCCAACTATGCGCTTTGGATCGGCACGCATCCGCCACGCAAACCGGCCACGCGGCCCAACGGCTCCGGCGCGCCTCGCCAGCCCATTTCGCTCTCCGCGGAGTATTGCTGACGCTCGGTTGCCGCCGTCCGCCGGTAGTGCTACGATTGTCGCTTCATGGCCATCCCCTCCAGCCGCGCTCCCCGGATCGGCGTCCCGTATCGCACTAAAAAAGAAGAGGTTACGGGTCTTACAGACAAGCTCGAAAACTACCTGGTCGCGGTGCGGCAGGCTGGCGCAGAAGCAGTCCCCGTCTCGCTGCAACTCTCGGCGGGCCGCCTCCGCGAGCTGGCGGATACACTGGACGGCATCGTCCTTTCGGGCAGCCCCGCCGACGTCGATCCCGCGCATTTCCGGTCCACGAGGGAACCCGAGTGCGCCGAGCCGGACGCCGACCGCGAGCGCACGGATTTCGCGCTGCTGGCGCACGCTCTTGCCGAACAAAAGCCCGTCCTGGCCATTTGCTACGGCATCCAAAGCCTGAACGTCCATCTCGGCGGCACGCTGGTGCAGCACATCCCGGCGGCCATCGGCGGGGAAATCGAGCATGACTGCGAAGACGACGCCCCCGAACCGCTCCATTCCGTGCGGATCGAGCCCGGCACGCACCTGGCCCGGCTGGCGGGATCAACCGAAGCGATCGTCAACAGTTCGCATCATCAATCGGTGAAGGAACCGGGGCGCGGCCTGCGCATCGCCGCGCGCACCCCCGACGGCGTGATCGAGTCGGTGGAGTGGACCCGCGATTCGAATTGGGTGGTCGGCGTGCAGTGGCACCCGGAGCGAATGGCGCGGACGGATGCGTTCGCGCAATCGCTTTTCCGCGGGCTGGCCGGCGCTGCCGCCGCTCGCAAGGCGCTCGCCCGCACCTGAGGTGGTGCACTTCGTGATCTTCCTGGGGGACGCATGATCTCGCTGGCAGGCAAGGCCGCACTCGTCACCGGAGGCTCGCGCGGCATCGGCGCCGCCACGGTCAAGATGTTCGCGCAGGCGGGCGCCGATGTGGTGTTCAGCTACCGCCGCAATCGCGAGGCGGCCGCCCAAATCGAGCAGGAGGCGCGGAAGCACGGTACGCGCATCGAATCCTGTAAGGCCGATCTCGGCAAGATGGCCGATGCGGAGAAGCTGGTCGATTTCGCGCGCCAGCGGCTGGGGCGCCTGGACATCCTGGTCGCCAACGCGGGCATCTGGAACCAGAAGGACGCGCCCATCGAACAGTTGAGCGAGCGCGAATGGGACGAGATGATTCGCGTGAACCTGAAAAGCGTGTATGCCACGGTGCACCACGCCGTCCCACACATGATCGCCCAGGGCGGCGGCCGCATCGTGGCGCTCAGTTCCGTGGCCGGGCAGCGCGGCACGGCGATGCATTCGCACTATTCGGCCACGAAGGGTGCGATCATCAGCTTTGCCAAAGCGCTCGCGCTGGAACTGGCGCGCCATAACATCCTGGTGAATTGCGTGGCGCCGGGATTCGTGGATACGGACATCTGGAAGGCGGCCGCGGCGAAGAAGAATGCGGACGTCAAGAAATGGCTTGCGGCGTATCCATTGAGGCGCATGGCCACGCCGGAGGAAGTGGCCGGCCCGATCCTGTTTGCTGTGTCGGATCTGGCGACCTACATCACCGGCGAAGTGATCAATGTGAACGGAGGAGCATTCCAGTGCGGCTGAGTCGGAACAGGATTCTTGGAACGGCGGTTCTCGCGGGCGCTGCGCTCTTGTGCGCGGCGAACGTCGCGCGAGCGCAGGACGGGCAGTTCCTGATGCCCGAGCAAAGCGCCGCGAAGGCGAAAGAGCTCCTCAATCAAACCATCACCGCGCTGGGCGGCGCGGCCTACCTCAACGTGCACGATTACACCTGCACGGGGCGCAGCGGAACGTTCGACCATTCCGGCGACATGACGAATTTCGTCGAGCTCAAGGATTCGCGCGAGCTTCCCGACAAGGCCCGCTTCGAGTACACGCGCAAGGGGCGCAACTCGATCCTCCAATACGCCGTCGGCATCGACGAAGGCCTGGAATTCACGCACGGCGGCATCGTGATTACCGTCTACAACGGGAATCGCGGCTGGAGCTACGACCGCAACGGAGTCACCGAACTCCCGGCGGATTCGATTCACGACTTCCGCGACCAGGTCAATCGGAGTCTAGGCAGCGTGCTGCGGTTCCGCCTGAAGGAGCCGGACATGAACTTCCGCTACGGCGGCGAAGATGCGGTCGATCTCAAGCCGGCCGACTGGGTCGAGCTCACCGACGCCGACGACAACACCATTCGAATCGCCATCGCCCGGGACACGCATTTGCCGATTCGCGAGGTTGTCCAGGTGCGCGACCCCCACGCGCGCGTGAAAGTCGAGCAGATCTATTATTTCGCGAACTATCACGCCATGAATGGCGTCATGACGCCCCTTCAGACTTCCCAGGAGCGCAACGGCATCCGCATCTCGCAAACGTTCCTCGACCGGTGCGATTACAACCTGAACCCGCCCGAAGCCGCCTTTACCCGGGACATGCTGGACAAGCGCTGGGCCCAGGTTTCCGACAAGGAAAAAGCCCAGGACAAGAAGGAAGCCCAGCGCGTGAAAGACAAGCAGAAAGAAGACCAGGACTCCGACAACACCCCCAGGAAGAACTAGGCGCCAGATCATGCTCCCGCGCTTGGGCCAACACGCCGGCGGCGTTTGATTCCGAATTGACAACGATACTCCCGAAGCATTACAGTCGCGCCCGTCTCGCTTTTCGATTTCGGAGGGAGACCCACGGTGAGCTTGAGGGCGGTGCTCTGCGCCTTGCTGATCTTGATGCCTCCGGCTTCCCCCGGGCCCCAATCCCCCGATGCAAGAACCGCTGACAGTCTTGCGACGTCGTTTCCCGGGAAGAGCTGGGAAGTGCGTGTCGATTCGCCGGGCTTCGCCATCGAGGTCAACGGACCTAAGGCCGACGGCCGGCAATACCTGGTCGCGAACAACTCAAAAACCGGGCTCGTTCTGTCCATCACTCTGGAAAAAACCGACGGCCCCGCCGATGCATCGACATGCCCGGCCTATTTGGAGAAGCGCGCGCATTCTCTGTCGGGACTCGGCCTGCAAGACATCAAGGCGTCCACTGTTAACTCCGCGGCCGTCATCGAGTACTTGATTCCCAAGGCGAACGGCATCCCCCTGCGGCAGAAGAATTTCTTCCTTTGCTCTGCGAAGGAGGACGTTTTCATCGATCTCCACCTCTCCAAGGTTCAGTTCCAACCCGACGATGAAGCGCTTTTCCTGGACGTCCTCAACCGGGTCCAGATTGTGGACCGGCAAGCTTCATCCACGCCCGTGCCAGCCAGCGGCGCTGAAAACAAGGCCACCTTGCAATACCTCGCCGAAGGCAGCCGCTTCTACTCTTCCGGCGACCTCAAGAACGCCATCGGTCCGTACCAAAAGGCCCTCGATCTTGAGAAGCAGCAGCGTCAACTAAGCCAAAACTACTGGCGCGTGCTGGTGGACAATCTCGGAATGGCCTACGGGATCACCGGCGACCTCCAGCATGCCGAGGACACGTTCAATTACGGAGTCAGCCAAGATCCCGCTTACCCGTTGTTCTATTACAACCTCGGCTGCGTCGCCGCAGAGCGCGGTGACATGCACAAAACGATGGATTTTCTGGGCAAGGCCTTCGCCCGCAAGGCCAACTCGATTCCTGGCGAGGAAATGCCCGACCCGCGCAAGGACGACTCGTTTCAGCGCTTCATGTCCAACGGCGAGTTCCGCAAGTTCGCCGACTCGCTCGAATCCTCCAAATAGCCTTGCGGCGGTCTGCCACCGGGCTGTTTGATTCACCTCCTGGCGCGGTATAATGGCCGGATGCGACCAGCCCAAGAGACGCCCCAGATGCACGGTACGACGGTTTTGTGCGTCCGCAAGGACAACAAAATCGTGCTCGCCGCCGACGGGCAGGTGACCCTGGGCGAAGGCGTGATCAAGCACAACGCGAAAAAGACGCGCCGCCTCTACAACGACAAGATCGTGGCTGGATTCGCGGGCAGCACCGCGGACGCGCTTTCGCTCTTCGGGCGTTTCGAGAACAAGCTGCAGGAGTTCCACGGCAATCTCACGCGCAGCGCCGTCGAGCTCGCCAAGGAGTGGCGCACGGATCGCTCCCTCCGCCATCTCGAAGCTTTGTTGATCGTCGCGGATGCCAAAAGCACGTTCCTGCTTTCCGGCAACGGCGATGTGATCGAGCCGGACGACGGCATCTGCGCCATCGGATCGGGCGGCCCTTATGCCCTGGCCGCGGCGCGCGCCCTGGCCAAGCACACCAAGATGAACGCGAAGGACATCGCGCAGGAAGCCATGCGCATCGCCAGCGAGATTTGTATATTCACCAACGCGAATTTCAGCATCGAAGAATTGTGACCGAGAAGCCGGAGAACTCATGGTGATTTACCTGTCCGGAGATCAGCAGGCGGCCGAGCCCGAGCCGCTCCCGTCGTTTGACGAGCTGACTCCGCGCGAAATCGTCCTCGAGCTCGACAAGTACATCGTCGGGCAGAACGCCGCCAAGAAGGCTACGGCCATCGCCCTGCGCAACCGCGTCCGCCGGCAGAAGCTTCAGCCCGAGCTCGCCGACGACATCCTGCCGAAAAACATCTTGATGATCGGCCCCACCGGCGTCGGGAAAACGGAAATCGCCCGCCGCCTCGCGCGCCTGGCCGGATGCCCGTTCGTGAAGGTCGAGGCTTCGAAATACACCGAGGTCGGTTACGTCGGCCGCGACGTGGAATCCATGGTCCGCGACCTGGTCGAAACTTCCATTGACATGGTCCGCGAGGAAAAGCTCGACGAAGTCGCCGAGCGCGCCGAGCAGTCGGCCGAAGAGCGCCTGCTCGATCTTCTTCTTCCCTCTTCGCCCGCGCCCGCCGACGCAAGCCCCGCTAGCGAACTCCAGCGCCGCGAACAGGTCCAGCGCACTCGCGACAAGCTCCGCGTCCAGCTCCGCGAAGGGAAGCTCGACCAGCGCCTCGTCGAAGTCGAGGTTCGCGAGCGCTCCATGCCCACGTTTGAAATCATCACCAATCAGGGCGTCGAGGAAATGGACATCAACGTCAAGGACATGCTCTCCGGCATGTTCGGCCAGCAGAAAAAGAAGCGCAAGATGACGGTGTCCGAGGCGTTCGACTACCTCATCCAGGAAGAGGAAAACCGCCTGATCGACATGGACCAGGTCACGCGCGTGGCCGTCGACCGCGTCGAGCAAATGGGCATCCTCTTCGTCGACGAGATCGACAAAATCGCCGGCCGCGAAAGCGGGCACGGCCCGGACGTCTCGCGCGAGGGCGTGCAGCGCGACATTCTCCCCATCGTCGAAGGCACTACGGTGAACACGCGCTACGGCATGGTCCGCACGGACCACATCCTTTTCATCGCCGCCGGCGCATTCCACACGTCCAAGCCTTCGGATCTGATTCCCGAATTGCAGGGCCGCTTCCCGATCCGCGTCGAGCTCAGCTCGCTTACCGAGGGCGACTTCATCCGCATCCTCACCGAGCCGAAAAACGCCCTGATCAAGCAGTACATCGCGCTCCTCGATACCGAAGGCTTGAAGCTCTCCTTCACCGACGATGCCATTGCCGCCATCGCCAAGTTCGCCGCGCGCGTGAACGAGCAGACCGAAAACATCGGTGCGCGCCGCCTCCATACCATCCTGGAGAAGGTGCTGGAGGAGATTTCGTTCGAGGCGCCCGAAATGAAGAAGAAGACGGTGAAGCTGGACGCCGCCTACGTCCAGAAGCAGCTCGCGGACATCGTGAAGGATCAGGATCTGAGCCGCTACATTCTCTAGTCGAAATGACCACGCCAAACCGCGCGAGCCCCGCGTCGAGCACGCCCCGTCCCGCCCTGCTTTGGCTCGCGGCTCTTGCAGCTGGCGCGATTGCCGCCGGTTGCGCCGCTCCCGGCGATCCCTACGAACGCAAGCCTCCCACGCCGATGGCCGTCACCGATCTTTCCGCGGTGCAGGCCGGCAACGATGTGCTCCTCACCTTCACCCTGCCGCAGCAGGCCATCGACCGCCGGCCTCTCAACGAATTGCCGTCGGTCGAGATCTACCGCGACATCGACAAGGCTTATCAGGCGACTTCCGGGCCGCATGTGACCCGCTCCTCTGGCGTGACGTTGCTCGTCACCATTCCCGCCGCCATGGTCCCGAACTACGTCGAGCAAGGCCGCTTCCGCTATTCCGATCCTCTCCAGCCCGAAGATTTTGCGCCGCGAACGGAGAGCGGCGCCTTCTACTTCGTCGCCACTCGCGTCAGCGAGAAAAAGTCGTCGGCGATGTCCAATAGCGCGTCCCTGCACATCTATCCCGCCGCGGTTCCCATCTCCGACTTGAAATCCGAAGTCACGCACGCCGCCGTGGTCCTCACCTGGACCGCTCCGGAGAAGACACTCGCAGGTTCCGCCCCGGCCATCGCTGTGTATCACGTCTATCGCGGCGTTCCGGACGCGGCCGCGCCCGCGGGCTCCGAGCCGAAGCTGAAGTCGCCGTTCGTCAAGATTGCCGACGCGCCGGCGCCCCCATTTGAGGACACGCAGTTCGAATTCGGCGCGAGCTATGTCTATTCCGTCCGCAGCGTGGTGCAGTATTCCGGCGCCGCCATCGAGTCCGCGGACTCGAATTTTGCCGGAGTCTCGCCGCGAGATACGTTTCCGCCGGCCGCCCCTCAGGGGCTGGTCGTCGTGCTCGTTCCGCGCCAGGGCGATAGCCCCGCGCATTTCGAGCTTTCCTGGTCGATCAGCCCTGAAACCGACTTCGCGGGTTACAACGTCTATCGAAGCGAGCAGGCCGGCGCCCCGGGGTTACGCTTGAACGGCGAAGGTCCCGGGAAGCTGTTGCCAACCCCTGCCTTTAGCGATATGAATGTGCAGCCCGGCCACCGCTACCTCTACACCGTCACTGCCGTCGACCGTGCGGGAAATGAAAGCCCCGCCAGCGCGGTCGTCTCCGGCGATGTCCCGGCAGAAAATCAGGCCACGCCATGAGAGAACACCTGAAGCATCTTGAGCCGTCGCCCGGCTCCCAGCCCACCGCCGGCTCCGTGCTTCGCACGGGAATCTATTGCGGCGCGTTTCTGGTCCTGGCCATGCTCGGCGCGCTTGTCGCGGCGGACCGAATCCCATCGCTCGAGAAATACGCGTTTGAGCGCAACGCCGCCTGCTACACCCTGTTCGTGCTGCTCATGCTCGCGCCCGTGCTCCGTTTCCTCACCCGGCCCATCCAGATGTTCGCCTCCGCGATGATCGGCTGGCTGATGTTCGCGGCGGCCTACGACCTGGCCGGCTTCTATTTCCGCGACCTCTTCCAGGTGCTCCGCACGCCCTTGCAGGCTCTGGTCGAAGGCACGGTGGTCTACGGATTTTTCGCTGTGGCGTCCTGGGTCTGCGGTATGCTGCTGCACGCACGAAAACATCCGGTCGCCCCGGGAAGAAACGCCGCCGCGCGCGAGGCTGCTCGCCACAACCGATGAAACTCTGCCGAATCGTACCTATCGAAATCGCAAAATCGCATCCGAACCTCACTCCCGGCGAGCTGTACACCCACTCGCACGCCGGGATTCTCGAACACGACAACGTCCGCGAGATCTCAGGTGAGATTTTCGGCGACCGCAAGCCCACCGGCCGCCAGTGGCCCGTCTCCGCCGTTAAATTCCTGGCGCCGTCATGGCCCAGCAAGATCATCTGCATGGCCAAAAACTATATGGACCATGCCGCCGAAATGAACGCGGAAACTCCCAAGGCTCCCATCATTTTCTCGAAGCCGCCGTCGGCGATCATCGCGCCCGAGGATTCCATCGTGCTGCCGCGTATTTCCAAGCGCGTCGATTTCGAAGGTGAGCTGGCCTTCCTCATCGGCCGCCGCTGCTCGCATCCCAAGCCGGCCGAGGACATCAAGCCGTACATCCTGGGCTACACCTGCCTGAACGACGTCACCGCTCGCGACCTGCAGCGCGCCGATGGCCAGTATACCCGCGGCAAGGGTTTCGACACCTTCTGCCCCTTCGGCCCGGTTGTGGAAACCGACCCGGTTACGCCGGATACGCCCATCGAAACCTACGTCAACGGCGCCCGCAAGCAATCCGCCCGGGTCGCCGACATGGTCTTCTCGATCGACGTCGTCTTCCGCTGGATCGCCGAGGCCATGACCCTTGAGCCCGGCGACGTGATTACCACGGGAACCCCGGCCGGGGTCGGCCCCCTCGTGGCAGGCGATGTGGTCGAAGTCCGGGTCGGCAATATCGGCTCGCTGCGCAATCCGGTGGTCGCTCCGAAAGATTAGAGAACCGGGCCGCCCCGCCCCCGTTACTCCCCTACACCAAAGCCCATGGGACTGCCTTGTGCGGGCTCTCGCCTGGGCTAAGATACTTGCGTTGAGAAACTTCCTTTCCGATTGGCAAAATCTGGTTCCGCTGGCGGGGTTCGTTGTTCTCGCGGGCGTGGGAATATTTCTCTGGCTGCGCCGTAAACCGCTCGACGACGCCGCGATCGAGCGCGAGCGCCGGGCTTACCTGAACCGCGTGGGCCGCATCGTGGAGGGTCAGGTGCTCGAAATAGTCGAGCACAAGGGCGCGGCGCCGGCCGCCAAGCCCGACGGCCCTCGCAAAGCCGCGCCCGCATCGAAGAACCGCGCGGATTCGAACATGGCCCAGCGCCTGCTCTATTACACCTATGCGATTTCCGGGGTCACTTACGAAACCGCCCAGGACATCACCGGACTTGAGGAGCGCCTGCACCTGACGCGGGTCGCCGCCGGGCAAACGGCAAGCGTGAAGTACGATCCCTCGAATCCGAGCAACTCCATCCTGCTGGCGGACGACTGGTCCGGCCTGCACTGAAGAGACGCTCAGGACCCCGGCTTTCTTAGAATCGTTACGCCGTTTCTCCCGCCGACGTACACTTCGCTGGCGAATTTCAGGAACATCCCGTGTTCGACGGATCCCACCACGTGGTCCAGATGATGCGCGATTTCCTTGGGGTCTTCCATCGGCCCGAACGCGCAGTCGATGATGTAGTGCCCGCCGTCCGTGATGTACGGCGTTCGGTCCTGGCCCATTCGAAGCGCCGGCTTTCCGCCGAGCTCCGCCAGCCGCCTCTCGGTCGATTCCCAGCCGAATTGCACCACTTCGACGGGAACAGACACCAGCGACCCAAGCCGGGTGCTGACCTTCGATTCGTCCGCCACCACGACCATTCGCTTGCTCGCCGCCGCCACGATTTTCTCGCGCAGCAGCGCTCCGCCGTGGCCCTTGATTAGGTAGAGCGTGTCGCGTTCCACTTCGTCGGCACCGTCGACCGTCAGGTCCAGCTGCGCCTGCGCGGCGAAATCGGTGAGCGGAATTTTCAGGCTCCGCGCCTGCGCGGCGGTCTGCTCGGAGGTCGGTATGGCGCTGATGCGCAGGCGCTCGTTCGCGACCCTCTGCGCCAACGCGCTCACGAACAGCGCCGCCGTCGAGCCCGTGCCCAGCCCGACGACCATGCCGTCGCCGACCAGCTTCGCGGCCGCCTCCGCGGCGGCCTTCTTCCACTGATTTTGCTCGGCGGCGTCCATGGAGCGTTCGCTTTCGGCGCCCTGCGGCTATGGAGTTGTCGTGGGAATCTTGCCGGAAAATTCCAGAATCTGGCGCGCCAGGTAATTCGTCACCTGCGCTTCGTCGCGCGCCTCAACCAGATACGCCGAGCGCAGCAGCTGCTCCTTGCGCGTCCGCAGCGCGTCGCGAATCGCCTGCTGCACCTGCGGGTCGGAGAACTGCCGCTGCCCTGCCGCTTCCTTGCCGAGCAGCTTGATGATGATGTAGCCTCCCCGCGGGTCTCGCAGCGGCTGCGTGGTCTGCCCCGGCTTCAGCGCGAGTACCGCCTTCTTCAAAACCGGATCGGACTTGTTGAACGCCGATTCGGGCTGAAACCCCAGGTCGCCGCCCGTCGAAGCGCTGGCGTCTTCCGAGTAATCCGCGGCCAGCTCCGCGAAATCCGTGCCCGCGTTGATCTTCTGAATCAGCATCGCCGCCTTACGCCCCGCTTCGGCTTCGTTCGTCGCCTTGTCGTTCTTGCGATTGTGCACGGTCGCGTCGGCGCGCGGCGTGATGACGATTTGCGCGATGTGGTATTCCGCCTCGGTCACGTTGAACTGCGCGCGGTTCTTGTTGTAGAAGTCCTGGATATCCTGGTCGGTGATCGAAACCTTCGCCACCACGTCGCGGTTCAGCAGCTTCTGGATCGAAAGCTGCCGCCGAATGTCGCTGCGCAGATCGTCCACCGTCAGGCCGCTCTCCTTCAGTTTCTTCTGAAACTCTTCCTCGGTGTAGGGGCTCTTCGACTCGGTGAACTTGTCTTCCACTTCCGCGTCGCTCGCCACCAGGTTGGCTTTCGTGGCGCGCTCAATCAGGATTTCGCTGTTCACCAGCTCATCGAGGATGCTCAATTGCAGGGAAAGCGCCTCTTCCTGCGAAGGCGCGGGCGCCTCGGCGTTCACCCGCGAACGAAAAATCTTCTCCACGTCTTGCCGCAGGATTTCCTTGCCGTTCACGCTGGCCCACACGTCCGCGCCCGGCGCGGTTCCCCTCTTGCATCCCGCGCCCAGCGCGCACACCACCAGCGCCGCCAGCAATGCCATCGCGGGCAGTCTGGGAGTCGCGAATCTCCGGCGCGGAGTTTGCGGCATGGAAGTGGGGACTACGCTGCTTTCTTGACGCGGCCCGCGCGAATGCACGCCGTGCATGCCCGCACCTGTTTGCGAACGCCGTTGACCACCGCTCGCACCCGCCGCAGATTCGGATTCCAGCGCCTGCGCGTCACATTGTGCGCGTGGCTGATCGTGTTTCCGTAGGAAGGTTTCTTGCCGCAAATATCACAAGCCAATGCCATCGCTCAGTTGCTCCAGACTGGGAGGATTAAGACCGCGAGTCACTATGCTATCAGACTTGCCCGTGCGGTCCAACCCGAACTCACCCCGCCGGCGTCGTGACGCCGCCCATCTCCTGCCCTAACGCTTCTTCCCCACAAGGCCCGCAATCGCGTCCATCAAATCAAATTTGGTGAGAACTTCCAGCTTTCCGGATTCCATCTCAACGAAAACCGCAGGGCTCTCGTGGCTCAGCAGCTGCGTCACGCGCTCGATCGGCGCATTCCCCGCCACCTGCGGCAGCGGCGGCCCCATCACCTCGCGTACGATCAGCTTGCGCAGGTCCTTCCCCTGCAGCGCCAGGTTCAGGACCTTGTCCTCGAAGATCGTGCCGATCGGCCGGTCGTCCTCGAACACGGGAATCTGCGAAATGTCCTGCTGCTGCATGGTCTGCAGCGCCTGGAACACCGTCCGGTTCGGCCCCACCACCATCAGATCGCGCGCCTTGCCGTTCTGCCGCTTCACCCGAATCACGTCGCCCGCAGTCATCGTCACTTCGGTGTCGGCGTAACCAAGCTCGCGCATCCAGCTGTCGTTGTAGATCTTGCTAAGGTACCGCGTGCCCGAATCCGGCAGGAACGCGACGATCACATCGCTCTTGCCGCAATTTTTCGCCACGCGCAGCGCCGCCGACACGCATCCGCCGCCCGATCCGCCCGTAAAAATCCCCTCGCGTTTGGCAAGGCGGCGCGCCCAGAGGAAGCACTCCTCGTCATTCACCTGAATCACATCGTCCAGTACCGAAAAATCCAGGGTCCCGGGCACGATATCCTCGCCGATCCCTTCCACCACGTAGGTCCGCGCCTTTCCGATATTGCCGGTTTTCCAGTACTCGTAGAAAAGCGACCCGTACGGATCGACGCCGATCACCTTCAGCTTCGGATTCTGTTCTTTCAGGTATTTTCCGGCGCCCGTCGCCGTTCCGCCCGTGCCCAGCCCGCAGATGAAATGCGTGATCTTCCCGGCCGTGTCCTTCCAGACCTCCGGTCCGGTGGTGCGGTAATGCGCTTCCGGATTCGCCGGATTTTCGTATTGGTTCGCGTAGTACGCGTTGGGGATTTCCCGCGCCAGCTTCTTGGCCACCGAATAGTAGCTCCGCGCGTCCTCCGGCTCGACGGCCGTCGGGCACACGATCACTTCCGCGCCGAACGCTTTCAGCATCTCGATTTTTTCCCGCGACTGCTTGTCCGTGATCGTGAACACCATCTTGTAGCCGCGCACCGCCGCCACCAGCGCCAGCCCCACTCCCGTATTCCCCGAAGTCGCCTCGACGATGGTCCCGCCCGGCCGCAACACGCCCTTGCGCTCCGCCTCGTCGATCATCCCCACCGCGATCCGGTCCTTCATCGACCCGCCCGGGTTCAGGTAGTCGGCCTTCACATACACTTCGGCGGCCAGGTCCTTCGTCACGCGGTTCAGCCGCACCAGGGGCGTCAAGCCGATGGCATCGAGGATGGAATTGCACTTCACGGCCGGTCTCTCCCGAAAAATTTCAGGATCAGTAGCTTAGAGTCTTCGCAAAACGCTGTCCAGCAATGGTTTTGGCGGCATCGCCTCGTCGAGGTCCACAAATGCTATGCTTTTCCAATGCCGCCGCCGAGCGCCGCTCCGGACCTCCTTTTCTACGACGGTCACTGCGCTCTCTGCCATGGCGCCGTCAAGTTCGTCGTCAAACGCGACCGGCCGGCGTTCTTTCATTTCGCCCCGTTGCAAGGCGTTACGTTTCAGTCGCGCGTCCCGCCTGAAAAGCGCGCAGGCTTGCCCGATAGCGTTGTCGTCGTCACGCCGGACGGCGCTCTCCTTGTTCGCTCCGATGCCTTCCTCCACATCTTCCGCAAGTTGGGTGGCGGCTGGAGATTTCTCGCCGGCCTGCTCGGCGCCGTTCCCCGCCCCGTTCGCGACGCGGTCTACACTTTGATCGCGCGGGTGCGTTACCGGGTCTTTGGCACGCGCGACGAACTCTGTCCCATCGTCCCGCCGGATCTTCGCGCCCGTTTCGAGCCTTGAATCCTGTACCTCCAGCGTCTCGCTGGCGTTTTTCTATGGAACCGGCGAGAATCGGACGATCCGAGGCAGCTACCGATCCGTGAAAGGTTCGCGCGATTTCACAATGGAAACGGGGGAGGGCTCGTGAAGCGCACCAACATTTCTTCTGGCACCACTTGGGAGCCCATCGTCGGCTACTCGCGCGCCGTCCGCGTGGGTCCTCACGTTCATGTCTCCGGTACCACCGCCACGGGCGACGACGGCCAGATCGTCGGTGTCGGCGATCCTTACGCCCAAACCATGCAGGCGCTGCGCAACATCGAATCGGCTCTCGAAAAGGCCGGCGCGAAAATGACCGACGTCGTCCGCACCCGCATTTACGTCACGCGCATCGCCGACTGGGAAAAGATCGGCCGCGCCCACGGTGAGGTCTTCGGCGCCATTCGGCCGGCCACC
>Ga0335080_10004792_pt1 | contig 13801 bp, 8 predicted proteins | sample Lox_Sample_34_FD_206720 | JGI IMG/M metagenome (GOLD analysis project Ga0335080, IMG submission 206720) | Soil microbial communities from Loxahatchee National Wildlife Refuge, Florida, United States - Lox_Sample_3.4 | ecosystem: Environmental > Terrestrial > Soil > Wetlands | place: USA: Florida... | reverse complement strand
TACTGTCCCCGGCTCTCGATCTCCTGCAGCGTCAGCGACGCCTGCTGGCGCACCCGGTCCGGCATGCCCGCTACTCCCCGGGCGTAGCGTTGCACGTCCTCCAGGTCGGCTTTCTGACCCACGCGGAGCAGCCCGCGTAAAGCCTCCCATGCATGCTCTTTATCGGGGGAAAGCTCAACCAAAGTCTCACCGGCTCTGACGGTTGCTCCGTCGCGCTCGTTAAGGGCCAGCACTTCGCCCGGAAGCGGCGACCGGATTTCAGCCGTCCCGACGCGGCCCACGAGCGTGCCGGGGTTTACATACTCGCCCAACTTCAACCGGTACTTCACCGCCCCGGGCACCGGGGACGGGATGGAATACGGCCGCAACATGGCCAGCAATTCGCTGCGGCTCGCGGCATCGCCGAAATTCGTCAACGAGAGTGCGGCGTTGCGCCGCACCATCGGAGAAGAATCGGCGAGCAGTCTGCGCAACGCGTCATGGAACGGTTCATAGGTGTGGTCCTGCCCCATGATCCAGGCTGCGGTTTGCCGGAGCTCGATGTTAGCGCTCGAGCTTGCGTCGACTACCTTGGGATACCACTGGCGCGCTCGCGAGTCGCCGCGGCTCAACCGCTCGCCAATTTGCACCAGCGCGTGCTGCGCCTTGCGCGGCTTGGCCGCCGCGTTGCCGAGGTATTCTGTGATCTCCGCGTCGGTGAGCTTGCGGCCGAACCAGGTCTGGTACCAGAACAGAAACGGGAACAGCACCAGAAGAAGAGCGAATCCAGTAATGAGCAGATACGCCCGCCGCGAAGGGCGCCGGGAAGTTGTCGAAGGGGTCACCAGAGCTTCATTTTAGCGTGCCGTGCAATTGGCCGCCGCCGAGCGCTAGCATGGAGTCCATGTGGGCAAATGAGTAGTGACCGCTCCCTCCGGTCGCGGCTCAGTGAAGCCCGCCTGAACTGAGCCGCGACCAAAGGGAGCGGTTGCTTGCGATGATTCTCAAAGACGCTGTCTGTATTGTGACCGGATCGGCTGCGGGCATTGGCGCCGCCTGCGCACAGCGCCTCGCGTCCAAAGGCGCGCGGGTGGCGATCAACTACACGAAGAGCGAGAAGGAAGCGCGCGAAGTGGCGGCAGCGTGTGAGTCGGCAGGCGCCCAGGCGATCCTGGTTCAGGCCGATGTCTCTTCCGACGCCGATTGCCGCAGGCTCGCCCAGGCGGTTCTCGACCAGTGGGGTCGCATCGATGGCCTGGTCAACAATGCCGGCACAACGAAGTTCGCGCCGCACGACAACCTCGACGCGCTCGACGCAGCCGATTTCCAGCGCATCTTCGGCGTCAACGTCATCGGGTCTTTTCAGATGATCCGCGCGGTTGCTCAGGCAATGCGCCGGCAAAACGCCGGAGCGATCGTCAATGTTTCTTCCATTGCCGGAATCACCGGCATGGGATCGTCGGTGGCGTATGCGGCCTCGAAAGGCGCTTTGAATACCATGACGCTGTCGCTCGCTCGCGCGCTCGGCCCGGCGATCCGGGTCAACGCCGTGTGTCCCGGCTTCGTCGAGACACGATGGCTCACCGGCGGGCTGGGCCCGGAATACGAAGCCAAGAAGCGAAACTACGAAGCCATCACTCCGCTCAAAGCCGTGGTGATGCCGGAAGAAGTGGCCGACGCCGTAGTCTGGCTGCTCGAAGGCGCGAGCAAAATAACCGGCGAGCTGATCACGATCGACAGCGGCGTGCATTTGGGCGTCGCGCGGTGATCTGGGAAGATACCGTTGGCAGAGGGGAGCGAGTGCTTCCTGGATTCCCCCTCCTCAGGATATAAGCTAGATGTACATTGGAGGTCCTGCATTGGTCTTTGTGTCGGATGCGCAACTTGAAATCCTCAAGCTCGTCGGCACCTTTTTCTTTGGTGGAGCAGCGGGGCAGCTGCTGGCGGAGTGGTTTCGGCGGCGAAGCGGCAAGCTGCAAACAGTCGCCCTTATCGAGAGGGTGAATCGTCAGGTCAGCCCTGACCTAAAGGGAATCACTCTCGCCCGAGTTATGGGCGCCGCCGGGAACCGACAGCTACAAGAAATCAGGAACTTGCGCGAATACCAATTGACCTTGCGAAATACGTTCGAGCATTCACCTGCAGGACGTCGAAATCCAGTTCGAGTTTCCAGTCGAGGATGTCGAAGCTTGGGTGTCAAGACCTGCACGCAGCAAGACGGCACTGGCGGTAGTGGAAGCCGCACCAGCAGATCCCTGGAAGAAAGCTTTTCGCTGGCGGATACCGCACTTGCCGACAACAGACTCTGTTGAGTTCAGTTTTCGTGCAGTCGATCCGCCGACAGACGAATATGAGGTCGCCCTATACAAAAGTGAGCGGGCTGTTATACAAAGGTCGAAAGGCGAGCCAGAATCCAGAGATGTCCGACGTAGGTTCTCTGAATTTGCGATCGTCGGTGCCAACGCGGGCCTGGTCATTGCGGCCGTGGCTGGCCTGGTTTGGTCCCTTTGGAGCACCAGGTCGTTTAGCCAAAGAACCGGCTCGGTAGCGAGCAGAATTACGGGTGGAGGCTGCAATCTGGTCTTGGTCTCCTCGTTCAGAACCCATGATTTTTCGGATTCGGGCCCTTGGGACATAACCCATAGTATGGTGAATTCCGGGTCGCTGAAGTGCAGTTTCCAGTTGCCGGGCGTCGGCGACGACGTTACGCATGATGTTATGCCCGGCCAAGAATATCGACGCGAGATCATTGCTGTCTCTAAGCCGAAGCTCGTCTTAAGGGAGTTACTCTATGGCCCAACTGGATCCGCCCCCACCCAAAGGAAGGAACTGCGGATTTTCGGGGAATAGCCAACTGGATCCGCCCGGGCCCTGTTAAGCGGCGCCGAGTCAAACTCCGAGCTGATCACGATCGATAGCGGCGTGCACCTGGGAGTCGCGCGCTAAGCGCGGCTCAAACAAAAACGCGCCGGAAGAACCCTTGCGGGCCTCCCGGCGCCTTTCCTTCCCCAAGGATGAAAGGAATTATTCGGCCAGCGTTTCCTCGCCCGGTTCTTCGGTGAGGCCGCCGGAATATTGCAGGCGGGTCTCCTCGTCGTAGCCGGGTATCGCTTCAAGCGGCGAAGGCTCCACCACGGGCTCTTCCACAATATCCTCGCCCGCGATCTTCACCTGGCGGTAGTACTCCATGCCGGTTCCCGCCGGCACCAGCCGCCCCATGATGACGTTCTCTTTGAGGCCGCGCAGATAATCCACCTTGCCGTTGATCGCGGCTTCGGTAAGCACACGCGTGGTCTCCTGGAACGAAGCGGCGGAGATGAACGAATCGGTAGAGAGCGAAGCCTTGGTGATGCCCAGCAATATGGCTTTGCCTTGAGCCGGACGCCCGCCCGCCTCCACCACCCGCTGATTCTCCGCGCGGAACTTAAATTTGTCGACCACTTCTTCCGGCAGAAACTCGGTGTCGCCGATGTCCTCGACCTTCACCCAGCGCATCATTTGACGAACGATGACTTCCAGGTGCTTGTCGTTGATGTTGACGCCCTGCAGACGGTAGACCTCCTGGATCTCGTTGACCAGGTACTTCTGCAATTCCTTTTCGCCGAGCACATCCAGAATGTCGTGCGGATTGCGCGGGCCGTCCATCAGCGGCTCGCCCGCTTTCACTCTCTCGCCTTCCTGCACGTTGATGTGGACGCCGCGCGGCAGAGAATACTCGCGCTGCTCGCCGTCGTCGCCCACCACGTAGATTTTGCGTTGCCCCTTGGTTACTTCGCCGTATTTCACGGCGCCGTTGATCTCAGCGATGACCGCGGTTTCCCGCGGCTTGCGCGCCTCAAACAATTCCACCACGCGCGGCAGACCGCCGGTGATGTCCTTGGTCTTGGTGGTTTCGCGCGGGATCTTCGCCAGCACGTCGCCGGCATGCGCTTCTTCGCTGTCGCGCACCATCAGGTGCGCATGGGTCGGCATCAGGTACTTCTTGGCTTCGCCGCGTCCGGCGCCCGCTTCCGGCCGCACGACGATCATCGGCTGCCGTTTCTCATCGGGCGAATCGACCACCACGAGCTGCGACATGCCGGTGACTTCGTCCACCTGTTCCTGCATGCTGATGCCTTCCTGCAGGTCCTTGAAGTGCACCGTGCCGCTGACTTCGGTCAGAATCGAGAACGTGTACGGATCCCACTCGAGCAGGATCTGGTTGGTGTGTACCGGAGCGCCGTCTTCCACCAGAATCTTGGCGCCGTATACCACGTCGTAGCGCTCTTTTTCGCGGCCCTTCTCGTCCACCACCACAATCTTGCCGTTGCGGTTCATGGCGATCAGTTCGCCGGCCTTGTTGCGCACGGTGGTGACGCCGTAGTTCAGGAACCGCGCGAAACCATCGGACTTGGCATCCTGCGTGGACTGCTCGGAAACACGCGTTGCCGTGCCGCCGATGTGGAACGTGCGCATGGTGAGCTGCGTTCCCGGTTCGCCGATGGACTGCGCCGCGATGACGCCGACCGCCTCGCCGCGCTCCACCAGCCTGCCAGTCGCCAGGTTGCGGCCGTAGCACGCGACGCAAACGCCGCGCTTCGATTCGCACGTCAGCACCGAGCGAATCTTGACGCGCTCAATGCCGGCCGCCTGAATCAATCCGGCGAGTTCTTCGGTGATCTCCTGATTGACGCCGACGATCAGGTTGCCTTCGAAGTCGCGCTGATCTTCGAGCGCCACGCGGCCCACAATGCGGTCGCGCAACGGCTCGATGATTTCGCCCGATTCGATGATGGACTCGACAAAGATGCCCTCGGTTGTGCCGCAGTCGTTTTCGGCCACGATCACGTCCTGCGAAACGTCCACCAACCGGCGCGTCAGGTAGCCGGAATCGGCCGTCTTCAAGGCCGTATCGGCCAAACCCTTGCGGGCGCCATGCGTGGAGATGAAGTACTGCAGCACGTTCAGCCCTTCGCGGAAGTTGGCGGTGATCGGAGTTTCGATAATTTCGCCCGACGGCTTGGCCATCAACCCGCGCATGCCGGAAAGCTGGCGGATCTGCTGTTTGGAACCGCGCGCGCCGGAGTCGGCCATGATGTAAATGGGATTGAGGTAACGGCCGGTGCGGTCGTCCTCTTCCATCGCCTGGAACATTTCATCGGAAACCCGTTCGGTAACCTTCGACCAGATTTCGATGATCTTGTTGTATCGCTCGCCGTGCGTGATGGCGCCGTCCTGATACTGGTTTTCGACGTCCACCACTTCTTTTTCGGCTTCCTTCACCAGCCCCTGCTTTTCGCCCGGCACCACCATGTCGTCGATGCCGATGGAAATCCCCGCACGCGTGGCGTACAGGAATCCGAGATTCTTGATCTCGTCCAGCATTTGCACGGTGGTTTGCAGCCCGAATCGCAGGTAGCAGTATTGCACCAACTGGCCGAGGCCCTTCTTCTTCAACAACCCGTTGATGAACGGCATTTCCTCGGGCAGATGGTCGTTCAGAATCACGCGGCCGACCGTGGTGCTCATGTACTGCTTCACGTATTCGGCCGGCTCGGTATGAAGGACGTTCTGGTTATCGAACGCCTTGGTCAGCTCGATGACTTTGCCGGTGTAGCGTAACTTGACGGGCGTGAGCGTTTCCACTTCGCCCATTTCAAGCGCGATCAGCACGTCTTCAGCCGATGCGAAGGTGCGGCCTTCGCCTTTGGTGCCCGGGCGAGACTTGGTGAGGTAATAGCAGCCCAGCACCATATCCTGCGTGGGAACGGCGATCGGTCCGCCGTGTGCGGGCGAAAGGATGTTGTTCGACGCCAGCATCAGCGTGGAGGCCTCAATCTGCGCTTCCGGCGACAGCGGAATGTGCACCGCCATCTGGTCGCCGTCAAAGTCCGCATTGAATGCCGTGCAAACCAGCGGGTGAATCTTGATGGCCTTGCCTTCCACCAGCACCGGCTCGAACGCCTGAATGCCCAAGCGGTGCAGCGTGGGCGCGCGGTTCAACAGGATGGGGTGGTCTTTGATGACCTCTTCGAGGATGTCCCATACCACCGGATCCTGCTGCTCGACCAGTTCTTTGGCCTGCTTAATCGTGGTGCAATGGCCGCGCTGCTCCAGGCGATGATAAATAAACGGCTTGAACAGCTCGAGCGCCATCTTCTTGGGAAGACCGCACTGGTGCAGTTTCAGCTCCGGTCCCACCACGATCACCGAACGGCCCGAGTAATCCACGCGCTTGCCCAGCAGGTTCTGGCGGAAGCGTCCCTGCTTGCCCTTGAGCGTGTCGGAGAGCGACTTGAGCGGGCGGTTGTTGGCGCCGCGCAGCACGCGTCCGCGCCGGCCGTTGTCAAACAGCGCGTCCACGGCCTCCTGCAACATCCGTTTCTCATTACGGACGATCACGTCCGGAGCGTGCAGCTCAATCAGCTTCTTGAGGCGGTTGTTGCGGTTGATGACGCGGCGATACAGATCGTTCAGATCGGAGGTGGCGAATCTTCCGCCATCCAGCGGAACCAGCGGGCGCAATTCCGGCGGAATGACCGGGATCACATCCAGGATCATCCACTCCGGCTTGTTGCCCGACTTGCGGAAAGACTCGACCACGCGCAGCCGCTTCGCGAATTTCAGCTTCTTCTGCTGCGACGCCTCGGTCTTCATCTTTTCGCGAATCTCTTCGCTAAGGAACTCGACATCGACCTTCTTCAGCAACTCCTTGATGCCCTCGGCGCCCATCATGGCGATGAACTTGCCCGCGGTCGTTGGGTCCTGATCGAGCTGACGTTTCCGTTCGTCGCTGATGACTTCGCCCTTCGACAGGCCGGTGGCCTCGCCGGGCTCCACCACGACATAGGCTTCGAAGTAGAGCACCCGCTCGAGTTCGCGCAGCGTGATATCCAGCAGGTGGCCGATGCGGGAGGGCAGCCCCTTGAAGAACCAGACATGCGAGCAGGGGCTCGCCAGCTCGATGTGGCCCAGGCGCTCGCGGCGCACGCGCGCCAGCGTCACTTCCACGCCGCACTTGTCGCAGATAACGCCGCGGTGTTTCATGCGCTTGTACTTGCCGCACAAACACCCCCAGTCCGTCACCGGACCGAAGATGCGCGCGCAAAACAGGCCGTCCCGCTCCGGTTTGAAGGTGCGGTAATTGATGGTTTCCGGCTTGGTTACTTCTCCATGGGACCAACTGCGGATCTTTTCCGGAGACGCAAGACTGATGCGTATGGAATCAAAGTCCGCAATCATATTGGCTCTATCGTACGGAGAGGATCGCAAAATAACCTCCAGATCTTTCTAGAAAACCCAAAAAACTCTTAACGCCGAGACGCGAAGAACGCCGAGGCCGCAGAGAACTCAGGAACCTGGAATCTCTCGGCGCCTCGGCGTCTCGGCGTTGAAATCAATCTGCCGCCAACGCCGTGTCGATGGTCACTTCGCGCGGCTTCTTCATCAACTCCACATCCAGACACAATGACTGCAACTCGCGAATCAGCACGTTGAAGGACTCCGGCACGCCCGGCTCGATGGCGGCTTCACCCTTCACGATGGCTTCGTAAATCTTGGCGCGGCCGTACACATCGTCGGACTTGGCCGTCAGCAGCTCCTGCAGGATATAAGCGGCGCCGTAGGCTTCGAGCGCCCACACTTCCATCTCGCCGAAGCGCTGGCCGCCGAACTGTGCCTTGCCTCCGAGCGGCTGCTGCGTGATCAGCGAATAAGGGCCGATGGAGCGAGCGTGAATCTTGTCGTCCACCAGGTGCGACAGCTTCAGCATGTAGATGTAGCCCACCGTCACCGGCTGCTCGAAGGGCATACCCGTCATGCCGTCGAACAGTTGCGTCTTGCCGGAAGTGGGCAGCTTGGCTTCGGTCAACTGCTTCTTAATTTCGCGCTCGGTCGCGCCGTCGAACACCGGCGTTGCAAAGTGCAACCCCATCGCATGCGCGGCCCAACCCAGGTGTGTTTCGAGAATCTGGCCGACATTCATGCGCGAGGGCACGCCCAGCGGATTCAAAACGATCTCGACGGGTGTTCCATCGGGCAGGTACGGCATGTCTTCGTCCGGCAGGATGCGAGCGATCACGCCCTTGTTTCCGTGGCGGCCGGCCATCTTGTCGCCAACCGAGAGCTTGCGCTTCATGGCGATGTAGACTTTCACCAGCTTAATGACGCCCGGCGGCAGTTCGTCGCCCTTGCGCAGCTTGGCGATCTTTTCGTCGGTGATCTTCTCCAGCACCGCGATCTGGCGCGAGGTCATCTCCTCGATATCGTCGATCTGCTCGTTGAGGCGCACGTCCTTGTCCTTCAGGCGCATGCGCTTCAGGTCGCGGGAGCGGACTTTCTCGATGACGTCGCGCGTCAGCGGCGTCCCCTTGGCCAGCAACTTCTTGTTGGTCTTTTCGTCGTGCAGGTCGGCGAGCAGCTCTTTGCTTTCTAGCAGCGACGCCAGGCGCTTGGCGCGCTCGTCGTGCAGAATGCGTTTCTCGTCCTCCAGGTTGCGCTGCAGGCGCTGAATCTGTTCGGCCTCAATCGCTTTGGCGCGTTCGTCTTTTTCCTGGCCCTTGCGCGAGAAGATCTTGCAATCCACCACCGTGCCTTCAATGCCCGGCGGGCAGTACAGCGAGGCGTCTTTCACGTCGCCCGCCTTCTCGCCAAAGATGGCGCGCAGCAGCTTTTCTTCCGGCGTAAGCTGCGTTTCCCCCTTGGGCGTTACTTTGCCCACCAGGATGTCGCCCGGTTTTACCGTGGCGCCGATGCGGATGACGCCGCTTTCGTCCAGGTTGCGCAGGAACGAATCGGCAATGTTCGGAATGTCGCGCGTGATCTCCTCTGGTCCGAGCTTGGTATCGCGCGACTCGATTTCGAACTCCTCGATATGAATGGAAGTGTAGTTTCGCTTACCAGGATGGCGTCTTCAAAGTTGCAGCCGCGCCATGGCATGAACGCTACCAGCACGTTCCGGCCGAGCGCCAGTTCGCCCGAGTCGGTGCAGGGCCCGTCCGCCAGCACCTGGCTTTTGGCCACGCGCTGACCCTGGTACACGATGGGCTTCTGATTGATGCAGGTGTTCTGGTTCGACCGTTTGAATTTGGTGAGCTGGTAGATGTCGGCGCCGACCTCGCGCGAAAGCTGCCCCTCATGGGCGCCGCTGCCCTCGACGCGGACGATGATGCGCTCGGAATCGACCGAATCCACGATCCCCGGCCGTTTGCACAGCACCACCGCGCCCGAATCCCTCGCGGTGACATGCTCCATGCCGGTGCCCACATAGGGCGCATCGGCGCGGAGCAGCGGAACCGCCTGGCGCTGCATGTTGGAACCCATGAGCGCGCGGTTGGCGTCGTCGTTTTCGAGGAACGGAATCAGGCTCGCCGCCACCGAGACCAACTGCTTCGGGCTGACGTCGATGTATTCGATCTCATCCCGGTGCTTGAGCACGAAGTTGCCCGCCTGGCGCGCATTGGCCAGCTCGGGAACAATGCGGCCCTTCTCATCGAGTTCTACGTTAGCCTGGGCGATGATGTACTTGTCTTCCTCCCACGCCGACAGGTATTCGCAATGGGCTTCGTATTCAGCGGCCTGCTTCTTGGCGCTCAGGTCGCGGTTGGCCTTCTCCACATCTACGCGCCGCACGATATCGCCGACTTTGTAATCGGTGTCGCCGGGATTCAGAATCTTGACCTCATCGATCACCACGCCCTTCACTACCTTGCGATAAGGGCTTTCGATAAAACCGAACTCGTTGATGCGCGCAAAACACGAAAGCGACGAGATCAACCCGATATTCGGACCTTCCGGCGTTTCGATGGGGCAGATACGGCCATAGTGCGTCGGGTGCACGTCGCGGACTTCGAACCCGGCGCGTTCGCGCGATAGTCCGCCCGGCCCGAGGGCCGAAAGGCGCCGCTTGTGCGTAATCTCCGACAGCGGATTGGTCTGATCCATGAACTGCGAAAGCTGGCTCGAGCCGAAGAATTCGCGGATCGCGGCCATCACCGGCTTGGCGTTCACCAGGTCATGCGGCATGGCCGTGGACATTTCCTGGTACACCGACATCTTTTCCTTGATGGCCCGCTCCATGCGCACCAGGCCGATGCGGAACTGGTTTTCCAGCAGCTCACCCACCGCGCGCACGCGGCGGTTGCCCAGATGATCGATGTCATCCACCACGCCGATGCCTTTGCGCAGCTTCAGCAGGTAGCGGATGGTGGCGTAGAAATCATCGGCCGTCAGAGTGCGGTTGTCGAGCTTGGTGGCATCCGCGCGATCGAACAGCTTGATGTTGAACTTCATGCGGCCCACGCGCGAGAAGTCGTACTTGCGCGGGTCGAAGAACATGCCCTGGAACAACTGCGTGGCGGTGTCGAGCGTCGGCGGATCGCCGGGACGCAGCTTGCGGTAGATCTCGATCAGCGCTTCGTTCTGCGTTTTGACGCTGTCCTTCCTGATGGTCGCGGAAACCACCGTACCCACGTCGTCGCGCTCGGGGAAAAACATTTCGAAGCTTTCAATACCGGCTTCGATCAGTTTGGCGATGGTGGTGGTGGTCAATTCCTGGTTGGCATCGATGATCACCTCGCCGGTGGACATGTCGACCACGTCCGCGGCAATAAATGCGCCTTCCAGATCGTTGGGTGCCACTTCCACCTGCTGGATGCGCGCCTTCTGGATTTCTTTCATCAGCGTCGGCGTGATCTTTTTGCCCTGGCCGACTACGGTTTCCCCGCCCTTGGTCGAGATGGCGTGCGAGAGCTTCAGGCCGATCAGGCCGTCATCCACCACCCAGAACAGCTTTTTGTCCTTGATGTTGATTTTGTCGATACGATAGAAAGTCCGCAGAATCTGCTCGTCGGTCTTCAACCCCAAGGCGCGCAGAAACACCGAACCGTAGAACTTCCGCTTGCGGTCGATGCGCACGTACAGCAGGTTCTTGTTGTCGTATTCGAATTCCACCCAGCTTCCGCGATAAGGAATGATCTTGCCGAGGAAATATCCCTGCGCCGGAACGCGCTCGAAGAAAACGCCCGGCGAACGGTGCAACTGGGAAACAATCACGCGCTCGGTGCCGTTGATGATGAACGTACCGTTGTCCGTCATCAGTGGAATTTCGCCGAAGAAGACTTCCTGCTCTTTGATGTCGCGAACGCTTTTCGCGCCGGTCTCGGGATCCTTGGCGTAAACCGTCAGGCGGATGGTAACCTTGAGCGGCGCGGCGTATGTCATGCCGCGCTCCTGGCATTCCACCATGTCGTACTTCAACTGCAGGCCCACGGGGTCGCCGCACTTGTTGCAGAACGTCACCACGTTCTTGTTGAACGTGCCGCAGTGATGGCACAGCACGTCGCCCGCATGAAACGGGTCGGTGCGGATGGTGGCGCCGCACTGCGGATTGCGGCAGGTGGAGCGCAGGTGATGCAGGCCTTTCAAATTGCCGCATTTGCACTCCCAGTTGCCGATCGAGTAATCCACGAACTCCAACTGGCTCACGCCGCGAAAGTCGGAGATCGGAAATACGGAATTGAAAACTGTTTGCAGGCCTGTGTCTTCCCGCTCGTTGGGAAGCAGGTCCATTTGCAGGAACCGCTCGTAGGATTGCCTTTGAACCTCGATCAGATTCGGAATCGGAATGGATGCTTTAATTTTCGAAAAATCCATCCGCTCTGGGGCGGCGCCATTTCGCTGACTATTCATTCATTGCTCCTGAGGGCCGAAAAGAGCTCAACGCTCAACGCTCGACACTCGAGTTAAGATCCAAATGCCTTAGCGGACCGGCGAAAGCTGAGCTCTCGCAGTCCGCCCGATCTCGTGAAGCACGCTAAGGGGAGAAACTCTACCCGAAAAAATTCGGCGGCGCAGACTGGCATCCACGCGGCCGGAGTTTGGAACGGAAGAAACGGAACGATTCGCGACAGACGAATCCTTTTCGCTTGGGGAGATAACTGGAGACAGTAATGCCCTGTGTGCAGTCTCGACGCCACTGCAATCAAAATGCCAGATTTCCAGATTCACATTCACCAATCCGGGGTTTGAATCCGGCCAAAAACTGAGCCCAAGCCAAAAGCTTATCAGAACCTTATACTTCCCGTCAAATGGTACGCAAGGTGCTCGACCTTAAGACCTGCTTTATTTCACTTCTACGGTGGCGCCGGCGTCGACGAACTTCTTTTTGATCGCCTCGGCTTCTTCCTTGTTGACGCCTTCTTTAACTGGTTTGGGGGCTCCATCCACCAGATCCTTGGCTTCTTTCAGGCCGAGGCTGGTGACCTCGCGCACGACCTTGATTACATTGATCTTGTTCGAACCGGCCGCCTGCAGGATGACCGAAAACTCGGTCTTTTCCTCGGCTGCGGGAGCCGCTGCTGCCGCTGCGCCACCGCCTCCGCCGCCGGCAACCACGGTAGCGGCCGCCGCCGAAACGCCCAGCTTCTCTTCCAGGACCTTGACGAGCTGGGACGCCTCTAGCAGCGTCAGGCCCTGAATCTGCTCTGCAATTGCATTAATATCAGCCATTTCCAAAGACTCCTTATGCCTTGAACTTGTTTTCTTTCGTGCCCTGGTTGATGACCACCGCCAGGTTGCGACCCACGGCGTTGATCGCCGTGGCCAGCCGCTGTGCCGGAGCGTTGATCAGGAACAGCATCTTGGCAAAAATCTCTTCCTTCGCCGGCATTGACGCCAGATCACTGATGGCCTTGACCTCAATGACCCGGCCTTCCACGACGCCGGCTTTAAACGTAAAAGTGGGGTTTGCCTTGGCGTACGCAGTGAGCGCCTTCGCCAGCGCCACCGGATCGCCCGTCGTGTAAGCCAGCGAGGTCATGCCCTTCAGGTCCTTCAGGACCGGCTCGGACGCCGTGCCTTCCGATGCTTTGGCGGCCAGGTTATTCTTCACCACGCGGTACTTGCCGCCCGATGCGCGAATGGCTTTGCGCAGCTCGAAATCCTGATCGACGCGCAGCTTCTCGTACCCGGTCACGAACAGGTTTTTCGAAGCCTCGAGTTCCTTGCGCAGCGATTCGAGGTCCTTCTTCTTGTCGTCCTTATTTTTCATGCTGTCCCTCACGCTACCCGGCCAGCGCCGCCTTGGTCGTCATCTCGGTGATGTCGATCGCAATCCCCGGGCTCATGGTGGAGCACAGCGTTGCGCTTTTGACGTACTTGCCTTTGGATGCCGCGGGCTTGGCTTTCAAAACGGCCTGGATCAAGGTCGCCGCGTTCTCCACCAGTTTTTCGGCCGCGAAACTGGTCTTGCCCACGGGCGCATGGATGATGCCGGTCTTGTCGACACGGAACTCCACCTTGCCGGCCTTAACCTCTTTGACGGCCTTGGCGACGTCCACGGTGACTGTTCCCGTCTTGGGGTTGGGCATCAGGCCGCGGGGTCCGAGCACCTTGCCAAGTTTACCGACCGACCGCATCATGTCCGGCGTCGCGATGACCGCGTCGAAGTCGGTCCAGTTTTCCGACTGGATCTTGTTGACCATGTCCTCGCCGCCGACGAAATCGGCGCCGGCCTCTTCGGCTTCCTTTTGCTTGTCGCCGCCGGCGATGACCAGCACCTTTTTGGATTTGCCGAGACCGTTAGGCATGACGATGGTGCCGCGCACCATCTGGTCTGCGTGCTTGGGGTCGACGCCCAGCCGCATGTGGAGTTCGACCGTTTCGTCGAATTTGGCGTACTTGATTTTCTGCAGCAGAGGCACGGCCTGCTCCAAGACGTAGGGGCGCGGCTCGACCTGTTTCGCAGCGGATTGATATTGTTTGCCTGGTTTACGGGCCATATTTCCTCATTGGTGCAAGCGGTCCGCTTAAAGACGCGAACCTCCCATTGAGCGTTAAATTGGGG
>Ga0335080_10004789_pt1 | contig 13804 bp, 11 predicted proteins | sample Lox_Sample_34_FD_206720 | JGI IMG/M metagenome (GOLD analysis project Ga0335080, IMG submission 206720) | Soil microbial communities from Loxahatchee National Wildlife Refuge, Florida, United States - Lox_Sample_3.4 | ecosystem: Environmental > Terrestrial > Soil > Wetlands | place: USA... | reverse complement strand
GTCCTGGGCTGGCTGATCCGGGCGAGCGCGCGGCACGCCGCGCCGCCGACGAACGGCTTGCCGACGAGGTCGAGCACATGACGATCGAGGAGTTCGCGCATCGCTGGGCGCAGACGCCCGTGCTCGCCGGACAGCCTCCCGCGGTCGCGGCGGCGATCGACGCCGACCGTCGGCGAAATCAGCCGGCGGGTCTGGCTCGCGCGCTCCGCGGCCTCGGCACCGGCGCGCTGTCTTCGCTGTGGGAGCGACTGCCCGAGTTTGAGATGCCGGTCACGCTCGTCGTCGGAGAGCGCGACGGGAAGTTCATGGCCATCGCGGACCAGATGGCGCGCGGACTACCCGATGCAAGGGTTGTTGCGGTCGCCGGCGCGGGTCACGCCGTGCATCTCGAGGCGCCGGAGCGCGTCGCGGAGCTGGTTGCTAGGCGGCCTGGAGGATGACCGGGCTGTCCGGTCCGCACTCGCAGACGTCATCCAGGAGGCGCATCGCGGTGTCCTGCTGCCAGCGGCCGCTCTCGACCAGAGTGCGGCAGAGCGCGGCGACGTCGTCGAGCGCGTCGCATGCCTCGGCGTCGGCGCTCAGGTTCTTGGTGAAGATGAGGTTGTCGGCGGCGTAGCGGATCCGCTGCTGCTCGTTGTCGAGCAGCTTGCTCGGGCCCATGTCGTCGAGCGTTTTCATGACCCGCCTGTATGCCTTGGAACGTTCAGGACTCATCTTGGTTCTCCCGGTCCGGTCAAACGGCCTCAGTTGATCAACATGGTCGTCACCAAAGCCCTCTGCCTTTAGTGCGTCAGCGAAATTTCTTCGGTTCACACTTTTACCCGCGCACCGGCGGATCAAGCGTGACCTGGGTCACATTTGCGCTGGTTAGCCGACGCCGTACCAGGAGAGGAGTCCGTCGCCGAGACCGGCGCCGGGCGGAACGTCGATCCGGCCGTCCCGCGCCGGTAATGGATCCTGGCGCTCGGCGAACAGCGCGAGCGTCGCCAGACCGGACGCGCGACGGGGACGGATGACCGCCGCCGCGTGCAGCGCCGCGGCGATCCCAAGGGGCCCGTCGAGGGTCGAGGCGAGGTACACGTCGTAGCCCGCGGCCCGCGCTTGACGGGCCGCTTGCACGAGTCCGGTGATCCCACCCGAGCTCGCGATCTTCAGGCAGACGGCGTCGCAGACGCGCTGCTCAAGCGCTCCGATCGCGGCCGCGGTCTCATCGAGCGCGAGCGGCACGGTCGTGGCGGCCGCGAGCTCGCGCGTCTGGGCGAGGCCGCGGACCGGCTCTTCGCACAACTCGATCCCGATCGGCATGAGGGCACGCAGAGTGGCTTCGGCCTCCGCTACTGACCACGCGCCGTTGGCATCGAGCCTGATGGCGATGTTCGGTCCGAGGACAGCCCTGACGGCGGCCAGCCGCCCGGCGTCGTCGCCGATCCCGACCTTTGCCTTGACCGTGCGGAACCCGGCCGCCTTGGCCCTGCTCGCCTGCGCGGCGGCGCCCGCGCGGTCGGCCGCGGCCGCGGTGTAGTTCACCTCGACCGGCGGGGCGGCCCGAGCCCCGAGCAGTCGCCACACGGGCTGACCGGTCCGCCGGCCCTCGAGGTCCCACAGCGCCATGTCGATCGCCGCGATCGCCGGTGGCAGCACCGCCAATCGCGTGCACTCGGCCAGGAGCTCCTCGCGCGCCAGCCGCGCCGCGCGCGCGAGCGTCGACCGGCAGCCGTCGAGGGCCTCGCGCACATCGTGCACGCTCACGCCGTGGTAGTCGGGGAGCGGCGCCGCCTCGCCGAACCCGACACGGCCCGCCGAGTCCTCGAGGCGCAACAAGACGAGCTCGCGCTCGTCGAGCGATCCAGTAGCCGAAACAAAAGGCGCGCGAAAGCGCGCCCGTAAAAATTCGACGTCGACCTTCACCGGCTCACGTGGATCACCGACTGAGGAGCACGCCCGCGGCCAGCAGGGTGCAGAACAGAAGCTGGAGCATCCCCGTTTGAGCTAGCGCGCCGTTGAGCGAGAGTCCGTCGGTGCGGTTGCGCACCACGCGGACGACGCGAGCGGCCAACGGCAGCGTCAGCCATGCGAGCAGCAGCCATGGCCCGAGGGGGCCGAACGCCCACGTCACAGGCACCAGCACGTAGGCCAGGTACACGGTCACCGCGAACAAGATCCTGGCCCGGTCACGCCCGAGGCGAACCGCGAGGGTGCGCTTGCCGGCGCGGCGGTCGGTGTCGATGTCCCGGACGTTGTTGACCATCAACAGTCCCGCCGCCAGCAGCCCGACGGGCACCGCGAGCGCGAACGCCTCCCAGTCGAGGTGCTTGACCTGCACGAAGAACGAGCCCGCGACCGCGACGATCCCAAAGAACAGGAACACGAACAGCTCTCCGAGGCCCTCGTAGCCATAGGGCTTCGGGCCGCCCGTGTACAGGACCCCGGCGAGGATCGAGGCCGCACCGACAAGCAGCAACTGCCAGCCGGCGACGATGACCAGGTACACGCCGGCGAGCACGGCGACGCCGAACGTCAGGTACGTCGCGATCAGCACCTGCCGGGGCGGCACCAGCCCTCCGGCGGTGACGCGCACCGGGCCGAGCCGGTCCTCGGTGTCGGCTCCCCGCCTGGCGTCCGAGTAGTCGTTGGACAGGTTGGTGCCGATCTGGATGAACATCGCACCGATCAGCGCGGCGAGGAACCGCAGCGGATGGAACACATGGAAGAACCCGGCGAGCGCGGTGCCAACAAGCACGGGCGCGATCGCGGCCGGCAACGTCCGCACGCGCGCGGCCATCAGCCAGATGCGGATGCTGTTGGGTTTCGTGGCCTCTCGGGTCGCGCCCATCAAGCCCGGCGCGGGAACTTCGAGAAGTCCGGCCTGCGCTTCTCGAGGTACGCGTTGCGCCCCTCCTGCGCCTCTTCGCTCATGTAGAAGAGGAGGTTCGCGTCATGCGCCAACTGCTGGATCCCGGCGAGGCCGTCCTCGTCGGCGTTGAAACTCGCCTTGAGCATCCGAAGCGCGAAGGGCGACAGCGCGAGCATCTCGCGGCACCACTCCACGGTCTCCTGCTCGAGCTGATCAAGCGGCACTACGGTGTTGACGAGCCCCATGGCCAGCGCCTCCTGCGCGTCGTACTGCCGGCACAGGAACCAGATCTCCTTGGCCTTCTTCGGTCCGACCAGCCGCGACAGCACGGTCGCGCCGAAACCGCCATCGAACGACCCGACCTTGGGGCCCGTCTGACCGAAGCGGGCGTTGTCGGCCGCGATCGTGAGGTCACATACAACGTGAAGGACGTGACCACCGCCGACGGCGTAGCCCGCCACCATCGCGACCACCGGCTTGGGTAGCCGGCGGATCTGGACGTGCAGGTCGGTGACTTCGAACCGGCCGACGGCCTGGTGTCTGCCCGCGTTCGTCGGGTCCGCGCCGGTGACGTAGCCGCCCCGCTGGCCCCGCGTTTTCTGATCACCGCCCGAGCAGAATGCATCGGGGCCCTCGCCTGTGAGGATGATCACGCCGACGTCGAGGTCCTCGCGCGCACGAGTGAACGCATCGGAAAGCTCCACCACCGTCTCGGGCCGGAACGCGTTGCGCACCTCGGGCCGGTTGATCGTGATCTTGGCAATCCCGGCGGCGTCGTCGACGCCGGTTTCGTATCGGATGTCCTGATACTCGCCGGCGGGTTTCCAGGTCGTTGGCACCCGCGCGAGACTACCGTGTTGGTCGTGTCCTACTGGATCGACACGGCCGCCGCCCGCGAGCCGGACCGGGTCGCGCTCGAGACCCCGGAGCGCACCCTCACCTACCGAGAGCTCCGTGACGCAGCGCTGGCCGGGGCTCGGGAGCTCGGTGGCGCGGCGCGCGTTGCGATCGCCCTGCCGCCCGGGGCGGACTTCGTGATCGCGTTCCACGCCTGCGTGCTGGCTGGAGCCGCGGCGGTGCCGATCGACCTCCGGCTCAGCGAGGCCGAACAGCGACAGCGGCTTGCCGGCGCCGAGATGGTCGTGTCCGAACCGCTGCGCTCGGCCCCGGACGGGAGTGGGCCCGTCCGTTCGCTCGGCCTGGACCCGGTGGTCGCAGTCATGCACACGTCGGGCACGACCGCCGCGCCCAAGCCGGTGGAGCTCACCTACGGCAACTTCACCGCCAGCGCGCTTGGGTCGGCGGTGGCGCTCGGGCTCGATCAGGCCGAACGCTGGCTGTGCCCGATGCCGCTGACCCACGTCGGCGGCCTCTCGATCCCGATCCGCAGCGCGATCTACGCGACGACTGCCGTGGTGCACGGACGGTTCGACACCGGAGCGGTGCTTTCCGAGTTGATGGATCCGGGGAGGAGGATCACGCTCGTGTCGCTCGTGCCGACGATGCTCGCGCGACTGCTCGACGCGGGATTGGAGCGGCCGCCCGCGTTGCGATGGGCGCTGCTCGGCGGTGGGCCGATCGCGCCCGCTCTCGTGGCGCGCGCCGAAGCGGCCGGCGTCAGAGTGGCGCCGACCTACGGGATGACCGAGGCTTGCTCGCAGATCGCCACGTTCGGGTGGCCGCTGGCCGGCGTCGAGGTCCGGGTTGCCGACGACGGCGAGGTGCACGTGCGGGGGCCGATCGTCGCGGCGGGCGCGCGTTCAGACGACGGCTGGCTGCGCACCGGCGACCTCGGCTGGTTCGACTCCCGGTCCCGGCTCGAGATCGTCGGACGCAAATCCGACACGATCGTGAGCGGCGGGGAGAACGTCGCGCCGGCCGAGGTCGAGGCTGTCCTCCTCGAGCATCCCGCGGTGGCGGATGCCGCCGTGCATCCGCGGGCGCATCCGGAATGGGGGGAGGCGGTGGTGGCGACCGTCGTCCTTAGGGACGGCGGTGTCGCTGCACCTGAGGAGTTGCGGGCCCATTGCGCGGCCCGGCTCGCCGGCTTCAAGGTTCCCAAGGAAGTCGAGTTCGCCGATGTCCTCCCGCGGACAGGGTCGGGCAAGCTGCTCCGGCGCCAGCTTTAATCGGTGGCGTGTCTTCGGCTACGACCTTTTCGGAATCCGAGTCCCCGAACCAGCTGACGATCGAGCAGCTGGCGGCCCAGTCGGGGATGTCGGTGCGAAACATCCGCGCCCACCAGGCCCGTGGCCTCCTCGACCCACCCGAGGTTCGTTCACGTGTCGGGTACTACGGACCCGAGCACCTCGCGCAGTTACGGCTCGTCCGCGAGCTCCAGGACGACGGCTTCAACCTCGGTGGGATCAAGCGCCTGCTCGACGACACCCAGGGGACGGCCGAGCGGTTGCGTCGCTTCGGCGAGGCGCTCCACGCTGCGGCGAGTGGTGAGCCGGGCGAGACGCTCACGCTTGACGAGCTCGGCCAGCGCTTCCGCGTCAGCGCGCACGAGGCGCCCGAGGTCCTCGCGGAGGCCGAGCGCCTCGGCGTGCTCGTGCCGACCGGCGATGGGCGGTTTGCGGTGCCCAGTCCGTCCTTGCTCGCGATCGCCGAGGAGGTCGTCGGCCGCGGGATCTCGCTCCGGAGCGCCTTGTCGATCCTCGAGGACATCGACCGTCACTGTGAATCGGTGTCGCGGTCATTCGTCGAGCTGTTCCTGCACGAGATCTGGAAGCCCTTCGCGCAGGCCGACATGCCCGCCGAGCGTTGGCCCGAGATCGAGCAAGCGGTCGAGCGGCTCGGGCCGGTGGCCTCAGAAGCGGTGATGGCGATCTTCCAGCGGCGGCTGAGCGCGCAGATCGAGGGCGCCTTCAAGGAGATCATGCGGCGGCTGGCGGAGCGCACCGATGGGACGGAGGAGTAGATGGGGATTGCTGATTCTTCCGATGGTTCCGATACCGATGCGGTCCGGGCCGAAATCCTGGAGCGGTGGGGGAGGGCGGCGGCCGGATGGAGTAAGCGGGCACAACAGGTCCGCGAGTTTGGTCTGCCGGTGTCCGCCTGGATGCTCGACCACGCCGGGCTGCAGCCCGGGCTACGAGTGCTCGAGCTGGCGGCCGGGCCGGGGGAGACCGGTTTCCTCGCCTCCGAATTGATCCGCCCGGGCGGATCGCTCATCTGCAGCGACGCGACCGACGAGATGCTCGAGGTCGCACGCGCCCGAGCGAAAGAGCTCGGAATCGAGAATGTCGAGTTCAAGCGCATCGAGCTCGAGTGGATCGATCTCGAGACCGCGAGCGTCGACGTCGTCTTGTGCAAATGGGGATTGATGTTCAGCACCGATCCGGAGGCTTCGCTGCGGGAGATGCGGCGTGTGCTTCGGCCGGGTGGTCGAGTCGCGCTCGCGGTATGGGACGAGCCGCCCGAGAACCCGTGGGCCACGATTCCCACCGAGACCATGGTCGAGCTCGGGCACACCACGCCGCCCGATCCCGGCGCGCCGGGCATGTTCGCGCTGGCGCCACCGGGGCGTCTGCAGGATGTGCTCGAGGCCGCCGGGTTTCTGGACGTGCGGATTGGCTCGGTTGAGCCGTCCCGGGCCTTTGACAGCGTCGAGGACTACATCGCGGAGACCCGGGATCTCTCGAGCGTGTTCGGCGAGCTGCTCGATCCGCTCTCAGACGAGCAGCGGACTGAAGTGGTTGCCAGGGTGACGGAGCTGGCGCAGCCCTACGTGGACGCCGACGGGATGCTTCGGTTGCCGGCGCGGTCGCTGGTGGCGGCCGCTGACGCGTGATCGCGGGCACCTCGGTCCGGTCGCCCGTGGCGGCCGTCGACGCCTGATCGCGGCACTCCGGGCGTCAAACCTGTGAACGCGATTTTGCATGCGGCAAGGAGGATTGCAGTGATACCGGTTGACGGCCGTCTTGAGCACACTGGGCCGCATGCATTTGCGTTTTCTCCTGCTCCTCTCGGCCATCGCGGGCATGATGCTCTACGCCCCCGCGGCCGCGTCTGCCTACTTCGTTCACGTCGTAAGTCAGGGTGAATCCCTGTCCTCGATCGCCGCTCAAGACGGTCTGAGTGTCGATGCCCTCGCCGCCGCAAACGGCCTCTCGCCCGATACCCAGCTGCTCGCCGGCTCGACCATCCAGATCCCTCCCCAGGGGACGACCGCGGTGACGCCGGTCAGCGCGTCATCGACCACGGGCGCCAGCTCCGGTGACGGTGACGCCGACAGCGACGACACCGGGGCCGGCACGGCTGTTCCGGCGAGCACCAGCACGTCCGGTGCCTATGTCGTGCAACCGGGCGACACCCTGTCGGCAATCGCGGCACGGTCGGGGGTCAGCGTCGACGCCCTCGCCGCCGCCAACGGGCTGGACCCGAACGCGTACCTGTTGACCGGCACCGTCCTTCACCTCGCGGGGTCCTCGAGCGCCACCGGCACGATGGTTCCCGTGAGCGACACGACCACGACCTCGTCCAGCACGAGCGCCTCGTACGTCGTGCAGTCCGGTGACACGCTGTCGGCGATCGCCGCGCGATCGGGAGTCACCGTGGACGCCCTCGCCGCCGCGAACGGCCTGGACCCGAATCATGCGCTCCTCGCGGGGACGGTGCTGCGGGTCTCCGCGGGCTCGGGGACGACTGCAGGCAACCCAGCGACATCACAACCCGTCGGTGCGACCGCCCAGGGGACGCCGACCGACCCGCCGTATCCGACCCCCGAGCGCGTCAGCGCCTCCGAGGTGGGATCGATCGCGTCCGCCGAGGGCGTGCCGTCGTCGCTCGCCGACGCGATCGCGTGGCAGGAGAGCGGTTTCAACAACGATCTCGTCTCGAGCGCCGACGCGCGCGGCGTCATGCAGATTCTCCCCGGGACGTGGGCATGGATCCAGCAGTCGCTCAACTCCGGCGGGCCGCCACTGGCGCCGGCGTCCGCGACTGACAATGTGCGCGGCGGCGTGCTGCTGCTGCATTCGCTGCTCAACTCGACCGGGGGCGACGCGTCACTCGCTGCGGCCGGCTACTACCAGGGGCTTCCGTCGGTCGAGCAGCACGGGGTGTACCCCTCGACTCAGCAGTACGTGAACAGCGTGCTCGCGCTCGAGAACCAGTTCGGCGGAGGCGGCTGAGCCCGCCCGGAAAGTCGCCGGGGAGCCGTGTCAACGGTGGATCCTCACAGGGCCCTCTGGGCGAAGCGTCTCGGTTCGATCCACTAGGCTCCCCGGCAATGTTCTACGACGACGACGCTGACCTCCACAAGCTCGACGGCAAGACCGTCGCGATCATCGGCTACGGCTCTCAGGGCCACGCCCACTCGCTGAACCTCAAGGACTCCGGCGTCGACGTCGTAGTCGGGTTGCGCTCCAGTTCTGCGAGCGTCGCTAAAGCGCAGGAGCACGGCCTCCGCGTCGTCGAGCCTGCGGATGCCGCCAGCGAGGGCGACATCATCATGATGCTCGTCCCCGACGAGCTCCACCGCAGCGTGTGGGAGTCGGGCGTCAAGGATGGGGTCGCGCCCGGGAACATGATCTTGTTTGGGCACGGCTTCTCGATCCACTACGGCGAGGTCGTGCCGCCCCCGGATGTCGATGTCGCGCTGGTAGCGCCGAAGGGTCCGGGTCACCTGGTTCGCCGGCAATACCTCGAGGGGTCCGGGGTGCCGGGGCTCGTCGCGGTCCACCAGGACGCGAGCGGGGAAGCGCTGTCGCTCGCGCTCGCCTACGCCAAGGGGATCGGTTGCACCCGCGGCGGCGTGATCGAGACCACCTTCAAGGACGAGACCGAGACCGACCTGTTCGGCGAGCAGGCGGTTCTGTGTGGTGGCGTCACCGAGCTTGTTCGCGCCGGCTACGACACCCTGACCGAGGCTGGGTACGACCCGCGGCTCGCTTACTTTGAGGTTCTCCACGAGCTCAAGCTGATCGTCGACCTGATGTACGAGAAGGGCATCGCCGGGATGCGGTACTCAATCTCGAACACTGCCGAGTACGGCGATATGACCCGCGGCAAGGTGATCATCAGCGACGCCACCCGCGAAGCGATGAAGAAGGTTCTCGCCGACATCCAGTCCGGCGACTTTGCGCGCGAGTGGATCGCCGAGAACCGGGCCGGTCAGGAGAACTTCAAGCGCATGCGCGAGGAACAGTCCGGGCACCAGGTCGAGGTCGTTGGCCGCGAGCTGCGCGCCAACATGGACTGGATCGACACGGAATTCCAGGAGTAAACCCGCGTCGGCGATGCCTCGATCGGGCATTCGTTACCTTGGATAGGGCGCCATGTCACAGAGCAACACGGTTCTTCAGATTCCCGATGAGCTGAAGCCGGCCGACGGACGGTTCGGTTCGGGCCCCTCGCGGATCCGACGCGAGCAGCTAGGCCGGCTAGCCCAGGAAGGCACCGGCGTGATGGGCACATCGCACCGCCAAGCACCCGTCAGGGGCGTGGTGGCCCAGATCCGAGCCGATCTGCGCGAGCTTTTCTCGCTCCCGGATGGCTACGACGTGACGCTCGGGAACGGCGGCACGACGGCGTTTTGGGAGGGTGCCGCCTGCTCGCTAGTGCGGCATCGCGCGCTCAACCTGGTGTACGGCGAGTTCTCCTCGAAGTTCGCCGCTTGTACGCGGAAGGCGCCGTTCCTCGCCGACCCGATCGTGATCGAGGCCGATCCGGGCGATGCGCCCGAGCCGCAATCCGATCCCGCGGCCGACGTGATTGCGTGGGCCCACAACGAGACGTCGACGGGTGTCATGGTCCCGGTCGCACGGCCCAGCGGAGCCGACGACGCGCTCGTGTTGGTCGACGCAACCTCCGCCGCAGCCGGCTTGCCGGTCGACGTTGGCCAGACCGATGCCTACTACTTTGCGCCCCAGAAAGGCCTCGGTTCGGACGGCGGACTGTGGCTCGCTCTGCTGAGCCCCCGGGCGCTCGAGCGAATGTCACAGATCGCCGCCGATCCCGGTAATGGGCGGTGGATTCCAGATTTCCTGTCGCTCCAGATCGCCCACGAGAACTCGGTCAAGGACCAGACGTACAACACCCCGGCGATCGCGACGTTGCTGCTGCTCGCCGATCAGCTCGAATGGATGCTCGATCGGGGTGGTCTCGACGCGATGGTGGCGCGCACCACCGAGTCCTCGAACCATCTGTACCGGTGGGCAACCGAGCACGAACACGCAACCCCATTCGTGTCCGACCCGACCAAGCGCTCCCTCGTGGTAGGAACGATCGATTTCGACTCCGAGGTCGACGCTGCCGATCTCGCGTCAACGCTGCGCGCCAACGGAATCGTCGACGTCGAGCCGTACCGCAAGCTCGGGCGCAACCAGCTACGGGTCGGCATGTTCCCGGCGACCGATCCGAGCGACGTCAAGGCCCTGACAGCGTGCATCGACTGGGTGCTGGAGCGCCGATTGTGACCGCCACTGAGTCGGCCCCGGTCGCGCCGCAGCCGGACGGGCGCCGTGCCCGCGTGCTCGTGGCGGAGAAGATCGGGGACTCGGGAATCGCGCTTCTGAAGCAGCACTTCGACGTCGACCTCGGGGTCGGGTGGTCGCGCGATGAGCTCGAGGACCGGATCGGTGACTACGACGGGATCCTGATCCGCTCGGCAACGAAGCTCGACGCCCCGCTGATCGCACGGGCCGGCCGGTTGCGAGCGGTCGGCCGGGCCGGCGTTGGCGTCGACAACGTCGACGTCAGCGCCGCCACGAAAGCCGGGATCATCGTCGCCAACGCGCCCCAGTCAAACGTGATCACTGCCGCCGAGCACACGATGGCCCTGCTGCTCGCACTGGCTCGTAACGTGCCGCAGGCCCACGCCTCGCTGACGGGCGGCGCGTGGGAGCGGTCGAAGTTCTCGGGCATCGAGCTGTACGAGAAGACACTCGGGATCCTCGGCTTCGGCAAGATCGGCCAGCTCGTCGCCGAGCGTGCGCGGGCGTTCGGCATGCACGTGATCGCCTACGACCCGTACGTGTCGGCCGAGCGCTATCGCGAGCTCCGGGTCGAGAAGGCCGAGTCCTCCGACGACATCTACGCGAACGCGGACTTCATCACCTTGCACCTGCCGAACACCCCCGACACCAAGGGCTGGCTCGATGCCGAGGCCCTCGCGAAGTGCAAGGACGGCGTGCGGATATTGAACGTCGCTCGCGGACCGCTCGTCGTCGATGAGGATTTGCAGGCGGCGCTCGACTCGGGCAAGGTCGGGGGCGCGGCGCTCGACGTGTTCGCCTCAGAGCCAGTCACCGATCACCCGCTGTTCGGCTACCCGAACGTGATTGTCACGCCGCACCTCGGAGCCTCGACCGCTGAGGCAACCGATCGCGCGGGCTACCAGGCCGCCGAGCAGGTCGTCGCGGCGCTGACCGGAGGCGTCGTCACGAGCGCCGTGAATGTCCCCGCGATCTCGCCCGAGGACATGGAGGTCCTTGGCCCGTTCGTGTCGCTGTGCCGGGCGCTCGGCCGGATCGCCGTCGAGCTCGCGGCAGGCTCGTCGATCGACCTGGTGCGGACCGAGTTCCTCGGGCGGATCGCCGAGCGCGACACCAGCCTGCTGACGATCCAGGTGCTGCTCGGCGTCCTGCGCGGCCACACCGAGGAGGACGTCGGCATCGTCAACGCCCCCGGCCTCGCGGATGAGCGGGGCATCGAGGTCGTCGAGATGAAGCGCGCGGCGGTCCGCGACTACTCCGACCTCGTGCGTGTGACCGTCGAGAGCGGCGAGGAGAGCGTTCTCGTCGCCGGCACCCTGTTCGGCCGGCGCAACCGGGAGCACCTGCTCGAAGCCTGGGGTCAGCGTTTCAACATCCAGCTCGAGAAGCACATCACGATGTTCCGCTACGGCGATGTGCCCGGCATGATCGGCCGCGTCGGCACGCTTTTCGGTTCGCGCGGGATCAACATCGTGTCCGCCGCGGTCGGGCACGTGGACTCTGAGAGCGCCGGTGAAGGGCCGCTCGCGGTGATGGTGATCACGACCGATGCCGCCGTTCCCGGCGACGTGATCGATGAGATCGTGGCGCTCGACGGGTTCGAGGCCGGTCGCACGATGACGTTGTAATTGTTGGTCGATGCCCCCGGGCTGGCGTTAGCCCGGACGGGCCGGCCGACGGCCGCCGCGACCTGCATCACGCGTCAATCGAGCCGTTTCCGAGGGACCGTGCCGCGTTACGCGTGATAGTCGTGCTTCACGCGTCAAGGTGGTCCGATCGCGGCTCCGTTGACGTGTTATGCAGGTTCGGGGGTCCCAAAACCCCGGTTTTCAGCTCGGACAGGCGTCCAGGTCGGTCCAGAACGGTGGACGGGAGCGCGCGTTGAGCTTCCTGCGGTTTGGGTCCCGAACACCCCGCCTCAGGGGTGGCGCTAAATCGGCCGGGATTGCCCGCGACTTTAGGGCCGTAAACGCAACTGGACGAACGTCCGATTGCGGGAACTGCGAACCCCGGTACCTTTTGCGAGGCACAGGGGCGCAGTCCCCACAAGGAATGAGAAAACGGCAGGGAAAGCAGGCAGCGCACACTGTGAGAGGTAGAGCTGCCCGCATGCCGTGCGGTTATCGCCAAACGAAAGGGGCGCGAGCCGTGGCTTATAAGTTCGGCTAAATGCGCGTAATAGAGGGGCTCGCTTGCGAAGCCCCTCTTTGCTTTCTTCTGGCGTGCCCGGCTCTCATCGGCAATCGCAACATGGAGCTTTAGGCCTGTCCAGTGAGGTCTGGACGGCTGTTCGGGTTGAGGATCGTGTCGCGCTGACCGATGTATACGATGCGATGGACCGCAAAGCTGCCAAGGCTGGCAACAACAGCGCACGACGATCTGCCCATGTTGTGTTGTTCCATGTTGCCGCCCTAGTTGGCGCGGCCGGGGTGGCTTGGGCAACCGCGGGATTTGATCGGTGGAAGGTCGCCGAACTCCTGCTCTTGGCCGCGTTCGCGGTCCTAAGCACTCTGACGGACGTGAACGCTGGCGTCAGCAAGGTCAGGGTCGCGGGCGACATGATCGGGACCATGATGACCATCGCTCTGTTGGGTCCCGGCCCTGCGGCACTTCTCGGCGTGGTCACAATCTTGGTGTCGTGGATGCGCAGCCGGGTCGAGGTGCTGTTCGCTCTGGTCAACCTCTCGATCTTCGTGCTGTATCCGCTGATCTCGGGTCTGTTTTTCTATGCGGCGGTCCACCTCCTGGGCCTAGGGCCTAACGCCGCCGCGTACTACCTGGTCGTTTTCCCGACGTTCGTTGTTGCGCTTGCCGTGAACTTCATCGGCGTCTTCGCCACCTCCTGCTACCTCAACCGTTCATCTCTAGTCCAGGCGACTCGTGAGGCCCTGGTCCCGCTTCTGTCGGCCCAGCTCTTTTCCGCACTCCTGGCGATGGCGGCTACGTACATCGTGATTGAGACCGGCGTCGTCGGAATCCTGCTTACAGTTCTTGCCCTTTTGATCTTCCAATATCTCATCGGCGAGCTACTCAAGTCCAAGCAGCGCGGCGAAGAACTGCACCGAATGGCAACGACCGACGAACTCACCGGACTTGCGAATCGCGAGGTCTTCCGCGTACGACTCAACGAACGGATCTCGGCCGCCAAGGCGGGTGACGAGAGATTCGGCGTCATGCTGCTCGATCTCGATCGCTTCAAGGAGGTCAATGACACCCTCGGCCACCACTTCGGCGACGAACTGCTCCGCGACCTCGGACCGCGGCTTGGGGAAGCCATCGGACCAGACGGCCTCGTTGCACGGCTCGGCGGAGACGAGTTTGCGGTCCTTCCGGGGGAGAATACTGCCGACCCTGAAGAGCTTGAGGCAATCGCGACGCGACTGATCCAATGCGTTCATCAACCGGTGGTCGTCGATGAGATGACTCTCGAAGTAGGCGTGAGCATTGGGATCGCCCGCTTCCCGCGCGATGGCCACGACCCGCACTCGCTGCTGCGCAGCGCTGACGT